>Ga0307374_10007855_pt1 | contig 16122 bp, 7 predicted proteins | sample OX3MG_FD_202532 | JGI IMG/M metagenome (GOLD analysis project Ga0307374, IMG submission 202532) | Soil microbial communities from Risofladan, Vaasa, Finland - OX-3 | ecosystem: Environmental > Terrestrial > Soil > Coastal area > Acid sulfate soil | place: Finland: Risofladan, Vaasa | collected... | reverse complement strand
GGTGGTTCCGGCCCGGAGCCACTGCCGGAGGATTTTCACTTCCTCCGCATCCAGAGAAATCACTGCCGCTTGTTTGCTCATGGCGGCAGTCTGACATATAACGCTTACTAATGCAACTAAGTACTAGTGCGGCATATGCCAGCGCATTGAGGGGAATAGGCCGACCGCTTCCACCTTCAGTTTTAGATTTCCCCACTCTCAGGGTGCGCTTGAGCAAGTCGAATCCTCGATCCATGATGAAATTGTATAATACAGCCAGTAACCAGAACATCTAAAGTCGGCTGAAGGAGGAAAGCCAGCCTGTTTACAACCCGCTTCGCGGTTTTGGGCCGGTCCCGGACCAAGCCGCGCTGTGTGCTACGTCTGGGAGCTAAATTTGCGAATTCGGGATGAAAGAAACCCTGATAAACGGTCAGCGAGCGTTCATAGCGCACTACCAGGCGGCGGAAGTTGCCGAGCCAAGCGAAGGTCCGTTCCATGATCCACCGTCGCTTGTAGCGGCGCAGCGCCCGACCGTCTTGCGTCGGAAGTTTGCGCCGGTTCTTCCGATGCGGGGCGATCAACTCGATGCCACGCGCCGCCAGTTGCTCGCGCAACGGGTCGCTATCGTAGCCGCGATCGGCGATCAGCCGGCACGGCTTTTGCCGGGGACGGCCAGCCCCATGCCGACGTCCTACCCGGATCGCTTTGAGCATCGCCTCGACGAGTTTGACCTCCGACGGGGAAGCAGAGTGAAGGTGGTTTCCCAAAGGAAGACCCGTGCCGTCGACCACCACCATCCACTTCATCCCCTTGCCCCGCTTGGTTTTGCCGACTCCGGAGCCCTCTTTTTCGTCGGGGCGAAACTGCCGTCCAGAAACGATTCGTTCCGCTTCAACTGCCGCTTCTCATTCAACTCGGCCAGAAACGCCCGCCAGATCGCGAGCCAGACTCCTTGCTTTTCCCAGTCTCGCAACCGCCGCCAGCAGGTCGCGGGCGACGGAAACTTCTCGGGCAAATCCTGCCACCGAGCCCCGCTGCGCAGAATCCGCAAAATGCCTTCCAGCACTTTGCGGTCCGGGGCCGGAGGCCGGCCGCCACGCGGTCGCGGCGGTCGCTGGGGAAGCAAACGCCGGATCTTTTCCCATTGGACGTCGGTCAGCAACCGACCGTACCGCGCCTCCGGCCCTCCTTCTGGCGCTGATTCCTTTTGCGATCCTCCTCCACACGAAAATAACTATTCCAAATTCAACTCATTGTCCAGGGTTTTGAAATGACTTCTACCGAAACGGGCTCAAAAAAACTGGGAATGGCAATCGTTTATGTGTTGACACTATTGTGCGCAGGGTATACGGTAACACCACGAAACATAAGGAATCTCGTGGTTGTTATGAGTTTTCGAAGGCAGTTGTGTGGATGAGCCGCGCCGCGAACACTCTCCGCGTGACTGGTTATTCGCGCCGTTGTACGGCTGGTTCGCCTTTAAATGAAGTGTACTACGGTGCCATGAAATCGGTGCGCGGAACGCAAGCATGCGCCATTCTCTTGTTAATGTTGCTTGGGCTTGGGATAGGACTACAGGTTTTTGCCTTCCCAGCTCAAGGCAGGCAGTTAGAAAGTCACGAGCGGGGTGACTTCGATCGGGATCCCCTTAGGCTGCGGCCACAGGATTCCCGCCTCCCAGCAGGAGAAAAAGTAGGCTACGAGAAAGCGCTGGCAGACTTCAAAGCTGGAAAGCTCAAGCAGGCCGCCCAAGATCTACGCCCGCTGCATTCCGCCGTCGCCCGCAACGCGCTCGGCATAGTCCTTGAAGCCATGGGGGACCATGGCGCGGCGCTGGCAGCATTTCAAAGCGCTTTGAATCTCCAGCCGGATTTTGAGGAGGCAGCCTATAACGCGGCAAAGGTTCTGATCCGAGAGGGCCGGCCCAAGGCAGCAATCGACCAGCTTCAGTCCACCCTTAAGGGGCATCAAGCCTCCGATAACACCACTTTTCCACTGCGGATGTTGTTGGCTGAGACCGAGGCCTATGTTGGGCAGAACAAGAGCGCTGCCGAAATCCTGAAGACGCTGGTGGCTGAAAAGCCAAACTCCGCAGAAGCCCACTACGACCTGGCTTTTACAGACGCGCGTTTAGGCTCGCTCCAGGAAGCGGTCAGCCAATTTCGCGAAGAGTTGCGCCTGAAGCCCAAAGATTCTGCGGCGTTGATGGGGCTTGCCAAAGCCCTGCTTAACCTTAAGAAGAGCTCTGATGCTGTGCCTTATCTTCGCGAATACATCCGCCTACGGCCCAACGACGCCCAGGGGTATTACGTCCTGGGTTTTGCTTTCAGTAAGCTGGGCCGTTCCAAAGAAGCTATCGGGCCGTTTTCACGAGCGGGCCGCCTCAGCCCCGAGGATTACGACATAAGGTTTCATTTGGGTATGGCGTTGTGGCAAACCGGGCAGCCTGAAGCGGCTCTACCCCAATTTGAAGCCGCTGAGAGGCTGAAACCGGGGAAGGCGCAGGTCCATTCGGTTCTCTCTCGTGTCCTTTGGTCCCTGGGCAAGAAAGAGGAGGCACAGTCCGAAAGCGCATCGGCTGAACGATTAAGCTCACTCAAGCATCAGCACGACCAGGCATCATACTGTATTGCCAAGGGCAATTTGCTTCTTTCAAACGGGGATATGAAGGGTGCAGCAGAGCAGTATCGTCAGGCTACGGAGCTGAATCCGAAAAATGCCGGTGCACGGTACAATCTGGGCCTTGCGTTTGCCCATTTAAATGATCCCCAGGGCGCCAGGCATGAATTCCACAAGGCGATTGCGCTGGATCCCAAGCTGGCGCTGGCCTACAATGCTCTGGGCCTCAGCTACAAGAAAGAAGGACAGTTCCCGAAGGCCATCGATGCCTTTCAACAGGCGGTTCGCATCAATCCACAATATGCCGAAGCCAAGAACAACCTTGGCACGCTCTATGCCACGCTGGGAAAGAACGCCGAAGCGGCAGCTCTTTTCAAGGAGGCCACTGAGGACTCTCCCAGCTACCCGACAGCTTATTTGAACTGGGGCCTTCTTCTTGCCAATCAGGGTCATCTGAATGAGGCGAAGGAGATGTTTGCGAAAGCGTTGCAACTCTCACCCAATCTAGAGGAAGCCAGCAAAGATCTGCAAATCGTGAACGAAACTCTTAACAAGGAAAATCAGTAGCTTTCGTGAGGGATGCTCTTTCCTACGGCCGGGCAGCCGGATAGCATCGCTCTTTAAGACCCGCAGATGGCTGTCACGGATGAACAAGTGGAGATGACATCTCTTGACCTTGTGTGCCAGCTATTTTAATTCGTGGACGAGAATACATTTGGCATCCAGCGGAACGCCGCCCCGAACGTTTATTTGAAGCAGGGCCTGGAAAAAACGAGAATGAGCTCTTGCTCCGTCTGAAGATACGCGCATCTGTTCGAGCATTGCCATGTCTTGACTGGAGGTAACAAACTTGGCTGCTGCCTGAGTGCCCAGCGTGGTGAGGCCGCCAAGATCCATCACATAGTGGCCCATGGAGACATTAGGAAGCAGGCTGATGAGAGCGTACTCAACCTGAATGGCACCCGTCGTCGGGTCAAGCTGGAGATGATAAGTTCGGGGATGACCAGCGGGAGGGTTCATGTCCTCGATATAGGATCCTATGGGATATTCGTTTGGAGGAGGGGGTTCAAAGACGAGTTCCTGCGAGAAGGGCAATTTTCTCAGGATCTGGTCTTCTTTGTTGCCCCCCAAAAAGATTACGTTGTTCCTCATGATTTCCTCATCCGAAGCAATCCGGCTTCGCTCAATTAAAAAGGTCTCGCCGCGCAAAGTAAGAAAACGAACCACGTCGGAGGCTGCAACCAGTTCTCCGGAGCCCGTGTAGGAATCGAAATAATAAAATGGCCCATCCTTCGCCTTGCCGCCCAGAGGCGCCGCGTGATTGCTTAACGTGGGAACACGGGTCCCCATCGCCATGGAAAGGACATCCGGCGAACTGTATCGGTACAAATCCCCTCGCTTATCCACCAGGAAGGCCGGATTCGCAAAAACAATTAGGGGTTGGCTGTTCGGGGAAAGGAACGGTTGCCATATTGAACGCAGAGGCGGGGATAAAGCGACCGCCTGCCTTGCGCCTCTGTTCCTGAGAAAGCCCAAGGCAAAAATCACATTTGAGACCAGCAAAGCTGCAATGGCGATCCAGAGGAGATTTCCGCTCCAACCCGACGGAGCCCTTGAGGCTGTCGCTACTTGAGGAATATCTGTGGTTGGTGGCTGTGTACCCGATGAACTCCTGACATATTCGGGAATAAAGCGCCCTCGCGGAATCATGATCCGAATCTGTTCTCCCTGACTCTCTCGCAAATAAAAATCATCAAGCTTTTCTCGAAGGCGGTGCATTTGTACGCGGACAATGTTATCTGTTTTAGGATCAAAATCACTTTTGCGACCGAATGCCACAGTCGCCACGGCGTACTCTTTGATGGGTTCTCCAGGGGAAAGAAGGCTGCTTTTGACAACAAATTCAAGGGCTTGCCGCAACGCGGCGCTGTGAGAAAAGGTCTCGCTTTCCAAAACCCTTTGTAATGACGCGAGGATTTCCTCGTCGGGAATACGGGATTGCTGCCGTGATGCTGGGATTTTGGACATCCCTTGCTCCCCCCTTGTTACGTTACTGTAACATATCCTCCAAACTTCGTTTCATCTAACTCTAAGCTAGCCAATGTGTTGCTGTGGAGGTTGGAAAAACGCGTTTCAACAATTCATTTACCCCAAGTTACTTTACACTAGGACAGCCTTGGAAGTTAATTGGCCTTGCGCGTAGCGGCAATGTAAAGGGGCTTGTGCAGACGTGACATCCGCAGAAACCTTGGATTGAAAGAGTGCGTTTTCAGGTAGCCCTCGTACCCGAAGGGTGGCGAGCGGGCGGTTCGAGTGGAAACCCCGCCCGAGCCTGCGCAGGCACAGTGCAGTGTCCGCCCTGTGGCCAGCGTGTCACATAGGCTGTGCCGGGGGTTACTTTGCAGCCGAAAGCGCAGGCGTCATCCAGACGATTCGAATCGTTTTCTAAGCTCCGGCTTCGATCAAGGATTTTTAGTTTAGAGAATTACGTGACCAATAAGAGTCGATTCAGAAAGTTGGACTGGCTGGTTCTGGCAGGGCTGCTGGTTTCGTCTGCCGCAAGCGCGGCAGGCGCAGCTCGCCAGGAATCAACCAAGGTCCTTGCACCTTGGACACCGATCAAGTACCAATCGGGCGTACTGCAGGTGTGGGGACGTGAATATGGGTTGGGAAGCAGCATTTTCCCTCGTCAGATAACCAGCGGCGGTAGGTCTCTACTGGCGGGGCCTGTCTCTCTCAAGTGCCAGACAATGAGCAAGACTCTTCCCGCCAAGCCGGAGCGAGTAACCACAGTCCTCGCATCACCCGAGGAAGTCAAACTGAGTGAGGACATTTCCTTTGGAAACCGCGTCGATGCCACTGTCAGCATGCGCGCTGAATACGACGGGCTTCTGATTTACAAGGTACATCTCAACTCAGCACCCGCCGTGAGCATTGACAACCTTAGTCTTGATATCCCACTTAAGACTGATGTGGCCTCTTATTTTCAGAAATACATCCTGATGAACAAAGATTGGGGCAAACAGGCAACGCGCTCAATCCCTCCGGGGCAGGGCGTTGTGTGGCAGAGCCCGTTTAATCCGTACGTGTGGATTGGGAACGAGAACGACGGGCTCTTTTGGTTCTCGCAATCTGCAGTCGATTGGCGCACGGATTCTGCGCCACTCCGATTTGTTCGGTCAAAAGATGGGCTCAAGTTCATCGTCTCATTCATCAACACGCCCACCCGGCTGTCGCATGATCGGGATTTTGAATTTGGCCTTCAGGCGACGCCGACGCGGCCTTTGCCCCGGCATTGGCGTTCGATTGGGATCATCCGGACCTGGCCATCAAGAAAAGGATTATCTCTGGCGGGGCTCAGCAATCATCCCAAGCCGGCAGTCGTTATCCTTTGGCCTAACAAGGAGGACTGGAAGTGGTTTGGGTTCCCCGAGCCACGCAACCCTGCACGCATGAAGGCGCTTATCCATTCATTTCACTCACGGGGCATCAAGGTGGTGGCTTACGTTCAGGCTGAAGCATTGGCCGCCAATATGCCTGCCTACAAAGCTGATATCTCGGCATGGCAATACTTGCCCCCGGTGGTCGATAAGTTTTCGCCGGACGTCCTGGCGATGGGTGGGCCAATTCATGCCGTCAACCCCGCAAGCGGGTGGGGGAAATTCTTTATGGAGCACCTTCAAAAGTTCTTGAACACCTATGATGTGGATGGATTGTATCTGGATAACATTTATCTATATCCCGATACCAACAGGCTGCAGTACCCCGCTGGAACCGGCTACCCCGTTCTTGCCCTCAGACGCCTTCTTCGAAATATCTACACGATGGTTAAGGAGAAAAACAGCGGGAATCTCATGATGATTCATATGTCAGGGCACGATCTTATGCCCGCCATTTCCTACAGCGATGTGATCCTGGATGGAGAACACGTGGCCTCGCGGCCCTGGACGTGCCAGAGCTATAAGAAGATGCTTAGCCTGGAAGAATTCCAGGGAGAGTTCGCCGGCCGGCAATGGGGGCCGACCCCAATGTTTCTCTCAACCCTTGGATATAAGAAGGGATGCCTGGACACCTATCAGCAAAGCCAATACGTGCTTGCCTACGCGCTGGTTCACGGAGACCGCTTATGGGGGGAATTCAAGGACGACATCCTCGAAAGGGTCTATCAGGTGTACAGGCAGTTCGGTGTTGCGGACGCTCGGTTTGTGCCTTACTGGAATGCGTCCGGCGATGTCCGAGTCACGGCGGCTGACACGGCCACAAGCACGGATGTGAAAGCGAGCTTTTATGTGGATCAAAGTCAGGGCCACGGTCCTTCGGCTCTGCTGGTGGTCGCGAACCTGGGCGCTTCTGCGACCTCGGCGGAGATCGATCCAAGGCTGGCGGCTTTTGGTCTGGCGCGGGCCCACGAGGCAACAATCTATGGGTTTGACGCCCAAACGCATGAGTCGCAGCAAAGATTGCAGGGCAACGGCGTGCGGTTAACGCTTCCCGGGTACAGCTTCGAGCTTGTTTGGATTAAATAAATGTGACTATGAAGTTCTTTAAGCGTCGGGGATTGGGGATATCGAAAACTCGAGGGGCACCGCATCGAGAATGGGCTGGGGCGCGTTGCCGATCGATCAATTCAAAGAAAAAAGGGGTGAAAAAACAATGGACAGCAAAATGCATTCAGGGAAATCGGGAGGATTGTTTTCGATTCACACCGTCAGGAAACCGATGCAGCTTACGATCGCAACAGGAGGAACAGGAATGAATGTCAGACACGCTTTGCAGCTACTGACCGTGTTGTGCCTCACGTTATTGCTGTCGGCCGGGACAGCAGTTGCACAGTCAGCCTTTGGAAGTATTGGCGGCAGCGTTACCGATCCACAAGGTGCTGCAATACCGGGTGCCACCGTGACGGTGACAAACGAAAGTACCAACACAAAGCAGACTACCCAAACGAATGCCAGTGGTTACTTTGTATTTCCTGCGCTTCGCGCAGCTACCTATACGGTAACAGCAGAGAAGGAAGGGTTCAAGAAGCTGGAAAAGACCGGGGTCGTGCTAGTGGCAGCTGAGCGACTTTCTGCTGGAAACTTGCAGCTAGGCATAGGCTCGACCAGGACCACGGTGACGGTTAGTGGGACGGGCACTCCCGTTCAGACCTCAAGTTCCCAGATCTCAGCGACGATATCAGCCTCAGAAATCTCCGCGTTGCCGTCTCTCGGACGCGACTACATGGCCTTCATGCGAATTCTCCCCGGCTCGAATTATATTGGCCAAGGGAGCAGTTCCCTCGGAGTCACCTCCGCGCAAGTATTCTTCAGTGGTTTGAACCAACCCACGGCTACCTATGTCAGCACGAATGGAGTCTTTTCGAGTATTTCAAATTATAGTTGGGATCAGGCGGAGCCCACTTTGGACAATATTCAGGATGTCCATGTGCTCGAGTCCAACTATGAGGCCCAATACGGAAAGACCCAGGGCGCAGCCATCAACGTTACTACCAAATCGGGCACGTCAAAGTTCCACGGCGGGGCCTACTACTATCTCCGTAACGAAGCCCTGAATGCCAACGACTTCTTCAATAACCGCAATGGCCGGGCAAAACCACGATACCGTTACAATACTTTTGGCGGCACTATCGGCGGGCCCATCTGGGGTCCCGGTCCGTTCAAGTCATTGAAAGACAAACTCTTCTTTTTCTTTAATTATGACAATGAGCCGAGCACTGTGCCGGCAGGGCCAAGGTATTACAACATGCCAACCGCGTTGGAACGTAACGGTAATTTTTCCCAGAGCTACATCCCCGGGACAAACACACTCTACACTGTCATCGATCCGTTAACGGGTCAACAATTTCCTGGGAACATTGTCCCATCGACACGAATCAATCCCACTATGCAGAAGGTCCTAAACATTTTCCCGTTGCCGAATTTCACGAATACGGCAATAAGCAATCGGAGTTACAATTACGTGATCAACGACAGCAATTCGATGCCTACGAACCTGGAGTCGCTGCGCATTGACTATTCTCCCTCCCCCAAATTGCAAATATTTGGCCGTTGGCACCGGGCGTATTTTGGTAATACGGGACGTAGTACGCCCACTGGAATCTTCGGTGGGTGGCTGAACGGCACCCAGTCATATGACAACCGCGCCGAACGTTTTGAGTTGGGTGGTACGTATTCGATCAACCCGCATATAGTCAATCAGATTGCGGGCGGTTGGACCAGAGGTTATGAGTGGACCACAGCTCCCGCGTCGACGTATAGCCAATTTACGTCAACGGGGACGGGGATCGATTTGCCAAACCCTTACCCCAACCTCAACACATTCAACTTCTTGCCGGGTATGAGCTTTGCTAATGGAGCCAACTGGGGTTATGATCCTCGCTTGCCGCTGAATGATATGACAACCGGCTGGTCAATAAGCGACGGACTCACTGACATTGTTAGAAATCACCAACTGAAGTTCGGTGTCTACTATGACAGTGAAACGAGTTACCAACCCCACCATACTGGACAGTGGGGGAACGCGGGTTCCGGAGATTTCAGCTTTTCGGCGCCCAATCCTAATAATCCTTTCAACACCGGCAACTCCTATGCGGAAGGGTTGCTCGGCTATTTTGACACTTACACGGCTGCTACAAACCGAGTTGACCTTGACATGATTACAAACTACCTTGCCTGGTATGCGCAGGATGACTGGCGGGTGACGAAAAAGCTGACTCTTAATTATGGCATGCGATTTAGCCTGGACATTCCTCAGAAAAATGGCAACCAGTATGGTTCGCGGATCGATTTTAGCCAGTATAACCCATCAGATGCCCCTCCGCTGTTCCAGCCCGTTCTGGTCAATGGGACACGCATGATGCAAAATCCTTTGACTGGCGCGCTGGAACCGGCAGCTTACGAAGGTTACTTTATTCCGGGGGTTGGCAATCCGGCGCCAGGAGGCATCCCGGTCGGCAACAAAGGACTTTTCAACGGGAAGGGTGTTCTTGTTGAGCCAAGGTTTGGGTTTGCTTACGACCCCTTCGGCAATGGCAAGACGGTTATCCGCGGCGGATTTGGCATGTTCTATAGTCAGCGCACGTTCTCGGGCCAAATCTATGGCAACGTAACCAACGCGCCAACAATTTTCTACCCCACACAGTACTACGGGAACATAGCGACATTCGCCGCACAAACAGGACTGCTCTCCCCCTCAAGCGAGCAATATATGGATCCCAATGCAGGGTTGCCTTACTCGCTTGAATGGTCCCTTGGCATTCAGCACGAGTTAGGCTTCAAGACCGTTCTCGGTGTCAGCTACGTCGCGAACGCGGCCCGTCATGGCAACTACGCATTTAATTCGAATGAGGTTCCTTACGGGGCGGAGTTTCTGCCGCAAAACCAGGACCCAACCACAGGGACGCCTCTTCCCACCACCTACTATGTTCCTTACCCGGGATATTCGTCGATCAGCTATCACGAGTGGGCAGATAATTCAAATTACAACTCGCTTCAAGTAACCCTCAACCGCCAATTTGCACACGGCTTGACATTTGGCATGGCCTACACGTGGTCCAAGTCACTGGACGACAATAGGGGCACGACCTACCTTCCCAGTTCCCTGACTTACGGACCAACTTCCCTAAACAGGCCGAACCGGTTGACTGCCGACTGGGTTTACAGTGTGCCGAGGGCGAGTCATCTTTGGAACAACTTGCTAACCCGCTCAACCCTGGATAATTGGGAGGTATCAGGGATTGCTTCTTTCATCTCCGGCCCTCCATACAGCGCCAGCTGTGGCACGACAACCGGCGTAAACATAACAGGTGGAGGCGACGGGGCCCGTTGCGTCATCTCCGGCAATGCGGTGCTTTCCAAGGGAGATCGCACCTTTAACCACTACTTCAACACGAGCGTCTTTGCCATGCCGGCAGTAGGCACGATTGGGAATCAATGGACTTCATCATTTTACGGTCCCGGGGTCAATGATTGGGACATCTCTTTGATGAAGAATATTCCGATCGAAGAAAGAATTACTGCCCAATTGCGGTTCGACATGTTCAACACGTTCAACCACACGCAGTTTTCGTCGGTCAACAACTCTGCGTTGTTTAATCCGACGACGGGTCAGCAAGTCAACAATGCCTTCGGCCAACTGAATGGGGACAGTGGGCCGCGAATTATCCAGGTGGCCTTGCGCCTCAGTTTCTAACACTCAACCCAAGACGGGGATCCCTCAGCAGATCGGGGGATCCCCAGTCCCATCCGTAGAGGCAGAAGAAGTTTGACGAATCAGGAAAACCAGGCCGCAACTCTTCGAAATGAGGCGCCAACGCGAGCGAAGCAGGCAGCCTCAATCAACAAGGTGTAAATCAAAACCCATCTGAAGCGGGAGTTGAATTATCTTCTGATCTTTATGCCGAAGCGCTGTTGGATGATCTGCGACGGGAAGATTCGCCCATGGACGAAAAGATAAATGACTCTGTTTCCACAAACGCCGGCCGCGAGAATTCAGGCTCGCCTGGCAGTGACGCTGCGCACCTCAACCGCCGCCAGTTTGGACGCCTTATGGCGGGCGCAGGCGCCGCTGCGCTTCTTACATCGCGGCCGGCCCTGTCGGGCATTGCGGGAGGTTCCGGCACCGCCGAGCTTGCTCGGGCGGGCGGGACTCTTACTCTAAAAACCCGCCAGGCCACGTTTAGTATTAATGCAACGGGGGCGTTCAGCGCGATCACCGGCAACGGGCGTAACCATCTCGCGGTCGGACAACCAGCGCCGGTACTAAGCGTCCGCGTGAACGGTAAGCTTCATCCGGCGAATCACGCAACTTGGGAAGCGGCGGGAAACACCCTGACCCTCGACTACGACGACATCGGGGCGAGGGCGGTGGTGGCGGTGCGCGCGAAGCCGACGCACGTGACATTTGAATTGACCCATTTGCGCACTGCTCATCAGGTCGAGTGGGTGCTGTGGGGACCCTATCCGATCAGCATCGGTGATCTGGTGGGCGAAGTGGTCGGCGTCGTGCGCAATTCCGAGTTTGCCGTGGGTATTCAGGCGCTCAACGTCAAAACGCTTGGAGGTTATCCTTCCCAAGCGGACGACGTCGAGCCTAATTTTACGGCAGACGACCCCGGTAACTATCCCGGTCTTCCGGCCGCGCTGAAAAAACAGCAACTCTGGCGCGGCGATACGGCAAAACACGCGCCGTTTGGCAGCACCTTGCAGGCGTATTGCCGGGTCCGTGACCGGAAGCGCGTTATCAGCAACTGGGGAAACGAGAAATTCGTCGCCCTGCCGTATAACGATGGAGGAGTGATCGGCAGTAAGATCGCGTTGTTCGCTGGCCCGGCGACAGAGGCGTTGCCAACCCTTGGCGAAATCGAGCTGGCGGAGGGTTTGCCGCATCCGACGCTGGACGGCACGTGGGCGAAGACGGCGTGGAGGGCGACCGCGTCGTATCTCATCGTGGATTTTGGCGAGAGCACGATTGACCGGGCCATCGAGATGACGCAGCGAGCCGGGCTGAAGCACCTCTACCACAGTTCGCCCTTCGAAACATGGGGGCATTTCAAGCTCAAGCCCCACTTGTTCCCGCAGGGCTGGGATGGTTTCCGCGACTGCGTGGCGAAAGCCCGAAAAGCCGGCATTGGCGTTGGATTCCACACGCTTTCCAATTTCATCACGCCCAACGATCCCTATGTGACGCCGAAACCGGACCCGCGATTGGCACGCATCGGCACAAGCGAACTCACCGCCGGCATTGATGCGGCCGAGACAGAACTCCTGGTCGCCGACCCGATATGGTTTCAGAAGAAGACCCCAATGAACACGGCCGTCATTGGTGAGGAACTGGTCCGGTACGAAGGCGTCTCAGCAGCAGCGCCGTGGCGCTTGCTGAAATGCCAGCGTGGCGGCTGGGGCACCCAAGCCGCCGCACACCGCAAAGGCGATGCCGTCGGCAAGTTGATGGATCACGCCTACAAAGTGTTTCTGACCGACGCCGTGCTGGCGCAGGAAATAGCGCGCAATGTTGCGGCCTTCTGCAATCACACCGGCGCGACACAGCTTTCGTTCGACGGTTTGGAGGGCAACTGGTCTACCGGCATGGGACAATATGGGTGTTCGCTGTTCACGAAGGCGTGGTATGATGCGCTGCCGCCGACGTTGCAGGGACACATCATTAACGACGCCAGCAATCCCCATCATTTCACCTGGCACATCGCCAGCCGCTACAACTGGGGCGAACCGTGGTATGCCGGCTTCCGCCAGAGCCAGACGCTCTACCGCCTGAAAAACCAGCTTTTCTTCACGCGAAACCTTCTGCCACATATGCTTGGCTGGTTTGCTGTGCGAGAGGAAACAACGGTGGAAGATGCCGAGTGGCTTTGCGCGCGAGCGGCCGGATACGACGCCGGGTTCGCACTAGCGACCAGCTTTGAAAGCAAAGCGACCCAGAGTTCCGGCGAGGTGGCCGGCGTGGACAAGGAGAAAGCGGCAATTTTCGAGGTGATCAATCAATGGGAGACCGCCCGGCAAAGCCGCGCATTTCCGCAGAGCGTGAAGGCGGCGTTGCAAGATGTGAACCGGGAGTTTTGCCTCGAAAACGTCGGGCCGGGCGAGTGGGACCTGAAGCCGGTCAATCCATCGGGGCCGTCGGTGCGAATTAAGGCGCAGACATGAATTGCTGATTCGATGGACCTGGCCGGTGACCCTTTGGCGATTGCGACACCCGGGCATGTGACGGGGCTGAACCTGGATCGATGACCCATGTGGCCCAACACTCGAGATAGGCCCCTTTGCCCGAGCTGCAAAAAAATGCAGGCTGATGATAAGTTCGCTCTTTGCTCGGGAGAAAGTTGTCAATGGAGAAGAAAACGACCAGTGGCGTTTCAACGAAGGCGGACAGACGCTTTTCAGGTTCGCCTGAGTATGATCTTACTGAGGTTGGCCGACGGCAGTTTCTGCAATCTGTCGTGAGTGCAGGGGCTGCTGCACTACTTACATCCCCGCCGGCAATATCGGCCATGGCGGGGGCTGCTGGGCCTGCTCATCCACCTGATGGTGCTCCCAACCCCCCGACTCTCTATGACCGGATGGTCAGTCCGGCCATTGACGATTTGCAGAAGCCCTGGTGCTTCCTGGCCCACACCACGACGCTGATCGGCATGCCCTGGATGCCGGACGCGGTACAGGTAACCTACGACGGAGCAATCTTCACGCGTCACGCGGAACTCTGTTTCTTTTATGGCGACCCGCTCCAGCCCGTCATGGAACGCCAGAGACACTGGCTCGACGGTTGGATTCCCATTGTTCAGTACGACTGGCGCCATGGCGATATTGCGTATGAAGTTGAGATGTTTAGCGCGGTGCTCGATGAATTTAACAATGAAAACACTCTGCAATTCGTTCGCGTACGCATGCGCAACACCGGCCAGAAGTCAGCCCCCGCCGTGTTTGCAGCCGCCAGCCGCGCTTCGGGTGGTGAATGGCGGTTTGGCAAGGGGGCGTTTCTGCCGACGTGGACCTATGAGATGACCGACGGCGCGCTCTACCGCGCCGGCGCATTCGTATACAGTTTCCCCACCGAAGGGGTAAAACTGGAGGCTGTAGCAGGCCAGCCTTATGTGAGGCGTTTTGTTGGCGGAGAATTCTCCGTGGCAAAGCAGACCGCCGTTGGCCTTGCGCGCTACGCACCCATGCTGGCCCCCGGTGAAGTGGCGGACCTTGTTTTCAAAATGCCACGAGTTCCCAATCGAGACCCTCGCTACGTCCAGGCTGCGCAAGCCGCCGACATCCGTACTTACCGCGAACGCACCGTGCAGTACTGGCAGGAACTGCTTGGTGAATCGACCCGGGTAACGGTGAGCGCCGAACAGGCGATCGAGCAGGCGCACCGAGCCACGGCTGCCCATGTGTTGCTGGCTACAAGGACGATTGACGGCCACCACGTCCAGACCGACGGTCTGCCGTACGCGGCAAACTTCCTGGCTTCGATCCCGGAATATGGTCATGTCTACGACGACTTTCGATTGCCGGATGAATTTATCCGTGCCAACGTTCGATCATGCCGCGAAGACCTGCAACCGGACGGAATGTTCCTCGACGTCAGCCTGGTGCATGGCAAGACGATTCTTACTTCGCATGGAGAGGCGACGACGTTTCTGCTGAACCATGCGCTGAGATCGCGGGACATGACCTATACCCGCGACATCTGGCCGATGGTCCGCCGGGCCGTGGACTTCATTCGGCGCGATCATGAGCGCGAACCGCATGGGTTGATGCGCCCTACATGGCCGTACGACGCTGAGATGATCCAGGGCCAGTACACTTGCCACAATCTCTGGTGCCTGAACGCGGTGCGGGCTGCCGTTCGGGTCGCGCGCCTGATCGGCGAGAGCGGCGACGCAGAGTCATGGCTGAAATTGCACGACAGCTACCAAGATTCTGTGCTCAAGGCCCTGGATGCGAGCGCGGCTCCGGATGGCTATATCCCGACTGGACTCTATAAGTTCATTACGGGAGAATCCGCACGAAAAGGCTTTGGCGAGTGGCAAACCGATCAGGATTTTGAGAATATGCTTCTGGCGTGGCCGGGTGAGGCGCTGTTACCTTCGGACTGGCGGGTTGCCGGGACCGTCAATCGCCTGCACAAGACCAAGTACCGCGAAGGGATCATGACCTACCGCAACGGCATGCACTTGCACCACTACATCACTGTGAACTCAACCATGCAGGATGTCGTGGCGGGGCGCGACAGGGAAGCGTTGCTCGACACTTATCACATTCTTTTGCACTGTGGTTCAACGTTCGAGGGGTTCGAAACCCTGGTTTTTCCCTGGACCGACCGTGATACACATCCAGACTTGCCACCGCCCCATGGATGGTGTGCAGCCAAGGTCAATAACCTGTTGCGGAATTTGTTTATCGTTGAACTCGGCGGGCGCTACGGAGTGGACGAAGGGCAACGCGACCTGCGGTTGTTCAATGTTATTTCGCCGGCATGGGCCAAGCCGGGCGAGCGCATCGCCGTGGAAAACGCCCCCACGGAGTTTGGCGTGGTAACGGCCAGCATGCAATTTCACACGGACGGCGCGGAGGTCTCACTCAAAACCGACTTTCATGACCAGCCACGCGATTTGGTGTTTCACATCCCGTACTTTGTCGAACTGGTGAAGTTTGATACCGATGCGAAGCGCGCGTCGCGCGATGGCGCGGATGTCCGCATCAGTCCTGATGCTACGCGTATACAATTTACCTGGCGGAAGAGACCCGGAGTCAACCGGCGGACGATGCAGGATATCCTCCTTTCGTACCGCCGCGAACACAGATTCTGGGCGGGCACGCGGAGTGAGATGCCAAAGGTGCCGGAAGGGTTCCTGACGCGCGAAGAGGAAGATCTTGCACCGATGCCGTTAAGCTTCGACGTTGTGTTGGACGCCTGGCGGCGGGAATACGCTCGCCGGTTTGCTGCGTTTGTGAAGGCAGGCGGAAAACCCGTCACGGTAACCGCTCCGGCTCTGCAAGCCTAGCAAATCGT
>Ga0307374_10007846_pt1 | contig 16136 bp, 14 predicted proteins | sample OX3MG_FD_202532 | JGI IMG/M metagenome (GOLD analysis project Ga0307374, IMG submission 202532) | Soil microbial communities from Risofladan, Vaasa, Finland - OX-3 | ecosystem: Environmental > Terrestrial > Soil > Coastal area > Acid sulfate soil | place: Finland: Risofladan, Vaasa | collected... | reverse complement strand
GCGCGCGGGGGCGTGAGCGCGCCTCGCCGCCGCGCGCTCCGCCCGTGGCGGGTGTGACATGGCCCCGGAAGGTCTTCCCCGGGGCCGTCGCCGTCAGATGGAGTACGGCGAGGTCAGCGCTTGCGGTCGCGCCCGGTCACGGTGCGGATGGCGGCCCGGATGCCGGCCACCGTGCTGTAGGCCGAGATGATCGGGCTGACGGCCTCCTCGCTGACGAACTCGGCCGTGCCGCGCAGCCGCGTCGCCGCCGCGGTCAGCTGCTCCAGCAGCGGGATGACCCGGTCCTTGATCATCAGCGACAGCCAGACGGCGACGCCGACCAGGGCGCCCATTAGCAGCACGACCAGGATCCCCATCAGCGTCATGAAGACGATCGAGATGTCCCGCAGCCGCTCCAGCGCGGACTGGTTGCTGCCCCCGAGGAGATACAGGAGCACGGTGAGCCCGATGAAGACGACGAGGAGGATGCCGACGATGAGCCCGACCCAGCCCTTGCGCATGCGCTGCACCTCCCGTGTTCGCGTGCTCGAGGGCGCCGCGGCGCCCGTCTCACTCCACCCTAGCGGCGCGCGCGGCCCGGCCGCCGGGCGCGCGTCTCGGCCGGCGCCGGTGACGGGGTGCTGAAGAACCAGCAGATCCCAAGCGCGACGAGCGACCCCGCGAGCGCGGGGGCCAGCGGGACGTTGCCCAGACGGAACATTTCCGCGCCGGCAACTACCGCAAGGACCTCGCCACCGAAGAACCCCAGCACGGCGCAGCCCCAGTAGAGCGGGAGCTGCCAGAGCCGGCGCCCGAGCGCGCTATGGAAGAGCAGCCCGGCGATGCTGCCGAGCAGTATGGAGAGCACGAGCGACGGAGGCACGCTGTCCCTTCCCCACGTCCCAGGCGCGGCATCAGCCGCCAGCCGCATCTTAGCAGGTAGGCCGGCGGCTGTCCGGACTCCGCCGGCCGCGGGAAATCCGGCTAGTCGCGGATCGTCGGGTCGAGCGTGTCGCGCAGCGCGTCGCCGAGCAGGTTGAAGGCCACCACGGTGACGAAGATCGCCAGGGTGGGGAAGAGGAAGGTGTGCGGGGCGATCGAGATGTACGCCCGCGCGGTGCTGACCATCGCGCCCCACTCCGGGACGGGCGGCTGGATGCCCAGGCCCAGGAAGCTCAGGGTCGCGCCGACCAGCACCGCGGTCGAGATGCGCAGCGAGGCGAACACGATGATCGGCGAGACCAGGTTCACCAGCACGTGGCGCCGCACGATGTAGGCGTCGCTGCCCCCGATCAGCGTGGCGGCCGTCACGAACTCCCGCTCGCGCAGGCTGAGGACCAGCGAGCGGGTGATGCGGGTGAAGCCGGGGATCTCGTTGATCCCGATGGCGACGATGACGTTGATCAGCCCCGGCCCGAGCGCGGCCACGATGGCGATCGCCAGCAGGATGCCCGGGAAGGCCATCATGATGTCGATCAGGCGCATGACGACACCGTCGACCCGGCGGTAGTAGCCCGCGACGGTGCCGAGCAGCGTCCCGACGACGAAGCTGACGCCGACGGCGGCGAAGCCGATGGTCAGCGAGTAGCGCCCGCCGTAGAGGATGCGGCTGAAGATGTCGCGGCCCAGTTCATCGGTCCCCAGCAGGTGGCTGAGCGAGGGCGAAGCGAAGCGATGGGCGATGTCCTGGGCCTGCCAGTCGTACGGTGCGATGCGGGTCGAGAGGATGGCGAGCAGGACCAGGATGGCGATGACGGCCAGGCCCGCCACCCCGGGCCTGTTGTGGAGAAACCGTCGCAGGAGCCGGTGCCGGCCGGCCCGCTCGATCTCCGACAGGTCGTCCCGCCGCTGCGCCAGGGCCGAGGGCGCCGATCCGGACGCCCGCTGCCGCGCCGTATCGTCCACTCCGCTGCCTCTCATCCGTAGTGAATGCGGGGATCGATGACGGCGTAGACCAGGTCTACCGCCAGGTTGACGACCACGAACAGCAGCGCGATCACCAGCACGGTGCCCTGTACCAGCGGGAAGTCGCGCGCCTGGATGGCGTAGACCGCCAGCCGCCCGACGCCGGGCCAGGCGAAGACCGTCTCGGTCACCACCGCGCCGCTCAGCAGGTAGGCGACCTGCAGGCCGAGGACGGTGATCACCGGCAGCAGCGCGTTCTTGAGGCCGTGGCCCATCAGCACGCGCCACTCGCGCAGCCCCTTGGCGCGCGCCGTCCGGACGTAATCCTGGCTCAGCACGTCGAGCATGGCCGAGCGCGTCAGCCGGGCCATGGCCGCCACCGAGCCGATGGCGAGGGTCAGCGCCGGCAGCGTGATGCTGCGCAGGCCACTGAGCGTCCAGAGCGGGCCGCCGTAGCCACTGATCGGGAACACCCGCAGCTTGTAGCCGAAGACCCACATCAGGCCGAGCGCGATCGCGAAGACCGGCGCGGTGATGCCGAGCATCGAGACGAGCATCAGCCCGCTGTCGCTCGGCTTCCCGCGCCTGGCGGCGGCGGCCACGCCCAGCGGGATGGCGATGATCGGGGTGATGACCGCGGCCGCCAGGGTCAGTTCGATCGTCTTGGGCAGCGCGTCCATGATGTCGGCGATGACCGGGCGCTTGCTGGTGAGCGAGCGCCCGAGGTCACCGTGGAGCACGCGGGTCAGGTAGCGCCAGTACTGGACGGGTAGCGGGTCATCCAGCCCGAGCTGTAGCTCGATGGCCTTGACCGTCTCCGGTGGCGCGTCCGGCCCGGCGATCACCTGGGCCGGATTGCCCGGCACCAGGTGGATCACCATGAAGACCAGCACGGAGACACCCAGCAGGATGATCGGCAGCAGGAGCAGGCGCCGGACGATGTACTGGGTCATGCTGGGCTCACCCGCCTCGCTACTGTGACAGCCAGAGATCGGTCATGCGGTAGAGCCAGCGTGACGGGTGCACCTTGACGCCGTTGACGGTGTTGGTCACGCCGAGCGTCCCGCCCGAGTGGATGAACGGCGCGGCGGGGGCGTCCTGGATCAGCTGCTTCTGGATGTTCTGGTAGTCCTGGGTGACCGCGGTCTTGTCCGGGTTCGCGCGCGTGTCGAGCAGCCACTTGTCGACGTCGGCGTTGGAGTAGAGGAAGCGGTTCGGCGCGGGCTGCTGCTTGGAGTAGAAGTAGAAGTAGAGCACGTCGGCGTTGTCGTAGAAGACGCCGATGATGTAGCCGACCTGGTCGCCCTTGCTGGCCGCGGCGAACCACGCCGTCTGCTCGTACTGCTTGGTCTGGACGTTGATGCCGGCCTTGGCCAGTTGCTGCTGGATGATCTGCGCCTGGAGCGTCGTCGTCGAGTCGTTGATGATCCAGAGCGGCAACGTCAGGGCGGTGCCGTTCTTGCTGCGCATGCCATCCGAGCCCGCCTTCCAGCCGGCTTGGTCGAGGATCTGCTTGGCCTTGTTCAGGTCGAAGGTGGGCGCGATCTGTTGGGAGCCCTGCCAGTAGTAGGGTGTGGCCGGCGCCAGCATGGTATTGGCCGAGATGCCCAGCCCGAAGTTCGCGCCGGTGACGATCTCGTCGCGGTTGAGGGCGTAGTTGATGGCCATGCGCACGTTGACGTCGTCGACCGGGGGCTTGGTGGTGTTCATCCCCAGGTAGGTCGTCTGCAGCTGGTCGTACTTGATGATCTTGACGCCCGGCGTGGAGGAGAGCGGCTGGACCTGAGCCGCCGGTACGTCGTGGAGGACCTGGATGTTGCCGGACTGGAACTGGGCGACCCGGGTGTTGTCCTCCGGCACGATCTGGATCTCGAGGGTGTCGACGTAGACCGGGCCGGGGTTCTGGAACACCGGGGAGTTCCAGTTGAAGGCGTCGAAGCGGCTGAACTTGATGCTCTGGTTGCGCGTCCAGGACACGAATTTATACGGGCCGGTCCCGTCGACGGTGTTGACGCCGTAATCCTTGCCCGCCTTGTCGACCGCGGCCTGGTTCAGGACGACCGCGTAGCTGCCGGCGAGCTGGTCGAGGAAGATGTTATAGACGTCCTTGAGCTTGAAGGTGATCGTCTGGTCGTCGGGTGTGTCCATAGTGTCGAGCGGCTGGATGGTGTAGGCGGTCGGCGACTTGAGGTCGGCCGAGGCCCAGCGCGTGAAGGTGTACTTGACGTCGGCCGAGGTGAACGCCTTGCCCGAGTGGAAGGTGATCCCCTTCTTGAGGGTGAAGGTGTAGGTCTTGCCGTCGGCGCTGACGTCCCACTTCTCGGCCATGGCCGGCTTGAAGGAGCCGTCGTAGTCGCGGTCGATCAGGTTGTCGTTGGTCAGCGCGATCACCTGGGCCGCCAGGAGCGCGGTGGTCACGTGCGGATCGAAGGTGGTCGGGTCGGCGTTGAAGGCCACGATCAGGTTGCCGCCCTTGCGGGGCGTGCCGCCCGAGCCGGTGGTCGCCGGCTGGGTGCCGCTGGCGGCCGGTGAGGCGGTCGTGCCGCCGCCGGTGCCCGCGGTTGGGGTGGCGCCGCCGCCCGTCGTGCCGCCACTGCTCGCGGTGGTGCTGGTCGGTGAGCCGGCCGTCGAGCCGCCGCAGGCGGCAATCAGGCTGGCCACCGCCCCGGTGCCCAGGGCCGCGGCCGTGCCGCGCAGCAGCGAGCGCCGCGACAGCGCGCGTCCGAAGACGTGGGTCACGTGTGCGAGGCCAGGGGTGTCCTCGTGAGACATGCTGCAGATCCTCCTCAGCCCGACCGGCGGTCGAGCGTCATCCCACCCACACTCGACGTTCTGTCGACGTGACGCAACGGCCTGGGGGCCACCAGCCTCCGTCCGCCGCGGGCTCTGCTCCCGGGAGAAGCACGGCGCCGACACCGGCTCACGGACGGATCGCACCCCGTAGTCAGCCACGCGTCCCGACGTGAGCGTGAGGGATCACACCATATCGGTCCGATGATGTCAACGCGGATCGGCGCGTTTTTCAACCCTCCGGTGGATGGTCGCGACGAGCCGGCCGGCACCCGCCGATTTGCGCCGGGAGGCTGCGATAGACTTGCCGTCAGCGTCTGGCCCCGCCCGTAGTGCCGGAGGAGTCGCGGCATGCACGCGCTGACACACGAGCTGCGCCTGGGCATGGACGCCGTCGGCGCCAGCCTGCTGAGCGCGCTCCACAAGCTGCCCGCGCTGCTCGTGGCGGTGCTGATCGTCCTGGTCTTCGTCGGTATCGCACGCCTCGCACAGCGCGCGATCTTCGACGTCGGCCGCGTGTCGCGGGCCGACCCGATGCTCCAGGAGTTGACGGAGCGCCTGGTCACGGTGGCGATCGTCACCTTCGGCCTGGCGGCCGCGCTGGGCGTCATGGGGCTGAACGCCGGCACGATCGCCGCCAGCTTCGGTGTCATCGGCCTGGTCGTCGGCTTCGCGCTCAAGGACCTGCTGGAGAACTTCATCGCCGGCATCATGATCCTCTGGCGCCGGCCCTTCAAAGTGCTCGACCAGATTCGCGTCGGCACGAACGAAGGGATCGTGCGCGAGATCACATTCCGCACCACCACCCTGCTGACCCCCGACGGCGTCGAGGTGGTGGTGCCGAACGCGCAGCTCGTCACCCAGGCGGTCTACAACTTCACCCACACGGGCTCCCGCCGCACCTCGATCATGCTGAAGCTGCCGCCGGACACGGACCTCGAGCGGGCGCGGCAGGCGCTCCTGGCGGTGCCCGAGCAGGTCGACGGCGTGCTGCCGAAGCCCGCACCGGAGGTCCTGCTGCTGGGGGCGAGCCCGGATGGGTACGAACTGCACCTGCGCTACTGGACGCTGCCCGGCGCCGACGTCGTGCAGCGCGTGGAGTCGAGCGTGCGCGCGGCCGCGCTGGCGTCGCTCGAGCCGCTGCGGGCGCCGGCCGAGCCGGCCGCGGCCGGGAGCAGCGGCGAGGCGTGAGGCGACGGGAACACCGCCGCCGCGCCGCACGTCATGCCAGTAGACGGGACGACGTCACGGCTCGGGGAACGCCGACTCCCGGGAAGGCAGGACTTGATGCGGCAGACCGGAACCCCTCGACCCGGCCGACGCGGCCTCGGGCTCGTCGGCCTGAGCGCGCTACTGCTGGCAGCCGCGCTGGCGGCCTGCGGCGGGACCGCCTCGCCGGCCGGTGGCGGTAGCGCCTCACCGACCGGCGGGAGCTACACGGCTCCGGCGGGTTCGCTGCCCGGCAGTCCGGCCGGCCCGAGCGAGGGGTCACCGACGGGGACGCCGGCCGGGAGGATCGTAGTCACGCCGCTTCCGATCTCGAGCATCGACGTCACGCTGGCGCTGAGCCAGCCGGTACAGGTGGTAGCCCACGTCAGCGGCTACCTCCCCAACACCTGCGCCACGGCACGGGAGCCCCAGGTCAGCCGCAGCGGACAGGCCGTGACCGTGCGCATCGACATCGAGCAGCCGGCGGACGCGGTCTGCGGCCAGGTTGCGACGCCGTACCGGCGCGACGTGCCGCTGGGAACCTTCGCCGCCGGTGACTACACGCTGCAGGTCAACGCGACCAAGACGACGTTCCACGTCGGCTGAGCACGCGCTGCCGCCGGCTGCCGCGTATCCACGGGCCTGGAGATCCCGACCGCGCGAGAGCCAGCGTTCTCACCGCCAATCGGTGTCTCCCGAGGCCCCCGGGTCCCTTCGGTGTTCGCGCGTGCGGTCCGCCTCAACGAGGGCGCTACCGTCCGGGAAGACCTTGCCCTGACGCTACGAACGGCGGAAGGCCAACCAGCCCAGCGCCACGAACCAGGCATGGACCTCGATGACTGCCACGCGCTGAGTGAGTCCCGCCACCCCGGACTCAATCCCGGCGACGGTCGGCGAGAAGGTCAAGACGTAGAGGACCAGCAGCGTCAGCGCCAGCGGGCTGGCGATGAGGAGCCCGTCCCCGAACCGGTGCCAGCGGGGGATGCGGCGCAGGACGACTCCGGCAATCAGGAAGCCCAGCACCGGCGTCGCGGCGGCGAGGAGGAAACCCGCGAGATGCAGCATCATCGACTGCAGGGTGAAGATCCCGCAGACCACCATGCCCAGCGGGGAGAGCGGGAGCAGGGCGGTGCAGGCCCATCGCGCGCGCGGGCTCAACTGCGGGATGGACTGGAAGGTAGCGATCACGCCGGCCGCGAGCACCAGTCCACCGACGACGAAGCCGGCGTTCATGACGGGACCAGTGGCGCCGAGGCCGAGGCCGCTGATGGGCTGACTGATGGGCCGGTAGGGGGCGATCCGGGTCCCCCAGAGTGTGTAGCCGGGGCTTACGAAGCCCAGGATCACCCAGGCGAGGGTGAACAGGACCGGGCCGACGGATGGTGCCGAGACCCAGCCGGCGGATCATCTGCCGCGTTCCGGCTCGTGGCGTGGTGAAAGTGGCGTTCGTCGCGTGGATCATGGAGTACTCCCTCCGAGATTAGGGGGTTGGACGCGGATCCGTTCGAGGAATCCCTTGGGTACTACCGATGGGTCGTCTCGAGCGGGCGCCGGGCGTCGTCGCGCTTCTCGACCATGGGATGACTTTTTCCATACGATGATGAACCATCCGGAGGGCCGGCAATCCGGCCTGCGACCCGCTCAACCGCGCCGGTAGGTGGCGATCGCGACCGACCCTGAGACGAGCAGGATTCCCAGGGCCCAGAGGAGGGCTCGCGTCACGAAGTACGCCGGCGCGTGACCGAGCAGCGCCGGGGCGGCCGGGCCAAGCGTCAGCGCGCGGACGGCGTCGATCATGACCGTCAGCGGCTGATGCTCGGCGATCACGCGCAGCAGGCGGGGCATCGACGCCGTGGGCACGTAGGCGCTGGAGACGAAGGTGAGCGGAAAGACCAGGAACGCCACCCCCTGCGCCGCCTGCGCGTTGCCCGCGAGCTGCCCCAGCGCGATGAACAGCCACTCGAACGCGTAGCCGAAGGCTACACACAGTCCGAACGCGATGAGCCCGTTCAGGACCGTGCCGTGCAGACGGAAGCCGACCCCGAACCCGATCGCGACGCTGACGATCAGGCTCCAGACGAGGATCGTGGTGTCGGCCGCCGCCCGTCCGGCGAGGACGGCGCCGCGGGGTATCGGGAGTGACCGCAGCCGGTCCACGAATCCCTGCTCCAGGTCCTCCGCCACGGCAACGGCCGTCCCAATGCCGGTGAACAGCACGCCGGCCGTGATGAAGCCGGGCACCAGGAAGTCGACGTAGGGGATCCCTCCGCTACTGATCGCTCCACCGAAGATGTAGCGGAAGAACACCATGAACATGGTCATCTGCAGTGTGGCGAATACGATCAGCTTCGGCGTGTGCAGGTAGCGGAGCACGGCGCGACGGGCGACGACCAGCGTGCTGGTCACGAGCCCCGCCGTCGGGCGGTTGAGTGTCGCGGTACCGACGATCATCATCAGTCGTCCTCTCGTGCGACTACGATTCAGGCCGCGCCGCTGGGCGCGGATGCCAGTTGACCGGTGAGCGCCAGGAAGACCTCGTCGAGGGTCGGCTGGCGCAGCGCGACGTCTTCCAGGTCGAGGTCGCCGGCCTCCACCGCGCGCAGCACCGCCGACAAGCCGCCACCGCCCGCGAGTCCGACGCTGACGCGGCGGGTGGCCGGATCGACCCGTGGCTCGCGTCCGTGAAGGCGCCCGAGCGTGGCCGCGACCGCGGCGAGGTCGTCCCGGCGGCGGACGCGGACCTCCAGCACGTGGCCGCCGAGCCGGCGCTTCAGGTCGGCCGGCGTACCGTGCGCGACCGTCCGCCCGTGGTCGACGATCACGATCTGACCGGCGAGCTGGTCGGCCTCGTCGAGGTACTGCGTCGTGAGCAGCACGTCGGTGCCGCCGTCGACGAGTGTGCGGATCGCATCCCACAGCTCCATGCGGCTGCGTGGGTCGAGCCCGGTGGTCGGCTCGTCGAGCAGCAGGAGCCGCGGCGCGCCGACCAGACTGGCCCCCAGGTCCAGCTTTCGGCGCATCCCGCCCGAGTAGGTGCGCACCAGCCGATCGCCGACCTCGGTGAGGTCGAACCGCTCCAGCACCGCGCCCGCGCTCGACCGGGCGGCGCGACGGTCCAGGCCGAACAGCCGGGCGACCAGTTCCAGGTTCTCCCGCCCGGTCATGGCGGGCTCCACGGCGGCGAACTGCCCGGCCAGCCCGATCGATCGGCGGACGGCCGCGGGATCGCGACGGACGTCGTAGCCGCAGACCCGCAGGGTGCCGGCGTCCAGGCGTAGCAGTGTGGCCACCGCCCCGAGGAAGGTCGTCTTGCCGGCCCCGTTGGGGCCGAGCACCGCGACTACCTGGCCCGGCTCGGCGACCAGGTCCAGGCCGTCGAGCGCGACGGTCTTCCCGAAGCGCTTCCCGAGGCCGCGCGCCTCGATCGTGGATGTCATGCGTATCCCCTCTCGCGGGTAATCGAACAGCGTTCGGAATACGAACGTCGTTCGGATCGCCTATACTGGAGTCCGGGCAGGATGGTGCTCGCGTGGGGAGCGCTGACGATGTCGGAGAGATCGAGAACCGCCGGGTCCGTGCCGGAGCCGCCCTGGCGGGCCGATGCCCGGGCGCATGCCGTGCCCCGCGTCCCGCTGACCCGCGAGGCGGTCGTGGACGCCGCGATGCGCGTCCTCGATCGCGAGGGCGTGGATGCGCTCTCGATGCGCCGGGTCGCCGAGGAGCTCGGGACCGGCGCCGCGTCGCTCTACGGACACGTCCGCAACAAAGAGGCGCTGTTGCAGCTCCTGCTGGAGCGCTTCACCGACGACATCGTGTTGCCGGAGCCTGATCCGGCGCACTGGCAGTCGCAGCTTCGGGAGCTCGCCGGGCAGATCCGTGCCCGCATGCATCGGCATCGCGACATCGCTCGCATCTCGCTCGGCCGCGTCCCGTCCGGTCAGGCGATCGCGCTCCTCAACGAGTGGCTGTTCGAGCTGCTGTGCCCGGCTGGGATCCCCGACCGCGCCATCGCCTACTTCGGCGACCTGGTTAGCCTCTACGTGGGGGCGTTCGCCTACGAGGAGAGCCTGCCGCCCGCCTCGCCGACCGGCGAGGACCTGTCGCTCGAGGCGATCGTGACGCTGTTCAAGGACTACTTCCGCTCGCTTCCCGAGGATCGGTTCCCGAACACGCGCCGGACCGTCGATCTCCTCTTCTCAGGCGACCGGGACGGGCGATTCGAGTTCGGCCTGGACGTCATGCTGCGCGGGCTGGCGACCTACGCGGAGCCCGGGGCATCGAGCGAGCGGTAGCGACCGGGATCGGCCGCCTCAGTCGTCGCCGGGGACGGGCTGACGGCCGTTGGGGGGCGCCGGGGCCTCGGTCTGCAGCCGGCGGGCGAACTCGAACGGGGCCGCGATCGTGGTCAGTCGCGCGGCGTCGACCGGAATGGTCGCCAGCGCCTCCGCGTTCGTCTCCTCGAAGGCGTCTACGTACTCCCGCAGCCGCACGATCTGGTTGGGGGCGGGCTCGTCCTCGAAGATGGCGAACGCGCTGGTCAGCCGGCCGCGGGTGAAGTAGACCACCTGCCCCTGGGCCAGCTGGCTCTTGTGCACCCGGGCGCCGAACATCTCCTCCGACAGGCTGTCGAGCGCGGAGACCATGCCGGTGATCAATGACTCGTCGAGCGGGAAGTAGCCGGCGGTGACGATCGGCACGCCGCCGTGGTCGAGGATGGCCAGGGTGAGCACGCGCACCTCCGGGACGCCCGCGAGCGCCGACGGTGGTGGTGGCACGACAGTCCCGCTCAGCGCGTCGGAGCGCCGGGTCTGGATGTCGGTCAGCGCCCGGCGCAGCTGATCCAGATATCCGATGATCTCGGCGTGCATGGCGGTGAAGCGCGACAGCGTGATCTCGCCCAGCGAGAGAAGGCGGTTGAGGTGGTCGAGCCGGACCAGGACCGTCTCCATCGCCGACCGCAGCTCCTCGACCTGCTCGCGCCGCCGGCGCTCGGCCTGGGCCACCAGTGAGGCGCTCCAGACACGCTCCAGTTGTCGCTCGCGGAGCTCACGCGCGTACTCACGCTCGTCCCGCGCGGGCGGCAGGACCGAGGGCAGGGGCGGCGGATCGTCGGACCAGTCGGCGTGGAGCAGCGCGAAGTGGTCGATGGTATGCCCGGTGGCGGCGATGAAGGCTCCGGCGAGACCCAGCAGCCAGGTCGCCCCGAGGGGCAGCGAGAGGAGGAAGATCAGGCTCTGATTCATGCCGCCGAACCAGGGGAACCCGGTCAAGACCAGCATGCCCAGGTTCGCGGCGAACCAGGAGCTGCTCCCCGCGTGCACCGGGCCGTAGGCGAGCGACCAGCCGACGATGACCGTGCCGCTCCAGGCGACCCGTGCCAGGTGCAGCGCCAGCGCCCGCTGGGCATGCCGCTGGACGAAGCGGCTGCGTGGCAGCGCGGCCACGACCAGCAGCGACACCGGCCCCAGGTACGACACCGAGGCCAGCACGCGGTTACGGATCATCGGTCGGAGCCGGATCATCTCCCCTACCTGTCGCGGCGACATGCGCGCACTCCCGACCGGTGACCGCCGGCACCGCCCGATCGCCCCCGGGGAACGGATCCCCGCCGGGCGCGGCTGCCTACCCCGAGTATAGTGAGAGGCCCGTCCCGCCGGACCGGACTTTCGTCGGTGTTGGCGCGGTACGATCGTGCGGGGGTGGGCGGAGCGCCGGTCCGTGACGTCCGTTTCACCATCTGACGGCCGCACCTCCGGCAACGTCCGCGACGGATGCAGTGGCCTCCACGTTTCTGTAACAGTGCTGCTGAAATTGTCACGCTATCGCAACATCGCCGCCCCTAGACTGGGCGTGGCGGCAGCGGCGCTCGACACGGGTGGTCGCGCGTCGCCGCCAACGTGGTTGGTCCGGCCGGAACGGTCGGCGCCGGCTCCTTCCTGTTGATCGCCGTCGGCCGGTGCGACCCGGGCGTGCTCTCGGGCTACGGCGACGCGTGACCGGACCGCGGCGACCCGTTCACGCGCCCGACGCCGACGGCCAAGGACCGCGCTCATGGTTGCGCGGGACCGGTGCGCCGCCGCCGCGGGCCTGCGATACAATGCCGCTGGTGAGGCCTTATGTTGCCTCGAGTCTGGAGGACACACGATGAGCGCGCGGGAGACAACGCGGAGCACGCAGGAGGCGGAGCCGGAGGAGGCGGTCGTCGGTGCCCAGGCGCCGCGCGGGGTCACGAGACGGCGGATCCTGACGACCCTGCGCAAGAGCGACGGGCTGTCCGCGGACCAGCTCGCCGTGCTCCTCGGCATCACGTCCATGGCGGTGCGCAAGCACCTGGCGGCGCTCGAGCACGACGGCCTGGTCGCGACGACGGTGGCCCGCGGTGGGATCGGACGCCCGGCGCACATCTACCGCCTGTCGTCGCTGGCCGACGACTTCTTCCCGAAGCGGTACGACCTGCTGGCGACCGATCTGCTGAGCGATCTGCTGCGGATCGACGGTGAGCAGAAAGTCGAGCTACTGCTGGCGCGCCGGGCCGAGCGCACCCGCCAGTCCCTGGCCCAGCGGCTGGAGGGCGTGGACACCCTGGTAGAGCGCGTGGCCACGCTGGCCGAGGAGCTGGATCAGCTCGGCTACCTGGCCAGCTCTGAGCAGTTGGACGACGGGACCTGCGTGCTCCGCCAGTACAACTGCGTGATCCACCGGGTCGCATCCTGCTTCCCGGGTGCCTGCCACTTCGAGCAGCAGATGTACCGCGATCTGCTGGGCGCCGATGTCGAGCGCTCGAGCCACATCGCGACCGGTGGCTCGATGTGCTGCTACGTCATCCGGCCGCATGCCGCGCATGCCCCGCACGCCGACGCGGCAGGTGCGCAGGTTTGACACGGGCAGGTTTCAAACCTGCCCCTGCGGCGGACAGCCCGGTCAGGGCCGGCCCTCCCGCAGCTCGACCGCGTGCAGCGCGGCCGCCACGATCGCGTCCGTGTCGATGCCGGTGACCCGGTAGAGGTCGCCCCGCAGGCCGGACTGCCCGAACTGGTCCACCCCCAGCGACACCACCGGTACCCCGAAGACTCCACCGAGGAAGCTCAGCGCGTGCGACGCGGCGTCGTGCACGGTCACGATCGGCGCCCGGCGCTCGTCCGGTGGGAAGAGCCAGGCGAACGGCCCCTCGTCGGCCGGACCGGCCACGTCGTCGATCGCCTGCCGGCGTAGCGCCCGCGCCGCCTGGTAGACCCGGCCCGGCCCGGTCAGGTTGATGACGTTGGCCGCGATCTCCTCCTCGGCCAGTCGCTCGGCGGCGGCGATCGCCTCGGGCACCATCGTGCCGGCCGCGACGAGGTGGACCACGCTCTCGAGCGGCAGCTGCGGCGTCGCCACGCGCCGGTCGACGATGCGGTAGCCGCCGGCCAGCACCTGCCGGCGCAGCTCCTCCTCGCCCAGGCGCGCGAGCGTCGGCTCGATCAGCCGCTGGTCGATCGGCTTGGTCGAGAGGCGCAGGTAGGTGGAGTGGCCGTGCTCTCGGTCGCAGCACTGGCGGAAGCCCTCGAGCAGTGTCCACTCGGTCTCGTTGGCGAAGCACGGCTCGAAGTAGAGCAGTCCGGGCAGCTCGATGCCGAGCGAGGCGGTCACGCTCGACTGGTGGGCGCCGCCCTCCGGGCTGAGGCTGACGCCCGAGGGGGTGCCGGCGAAGATCATCTTCGACTCGACGTACAGGCTGTAGATCAGGGAGTCGAGCCCGCGGCAGACGAAGGGGTCGTAGACGGTGCCGATCGGGATGAGCTGCTGGCCGACCAGCTCGTGGCTGAGGCCGAGCTGACCGAGGGCCATGAAGAGGTTCATCTCCGAGATGCCGAGCTCGACGTGCCGCCCGGCCGGCGTCTCGCGCCAGCGCAGGATGCGCGGCTGGTCGCCCTCATAGTCCGGCTGCTCGGCCGGGGAGAAGATGCCGACCCGGTTGATCCAGCCGCCCAGGTGGGTGGAGGTGGCCACGTCCGGCGCGACGGTCACGATGCGCGGACCGACCGGCTCGACCTCGGCCAGGCGCGGCAGGATGCGGCCGAGCGCCTCCTGGGTCGAGGTCTGTGCCGGGTGGCGTACACCGATGGCGGTCGGGATCTGCTCGGGGGCGAGCACGGGCGCGGCGGGAGCGTCGGCCGCGCGGAGGCGCTCGGCGGAGGCGCGGCAGAGCCGGCCCTCGGGCGAGTCGTCGGGGAAGCGCGCCCAGACGTCGCCGACGGGCACGACGAGCGCGGCGCGCAGCTGCTCCATCTGGTCGTGGGTCAGCAGGGCCGAGTGGTTCATGGGGTCGCCGGCGATCGGCAGGCCCCAGCCCTTGACGGTGTAGGCGAAGAGCACGCTTGGGCGGTCGCGCTCGGCATCGACGGCACGCAGGCAGCGCAGCAGCTCGACGAAGTCGTGGCCTCCCAGGTCGCTGATGACGCCGGGCAGGTCGTCGTCGGAGATCGGCGCCAGGACCTCGGCGAGCTCGTGCCGCTCGGTCAGCGCGCCGTCGACCAGGCGCCGGCGCAGGGTCGGGGCGTCGAGCCGGATGAGCGACTGGTACTCGGCGTTGCTCATCTCGTCGATACGCCGACGGAGCGCCGCGCCGCCGGGCGCGTCGTAGACCGCCTGCAGCCGGCGGCCGTACTTGGCCTCGATGACGTGCCAGCCGGCGGCGTCGAAGAGGGCCTTGAGGCGAGCGGCGCGCACGCCGGGGATGATGCGGTCGAGGCTCTGGCGGTTCAAATCGATGATCCAGAGGACGTTGCCCAGGCCGGCGAGCGCCTCCTCGGTGACGGCCTCCCAGACGTTGCCCTCGTCGAGCTCGGCGTCGCCCAGGACGGCGATGAAGCGGTTGGAGGTGACGCTGCCGAAGTGGGCCTGGCAGTAGCGATGGGCGAGGGCGGCGAAGGCCGGCGCGACGGCGCCCAGGCCGACCGAGCCGGTGGAGAAGTCGACCGGGTCCGGGTCCTTGGTGCGGCTGGGGTAGGACTGCAGGCCCTTATAGGCGCGCAGGGTGGTCAGGTAGTCACGGTCGAGGTTGCCGAGCAGGTACTGGACGGCGTGGTAGGCAGGCGAGGCGTGGGGCTTGATCGAGACCCGGTCGCCCGCGCCGAGGTAGCGGAAGTAGAGGGCGGTCAGGATGGTGATGATCGAGGAGGAGGAGGCCTGATGGCCGCCGACCTTGGTTTTGTCGGGGTTGGGGCGGACGTGGTTGGCATGGTCGATCATGGCGGTCGAGAGCCAGAGGGCCCGCCGCTGGATCGACTCCAGCGTCGCCAGCTCCTCTGGCTGGATAATGTCGGCTTCGTCCGCCGTGCGCGGCGCGTGCTGGGCCATCGAGGTGCCTCCAGAGGTGAGGGCCGGGGGCGCCGGCCACGGGACCGCCCGGGCGCGGCGGGCTCGCGGGGCGAGCGGGCCGCGCTGCCCCGCGGTGGTGGGGCGGGAGCGGAGCGACATTGGGGGTGACTATAGGCAGCGCCACCGCCGGGTGTCAACGCGGCGGGGGGTAAAGACGCGCGGGCCGCCGGCGCTTCGCCTCGCACACGTTACGACATGCCAACCGGTCTGCGAGGTTGCTGCCTGCCGCGGCGGTTGGGTTAGCCGCCGGCCGGCTGTCCGGGCGGGTGCACCCGAACGCCCTGCATCTCCCGCAACTGGCTGTGGCAGCGCGCCAGCCGCCTCCCGCCAGTGGTGACACTACCGGCGCGACTGGCATCCTCGCGGGCTCTGCCTGAGCTCCTGCCTGCCGGCTCCTGCTCGGGCTCAGCCCCAGAGCTCCCGGCACATCCGGTAGAAGTCATCCTCGCTCGTGATGCCAAGGTGCGGGTAGGCGCTGGCCAGCCCGGCGGCCACCTGGTCGACGGGGGCACCGGCCTTCTGGTTGCGGAGCGACTTGGGGACGCTGGCCCGCCACTCGGATGCCGTGTCGGATGAGCCGGGGCGGGTCAGCCGGCCAGCCGTGACGGCGTGGACATCCTCACGGAATTCCTGGCGGGCTGCCCGGCGTCCATCGTAGGTGAGGGCGCGACCGGCGGCGTCCGCCTGCTGCTGTCGGAGATAGGCGCCGTACAGGGACACCGCGTCCCAATCGTCGGCAGGCGCTGCGTAGGCCAAAGCGGGCAAGGACTCCCGGGCGTAGGCGGCGGCGTAGGTGACGACAGCGTCGGGGTGCTGCGGGCGGTCTGATCCGTCGATCCAGTACTGGACGGCGCGGTAGGTGATGGCGAACGTCGCGGCCACCTTTGCTGTCC
>Ga0307374_10007844_pt1 | contig 16137 bp, 19 predicted proteins | sample OX3MG_FD_202532 | JGI IMG/M metagenome (GOLD analysis project Ga0307374, IMG submission 202532) | Soil microbial communities from Risofladan, Vaasa, Finland - OX-3 | ecosystem: Environmental > Terrestrial > Soil > Coastal area > Acid sulfate soil | place: Finland: Risofladan, Vaasa | collected... | reverse complement strand
GTGCGACGCCGAGCACCAGGGCCATGGTCACCCACCACGCCCTTGTAGAGCGGCGGCGCCCGGCGGCTCGACGAGCCCTCATTTCGACCCCGCTGCCGCCCGGTGCAGCCAGTAGTCCAGCCCGGCGGCCGTGACCGCCCCGTCGAGGTGGACCAGGACCACGCCGCCGGGCGACACGAGGAAGGTCTCGGGGGGTCCCCGGACCCCGTAGTCCAAGGCGATCTGCCCAGTGGGGTCGCCTACCGCCGGCCATGTGGCACCCGTGGAGGAGAGGAAGCTGCGCGCCCGCGCTGCGGTGTCGTCGTAGACGACACCGACCACGGCCACATCGCCCGGGGCCCGGTGGCGATAGGCGAAGGTGACCAACTCGGCTTCCTCCTGCTGGCACGGAGGGCACCAGCTGGCGAAGAAGTTGACCACCACCCAGCGGCCGCGCCACGACGACAACGAGAAGCGCTGGCCGGCGAGCGTGACACCGTCCACCAACGGGGCATGTTGCCCGAGCAGCGGGGTGTCGACCTCGGTGGCCGTGGCCGGAGGCCTGGTAGCCAGTACAGCCACCAACGAGGCTCCGGCCACCAGCACCACCACCGCTGTCCAGCGAGCGCGGTGCCTCCCGGTCACGTCGTTCGAGCCGGGAGCCGGACGTCATTTCGGTGTTCCTCGTCGGCCTCCCTAGGCGCGCCATGGGTGGGATCAGGACCATCGCGATGTCCGCCGAAGGCACCCCCCTCGGCCGGGGCCGACGCCGCCTCGGTGGGCCGGCGCCGGCGCCCCGGGACGACGGCGAGGAGCGAACCGATCACCATGATGGCGCCCCCGACCCACAGCCACGCTACGAGCGGCTGCACGGTGACACCGATGGACAGCGGCCCCCCGGAGGTGGCGGGTAGGGAGTCGATGGTGAGGTACACGTCGTCCAAGAGGTTGGAGGCAATCGCCGGGGTGCCCACCGCTTCGGTGCCGGCGCCGAATTGGCTAACGGCCGGACGCAGGGGACCACGACCGTCCACCATGACCAGCGCCTCGGTGGCCGTGCGTGCCGGGGAGCGGACCTGGGACAGGCCGACGAAGGTGAGGTGGTGGCCATCCACCGTGGCGCTGGACCCCGGCGAGAGCGTGACCTGCTGGCGGTGGCCGAACGACGTGGCCGACGCCAGCGCCACGGCCACCACCACCACGCCGACGTGGACCACCATCCCGCCATTGGCCCGGCCCATCACCCCTCGCCACGGCGACGCTCCTCGACGCCGCGCCCCGCGCCACGACAACACCAACTGGCGGACGTTGGCGGAGGCGGCAAACGCACCGAGGCCGTATGCGCCGAGTACACCCAGGCCGCGCACGCCCCCGATGACACAGCCCACCACGGTGATGGTGCCCACCCAGGCGGGTACGACCAGGCGGGCGCGCATGGTGGCGGTATCCGCCTTTCGCCACGGCAGCGCCGGGCCTACGGCCATGAGCAACAGCAGAGCCAGCCCGATGGGCAGTGTCATGGCGTTGAAGTACGGGGCCCCGACCGAGACCTGCTGACCGTCGAATGCCTCGTAGAGCAGAGGGAAGACGGTGCCCAGCAGCACGACAAAGGCGAAGGCCACGAACAGCAGGTTGTTGAGGAGGAAGGCGCCCTCACGGCTCACCGGCGAGTCGATGCCCCCCGGCGACCGCAGCCGGTCCCCGCGCCAGGCGATGAGCCCGACTCCGGCCGCCAGCACCACGGCGAAGAAGCCGAGGAGCAGTGGGCCGATGTCGGAGTTGCTAAAGGCGTGCACCGACGTGATGACCCCCGAACGGGTGAGGAACGTCCCGAGAATGGTCAGGCTGAAGGTGGCGATGACCAGGGAAAGGTTCCACACGCGCAGCAGCCCTCTGCGCTCCTGCACCAGCACCGAGTGCAGGTAGGCGGTGGCGCACAGCCATGGCAGGAACGAGGCGTTCTCCACCGGGTCCCAGGCCCAGAAGCCACCCCACCCGAGCACCTGGTACGACCACCAGGCGCCGAGGACGATGCCGATGGTGAGGAAGGCCCAGGCGAACAACGTCCAGCGCCGGGTGGCTACCTGCCACCCCTCGCCGATTCGGCCCGTGACGAGCGACGCGATGGCGAAGGCGAAGGGGATGGTGAAGCCCACGAACCCTAGATACAGAAGAGGCGGATGAAATGCGACGAGCGGGTTGTCCTGCAGCAGCACGTTGGGCCCGAGGCCGTTGGCCGGCACCGGGCCGGTGATGGCTTTGAACGGATCAGCCGGGCCGGCCATCAGCCCGAAGAAGAAGGCCGCCACCAAGTAGGTGACGAGAGTGGCCCACGCCACCAGATGATCGGCGCCGCGACGGCGTGCCCACCACACCATGGCGGCGATGTACCCCGACAGGATGAGGCCCCACAGCAAGATGGACCCGGCCAGCGCCGACCACAGGCCGGTCACGGTGTAGAGGATAGGCGTGGCCCGGCTGTTGTTGGCAGCCACGTAGGCCAAGGAGAAGTCGTGGGTGACGAGGGCCCGTTCCATCGACAGCGTGGCCAGCACCGCTCCGACGAGCATGGTGGCGGCATAGATCCCACCGCTGCGCAACACCGCCGGTCGCCCACGGGCCAGGCCGTAGACGATGACGGCTGCCCCGGTGAGCGCCGATACCAGGCTGAGCAGGACGCCGGTGTGCCCGAGGGCCCCGTTCATCGGCTCGTGCCGTCCGGGGCGCGCACTCTGGTCGGGTTCTGCTCGATGTACTGAGCGCTGTGGTCCACGATGATCTGGTCGGACACGAACGTCGAGCCGCTGAAGTGCCCGACCACGACCACGGGCACATCGGGCTGGAAGAGCTGCGGGGGGTTCCCGACATTGACCACGTGGACCCGGTGGATGGTGCCGGCCGCCGTGAAATCGACGCCCTGCCCGGTGCGCACCACCGTGCCGGGCACCACCAACCCCTCGAGCCGGAAGGTCTGGGTGCCGAGCTCTGCCTTGTGGGCAATGGCCTGGTCCACGGTGTCGAAGTAGTCGAGGGACCCCCCGAGGCCCTTGGCCAGTAAGAAGGCGAACGCCCCGGCGAACACGACCCCGACCACCACGTAACGGAGCCTGGCGCGCCGATGGTGCGGCGGAGGCGACGGTGGCACCGTCATCGACCCCCCTTCGGAGGCGGCGTCCGAGCGCGGCGGGGTGTCGAGCGCGCTCACGTGACAGGCCGGTGGTCAGCTGAGGCGACGGCGCGCTCGAGGCGGCGACGGCGCCACACCAACAGGGCGCCGTAACCGGCCATGACGCTGAGGGCGACGGCGTAGCCGGCGTCGATGTAGCTCATGACGCTGTCGGGGCGGGCTCGGGCACTGCCCCCTCTGCCCACCTCTCGGCCAGGGCCGTGTCGAGGTCGGCTCCCTCGACCATGTCGCCCAGTGTCTCGATTCGGTAGCGCACGGCCAACATCCAGACGAAGACGAGGGTGACCGATACGAACCCCAGCAACAGGGTCCATGCCATGGCCCCATGGATGGTGGGCGACAAGTTGGCGTTGAGCACGGTGGCCCCCTGGTGAAGGGTGCGCCACCAGTTGACAGAGAAGTGGACGATGGGAACGTCGACGGCGGCGATGACGCCAGCCACCGCACTGCGTCGGGCCCGGGCCTCGGTGTCGGACGGGATCCGCCGAAGGGCGACGTAGCCCAGCTGCAGGACCAGCAGCAGCGCCGTGGAGGTGAGTCGGGCATCCCACGCCCACCACACCCCCCAGGTCGGGCGCCCCCAGATGGAGCCGGTGACCAGCGTGAGCGCCGTGAAGACGACCCCCACCTCCATGGACGACACCGCCAGCCGGTCCCACATCGCACTGCGCGTGCGCGGCCACAGCCACAGGACGCTGGCCAGGGCGGCGATCCCGAAGGCGAGATAGAGCGCCACCCATGCAATGGGTGGATGCAGGTAGACCAGGCGCACCAGGTCGCCTTGGACCTTGTCGGGCGGGGTCACCCACAACCCGAGCCATACGGTGAGGCCGAGGGTGATGAGCCCGACGGCCCCAACCACCGAAGTGAGGCGGTGGCGGCGCGCCACGGCCACGGCGCTCACGCCGCCTCCTGCAGCGGGCCGAAGATGACGACCCCGAGGGCCAGGTACACGGCGGCGAACACCACGAGCAGGCGCAACCAGGGATCTCCAGCTCCGGCTCCGGAGGTGCCGAGCGCGGCCTGCCACGCCCGGGTACCAGCCAGCAACACCGGCGCGGCCACCGGCATGAGCAGCAGCGGCAGCAGGGTCTCGCGAGCGCGCAGGCCGCTCGACAGGGCGCCGTAGAGCGTGCCGACGGCAGCCAGCCCCACCGTGCCGGCGACCGATGCCACCGCCAGCTCGCCGAAGGAGTGCACAGAGGCGCCGTAGAACAGCACCACCCCGACGCCTAGGAGGACCTCGAGCACTACGAGCACGGCCGCCAAGGCGGCCGCCTTGCCCAGGAAGATCCCGGCCGGGTCGAGGCCCGACATTCGTAGCCCGTCGCGCGTCGCCTCGGTCGACTCGACTCCGTAGCTGCGCTGCACGGCGATCACGGTGGCGAAGAGGACCGCCACCCAGAACAGGCCGGGAGCGGCGTGCACCATGGGGCCGCGCCCGGGGCCGAGCGCGAAGGCAAAGAGCACCAGGACCAGCACGGCGAAGGGAGCCACCTGGTGCAGCACCACCCGGGAACGGGCCTCGATGCGGAGGTCCTTGCCGGCCACCAGCGCGGCGTCACGCCACATGGGCGTCGCTGCGTCGAGGGGCGGCGGCCGGCCCACTGGCCACCACGCGACCGCCGGCCAGGGACACGACCCGATCGGCCAACGGCAATGACGACGCCGGCTCGTGCGAGGCGATGAGAGCGGTGGCGCCACCGGCTACGGCGGCGGTGAGGACCCGGGCCAGGAGCTCCCGAGCCTCGGCGTCCAGGGCGGCATGGGGCTCGTCGAGCAACCACAACTGGGGGGCGCGGGCCACCAGGGTGGCCAAGGCCACGCGGCGGCGCTGGCCGGCTGACAAGCGGGCCGCGCCGGTGCGGCGAAGGCGCCCGTCCAGGCCGAACAGCGCCAGCGCCTCCTCCACCCGCTCCTCGCCGCTGCCGGCGGCGCGCACGGAGAAGCGCACGTTCTCGAACACCGTCAGATCGTCATAGAGCGAGGGCGCGTGCCCGAGCAGGCCGACGCTGCGACGCACCGACCGCACATGGCGCCCGGCGTCGAGGCCCAGCACCTCGGCCTGACCGCTCGTTACGGGCAGCAAGCCGGCACACACCCGCAGCAAGCTGGTCTTGCCGGCACCGTTGGCTCCCTCGAGCACCACCACCTGGCCCGCTTCCACGGTCAGGTCGACGCCGGCCAGGGCCGGGAACCGCCCGGTCAGCGCGACGACGGCTCGGAGGAGGACAGCAGGGGCCATGGGCTGGACCATGCTACGAGGGCGGTGCCCTCGCTGACCAAGCGGGTCAGCTCACGCTGAGACGCCCGAGGCCGATGTCCCGGAGCAGCGCCGCCACCGCCGCCGACAGCCAGTGCAGGTTCCCGCTCAACAGCAGCACCCCGAAGGCGACCAGGGCCGAGCCGGCCACCAGGTCCACCACCCACAAGCGCCGGCGCACCCGGGCCATGGCTGCAGTCAGGCGGCCGAAGGCCAGCCCCGTGGCCAGGAAGGGGACACCGAGCCCGAGGGAGTAGGCCACCAACAACACGAGGCCCGAGGCCAGCGTGGCCCGCTCGGCGGCCAGGCCCAGGACGCCCCCGAGTACCGGCCCTATGCACGGCGTCCACCCGAAGGCGAAGGCCATGCCCATGACCGGCGGCGCCCACCGCCCCAAGCGGCTCGGTCGGGGGTGGAAGCGCCGCTCGGAGAGAAAGAGCCGGGGCGTGCCCACCCCGGCCAACCACAGGCCCATGACGACGATGGCCACACCGGCGGCGAGGTCGAGGCCCCGCTGGTGGTCCAGTAGCAGGCGCCCGACGCTCGAAGCGGCCGCACCAAGGGCCGTGAACACGACGGTGAACCCGGCCACGAATCCGAGGATCCCGCGCAGCAATGCGCCGCGGTCGGTGGGCCGTCCCTGCTCCAGCTCGGCCGCCGATAGCCCCGAGACCATCGACACGTACCCCGGCACCAGCGGCAGCACGCAGGGAGAGAGGAACGACAGCATCCCGGCGCCGAAGGCGACGAGCACGCCCAGGGGGTCGGCGGTGATGACGGCGGGCACGGTGCTCAAGGCCCCGACCTGGCCGCCGGGGGGCTCAGCGCCCGGCCGAGCGCACGAGCTCCAGGTCGGCGTCGACCATCATGGCAACCAGGTGGGGGAAGTCCACCGTCTGCTCCCAACCGAGCTCCTGGCGCGCCCGGGTGGGGTCGCCGATCAAGAGGTCCACCTCGGCCGGGCGCAGGAACCGCTCGTCGATGACGACGTGCTCGGCCCAGTCCAGGCCGGCGTGGGCGAAGGCGATCTCGCACAGATCGCGCACGGAGTGCGTCTCACCGGTGGCCACCACGAAATCGTCGGGCTCGTCGCGCTGCAGCATGAGCCACATGGCCCGCACGTAGTCGCCTGCGAACCCCCAGTCGCGCTGCGAGTCGAGGTTCCCGAGTGGCAGCTTCTCGTCGATGCCGCAGGCGATGCGGGCCACAGCGTGGGTGACCTTGCGCGTTACGAACTCGAGGCCGCGCCGGGGGCTCTCGTGGTTGAACAGCATCCCTGACGACGCATGCAGCCCGTAGCTCTCGCGGTAGTTGACCGTGATCCAGTGCCCGTAGACCTTGGCCACGCCATACGGGCTGCGCGGGTAGAAGGGGGTGCGCTCGGTCTGGGGCACCTCGGCCACCTTGCCGAACATCTCCGACGACGAGGCCTGGTAGAAGCGGATCTCGGGATCGACGATGCGGATGGCGTCGAGAATGCGGGTCACCCCGAGGGCGGTGGTCTCACCGGTGAGCACCGGCTGACCCCACGACGTCTGCACGAAGGACTGGGCCGCCAAGTTGTAGACCTCCTCCGGCCGGTGCTCGCGCAGGATCCCGATGAGCGAGACCTCGTCGAGAAGGTCGCCGGCGGCCAGGGTCAGGCGGTCCTGGATGTGGGCGATGCGCTCGAAGTTGAGCGTCGAGGAGCGGCGCACCATGCCCACCACCTCGTACCCTTCCTCCAGCAGCAGCTCGGCCAGGTAGGAGCCGTCCTGTCCGGTGATCCCTGTGATCAGTGCTCGTTTGGGCATGGCTCCCGATTCAACGTCCGGCCCATCGCGGTGGGCGCTTGTCGAGGAAGGCGGCGATCCCCTCGGCGGCGTCCTCGGTCTGGGTGGTGAGGGTCAACATGGCGTGGAGGTGGACCAGCGCATCGCGTGCCGCCATGTCCCACACAGCGTAGAACGCGTCGCGCCCGAGCTTCATCACCGACGGTGACTTGCCGGCCAAGGCCGCTGCCAGCGCGTCGACGGCGCCGTCGAGCTCGTCATGGGGCACCACCCGGTTCACGAAACCCAGCCGGTCGGCCTCGGTGGCATCGACGACGCGTCCGGTGAGCATGAGCTCGAGCGCCTTCTTCGGGGCCATGGACCGCATGAGTGGCACCGTGATCATGAACGGCCACAAGCCCACGTTGATCTCGGGGGCGCCGAAGCGGGCCCGTTCCGAGGCGACCACCATGTCGCAGGCCAGCGCCAGCCCGAACCCGCCGGCCATGGCCCACCCCTGCACCCGGGCCACCGTGGGCTTGCCCAGGCCCCACAGGTCGCCGAAGAGCCCGGCCAGCTCGCCGCGGGCTTGGTGCACGTCGACGAAGCCCTCGGCCCCGTCGGCCATGGCGCCGAGGTCGGCCCCCGAGCAGAAGGCGGCGTCCCCGGCGCCGGCCAGGACCACGACACCCACGTCGTGATCCTCCTTGGCCTGGGCCACGGCCTGGCGCAGGCCGCCTATAACCGACCAGGACATGGCGTTGCGGCGCTCGGGACGGTTGATGGTGACCCGGGCCACCCCGCCTTCGGCCTCGTAGAGGACCTCGCTCATCGCTGCGACGGTAGTGCCGGGCCGAAGCAGGCCGCCTGCCGGGGCCCGGTAGGTTGCCCGGCGTGCCCAGCCCGGTCGCCGCCCTCGTGTCGTTCCGACTCGGCGGCTCGGACGGGGTGTCGGTGGAAGCGGCCAAGTGGGCCTGGGCCCTGGGTCGCCTGGGGTGGCAGGTGACGACGGTGGCGGGGGCGGGGCCGGTGGACCGTCTGGTGCCGGGCCTGGCCATAGACGCCGCCGAGCCGCCTGAGCGGGCCGAAGTGGTCGACGCCCTGGACCGGGCCGACCTGGTGGTGGTGGAGAACCTGTGCTCGTTGCCGCTCAACCCGCCGGCGGCGGCGGTGGTGGCCGATGTGCTGCGCGGCCGGCCGGCGGTGCTGCACCACCACGACCTTCCGTGGCAGCGGGCCCGTTTCGCCTCCTTTCCCCCGCCACCGCACGACGCCCGGTGGGCCCACGTCACCATCAACGAGCTCAGCCGGGCCGAGCTGGCCGCCCACGGCCTCGCCGCCACCGTGATCCGCAACAGCTTCGATACCGACGCGCCGCTCGGGGAGCGACAGCGGACCCGCCAGGCCCTGGGGGTGGCCGACGGCGAGCGGCTCGTGCTCCAGCCCACCCGGGCCATCGCCCGCAAGAACGTGGCCGGCGCCATCGCCCTGGCCGCCGGCATGGGCGCCACTTACTGGCTGCTCGGGCCGGCCGAGGACGGCTACGAGCACGATCTCGAGGCGCTGCTGGCCGGAGCGGAGGGCCGGGTGCTGCACGGCCCGGGCCCCGGCGGGGCCGGCTCGGCCATGGCCGATGCCTACGCCGCCTGCGACGTGGTGGCTCTCCCCTCCACCTGGGAGGGCTTCGGGAATCCGTCGGTGGAGTCGGCCGTCCACCGCCGGCCCCTGGCCATCGGCCCGTACCCGGTGGCCAGGGAGCTGGCCGCCGCCGGCTTCAGGTGGTTCGCCCACGACGACCCCGCCGCGCTGGCACGGTGGCTCGAGAGCCCCGACGACGGGCTGATCGAGCACAACCTGGCCGTGGCCCGGCGGCACTTCTCCTTGGAGCGCCTCCCGGCCCAACTCGACGCCGTGGTGCGCAGGGTGGTCGGCGGTCGCTGAGGCCAGGCGTCGTCGCTGGTCAGGATGCTGCGCCGTCCGTCGGTACGCTGGAGGCGATGACGGCCAAGCGCCTGCCCGCCGACAGGCGTCGCCAGCAGCTGCTCGATGTGGCCCTCGGCCACTTCGCCGCTCGTGGCTTCAAGGCCACCACCATGGACGAGATAGCCGAGGCGGCCGGGGTGACCAAGCCTCTGCTCTACCAGCACTTCGCCTCCAAGCGCGCTCTGTACCTTGAGCTGGTCGAAAGCGTGGCCCAGTCGTTGCTCGAGGCCATCGGCAAGGCCGTAGCCGCTGCCGCCGGGCCCCGCCAGCAGGTGGAGGGGGGCTTCGCCGCCTACTTCCACCTGGTGGTGACCCACGCCGAAGCCTTCACGTTGCTCTTCGGCAGCGACATCCAGAACGACCCGGAACTGTCGAGGGCGGTGCGCCACGTGGAGGACATGCTGGCCGAGGCGGTGGACGTGCTCATCGACGCCGGCCTCGACGAGGGACATCGGCGCCTGTTGGCCTATGCCGTGGTGGGCATGGCCAAAGGGGCGAGCAGCCATTTCCTGGCCGTGGGGCAGGAGCCCGGGACCACCACCGTGGGGGCCGACGCCGACCGGGCAGCGCGCCGGCTGGCCGAGCTGGCCTGGGCCGGGCTCCGCTCGGTGCACCGGGACTGACCCGGGCCTCGTCCCGGTCTCCCGGGGCACTGGGCGAAACCCGACTCATAAGGTAAGCTTTCGACCGTGAGCTTGCGCAAGGTCTTCAGCTTCCCCAACCCGGTGAACGAAGTGGCGGCGCGGTCGGTGGCCGGCGGCGTCGTGCTGCTGTGCCTTTCGACCCTGATCTGGCGCCAGGGCTGGCTGCTCGTCCCCCTGGCTTATGGCTTCTGGGCCCGTGTCCTGGCCGGGCCGCGCCTGAGCCCCCTCGGGCAGCTGGCCACCCGGGTGGTGGCACCGCGCCTGGGACCGCCCACTTTGGTGGCCGGGCCCCCCAAGCGCTTCGCCCAGGCCATCGGGGTCGCCTTCAGCACCACCGCCCTGCTGCTGTGGTTCGTCGTCGGCTCCCACACTGCATCGCTGGTGGTGGTGGGCCTTCTGGCGGCGGCGGCCCTGCTCGAATCGGCGTTCGGCCTGTGCCTCGGGTGCCGGGCCTTCTCGTTGCTCATGCGCTTCGGGCTCGTCCCCGACGAAGTGTGTGCCGCCTGCGCCGACGTGACGCTGCGCCACCCGGAGCTGCGCCGCCCGGTCCACGCCTGAGCGCACCCGCCTCGTCGGCGACCTTGGCGTCGCCTCACGGTCAGCCCAGGCGACCGGCCACCTCGGCAACCAGTTGGCGCAGTTCGAGCGCGCATCGCACGTAGTCGTCCTCGGTGCCCCCGGCCGGGTCGGCCACGTCGCCCTGGGCCTCGGGATCAACGGCGGCCAAGCCCATCGACGAGATGCGCGAGGCCAACGCCGCGCCGTCGGCGGGGAGGTGGCGGGCCAGCCAGGCGATGGTGGCCGTGCGCCCGGCGCCGGCCGGGTGACGACGACGGACGAAGTGCACGTGCTCGGCGGCCATGGCGATCACCAGGTCGGCCGCCTCGATGTCGCCGTCGCGCAGTTGGCGGCTGCGGTGGCCGGCGGCGTCGAGGCCGACGGCGGCCAGGGCTGCCCGGGTGCGCACGCTCATGGGCTGGCGTTCGACCACATGGGTGCCAGCCGTGGTCACATCCACGTCGACGCCGGCCGCCTCCAACATGGCGCCGGCCATCACCGAGCGCGCCGCGTTTCCGGTGCAGAGCACGACTACGTGCGGCCTCGGCTCGACGCCCTCGGCCGCCTGTGCACCGCGTCCCCCATCGTCCATGGCGGGCATGATGCCCGACGCCGGGAGCGGGCGTCGAACCTGGCCGTTTGCGCGATGAGTGACTTCTGTGGCTCGCCGGGAGCTGCTGCGTCAGCGCATGAGACTGATGCGGGGAAGGAACCGGCCCACCTCATGAGCCCAGACGGCATAAGCATCACCGTGGGCATGGACGAGAAACGGTTCCTCCACAGCGCGGACCTGCCACATGACGAACAGCACGACAAGCACCCAGCCTGCTGCCACTACAGCGGAGAAGTCCAGCAAGGTGACGCCGGCAACGACGACGACCATCGCGACGTAGATGGGGTTGCGGATCACACTGAACGGGCCCTTCTTCACGAGTTCGGTGGAGTGGTCACGGTCAAGCCCGACGCGCCACGAGCTGCTCATTGAGATCTGTGCCCAGGCCATGAGCCCGGTACCCGCCGTGATGAGTGCGGTGCCAGCGGTCCACATCTGCCACCGGGTGGCGAGCTTTGGACCTGGGTGCCCGAGGGCGGCGAGCACGGCGCCAGCGGCCACGCTCACGAGCGCCGCTACCCCAATGAGCGCCGCTACCCATTCGGCCGGCTGCCAACGCCGAAACTCGAGCACCACGAACCTGGTTTGGCGCGACCGCCTCGAGAGGATCGAGCGGACAACGATGACCGCCGCCAGGTAACTGACCAGTCCTCCGAGTGCCGCCCAGGTCACGACCAAATATTAGGCTACCCTAATATCTGGCGCAAGGAACCTCCGGACGGGGATGCCGCTCACGTTCGACCTCAGGTGCCCACCGGCGTCAGGCCGCCGCTGCGAACATCGAAGATGAACCCTCCGACCTCGAGTTCAGGTGGCAGCAGCACGCACGATTCGATGAGGGCGAGGTCGCCTCGCAAGGTCATCAGCTGATCGGTGCTCGTGAGGAACTCCCAACCTGTGGCATCGACTCCCCGGAGTACGCCGATGCGGGCACGTATCTCATCGTCGGTTGTGCCGATCACGGCGCAGTCGGTGTGCTGTACCACGCAAACCCGTCTCACGCCGAGCAAGTTGACGGCGAGCACCAGCGAACGCAATGCGTCCTCCGTAACCCGGGCTCCGGCGTTGCGGATGATCTTGGCATCGCCGGGCCGCAAACCGAGCATGGCGAGAGGGTCGATGCGCGAATCGATGCAGGTCAGTACCGCCAGCGCTTTGGCGGCTTGTCCGGGCACACCCGGATCGTGGAACGTCGTCTGGTAACGCCGGTTGGCGTCGAGCAGGTCATCGAACACCGTCATGTTCTATCAGCCACCCTGGACCCCTGGTGGCTCCGACCCGTGCTGTAGGTGACAATCCAGTTACGTCCGCAGTGGGGGCAATCCACCGCTAGCGGAGGTACGCGACACCATCGCTGTGTCGGCGCTCGTCCAGCAGTTCGAGGTCGACGTGAGTTCCACTCGGCAGCGCTGGCTTGCCTCCCCACGGTGAGATCACTGGTGGCCGAGGCCGGCGTTCGGCCTATTCCCCAGAAGGGACGTGACGCTCGGACCGGCAGACTGCGCTGCCCGCTCGCAGGCCTAGCTGGCGTGGCCACGGATCAGCCGATACGCGTCCCTGAGCCTCGAGACAGAATGATGGCCATGGTTGGTGGCATGCCTCGCTTGAGGACAGCGTGAACGAGGGGCACCTGGTCTGCGACAGCCTCGAATGGCGGGCCGCGGTCCGAGACGAGATCATCCCGTGGGCGGTTCGCGAAGTGGACCTGGGTGACGACGTGCTTGAGATCGGGCCGGGCTACGGAGCCACCACCGATGTGTTTGCCCAACTGCTCCCCCGGCTGACAAGCGTCGAAATCGACCCCGATCTCGCGGCACGGCTGCAGACGCGCTATGTCGGCACCCAGGTCGAGGTGGTGCTGGGGGATGCCACGCAGCTGCCTTTTCCCATCGGACGGTTCAGCGCGGCGGTCTGCTTCTCGATGCTTCACCACGTCCCGTCACCGGAACTTCAGAACCGTCTCTTCGCTGAAGCCGCTAGGGTGCTGCGCCCCGGCTCGCCGATAGTCGCCGTCGATGGAGTCGAGTCCGACGGCGTGCGCGCCTTCCACGAAGGCGACACCTACCAGCCGATCGACCCGACGACACTGCCGGCGAGGCTGCAGGACGCAGGTTTCACCGATGTCGAGGTGCGACTTAACGAATATGGTTGGGCAGCCGTGGCGCGACGGACCTGACCAGATACCGGTGTCCCGTATCGCTACCGAGCAGCCTCGCCCGATGTAGCAAACCCTCGACGCGCACGTTGGCGCCGTCGGATTTCGTAGACCAAAGACCAGGTGAACGCTAGGGGATGTGGATGCCGGAGATGGCCCGGGCGATGACCAGGCGCTGGATCTCGGAGGTGCCCTCGAAGATCGTGTAGATCTTCGAGTCGCGGTGCCAGCGCTCCACCGGGTGCTCCCGGATATAGCCGTAGCCGCCCATGATCTGGATGGCCTCCTCGGTGGCCCACACCGCCGTCTCACCGGCGAAGAGCTTGGACATCGACCCCTCGCCGGAGGTGAAGGGTTTCTGGGTGGCACCCATCCAGGCGGCCCGCCAGATGAGAAGGCGCGAGGCGTCGATGCGCATCTTCATGTCCGCCAGCTTGAAGGCGATGGCCTGGTTCTCGATGATGCGACGCCCGAAGGCCTTGCGCTCCTTGGCGTAGTCGAGGGCGTACTCGTAGGCGGCGCGGGCGATGCCCAGAGCCTGGGCCCCCACCGACGGCCGGGTGGCTTCGAAGGTGGCCATGGCCGCCTGTGAGTTCGACCGCTTGCCTTCGCGCGCTCGCGCCAACTTCTCGTCGAGCTTCTCCTTGCCGCCGAGCAGGCATCGGCCAGGGACCCGCACGTCGTCGAGGACGACCTCCCCGGTGTGCGAGGCGCGGATGCCCATCTTCTTGAACTTCTGGCCGGCAGACAGCCCGGGCGTGTTCGGCGGCACGATGAAGCTGGCCTGGCCGCGCGATCCGAGGTCGGGGTCGACGCTGGCCACCACCACGTGGATGTCGGCGATGCCGCCGTTGGTGATCCAGGTCTTGGTACCGTTGAGCACCCACTCGTCCTTGGCCTCGTCGTAGACAGCCCGGGTGCGCAGCGAGCTCACGTCCGATCCGGCATCGGCCTCGGACACGCAGAAGGCGGCCAGCTGGATCTTCTCCGGCGTGCCGTAGCACTGCGGCCCCCACTCGAGCAGCTGCTCGGAGGTGCCGTTGGCGGCGATGCCGGCCAGTCCCAGCGTGCTACCCAGGATGGCCAAGGTCAGGCCAGCGTCGCCCCAGGCCAACTCCTCGTTGGCGATCGGCATGGTGAGCCCCGTCGGGTCGAAGAAGGCCTGGCTCACGAAATCGAAGGAGTAGATGCCGACCTTGGCCGCCTCTTCGATGATGGGCCAGGGCGTCTCCTCGCGCTCGTCCCACTCGTGGGCGGCGGGCCGCATCACCTGCTCGGCGAAGTCGTGGACCCACTTCTGGATCTGGAGCTGATCCTCGTTGAGCTCCAGCGAGAATTCGGACATGTCCTCCCCTTCGTCGAGGCGGCCTCGAGATCCGGTTCTTGGTCCCGGTCTGTCCTCGGCCGGCGTGGGCCTGGCGCTCCCGCCAGCTCCCCTACCCGTTGTTACTCAACGGTAACCTAGGGGCGCCTCCTTCGACAACCATGCTAGGAGCAGCGGGGCCTAATCTGCCCATGAACAGGGAGAACACCACGGCGGCGGCCAACACCAGGGCGGCGCCGGCGAATGGCAGCCCCACGGCGGCGCTGTAGGCAAGACCTCCGAGGGCGGGGCCCACCACCCGGGCCAGCGCCGAGATGCTCTGTTGGAGCCCGAGTGCCCCGCCGCGCTCGGAGCCGGCCACCGAGCCGGCCACCAGGGCCGACAAGCTGGGCGTGCACAGGGCTTGGCCGGCGGTGACCAGGGCCAGCGGGCCGACCAGGCCGCCTCGGGTGTGGACGTCGATGAGCAGGACCAGGCCCGACCCCTCGAGCACCATGCCTATGCGCAGGGCGCCGCGCTGGCCGACCCGGGCCGCCAATGGGTGGACCACCATCGTCTGCACCACGGCGGCCACCACGCCGACTAGAGCGAATACCGCTCCGACGCCGGCCAGCCCGAGCCCGACCCGGCGATGGGCGAACAGGGCGAAAGTTGCCTCGAAAGCGCTGAAGGCGCCGACCACGAGAAGGTTCACGACCCCGGGCCCGACCACCAACCGCGCCATGGCCGGGAGCCGGTGCCACGGCGCCGGGCCGCCACCCGCTCGGCGCGTCTCGGGAAGCCGGCGCCGGGCCACCACGGCATTGGCGGCGGCGATGGCGGCGGCGAGCAGGAATGGCAGCCGGCTGCCTCCCAGGGCGGCCAGGCCCCCGAGGGCCGGCCCGAGGACGAAGCCCACGCCGTAGGCCGCCCCGAGCAGTCCGAAGACCCGGGCCCGTTGGTCCGGCGCGGCCAGGTCGGCCGCCGCCGCCTGGGCCACGGCCACGCTTCCCCCCGAGGCGCCGTCGACCACCCGGGCCACGAACAGCAGCCACAACGAGCCGGCCAGGCCGGTGAGCAGACTGGCTACGGCCGTTCCGGCCAGCGACAACAGCAGCACCGGCTTGCGGCCGATGGAGTCCGACAGGCGACCGAGCAGCGGCGCCGCTACCAGCTGCGCGGCCGAAAAAGCAGCCAACAGCAGCCCGACCGACTCGGGTCCCGCCCCCAAGCGGCGGGCGTAGAGCGGCAGCAAGGGGACGACGATGCCGAAGCCGAGCAGGTCGACGGCCACGGTGGTCCACAGCACGCCAAACCCCGGGGGCAGAGGACCGCCACGCTGCGGCCTCGGCGATCTCCGGACTCGCCATGTCGCCGGGCGCTGAACCATGGAAGTTCAGACCGGCCGGCGATGCAGTTCGGTGCCCCTGGCGGTGTCCTCCACCGACCACCCCAGGCCCTCGAGCTGTCGGCGCACCTCGTCGGCCCGGGTGAAGTCGCGCCGCGACCGCGCCGCTTCGCGTTCGGCCACCAAGGCGGCCGCTTCGCCGTCGATGTCGGTGTGACGCCCGGCCAGAGTGAGCCCGAGTGCCCCGCCCAGCACGGCCACGGTGGTGGCCAAGCAGCTGCCCTGGTCGTGGCGTCCGGCATCGGCGGCGGCGTTGGCCGCCCGCACCAGCTCGAAGATGCCGGACAAGGCGC
>Ga0307374_10007843_pt1 | contig 16137 bp, 12 predicted proteins | sample OX3MG_FD_202532 | JGI IMG/M metagenome (GOLD analysis project Ga0307374, IMG submission 202532) | Soil microbial communities from Risofladan, Vaasa, Finland - OX-3 | ecosystem: Environmental > Terrestrial > Soil > Coastal area > Acid sulfate soil | place: Finland: Risofladan, Vaasa | collected... | reverse complement strand
GTCCGCCCGTCGGCAAGCGACGCGGAAGACAGGGTCGGCCGAAGGCGATTTCGAGAAATCCTCCATCCAGCTGTCGTTGGTACTCCTGCTCGCGTTCATCCGCGTGCGCGAGCTGCCGATCTTGGGGGCCGGAGTCCGGCCCCCTCCCACCACAGGAGGTCTGCATGAGATCAGTTGTCCACCGTTGTTTGGTGCCTGGAGCTGTCGCCCTCGGCATCACGTCGCCGACGCCATCACCTGGTCAGCTCGACTCCGCGACCCAGGGCGAGCAACAGCTCGAGCGGTTCCAACAACTCGGCAGCTCGATCAACCTGGCGATCCAGCACGCGCTCGTGTTCGCCATCCACGCGCTCACGTTGTTTGCGGAGCTCCTGCACGAGACGCTCCTCCGCTGTAGCCGCTTCCGACTGGCGTTCGGGCGGCGGCAAGGACGGCCGCCTTCTCGGCACGGCTAACTCCTCGTTAATGCCGGATCCGGCGGCGGCGATGAAGGCGTTCGAGGTCGCGCGGAACGATGGCGGTAGGCCGTCCTCGGCTGTTTTCAATCTCCGACCCGATGGGGGGTCCAACGCTGGACCCCTTGGCGCATCCGCTGGGCGAGGGGCCTCGGTAGGGCTTTGACGCTCACGCCACCTGGCCTCCACCCGGCCGGCGTTCCCACCACGACGGCTTGCCGATGCAGTCGGCGATCGGCCGCTCGTTGGGCTGGATGGGCGCCAGCTGGTTGAGCGGAGTTCGCCTCCGGAGCTTGGTTACCTGGTGGGGTGGCGCTTCGGGGGCGCGAATCTCGACCGGCAGCCAGATGGATCCGATAGGACCCCACTCTCGCAGCCGATAGGCGGTGGTGGTCCAAAAGCTGCAGCAGCTCTCGTGGCCGAACCGCGGCCGCTCGCGCCAGATGGTGTGCTGAAGCTTGTCCTCACGGTCGTCGGTGGGGACGACGAAGAGAACGTGGTGCAGCTCGGCGTCGCGGTAATGCTCGAAGTGGCCGACGTAGGAGCCGATCTTCTGGCGCAGGCGAGCCAGCGACTCGGTCGCCCGATCCCACTCCAGGTCGAAGATGATCCGGCCGCCGGCTGCCAGATAGACCCCACAGCCGTCCGGCGTGGGGACGGGCCACTTGTACTCGCGGGCCGTCGCCCGGCGCTCGGCCCGGACGTGCTCTTCGCCGTACCAGACAAGCAAGCCCTCATCCTTGCGCTGGCGGCTTTGCATGATCACCGCGATGAAGAACTGGTTGGCCTCCAGGTCGTGGGTGGCGTGCCAGCAGTGGTCGCGGGCGTCGTGGCTTCGCTCGACGTAGTCCCGGGAATCATCGTCGTGCCAGTCGGCGAGCACACGAGCTCCCTCGGCTGAGATCAGGAGCAGCGAATGACGGCGACGAACGCCTGGGGTTTCGATGACTTTCCAGGAGTAGATGAGACCGAGATGTTTGAGGGACTGGAGTCGCATCTGACAGGAGCGGAGGCTGGGGAAGAAGAGTTCTTTGACCTGGAGGGTGTTCAGGTAGCGGTGGTCGTGGAGAGATTGGAGGATGAGCAGGTCGCGTTGGTTGAGGCTTCGGTGTAGTCGATTGAGTTGAGTCTGCGAAGGACGAGCTTCGCTTTGAGGAGGAAGGTCTCTGAGGATGATCGGATGAGTTGGGATGAGAGACCGTCCTGGTTCCTGTGGCGGGCCGAATTGAGTTCGGGAGGCCTGCGCTTCGGCCTTCGCTTCCTGAGGCGCAGGCCGCAGCGAATCCCCAGAAGCGAAGGCCGGAGCGAAGCCGAGCTCATCGCCGGCGTCGTCCACATCGTCCTCGAGCGGGTCTGAGTGGGGCGGCATCATTGACTTCGGCTCCCGAAGCCCATGGCCGATTCCATGCATACCGTCGAGCCAGCCGCGCGTTGCCCAATGCTCTTCCCGGGCGATCGCGGGAGAGCGCTCGCAGGCTCACCAGCGGGCGCCCGCCGTGCGCTCGCCGTGCGCACGCTGCTCGGTATGCATCGATTGCGGCGGGGGCCGGAGTCCGGCCCCCGCCGGCAACGCCCCCACACCTGGTCGTGCCTGGGGGCTGGCCATTGACGTCCATCGAGGTCGGGCGTGGAGAGCCAGATCGCCTTCGGCCGACCCCTGTCTTGCCACTCAGCTCCGCGCCGAGGGCCCCGGGTCTTCGAATGCCGAGGGCGTGCCAACAAGCGTTCTTGTGCTTCTACTTATTCACAATGTGGACGATTCGTGTCCTTGACCTTGAAACTGCAGGAGTGAGTTGAGAACGCGACGGCGCGTGAAAGGACGCCTGCTCAAACTCGACCGGGTGGCTGAACTGCTCGGCTGTCATGTCGAGACGCTGCGGCTGCGGATACGAAGCGGCAGTTTGAAAGCCGTTCGCGGTCCCCATGGCGCCTACTTCATCTCCGGCAGGTCGCTCGCAGGTCTGCGTGTGCGCAAGCGGTCGCCTCGTCAACCCCGGACGCCAACAGCCGAAGATCTGGAGTTGGGATGGCGGACGGTGATAAGACGCCTCAGGCGGGCGCCCGCCGCTCACGAAGAGGTGGTGCCTTTTCTGGAGGCGCTGAAGATCAATCGCGCCATCAACCTGGGTGCCTATCGGCTTGTCTGCGCCGGCGGCCTCCACGAACTCGGCTTCAAGGTCGACGACATCGCGGCGCAGCTTGGCGTCTCAGCTCGTCACGCTCGGCGCTTGATCGGTAAGCACCCCGGTGTTGCAGTCGCCAAGGCTGCCCACCGGTGGGCGCCCCTCGAGGCGCGCCGCATCGTGCGCGCCCTGCGCGCTCAGCTTCAGGCTGAAGGCATTCGGTTTCACCAGTGGGTGATGCGAGGCAGGCGCCGGGCCGGCCCACCGACCCATCCCGATCGGCCACGACCGGCTTTTAAGGTCAAGCGGCTCCTGCCGGACGAAAAGGCCGGACTTCGGCGAGCCGGACTGTCGCCCGAGCAGGTTTGGGCCATCAACATCGTCGGCCTCGGCTCTGACGAACTGAATGAACTCCTGCTCCGCGGCTCTCGATGAAAGGTCCTCATTCTCGCAACGCTGAGCATTGCGATGTTCAAGAGGGTAGACCAGGCATTCTGGTCTTGACGTCAGCTCACGGGACTCAGCACGTGGTATCGGCATCGAAGCCGGAAGATGTCGACTGGACGAGCCAGACCGGCGAGCTGGTGAAGGGAGCTGTACAGGAGCCGCCGGCAGTCTCCCAATCGGCGGCGACGCTGGCGGGGGTGAAGTTACCGCCGGTGATGGCCGACCACATCGAGGCGCTGGAGTAGATGCCGACCGGCAGCCCCGACTCGGCCAGGATTGTGACTGCGCCCTGAATCGCAAAGCGGTTCAGGCTCAGGTCGCTCGAGGACCAGCTGTCGGCCGTCTCGACGTCGAGCCACCACGCTGCCGGGCTGGTGGCGCCCTGCTGGGTGGCGTAGCTCATCGACGTCTGCGCCTCACTGCAGCCGATCGCCCAGGCCTGCTCCTGCCTACGGGTTCCAGGAACCGACATGGAGAGGGTCGAACAGCTGGGGGCGATGTCCCTGCGGTAGGCGCCCGAGTAACCCATGTTGATGTACAGCGAGGGGGCGATCGATGTCGGCGCTGCCGCATACTCGGCCGAGAGACAGCTGCTGTAGCTGAACGGCCGGCCGCCGTTGACGCCGACGATGCCGAACGTGCCCGCGGGCGCTGGCGCGCCGCACTGCGGGTAGGAGACGTCGTAGCCGGCCCTCAAGCCCGCATAGGGGTCCGTTGCCGCCAGGGCCCCCATTGCGGTCGAGATGGTCACGAAGGCAACGGAGGCAAGCGAAGCTGCGATCCTCAGCCAGCCTCGGGCGGACGGCGACAGTGCGTTCAAGCGGCAAGCAGACATAACCGCAACCTCCTGGCTTAGGCGGCCACCGCCATGATCATAGGCCGCCCGCAATCCTTCAAACGTATGCTGCTGTTTCAGCGTTAAGCAAATGCCTATTGACACTTGCCAGGATGTTAATTATGCTCCGGAATCAAGGGCCTGGGATGGTGCGGCCAACGCCAAACGGGCCAGGGTGGCGGGGAACAAGGAGCTGGGGATGGGCAGGCGAACCAGTTGTTGGCGCCGAATCACCGCGCTGCTTACAGCGGGCGTTCTGTCTTTTAGCCTGTTAGGCGTCGCCTGGCATCCCGCCTTCGTCATCCGCGCGAAGGCCGCCGGATCAGCTTTAACCCCCTTTGTTGCTTACGCCGACAACCTGCGCGCGAGCGGTTTCTTCCCCAATCCGTGGCAAGGCTCGCCCAACGTCAATTTCATCGGCACCGGGCCGACTTACGACAGCGGGGCAATCCGGATCCACAACAGCGCCGCCACCGCGGCCACTGTTGACGACGTCTCTGTAACCATCGGGTCCAGCACGTTCGACCTTTGGGGGACGGGCCTCAACGTGCCGGCTGGTGGCGATCTAATACTGGCTCAGACCAGCGGCACCCAGAACTTCGATTCCTCCGACGTCAGCGGGGTGTACAACTGCACACCTTCCGGGCTGATCCCCCAGGTCACGGTCACGGTAGGGGGTGTTCCAACTACATACCCAGACAGCAGTCAAGTCCTGAATACCGGCGGCATCGATCTGGCCGGCTGCCCGTTAGGTACCAACGAATCGCAGCCGTGGAGCCTGCTCGGAGGCGGCCTGACCGCGAAGCAGCTGTACGGGAAGGTGAACTCAGCCTCCCCCCAGATCTCGTACTGCCACCACGGCGATGCCGTGAACTGTGCAACCGGCAACTTCACCGAAACCTTCGAAGAGATGAGGGTGCCCGGCCGCGGCTTGCCGCTCGACCTCGGGCTCACCTACAACAGTCTTGCCGCGTCTCAGAACTCCCCGGTCGGCTACGGGTGGAGCTTCAGCTACGGCATGCAGCTGATCGTGAACACGACCGCCGGTACCGCCACAGTCGTCCTGGGCAACGGCAACAACGTGCCTTTCACCCTCTCCAACAGCACCTACGTGGCGCCGGCCTGGGTGATGGCGACCCTGACCCAGAACGCGGACGGAACGTTCAGCTATCTCGAGAAGCGCACCCAGCTCCAGTACGTCTTCTCCTCCTCGGGTCAATTGATCAAAGAAATCGACCGCAATGGCTACACCACCAGCCTCGCCTACAACTCAAGCGGCCAGCTCAGCACCGTCACCGACCCGGCCGGCCGCAGCTTCACGCTCAGCTACGGAAGCAACGGTGATCTGGCCGGCGTAAGTGATCCAGTGAGCAGAACTGTCGGCCTCGCTTACGACAGTGCGGGCAATCTGAGCAGCATCACCGACGTCGGAGGCGGCGTCACCAGCTTCACCTACGACAGCTCCCACGATCTGCTCACCATGAAGGATCCCAGGGGCGGGGTCCTCACCAACACTTACGACAGCCAGGGCCGGGTGACCTCCCAGGTCGATCCCATGAACCGGAAGACCACCTACAGCTACCTGGCCGGAACGACGACCATCACCGATCCCAACGGCAACGTTACTCGGGAACACTTCAGCAACAACGAGGTGGTGGCGATCACCCGCGGTTATGGAACTGCACAGGAAGCGACATGGAACTATATCTACGACCTCAACACGCTCGGGCTGACCAGCGCGACCGATCCCAACAACCACACAACGACATTGTCCTGGGACGCCAGCGCCAACATGCTCAGCAGCACAGATGCTCTCAACCGCACCACATCCCTCACCTACGACTCGTTGAACGACCTTACCTCGGTTACCGATCCGCTTAAGATCGCCACCAGCTTCACTTACGATTCGCGTGGCAATCTGCTGACGGCGTCGAGGCCGCTGACCGGAACCGGCCAAACCCAAACGGGCAGTTTCACCTATGGAGACAGCTCGCATCCCGGCGACGTGACGGGCATGACCGACCCCGACGGTCACACTTTGACTTTCTCGTACGACGCCTACGGCGACCTGACCTCGGTCACAGACGCGCTCGGTGACAAGACCGCGTATGGATACGACTCGATCGGACGGCAGACCTCAACGGTCAGTCCCAACGGCAATGTCACCGGGGGCAACCCGTCTCAGAACACCACCACCTATTCCTACGATTCGTTCGCCGACGTGACCGGGGTTACCGATCCGCTAGGACACAGCACGGCGTCCACCTACGATGCCGACCGCAACCTGAGCAGCCTCACCGATCCTGATGGGAACAAGACCCAATACACATACGATGCTGACAACGAGCTCACCAAGGTTACCCGTGCCGATGGGACCACCCTCAACAACGGCTACGATGGCAACGGCAATCTGACCAGCCAGACCGACGGCAACAATAACTCCACAACGTACGCGTACGACCCACTTAACCGTGTCAGCTCCGTCACTGATCCGCTGAAGCGGACGACCATTTACGCATATGACAGCGCAGGCAATGTGATCGCTCTCACTAATCCCTCCAATCTCACGACGACATTCTCCGTCGATCAAGCCAACGAGCTGACTGCCATCACTTACGCGAGCAGCAACACACCCAACGTCGCCTACACCTACGACGCTGACGGTGAGCGTACGACGATGAGCGACGGCACCGGCAAGACAAGCTACAGCTACGACTCGCTCAACCGCCTGACCTCGGTCACCAATGGCGCTGGCCAGACGATCGGCTACGCCTATGACCTCAGTGGCAACGTGATCGCTATCACGTACCCGAACGGAAAGCAGGTCACGCGCAGCTTCAACGCTGCCAACGAGATCGCATCGGTCACTGACTGGCTGAACAACGTCACCAGCTTCGGTTACGACGCCAACGGCAACCTGGTCACCCAGAATTACCCCAACACCACCAAGGCCTCTTTCACTTACGACGCCGCTAACGAGCTGAACCAGATCGTCGACAGCAAGTCCGGGACCACCTTTGCCAGCTTCGCCTACACCCGAGACAAGGCGGGGTTGTTGACCTCGACTAGTCCGACTGGAGTCAGCCAAGGCAACGAGACGTACACCTACACCGCCCTCCAGCAGCTGGCCAGCGTGAACGCGTCCGCATACAAGTACGATGCCGGCGACAACATCACCCAGCTCAGCTCCGGGGCCAGCCTCGGCTACGACGCGGCCAACCAGCTCAAGAGCCTCACCCAAGGTGGTTCCAGCACCACCTACGGCTTCGACGCGCAGGGCAACCGGACCTCGGTCACCCCGCCCGTAGGTGCGAGTACCACTTATACCTACGACCAGGCCAACCGCCTGATCCAGGCCACCGTTCCGGCCCACCAGGGAGTGGTGGCGGCGGGCTGGTTCCACAACTTGGCCGTACGCAGCGACGGCACCGCCTGGGCCTGGGGCCGTAACAACTTCGGTCAGCTGGGCAATGGCACCACCAATCAGTCCGATGTCCCGGTCCAGGTCAGCAACCTGAGCGGCGTGATCGCAGTCGCGGGCGGCGCCTACCACAGCGTGGCCCTCAAGTCGGACGGCACCGTCTGGGACTTCGGCTACAACGGAGACGGCCAGCTGGGCACCGGGACGACCACCAACTCCTCGACGCCGGTCCAGGTCAGCAACCTCAGCGGCGTGATAGCGGTGGCGGCCGGATGTGACCATACCCTGGCGCTCAAGTCGGACGGCACCGTATGGGATTGGGGCTACAACAGCTACGGCCAGCTGGGCAACGGGACGACCACCAACTCCTCGACGCCGGTCAAGGTCAGCAACCTCAGCGGGGTGACTGCGATCGCCGGCGGTTGTTACCACAGCCTGGCGCTCAAGTCGGATGGGACAATCTGGGCTTGGGGTGACAACCACAACGGCCAGCTTGGCAATGGCACCACTACCAACTCATCGACGCCGGTCCAGGTCAGCAACCTGAGCGGCATCACGGCCATCGCTGCCGGCGAGTACCACAGCCTGGCCGTTCGCAGTGACGGCACGGCCTGGGCTTGGGGCTACAACCAGAACGGGCAGCTGGGCAATGGAACCACCAAGCAGAGTACGACTCCGGTGCAGGTCAGCAACCTTACCGGGGCCCAGAGTGTGGCTGGCGGCGGCGGTCACAGCCTTGCCATCACCTCAGGTGGCGCGGTCTGGGCCTGGGGCCTTAACAGCTATGGTCAGCTCGGCAACGGGACCACCACTAACTCCCCGACGCCGGTACAGGTCAGCAATCTGACCAATGCTGCGGCCATCAGCGGCGGGGTCGACCACAGTCTCGCCTCAACGACCGCTGGTCTTGCCTGGGATTGGGGCAACAATCAGTTCGGGCAGCTCGGCAACGGGACGACGAGCAACTCCTCGACGCCCGTGCAGGTCAGCAATCTCAGCTCGGTGCAATCTCAGACGAACGCCTCGTATGCCTACAACGGCGACGGGCTACGCACGAGCAAGACCGTGAACAATACTTCCGAGGCATTCACGTGGGACGTGGCTGGCGGGTTGCCACTCTTGATTCAGGATGCGGGCACGCAATTCGTATACGGCCCCTCCGGTCTGCCGATCGAGCAGATCAACTCATCCGGCACCGCGACCTTCCTGCATCAGGATCAGCTGGGCAGTACCAGGCTCCTCACTGACGCCTTCGGAAATGTTGCCGGAACCTACACCTATGGCGCTTACGGATCAGTTACTTCCCACACCGGCACCGCCAGTAGTGCCCTTGAGTTTGCCAGCCAGTATTTCGATTCCGAAACCGCCCTGTACTACTTGCGGACCCGGTACTACGACCCCACGACGGGGCAATTCACGTCCCTCGACGCCGCCGTTGCCAGCACCAGGGAGCCGTACGGATACGTGCGAGACAACCCTCTAAATGCCACCGATCCTTCGGGACGATGCGACGCACAAGCGTGGCTCTTTGTAGGAGGTTGGTGCGCGGTCGAGATTGTCGCTCCGTATCTCAAGGGCACCCCCGTCGCTAAACCGCTGCAAACCGTTGCCCAGGTCTACTACAACGCTTGGGACTGGACACTAAAACAGCCGGCTGCGCAGTGGATACAGGAACGCGGCGTGGACGTTTCCGCAAACGCTTTGCAGGGATGCGAAACATGGAAGGACTGGGCAGTGGGCTTTGAGTCACCCTACCAACCATTAGTAGAGGGTGGCCTATGCGCCATCGGTGCGATCGCGAATCAAATCCCGGGAGTTGATCCGGGAAGTCCAATAAAGTATCCGACTGGCAGCGCGATGACCAGAGCTAGGTCAATGACGTTACTACTGGCGGCAAATGGCTGCGACCCCGGCAAGCAACAGGGATCGTGAGGGAACCGACGCGACTTACGCGCTCTCTTCAGATACTGCTCCCCGCTTACTTCAATGTCGGGTGGGTGGTGGCGTGCGCTCAGGCGTGGCCGACCATCAGCAGGCCTCTCGCTACTGGACAACGACTTGGCGCGGTGATCATTATCGCGGCAGTCGCTCCTTTGACAATTATCTTGGCGCTGCTTACCTATGGAAGCCTGAAGTTGTGGCGATGGGCATTTTGGGCCTATTTGGTTCTCTTAGTGTCGTTTGACGCAATGGTCATTCAGGATCGTCTCTTTCAATCGCTGTACCAAACATTCTTTAGTGCAGTAGGGCTGGTGCTCTCAGTCGCTTCTCTGATCGGCCTTGTTCGTTTTGGGCTGTGGGCCATGAAAAAGGCCACAGTAGCGATGTCTCAATAAGCGAGGTCTGATCCGCATCCATATCAGCGGCAAGAAGTTGGGTCATTGAAGCAGGATCGCCAGTTTCAAGATCTCGCGCACCGACGATAGCCAACCTTTCGCTCACGCTGGCGAATTCGCCGTCGGGCGCTTTGAGCTTGCTGCCGATGCTGGTTGCGTTCACTCTCCCGGCGCCCTATTTCCGTGGACACCTGTTTGGGAGGTAGGCTCCCTGTGACAGGAGGTGTCCATGAAACCCGCAGACGTTGCAGGAAGCAACGAAGGCCGGGGTCGTTTCTCGGCTCGTCGTAAGACCAAAGCCATCCTTCGATTGCTCCGAGGCGAGGACATCGACATCGTCTCTCGCGAGCTCGGGGTCACCGCTGCCACGGTGACGGGATGGCGTGATCACTTTCTCGCCGACAGACAGGCTGCGCTGAAGACGCGGCAGCCGGACGCGCGTGACGAAGATGTGATGCGAATGAAGGCCAAGATCGGCGACCTGACGATGGAGAACGAGCTCCTCTTCGAAGAAGCGCGGAGGTTGAAGCAGCACCTCCCTTTGGCATCCCGGAGGTCGAGGACATGAGCCGGTCAAGGGCACTGTCATCGCTGATTCTGAGTTGGGAGAAAGCTTTTCTCAAACCCGAGGGCGCTGATGCCATCCGATACCTCAAGCTGGGGCGTCAGGATGAAGGTTCGAAGAGCGTCCACCAAGGGGCGCATTTGCTCGAGCCGGTCGCGGTGGGCTCTGATGAGTTCGAGGACACCGCCGCGGAGTTCGCCGGGTCGGTTCAAATAGTGTCCCGCCTCCCCGACCAATTTCCGAACTCGGAATCATCCAGAAGGCGGAGCTAACGTGATAACTCCGCTGTACTACTGCACAAATTCTGTACAAATTTGGCTAGCCGTCTCGCGTCACAAGAGACGTCAGTACTGCAACCAGTACCACGGGGAAGTGCTAGCCAAGGCCGCCGCGCCGCGCAGCGGGCCCAGAGGGCTACCGGACATACCAACGCGAATACCGTCGCGCGCGCCGAGCGCGTTTCCGTCGGGAGAGGGAAGATGGATGACTGAGCTACAGGAGGTCGCGCAGGGGCTCGGGACGGAGCGTTTTGAGACCGTCCTATTGGCGGACGCGTGGCGGCATGACGGGGGGGTGAGGGGTAGTCGAGGCCACGACCCAATTCCCCTGCCCTCAGTCAGAAACCGTACCGAGGAGTTGAGAGTACCCTGCGGCTAAATGAGCGCCGAGCCGCCCCCTCCGCCGCATCAGGTATCGCCGGACGGCATGTTCTACTGGGACGGGACGCGCTGGATGCCAACAGCCAGCCCCGGGCAGCTCCCTGCGCAGCATGACTTTTACGCGCCAACGCCATATATCGAGCCGCGGCGGAGAGGGGTTCCGAATGCCGTCGTCATCACGGTCGGCGTCGTGGTAGCGCTCTTGATCACGGCTATGGCGAGCGGCCTTGGCGTCTATGTCAATCACACTCGAAGCGGGTCGGCGGTGTCATCGGCGACCAGCTCGCCGACGCCGAATGGACCTCGTCCCACGCAGCTGAGCGCCGGCAGCGGAATCGAAGTGTTCACGGACGACTTCCACGACCCGTCGTCCGGCTGGTTCGCTGGAACGACTCCTTCCGGCACCGTCTCCGGGTACTCAGGCGGTGCTTACGTAATCGACGCACAAGGCTCCCTCAACCACTACACGTTCTCCCCGTACTCCGTGCCGCTGCCGCAGGCAAGCGCGACGATTACGGCGACGCAGACGAGTGATGCGCCGCCTGGTGCTGGCTTCGGCGTCATATGCCAGCAGGGCACTGGCCAGCAGGTGATTCGCTACCAGTTGTACGTCACGGTTGGGGCTGTATTTCACGTCTCTGTATACAAGGGACCCGATAGTCCGACCAATCTGGCCTCGATCATCAAGCGGGGCACGTCCCGGGCTGGGCCGGGATCGATACCGGTCACCATCGTCGGCGAGTGCCTCACCGCCGCGGATGGGAAGTCCACTCGTCTGGTTCTATTCGTCAACGGAGTCATGGCGGCCGACGTCACAGATCCGTCGGCAGTTCCCGGTTCCGGTTGGCGGATGGGGATTGTGGCCCCGAGCGAAACGATCAGGAATTCGACGGTGACGGTCACCCGCTTCGAGGAACGCGACCTGTCCCGATAGTGTGGTATCCGTGCTGCGGGGATTACTACGTGGTCGGACTAGCGCGTCGGCAGCCTACTTTTGTGGCGCCGCGAAGATTGTCGGGTTTCCATACACGACGGAGTTTCATTGCGTGTTGCCCAGACTCGACCCACCTGCTACAACCAGCCGCGTGCACCAGAACTACAAGCCCGCGTTGCCGATGCCGTGCCCCATCTGTAAGAGCGGAACCGTCAATCCGTGCACTGAGGAGCGCGACCCCGACGTGGTGGGGTGCTGCAATAACCCGGACTGCGACTTTCGGATGGAGGGGCGGGATTGGCTGACCGGCCTGCGCAGTCGCCCCTTCGTCGACCAGGAGCTGCCCCGCATCCTGGGCACGGCGGTGGACGAAGGCACCAACCTCGAGGTCGCGCTCCTCGACATCGATCACCTCAACCTGGTCGTCGGCAACTACATGCACCTGGTCGGGGACCAGGTCCTGGTCCAACAGAGGCTCTCCGGAGACAGGTCGGCGCCGTTAGGCGATATCACGGTTGCGGCTGAGGTGTCGAGCGAATCTGATACAGCCCAAGTCGTCGGGATCGATCGGCTCGGTGGTCTCATTCACGAGTATGTTCGGGCGGCGTGACACGAGTTGACCAGACATCGTTACCGGGACACGACCCAGGCGGGGGAAACCGCCGATCTCCACAGATGTCCGCCAGCTCGTCATCCGGATGGCCCGTGAGAATCCAGCCTCGGCTACTTGAGCTGCGAGGGGAGAGGGGAGCTGTAGCTTGGCCACCGGTGGCGGCGAACAGCATTCGCTCGATACTTCTGGCAGCTGGTGTTCTGCCAGCGCCTCGGCGATCGGGGATGAGGTGGAAGCAGTTCTTTCGGGCGCATGCCGAGACAAGAGCGTGCCCTTCTCCAGCGCCTGCCGGTTTTCGTTGTTCATTTCCTTAGCGACGGCGCCGATACGGACTAAGATTTCAGGATCCCACATTAGAAGGCGTCAGGAGTAGGAGGGTGCCATGCGAAGGTTTCTGGCCACGATCGGCGTAGCGAGCGTTGCGTTGGCCGCCGGCGCCATCCAGGCTAGTTCGCTAGTCGCGGCCGCCAGCAACGGCAATTCTGCGACTGCTCATCTCACCCTCAAGGGTTACTTCTCGCCCAAGAGCATCACCTCAAGCGGCGAGCTGGCCCCCCAGCTCGACCAGCAAACGCCGCCGCACCAGCCCATGAGTAAGACCATCCGCCATACGTCGGCGTCCGGCACCCCCGACATCGCCGGCAACAGCATCACTACCACCCCCTCCGCTGCTGGTTGGAACGGTATTTCGCACCTCGACCAGCGCTTGGCCGGAACGGGCGCCTACACCAATACTCAGTTCAGCCTGGAGCCCCCGGACCAGGGCCTGTGCGTCGGCAACGGCGACGTACTGGAGGCAGTCAACAACGCTTACCAGGTCTACAACACGACGGGCCAATCGCTGACTCCCCCAATCGCGCTGAGCCAGTTCTACCTGCTGGCCCCCGAGGTCGTCCGCAACCCGGACGGTACCTCGGGGCCGTTTGGACCGTTCATCAGTGACCCCAAGTGCTACTTCGACCCCCTCAGCCATCGCTGGTTCCTGACCGAGCTCGAGCTCGAAGTTGACTCCTCCACCGGCAATTTCACGGGCGGCTCAGACGAGCTGATCGCGGTCAGCACGACCGACGACCCCATCCTGCGCTGGGCGATCTACAGCTTCTCGACCACCGACGCGAGTCGTGCCGGCTGCGGCTGCTTTGGTGACCAGCCGCTGATCGGTGCCGACGCCAATGGCTTCTACATTTCCACCAACGAGTACGGCGTCTTCACGAGCGCCTATTACGGCGCTCAGATTTACGCGATATCGAAGGCTGCCCTGACCGCCGCCAATGCAGTGAACCCGCCGCTGGTCACGCATATCGACGCGGGCCTCAAAACGTTGTCCCAAGGCGGTCTCGCTTACTCGGTCCAACCGGCTACCTCGCCAACAACCTCGGGCTGGGACATGGACAACAACGGGACGGAGTACTTCTTGAGCACCACCGACTGGAGCACGGGGCCGGCGCTCGGCGTCCGCGCCACAACGATCGAAGTGTGGGCGCTCACCAACACGGCCTCGCTGGCGACGATCAGCCCCTCTGTCAGCCTGAGCAACTTCGCCCTAAGCAGCGAGCTCTACGCACAGCCACCCAATGCTGAGCAGGCTCCCGGCCCCACACCGCTGGCCAAGGCTCTCAAGGACCACCTGGAGCTGATCGATACCAACGACGACCGCATGAACCAGGTTGTCTTCGCGGACGGCAAGCTCTGGAGCGCAGCAAACACCGCAGTCCAGCCGCCGAACGGCCCCGTCGTAGCGGGCATCGCCTACTTCATCGTTAACCCTGACGACTCCACCGGCACCCTCTCGGCCTCGATGGCCCAGCAGGGCTATGTCGGCGCGGCCAGAGAAGACGTTATTTTCCCGTCCATCGGCGTCACCGCCGGAGGTGACGCAATGATGGCCTTCACCCTGGTCGGACCGGACTTCCACCCCAGCGCCGCCTACACGACCTTGAGCGTCACTGACGGTGCTGGCGCCATCCACATCGCCGCCCTTGGCGAGTTGCCGGATGACGGGTTCACCGGCTACCGTCTCGAGGGCGGTTCGGGACACGGTCGGTGGGGCGACTACTCCGCCGCCGTGGCTGACGGCAACGGCAATGTTTGGATGGCGACCGAATGGATCAAGAACGCACCCCGAAGCTTCTACGCCAACTGGAACACGTTCGTCTACGAGGTCACCCCGTAGTCAGCACTGGTTCTTAGGAGGGGGCGGGCCCTCTGTGGCCCGCCTCCTTCCTCGGCTCGCGCTATTCGTCTACTGCAGTAGACGAGTTGATCGAAAGTCAGTTATCCTATCCGTTAAGGTGGGCGCGTGAGCGGCCAAGTCGTCCTCCGAAGAATTGGAGAAGCGGGCTGCGTGCCGGGACCAGTCCGTCGGCGAGGGAGTCACGTGAGGATCGAATGCGAGGCGGGCAGATGCCGAACAACGGTGCCCGTGCACCGTGGTCAAGACCTGCCTGCCGGAACGCTCCGGGCGATCGAGCGCGACATCGAGGCATGCCTTGGCCGACGTTGGCTTCAGGGGAGCCGGCGATGAGAGACCGGGTCGTCGCCAAGATTCGCCGCGACAGCGACGGCAATTGGCTTGTGACCTTCCCGGAAATCAAAGGGGCACATACCTATGGCCGTTCACTGAACCAGCTGCGGCGAAGGATTCCAGAGGTCCTACGCCTATGGGATCAAGACCCCACTCGCCTTGAAATCGTCGAAGTCTTAGAGCTTCCAACCGGCCTGCGGCAAGCCATCTCGCTTGCCACTAGACAGCGCCTTGAACTGGAGAAGCGGAGCCGGGCTGTTCAGCGAGATATGGAGAAGACGATCCGACTCCTTCAGAGCCAGCTCAGGCTCGGGGTCCGTGACAGTGGTGAGCTGCTTGGGATCTCGCCCCAGTACGCTCACAAGCTGCGCCATCGGACAGCAGCAGGCCGTCCGTCTAGTGTTCGCAAAGCGCCGTCCAGCCGTCTACCTCGGTAGACGCTCTGTGTAGTAGTTCATGTAGTAATCCGGGCGATCACGGCGGCTGAACTCGCCTTGGAGCGGTCCGACCGGTGCTCGGAATGAACTCAAGACCCTCGGAAACAGTTTCGGTGGACGAGACCACGGGAGATTCGGGACCGTGAGACCCCGGGTTCAAATCCCGGGCCCCCGACCATTTTTGTATTCGAAATCGGCGATTTCCGAGTCTCTGTGGAGTCAGCGGCACACAGCTGGATCACAATTTCCTACGGAGCAACCAAACCGTGGCGGTGTAAACGGTGTTGTCGTAGGCCAGGGTGAGATCGCTGGACACCGAGCGGTGGCCACCTAGCGTCCCAAGCTGGCGGACGCACAGGGCAGGACCGTGAGGCATCAATGTTCAAGCTGAAAGACCCTACGACTCCGTTGTCACCTGGCCCACAGGGTTGATTCGTCAGAGTTAAGCGATCCGCCCGCACGGTGCGGCTTATGGCCTAAGGCTGGCGATGTTACATTGCATTCGCAAGGCGATGGGGCTCGCCGCGGGATACGCATCCCTGGAATCGCTCCCAGTTGAGCTAATAGCCCCTGACCACCAAATCTGGAGGTTAGGGTGCAAGGCAAAACTACAAAGGACCAACACAAGACCCCGAGCGCGAGTCTGGCCAGGTCCGCGTTAGTCTTCGTCGTCCTCATCGGCATCGTCAGCCTCTTCTCCGACATGACTTATGAAGCGGCTCGGGGCATTAACGGTGCGTTTTTGGCCGTCCTGGGTGCATCAGCCGTGGTCGTCGGAGTCAGTTCGG
>Ga0307374_10007842_pt1 | contig 16137 bp, 17 predicted proteins | sample OX3MG_FD_202532 | JGI IMG/M metagenome (GOLD analysis project Ga0307374, IMG submission 202532) | Soil microbial communities from Risofladan, Vaasa, Finland - OX-3 | ecosystem: Environmental > Terrestrial > Soil > Coastal area > Acid sulfate soil | place: Finland: Risofladan, Vaasa | collected... | reverse complement strand
TTCGCCAGCTTCATCGGTTTCTTTTTGAACGCGGACCCGTGCCGAGCGTTTCCACCATCGCCGTCGCAATTTCGTCGATGGTGGCATTCGCGTCGTTGCCGCGTTGCGGGTCATTATTTCCGAAAATAGCGAACACCAGATATTCGCCGCTCCGCGTGGTGGCATAGCCCGAAAGCGCGTGCGAGTGATCCCCTGATCCCGTTTTTGCTTCGATCAGGCCCGTCGCCGCGGTGTTCTTCATGCGATTTTCGAGCGTGCCATCCACGCCGGCCACCGGGAGCGTGAACACAAAAGCAGCGCCCCAGGGCTGCCGAAGAGCGTACCGCAGCAGTGCCACCACCGCTCGCGGGGTCACCAGATCGTCGCTCGCTAACCCCGATCCGTCCGATAACACGACGTCTCCTTCCGCGATCCGCGCGGCCCTCAAGAAGTCCCGTTCCACCTTCAGCCCCGCCGCCGTCGAGCCCACTCCCAGCTTTTCGCGCCCCACGGTTCGCAGCAGAAGCTCTGCGTGCAGGTTTTGGCTCACTTTGTTCGTCACTCGGATACTTTCCAGCAGCGGCGGCGAAAAGTGCTCCGCCAGCACGAGGGGATTTCCCACGGCGGCCGCCCGAATTTGTGCATCGCTCAACACAGGTTCGCCCGCCGCGGTCGTCTCCGGCGGCGCCGCGTGCTGCACTCGGATGCGGCCCGTCACTCGGACACCGCGCGATTCGAGCAGTTGCTTCAAATCCGCAGCGGCGGTTTCGGCTGGATCGGGCATGGCAAGTTCAATCTCCATCGGCGCATGGTCCAGCGCGATCGAGCCGCGCAGCAGCAGAAAATTGGGCCCGGGCTGCCGCACCACGGCGAAATCGGAATTCCCGCCATCCGCGACGGTCGTCAGCTCGTGGCCAAACGTGTTCAGCGCCGCTTCCGGCTCGACGGTCATCGTGGCCGGGTCGCCGATCCTTGCGCCGGGCCGCATCTCCACCGAAATCGTGTTGTCGTTGAAATCGATGGCGCTCACCGGCGCGCCGAACCGGAAGAACAGGTCGCCCACGCTCCATCCGGCAGGGTAGGGATCGTAGGGGAAAAAACTGTCGTCCGCGACGATATCTCCGTCCACTTCTTTCAGCCCTTTGGCCACCGCCGCGTCCGCGAGTTCGGCCAGCGCCTTATCCACCGGCCCATCGGTTTCTTCCTTTCCTGCATAGGGAAACTTCCGGTTGGAGAGATCCGGATCCCCGCGCCCGGCGAGGATCAAATCGCCGGTAAGGCGGCCGTTGTTTGCGAGCGTGCCTTTCGATTCGAGCGTGGTGCGAAAGCGGTAGTCGGGCCCCAATGTTGCCAGCGCGAGCGTCGTGGTGAAGATTTTTGCGTTGGATGCAGGCGTGAAGAATTGATCGGCGTTGAGTTCGTAGAGCGTCTCGCCGGTATCCCGGTCGGCCACGAGCACGCCCCAGTGTGCCTTCGCGGTGTGCGAGCCGGCGAGTGCGGACGAAACGCGCGCGCGAAATCGTGCTACATCGAGCCGCGCTCCCCGATGCGTTTGGGCCGCCCTTGGCGGTCTTGCCCCAGGCGCTCTCGCCTGCCCTGCCATCGGCATCGTGAAAATAGCGGCGGCCATCAACCCCGCCAGGGCTGCCGCTACCTTGCGCCATTGCATTTGCGTTACTATGGAAAAGTGATCGTCTCTCACAGCGTGAATGTCTCGACCGTTGGGATTATATTTCAATCGGTTCGCCAATGCGGTCATTCTGCGTTCCGTTGCGCTATCCCATCGAAAACTCATATCATGGAATTCCCACCCACCAGGAGGAACGAATGAAAAGATTACTCTTTGTGCTTCTCGCGGCAGCGTTGATCGGCCTGCCGGCACTCTTCGCTTCCGCACTGGCTCGGGCGGATGATAACTCCAAGGACCGGAGCCGCCTTGAAAACGCCGGCGAAGTGATGAAAGAAATCATGAATATCCCGGACGATATCCCTCAGGATCTGCTCGACAAGGCCGATTGCGTGATCGTCATGCCCTCGGTCCTCAAAGCCGCATTTATCTTTGGCGGTAGCTACGGTCGCGGAGCGATGACCTGCCGCAGTGGCGACGACTTCGAGGGGCCCTGGGGCGCCCCCACCATGATGGCTCTCGAGGGTGGCAGCTTCGGCTTCCAACTCGGCGGCCAGGCCACCGATTTCGTTCTACTCGTGATGAATCCTCGCGGAGCCAGTTCCATCCTTAACAGCAAAGTAAAGCTGGGCGCCGACGTGGCTGCTGCCGCCGGACCCAAAGGCCGCAATGCTCAAGCGGCCACCGACCTGACCCTCCGGGCCGAAGTTCTTACCTATTCGCGCTCGCGCGGGCTCTTCGCCGGCATCTCCCTGGAGGGTTCTACTCTGCGGCCCGACAACGACGCCAACACCCGTATTTACGGCAAGAAGATGGATGCCAAGGATATCGCGCTGCACAGCAAGGTGCCGATTCCGGCCTCCGCCAAGCTGCTCATCCAAACACTCACCCAGCACAGCCCGAAAAACCTTTCTAAGTAAGCGTGGGCGGGCCTCCACGCCGAGATCACGGCGCGGAGGCCCTGCCCTAAGTCTCAGCACGCATCATCTCGTAGGTTGACTGCTACTCAAAGGTGACTTATAGTCGTAACTGGTTTTAAGTCAGGACAGGTCTTGCCAATGTCCGTCACCGCTTCCTCGCCCCATCGGGTTCCGCGAATCAGTCGCCGCGAACGCCATCGCGCTGAAATTCGCGAGCGCCTTTTCGACGCCGCTCTTCAGCTCTTCGCCGAGCGCGGCTATCTGGAAACCACGGTCGAGGACATTACCAATGCTGCTGATGTCGGCAAGGGCACCTTCTTCAACTATTTTCCGACGAAAGAACACGTCCTCGCCACCTTTGGAGGCGAGCGGATCGCCACCATTGCGCGTGCCTTGGAGCGAGCGCGCGCCACCCGGGGGCCGGTTCTGGCCGTGATCGAGGATCTGGTCACGCACCAACTGGGTCAATCCTGGGACAGTCCAGCACTGATTCGCTCCATTTATGCAGCGCACGCTTCGTGCGCCCCGGTCCGCGCGCAGCTTGAAAAGCGTCTCGGAGAAGCCAGGCGGCTGATGGCCGAGATTTTTCTCCTGGCTCAAAAATGCGGCGAGGTTCGGCGCGATCTTTCCGCTGCCGATTTGGCGCGTTCAACCCAGATTGTCTTTCATGGCGTCCTTCTTTCCTGGGCGCTCAATCCGGATGCTCCGTTGCGGGACACTATGGCGGAAATCTGGGACTTATTTTCACCAACGCTTCGTGCCGAAAAACGAAGTATTCTGCGTCCGGCACTGTCCCGTCACGGGGAAGTCACACGCGAGTGAGTATCTCGATGATTTGTACGCGATGGATTGAGTCGTTCCAGACTTTAGCTTCATCCAACCCAGATCAGGTCAGGAGGAGACGTCCTTGAGACGCCGGTGGAGGGTTCAGATTTTGATCGCGGCTTTCTTGATGCCGCTTGGAGCGGTTTCTGTCCGGGCGCAAGGGCCCGCATCCGGGCCGGCCAGCGGTCCTTCCACGGGAGGTTCGAGCTCTTCCACCATCTCCGCTCCTGCCACGCCGCCGGCAGCGAGTTCATATTCAGGCAGCGTGCCCACGCAGCTCGTTCCTGGTGTTCTGGAGCTTTCGTTGCAAGACGCCGTCAACCGGGGATTGAAACAAAATCTTGGCGCGTTGCTTTCGAGCGCCGACATGGGCGCCGCGCGCGGGCAGCGATGGGAGCAGCTGAGCGCTCTTTTGCCGCACCTGTCGGCGGCGCCTTACGGCGATATCTCGCAGGTCAGCCTCGCCGAGTTCGGGTTCAACTTCCACTTTCCTGGTTTCAATATCCCGACGATTGTGGGTCCGTTCGCCTATTTCGACGCGCGCGCCAGTTTGAGTCAGTCCTTGCTCGACATGAGAGCGGTGAATAATGAGCGTGCCGCGGCCCAGCGCGTCAAATCCGCCGACTACACCTACAAGGATGCCCGTGATCTCGTGGTCCAAACCGTCGGCTTTGCCTACCTCCAGGCGATCGCCGACGAGTCCCTGATCGAGTCGGTGACCGCGCAGGTCGATACCGCGCAGGCGCTCTATAATCAAGCGCAGGATCAGGTGCAGGCCGGCACGTCGCCAGCCATCGACGCCTTGCGCGCTCACGTTGAATTGCAGACCCGCCAGCAGCAGTTGATCCAGACCAAGAACGACTTCGCCATCCAGAAGCTGGCGCTGGCGCGCACCATCGGACTTGCTCCCGGCCAGCAGTTCGAGCTCACCGACAAGTCGTCTTACCAGCCCTTCCAGGGAATTACCGTCGAGGAGGCTCTTCAGCGCGCCTACGCGTCCCGCTCCGATTATCAAGCCGCACTGTCCGATGTTCGCGCCGCGGAATTTGCGCGCAAGGCCGCCTGGGCGGGCCATTTGCCGACCCTGTCTTTGTCCGGCGATTACGGCGTGGCGGGTCCCCACTTCAATTCGTTGGATGGGGTATACGATGTGCGCGGCACCGTCACCATTCCGATTTTTGAGGGCAATGCTGTCCGCGGCGACATGCTCCAAGCCAATGCCCAGCTTCAGCAAAGCCGCGATCGACTGGAGAACCTTCGCGGGCAGATTGATTCCGACGTGCGCACATCCCTGCTGAATCTCCAGTCCGCATCGGAACAGGTAAGCGTGGCCCAGAGCAATGTCGACCTCGCGGAGCAAACCTTGGCGCAGTCGCGCGACCGCTTCGCCGCCGGAGTCACCAACACGGTCGAGGTGGTGCAGGCCGAGGAAGCCGTTGCCAGCGCCCATCAGGCCTATATCTCGGGCCTCTACTCTTACAATTACGCCAAGATTTCTCTCGCCCGCGCCATGGGCACTGCCGAAGCGGGCGTCCAGAATTACTTCAAGGTAAAATAAACAATGGCACAGAGAACCGAAGTCGAAGCTCCGCCCAATCCGCCAGCCGAGAATCCGCCCGTCCCCGAAACGCATTCGGCTTCGCAGCCGCCTCCGCAGCGGGAAGATTTCTTTCGTCCGCGGCCTCACATGCGTTTGTTCTTGATCATTGCGGCCGTGGTCCTGCTCGTGGGCGGATTTTTTGCCTATCGATACTTTAGCCGCTACGAATCGACCGACGATGCGCAGATTGACGGCCACTTGATGCCGCTCAGCGCCCGAATCTCCGGCTACATCAACAAGGTCAATGTGGGCGACAATCAGTACGTTCACAAGGGCGCCGTCCTCGCCGAAATCGATCCCAGCGTCTATCAGGTCGCTGTCGATACGGCTCAGGCCGCCCTCGCCGACGCCCAGGCCACGGCGCAATCTCTCAATATCAACGTTCCGATCACCACACAGAACACCACGAGCCAGGTTTCCGCCGCCGAGGCGAATGTCGAGAACGCACAGGCCGGTATTTCCGCAGCCCAGCAGCAGTTCGATGCAGCCGAGGCCCAGCTTGCCCAGGTCGAAGCCAATAACGTGAGGGCGCAGGGCGATCTCGCTCGCTACAAGCAGCTCGTCGCCAAGCAGGAAATCTCGCAGCAGACCTACGACCAAGCTCTTGCGGAAGCCAATGCCAGCGCCGCCGCCGTGAACGCCGCGCGCGCGTCCGCCTCGGCTGCCCAGCAGCAAATCCTACAGGCTCGCGCCAAGCTTGCGCAGGTCCAGGCCGATTTGCGCTCTTCGCGGACCGGCCCTCGCCAGGTTGCTTCCGCCCGCGCCCGCGCGCAGTCCGCGGAAGCGGCAGTGCAGCAAAAGCGCGCCGCGCTTGAGCAGGCCCAGCTCGATCTGCAATACACAAAAATTATTGCCCCTATCGACGGCGTCGTCATGAAGAATGCCGAGATCGGCATGAACGTCCAACCCGGCCAGCAACTGTTCACGATCATTCCGCTCGCCGATGTCTGGGTCACCGCGAATTTCAAGGAGACTCAGTTGCGCTACATGCGTCCCGGCCAGCAGGCCGAGATTAAGGTGGACGCCAATGACCGCACCTATAAAGGGCATGTGGACAGCATTGCCGGCTCCAGCGGCGCGCGCCTCAGCCTGCTCCCCCCGGAAAACGCCACCGGCAACTATGTAAAGGTTGTCCAGCGCGTGCCCGTCAAGATCGTTCTTGAGCCTGGGCAGAACAACGATGACTATCTTCGCTTAGGCATGTCGGTCGACGCCAAGGTCTATGTGAAGTAAGCCGCGGTCGTGTGCCGCCCGCTCGGCTTTTTCGATATCCCCTGTCGGCTCCCATTCCCCCCTGCCATCGGGACTTGGCTTAGCCCGTTCGCCGTGCGCCGCTGCCCCTTCTCGCGTTCTCGCCGGGGCGGCGCGCGCCGCTTGCCGCGGCCATCGTGTGTAGTACACTGTGCGCGGGAACCCGGCCGTGCCTATCCGAATCGTTACGATCGAACGCGAGTACGGCAGCGGCGGTTCAGGAATCGCTCAGGCGCTTGCCGAGCGCCTGGGTTGGAAGCTTTGGGACCGCGACCTGACCGCGGAAATCGCCCGCGTGGCCGAGGTCGATAACCTCGCGGCGCAGCGCTGCGATTTGCGCGTCGATCCCTGGCTCTACCGGTTGTTTAAGGTCTATGCCCGCGGCAGTCACGAGCGTTCGCTTTCCCTTGCCGAACCCGGTGCCTTCGACACCGACTTCATGATCGAAACGCTGCACAAGGTCATCGACGATGTAGCCTCTCGCGGCAATTGCGCCATCGTGGGACGCGGCTCGGCTTATTTTCTTCGCAACCGCCCCGACGCATTCCATTTTTTCGTCTATGCCTCCGTGGACGAAAAAGTTCGCCGCCTGAAATCGATCGGCAAGAGCGAAAAAGAGGCCCTTCAGTTGATCGACGAAATCGACCGGGAACGCAGCGCTTTTATCCGCCATTATTTCCACGCCGAGTGGCCCCATCGTCCGCTCTACAACTTGATGATCAATTCCACGTTCGGCGATGAGCACGTCGTCGAAATGGTTCTGCAGCACATCGCCGCTCTCGAAAAGCGCGGCGAGCCCCGCTCCCTCAGCGCCTGATGCTCTTCCGCCCGGCGAGCGGTGATTCCGTTCGGAGCGTCGCATACCTCGATGTATGTTTTCGAATCGGGAGAATCGCGGCATCGCATGGCTCCGCGGCGGTAACTCACCTGGAAAAAGAATGGGAACTTGCTTGATGCCCGTGGATGACGGCGGGTAGAATCCTCGGCACATGGCCGCTTCTTCTCGTAAACGTTCGTCGCTAATCGACACCGGCGTAATCTATTGCGGCGACAACCTGGACCAACTGAAGAAATTGCCGGACGCCTGCGTGGATTTGATTTACATCGACCCTCCCTTTAATTCCAACCGCAACTATGAAGTGTTCTGGGGCGAGACAAAAGAGAAGCGGGCATTCGAGGATCGGCACGAATCCACGCAAGCCTATATTGAATTCATGCGTCCAAGATGCGTGGAAATGGCGCGCGTTCTCAAGAAAACCGGGAGCTTCTATTACCACTGCGACTGGCACGCCTCCCACTACGTCAAAGTCATGCTCGACCAGACTTTTGGAGAAAACTTCTTTCAGAACGAAATTGTATGGCGCAGGACTACTGCGCATGGAGATACGCATGGTTTCGGTCATATCCACGACATTCTATTCCGTTATTCGAACGGTGCGAAGCCGACCTTCAATGTGGAATTGAAATCGTATCCACAGGCTTACATTGATATTTCATCTTCGAGGATGAATATGTCGCAACTAGAGGCAAGCATTGGCGTGCGGACATCACAGGGGCGGGATTACGCCACGGGGAAACCGGAAATGTTTGGCGCGGTTTCGATCCCGCAAAAATCGGCCAAGGTCGGCATTGGATGCGAACACCGACTGAGCTTGAACGATTGTACAACGATGGCCGGGTCTATATTCCTGAAGGTGGCGGAGTCCCAAAACTCAAACGTTACGAAAGGGAACTGACCGGCATACCCATCGATTCTATCTGGGAGGATGTGCCTTCCCTTGGGGGGCTCTCCAAATCCGCCCATGAATCTCTCGGCTATCCAACCCAAAAACCCATTGCTCTTCTCGACAGAATTATCAAGGCAAGCAGCAACACAGGCGACCTCGTTCTAGACGCATTTTGCGGATGCGGTACAGCCATTGTTGCGGCACAAAATTTGGGGCGCCAGTGGATTGGAATCGACATCTCGCCCACAGCCTGCCGCGTCATGGCGAAGCGGCTGCGCGACGTGTGCCGGCTTCCCGAGGATGAGAAACTGTGGCAGATTGGGCGCGGTTTCGTTGTACGCGACCTGCCTTGGTCGGAAAAGCAGCTCAGAGCCATACCGCCGTTTGAGTTTGAGAACTGGGCGGTTATCGCGCTTGGCGGTATCCCGAACAAAGCGCAAGTTGGCGACATGGGCATAGACGGGCGCATCTACCCCGTGTCGTCCATGCCCGCCAAGAGCGGCAAAAAGGCCGGGGAACTGGATTTCATGGACGTTTGGTATCCGATCCAGGTCAAGCAAAAGGACAAAGCCGGAAGGCCCGACATCGATTCATTCGAGACGGCCATGATGCGAGAGGATCGCACAAAAGGCTTCTTCGTCTCGTTCGAATTTTCTTCAGATGCGCTGCGGGAAGTGGATGCATTTTTTCGCCGGGAGCACCGTATCATTGTTCCACTGACGGTGCGTGAGATTTTGGACGAATCTATCGCGCGAAAACTCGCCTGATTCAAATCCCACCATCGGCTCCGCAAAAGTGCGGGCGGCGCCAGATCGAAGGAGGGGGGCGACGATAGCATTCTCCCGCTCCCGCCTGTCCCTTGCTGCCAGGCTCATCTTCCCGTACTCTGAATCCTTTTGCCGCGGCTGCGGTTGCAATTCCAGCGTGCAATTCGAAAGGACCAGGATGAGCTGTCCCATTTGCGAGAAGCGCCCGCCCAAGCGGTTCTGCCCCGCCAAAGGCGAAAAAATCTGCGCCATCTGCTGCGGCACGGAACGCGAAGTTTCGATCGACTGCCCCTCCGATTGCCCTCATCTGATCGCCGGGCGCCGCTACGAGGCCGAGCATCGCAAGCCGCTACCCGCGCAGGATTTTCCCTACCGTGACATCCAGTTTCCGGTCGACTTCGTTTACGAGCGCTGGCACGCCGTCACCGCTCTCGCCAACGCCATTCTTGGCTTCCAGATGCAGAATAGGGAAGTCAACGATGCCGACGTGCGGTCCGCACTCGAGGCTCTGGCGGAAACGTATCGCACCTTGGGAACGGGAATTTATTACGAACGCCCGCCCGCCGCTCCTCTGCCGCGCGCTCTCTACGGGCTGCTTGCGGAGTCGTTGCAGAATCTGCGAAAGCAGGAAGCCGAGAGCACCGGCGGCTTATCCTCCCTGCTCAAGGAATCCGACCTGTTTCGCCTGCTCGTTTTCCTTCTGCGCATCGCTCGTGAGGAGACCAACGGGCGCCCGCGCTCGCGCGCCTTTCTCGATTTTCTGCGCGCCCGCTTTCCTCTTCCCGCCGACGCGCCGAAAGAGGCCCCGCGCATCATTTTGCCGTAGCGCCGCTTCTCAGCTTCCCGGCGCCTTGGGATTCGCGTTCTGGATGATCCCCAGAACGTTGCCGAAGGGATCGTGTACCGTACCCACGAGGATTCCGTCGCCAACGTCCCGCACCGGTTCCAATTGCGTGGCGCCGAGCTTCATGAGCCGCTGGTAGGCTGCTCGCGCATCCTTCACTCCCCAATAGGCGGTTCCGGATGCCTGTCGCTTTTCTTCCGCGCCATTCGTCGGCACCAGGCTTAGCTCGTAACCGCCCACATCGAAGCCCGCGTAAAACGGCTGGTCAAAGTGTGGCTGTACCCCCAGCACGCTCGCGTACCACGCCTTCGCTTTCTGCAAGTTCCTCACAGGATAGGTCGTCGTTCTCAATCCAATCAACATGGGAGGTTCCGTTTCTTCGGCTGCTCCTGGTCCCGCTGCGGCAACCGGCGGCCGCCCGGCCATGAACGCTCCCAGGCATGTCAGCGCGAAAAGCATCGTGAACGTCGACACGGTCCTGAGCCGCACGCCGCGCACCGGTATTGGCGGCGTAGCCGGCCTGAGTGGCGCGTCAAAATTAAAATTCAGCCTTCCCAAATCCGTTGCGGCGGAGGTCGCTCCCTTGCGGCGCTCGCGCGTTCTAAGTTTTCGACTCAACGTCGGCATTCATTTTCTCCCTGTGTCAATCCGAGTTGCATTTGCGAGGAACGCCACGCCTGCGCGCCCGTCCGGTCCGGCTGCGATCCGAGTCCGTATTTGCGCCGCAGGAATTCGACGCGCTCGGCGATCTCCTTCCGATACGGCTCGGGAGCGTTACCATAGCGCCGGTACCACGCGCGATATCGTTTCACCAGCGCGGGAAACTTCTTCTCCAAAAACGGCAAGAACTGCTTCAGCGAAGTGGGCATCAGGAACAGCACATTCGCCGCGAACCATTGCGCGCCCGCGTCTCTCACGGCCCGCGCCAGCGCATCGAGATCGTCCTCGCGGTCCGTTAGACCAGGCAAAACCGGCATGGCCAGCACTCCCGCCGCGATTCCCGCCTCGCGCAGCTTCTTCACGGCGGCAAGCCGCAGATCGGGCCGCGGCGCGCGCGGCTCCAGCAGGCGCGCCAGCCTGGTTCGCAGCGTTGTGACGCTCAGATTCACGCGCAGCGACGATCTCGCCGCGATGCGTTTCAGCAGCTCGATGTCGCGCACCACCTGGTCGGATTTTGTGGTGATCGAAAGGCTCAGTCCTTCGCGCCGCTCGATTTTCTCCAGGATCGCGCGCGTGGTCCCAAACTCCCGCTCCGCCGGTTGGTACGGATCGGTGGCTGTTCCGATGGCGATGTGCTCGCCCCACACGCGCTCGTTGGAAAGGTCGCGTTCCATCAGCGGACCGGCATCCTGCTTCGCGTAAATCTTCGTCTCGAATTCCGCGCCATCCAGCTCCATGTATTCGTGCGTGTAGCGCGCGTAGCAGTATTGGCACCCGAATTCGCACCCGCGGTAGGGGTTCACCGTCCAGCGAAACGGCACCCTCTCGGAATGGCACTCGTTCAGGATGGATTTGACGGGCAGCAAAAAATACTCGGTCCCGCGCTTGGCTTCCGCGCAGGGGGAGGAGGCGGCGAGGCGTGCAATGCCGACCAGTTCCGTCGCGGGCTTCGCGCTCCGGTGGGCGACCGGAGGGGGCTCGGAAGCGCCGCTAGGGGACTCACAATTGCCGTGGCGAGCGGCTGTGGGGAATAAGGTGAGACTGGTCTGCTTCTCGCGGCCCGGCTGGCGCCGGAGCGCTTTCGGGTTCGCTCGAAGAATGGGGTAAGTGGCCATTGGTAACCTCGCCGCACATGCGTCAATGTATTCGCCTTTCATTCGCCTTGTCAAGGTTTTTTATTTCGCTTCTTGTTCGCCTCAACTCTCGGACAGCTTCGCTCTGGAAACTCCCCGCCCTTTCTGCCTAATGTCCCTTTTCGGCGGCTTATACTGGAGGAGAAGGGTTTTTTCTGAGGAGTTCTTATGCCGGGAGTTGGGGTTCTAATTGTTGACGACGATGTCGATAGCCAGCGCGCCCTGAAACTCATCTTCGATTCCGAAGGCTGGCGCGTGCGCATCGTTCAGCTCGCATCCCATGTAATGGGGGAACTGGCCACCGGTAGCTGGAATCTGGCCATCGTCAACGTGGCTCTTCTCGATTTCCAGGGGCCTCTCTTTACTGTATTGAAGGAATTGGCTCAGGCGGCCGCGCCTCCGGAACCATCCGGAGACAGCGCCATGCCCCGCGCGAAGCAGTTCCGCGTTCTATTTCTGGTGCCCCTGATGGAAGCCAAAAATGTGCGCCTGCATCTCGAACGCGAAGGCCTCCCCTACTCGCTCAAGCCTTATCACCTGCACGATTTTCTTCAGAAGGTCAGCGAACTTCTGGTCGAAAGCGGCGCGATCGTCGAACCCATTCGCGACGTCGCAAGTTTTTCCGAGAAGCGGAAGCGCCGTCCCGACGCCCGCTCCGTGCGAACCGCCCGCACCGGCGCGATGTTCGCTTCGCGCGAGGATTATCAGATGACCGAGGAGGAGATGGCGGACTTCGAGCGCCAGGAGCGCGAAGAGGAAGAGCGCAAAAAGCGTGAGAAGCAGTTGAGGGGCTTCTAGCGAGCCGGCCAACCACCCTGGCCAGGCCAACAGGGAGACGTTTCGGAGTCTCGCTTACAGGGGAAGCTGCAACGGGGTGCCGCGTTCTTCATTTACCCGTACCGTTGCGTCCGAGTCGATTTCGCTCGCGGCGATCGTCCGCCGGCTGCCTTCCGGGGTGATGTAAATAATCTTGTCGTTGGTATGCGTGAACGCCACGGCCTGCAGTTGCTTTCCGTCGCGCAACACCAGCGTGAATTGCCCGATATCCTGCAACGGCTCTGCAGCGGAAGGCTCCGGTGCGGCCTGTGCGGATTGCTGTGCGGGCGCCTGCTGCACCACAATCACTTGAGGTTGTGGCTGTTGTTGCACCGGCTGTTCGCCTTCCGCCGGTTCCGTCGGGATGGCGTATGCGCCTCCGCCGTCGAGCAGGTAGAATCCCGTTCCCGGGAAGATTCCCGGGGTGTTCCGCAGCACTTGCTCCGCAATGGCAAGACGCCACTGCGTCGCCGGGTCGATGGCGGCCTCAATGCCGATATCCTGGTTCGTCACGTAGTTGATGCCGTTGAGTCCCGGCAAGCTGGGTGAAAACACGCTCACGTTGCCAAGGGTATTGGAAAAGCCCAGGGTGTTCGAAAAAAATGTCCCGCCCGCCGGAGCCGCTATCCGGGGACGAATCGTCCTCGAACGCATGCCCGAAGTCCGTACGGAACTCATGCGGGGCGCAGCCATTCTGCCGGAGAAATGCATCGCTCCACGTTGCGCATGCGTGATCGACGGCCCCAGCAGGGGAACAACCAACAGGATTGCCGCAGCTAGCTGAAAGCGACGTTTACCGCTCATGGCCGCCTCCCTTATACATTATAGGACGTTTCAGCGAGCGATGTGGTTGCTATCTCCGCCCTTGCCTCCGCTCTCTCGCCACATCCAGCGGATTCCAAGCCACTTCCACCCCGGTCAGTAGATAATTTTTGCACTGCCGCATTTCTCGGGAGTTATACTCCGCATCGCAAGCTGAAAATTTCCGCACCCCGGCTCGATCCGAATTGCTCCCGGCGCCCCAGCCGCGTTTGCTTTTCCCCGCCTGCGAGATATGCTATAAACGCTCGTCGAGTGGAGGAGCCTGCGATGACAGGGCCGCAAGTGGACATCCCATCCGCGAAACGCCCGGAAGCGGACCAGGATCCGCCTCTCCAAAAGCCCGAAAAGGCGGAATTCGCTTCGCAATATTGCCCGGCGTGCTCGACTCGCCTTGAGGCTCGAAGCTGCAAGCTGATTTGCCCGGTTTGCGGTTACTATATGTCCTGTTCGGATTTTTACTAGTCACGGCCCACCGCCAAGCGTCGGCGTGGCAATCGCGGCGCCGGCGAAAGTTTGGATACGCATTCTACGAGGAGGCACGAACGTGGCATTGAGAATGACTGATCGGAATGTGAATGGTGTGGACGTTCTGGATATCGATGGACGGATCGTGTTGGGCGACGAGAGCAATGCGTTCCGCGAAAAAGTGAAAAGCCTCCTTGCGGCGGGAAAGAAGAAGATCGTCCTGAATCTCGCGAACGTCGGCTATATCGACAGCGCCGGGCTCGGCACGCTCGTCGCCACTTTCCATAGCGCGCGTTCGCAGGGCGCCACGCTCAAGCTGACGAACCTGGGATCGAAGTTCAAGGAAGTGTTGCAGGTCACCAAGCTGATCACCGTTTTCGACACCTACGACAGCGAAACGGCCGCCATCCAGAGCTTCAGCACGGGGGCATAGTTTTTCGCGCGGGTAGCGTGCTCCACCGCTTTTCGAACGAAGGCCCGGCAAGGTGCCGGGCCTTCCGCATTTATTTCTTCGCTGCGCCTTCCGCCGGGCTTTCCGTTTGCCCTTCCGCCCGTCCCTCGGCGCGCCCTTCCACCCGTCCTTCTACTCGCCCCTCCACTCGCCCTTCTACTCGATAGATGGCCACTCCGCTCAGCAGCTTCGGGTAGAAGTCCGTCGATTTCTGCGGCAGCACGTCACCGCCCAGCGCGATCTCCGTCACCTGCTGCACGCGCACCGGCTTCAGCAGGAAAGCGACCTGCTCCTCGCCTCGGTCCACTCGCGCGATGGCCGCTTCCATTTCCCGTTCGTACCCCACGTTCTTTTCCGCCGCCACCGCCTCGGCGCCGATTCCCAATCCTTTCTCAAGAATCAGCCGGTGCAGCAGCACCACGTCGAGCCCTCTCTGCGCCTCGGAAATATCCGGCAGCGCGTCTTCCAGGTTTGTGTCGCGCCGCAGCAGGAACAGGAAGAACGCACCCGCACCTGGATACACGCCGATCGCCCGCCTCCCGTGGTTTCCTCCTTCGAGGTCCTTGCGAAATTCCGCCAGCGCCGCAGCGCGCTCTTGCGGATTCTGAAACGGGTAGGAATACCAGTCGAAATACGGCGCCATCGAGTTGCGGAACCGTTCGAAATCGAAGTTCGCAAGATTTCCGGCCACGCGGTGCGTCGCCAGGATCGTCAGCCCTTTCGAGTGCGTGTTGATGAACGTCATCATCGCGAATTCGTGCGCGGCCATCGGGTCGGCTTTGCCGGCGCGCGAGCGTCCTTCGTTGCGGAGATTCAGGGCCGTTTCGTAGCGGTGATGCCCGTCCGCGATCACCAGCTTCTTGTCGGCCATCGCGTTTTGGATCCGCCGAATGAACGCCAAATCCGCCACCGGCCACAGCCGGTGCGTCACGTCATATTCATCGCGCAGCTCGAGCGGCGTGGGTTTGCGCGCCGTCTCTTCCAGCAGGGTGTCGATCGTTCGTGACGGGTCGTCGTAGAGCAGGAAGAGCTGGCCGGTCTGCGCGCGCGTGCGCCGCAGCAGTTCGATGCGGTCTGCTTTCGGCGCCGAAAGCGTGCGCTCGTGCCGGAACACCACGTGCGCGTCATAATCTTCCACGCGCCCTAGGGCGATAAACCCGATGCGCGTCCGCCGCGACTGCGTTCCCGGCGTCACAAACTCCTGCGAGTACACGTAAATGCTGGGCGCGGCGTCCTGCACCAGGATCTTCTGCGCGATCCATTCCTCCACCTTCTGCGCCGCGCGCGTGTACACGCTGTTCTCCGCCGTGTCGCCCGGCAGCACCCGGCCCTTTTCCACGGTAATCAGGTTGTAGGGGCTCGCCGCGTAATAACGCTCCTGCATCTCCGGGCTGATCTTGTCGTAGGGCTGCGTCAGCACGTCCTTCAAAGCGACGCGGTTCGTATCGTAGCGGTATGCTCGAAATGGTTGGATTTCAGCCATGTGCCCCCTCGGTATGAAATTGGGATCCTGCGGAACCGTCCATTGTAGCAGCCCGCCCCGCCTCGCCCAAGCCCGGACGGGAGATGGCGGATCGTTCAAGGTTGCATCCTTCTTCAATTCCATGACAGACTCGCCCAATGCCAAAGAGCATGAAGCGCGGTGGAAAACCAAATTGGAAACGCGAAGAGCTATTTCCTATCATCGCAAGAATCATCGAGCAGGAGTATGCGAAACTTCAAGACTTTGTCACACGTGACGAAATTGCCCAGCGGCTATCGAAAGACGGTGAAGCCCAGGGCATGGTTCAAGAGCGCATCCTTGAATTAAACGCCGGCAACATAATTGATTGGTTCAGCAGCGCTTTTAAGCAATGCGCTGATGGCCGCAAAGGCTATCTAAGTGAGTATTTTCATCTGTCTTGAGCGGTTTGTTGATCCAGACCTCTGTTGGGACCGTTGCTGGTTTGGGGGCCTGGCGGACGAAGCGTTCGGGATGGACGCGATAGGCGGCATCAAGAACAGTTTGCGCAGTTCGAGAATGAGCGCGGTTTGGTTGTAGTGGACCATGGCCGGTGTGAGCAAACCCAGCCCGGAATGGCGGTGTTCCTCGTTGTACCAACGGAAAAACACCTGTGAAAAAGCGCGGCTGTCCTGAATGCACCCGAAGCGGGCCGGGAACTCCGGCCGATATTTCATGGTGCGGAACTGGCTTTCCGAGTACGGGTTGTCGTCGGAGACGTGAGGCCGGCTGTGCGTTTTAGTGACACT
>Ga0307374_10007841_pt1 | contig 16138 bp, 8 predicted proteins | sample OX3MG_FD_202532 | JGI IMG/M metagenome (GOLD analysis project Ga0307374, IMG submission 202532) | Soil microbial communities from Risofladan, Vaasa, Finland - OX-3 | ecosystem: Environmental > Terrestrial > Soil > Coastal area > Acid sulfate soil | place: Finland: Risofladan, Vaasa | collected... | reverse complement strand
TATCGGTCATCCCGCTATCGCATCGAGTCGGTTCGGTGACTCGAGACGTGGCCGCCTGTCGGGAAGGAGGCCGAGTTCGATCGGGATATCATCATCAAGCTGTCAGCGGCGCCCCCCACCAGCCTAGCCATGCGTCGCGAACGCCCGCCGGTCGTATGCTGCGAGAACGATGTCGCGAGCGGGTAACACTGCGTTCGCTCTTTTGATGGGTCTTGAGGAAGACCTCGTCTCCGCCCTCGTGGCCGGAGTTGGCGACGGACCCTCACCCCTCACGACCAGTGAGATGCAGACGGCGGCAGAACGGGTTGCAAGGGATCGGGGCCCGTTGGCAGATGTGCCCCAGTGGTCTGAACTACTCAACTACCTCGATCTCGGGCAAAAGCTAGGGCTCATCAACCGGGTCTCCGATACTGTTGCGAAGAGCTTCGGGTTCGGCCGTCAGGCTGTCCGCTCGATAGCAACTGATCTGACCCCGCTTATTCCGATTCGCAATCGTGTATGTCATGCCCGGCCCCTGGAGCCAGAGGACTACAGCATAGTTGTTGGGACCGCGAGCAGACTACTTTCTGACTCGGCGTTTCCGTTCGGTGAGCTGGCTCGCGTATACCAAGCCCTGAGCTCCTCCAGCGATTACCCATTTACCCTCCAAATCCCATCGTTTTGGCGCGAAGGCCGTCGTCAGATCGACCATAACCTCCCCACTCCCGACTTTGAAGACACAGGATTTGTCGGTAGAGAGCAAGATCGACAACGCCTGGGGCAGCTGCTATCGGGCGCCCACCCAGTGATAAACGTGACTGGGGAGGGCGGCTTGGGAAAAACGTCGCTCGCGCTACGGTGCCTCTACGATCTCCTCGACAAGCCTACAAGCCCTTTCGAGGCACTCGCCTGGTCCACGCTCAAGACTAACCGTCTCACCGCGGCTGGAATCCAGACCATAGTAGGCGGCTTGGGTTCCGAGATCGATGCACTCCGGCCCGTGGCTCAGATGTTCGAGCCAGCGTCCCTGGCGGACGAGACTCGGGACCAGCTCTACGACAGGCTGATTGACATCATGCAAGTATGCCCATTGCTCCTCACGATCGATAACCTCGAGGCGATTGACAGCGATGCACTACGTCCGCTCCTGATCCGAATCCCGCACCCATCAAAAGTACTCCTCACCTCTCGGGTTGGAATGGGCGACGTCGAATTGCGCTACGCCCTTGATCCCCTAAGCGCAGCTGATGCCGTGCAACTTCTTCGCAGGGCGGCCCGGCTGATGAATGCCGAAGACCTTGTTCGTCGCGACGATGCGGGACTCGTGTCGCTCTGCGACAAGCTGTACCGGAACCCCCTTCTTATCCGATGGTTCGTTGAGGGCTACGTACAAGGCAGATCGATCCCGGCACTGCTCAATACGACAGGTGACTTCAAAACCGCTTTGAATTTCTGTTTTCAAAATGTCTACGAGCGCCTGCCCCATCAGAATCGGACCGTACTAAAGATACTCTGCCAGGCGCCAGGTGGCCTCAGCGAAGTAGAAATCGCACTTCTTTCCGGGATCAGAGATATCGATGCAGTTCGGGGAACCTTGGGATATCTGCAGAGTTCGAACCTCTTACACCGGGTAAAGGATGAATACGGTCAGTCGGCAGATCTCACGATGTGGATCGTGACGGAGTTCGCCCGAGCTTTTGTGAACATGCATGATCGCCCCTCGCGAATGGAGCAGAAGCGGGTCTCAGATGACTATCGAGCTCTTCTCGCACAAAGGGAGAGCGGGCGGTCAGCTTCGCCTGACTATGGTTTCCGGAGCCATGTCATAGACGCCCGCACGACTGACGAAGCGCAGGTGCGTCGCATTTTACGAAGTGCGCAGGACGCAGCAGGTGAGCGTGACGCCAAGTCGGCCTTAGATAGAGTTGAAGAAGCCCGACTTCTTCAGCCCGGCTTCTACGAGATCTACCGAATTGCCGCCCAAGTTAAGGCGGCTGCCGGCGATATCGCTGGGGCGGAGGAGGACTACAATACGGCGCTCGCACTCGCTGACGGCGAAAGCCAGCCCCTTATAGTATTCTATTCGCAGTTCCTACGCGGTAGGTCAGATGTCCAAGCCGCGATCGAGCTTGTCGGATCGGCAGCTACACGATCGGATGTTGCGCCCCAGCTCCTTACGGAATTAGCACGGTGCTACGTACTGTCCGGTAGGCTCCGCGACGCTGTGCCCGTATTTGAGCGGGTGGGCACGCGGCTAATGGAGTTAACCGGCGCTGAGCGAAGCTCTTATGTTAGCGAGCACGCGCACGCGCTACGTGACATCGCTATCGGCCAGGCGGGTGGGCGTCCGGACGAGACTGCCGCTCTGCTGCGTCAGGCGTTGGAGGCAATTGCGAACGCCTGCCCGATGATAGCGATTGATCGCGAAATCATCGCAGAAGGGCAGTCCTGCTTCCAGGTTGCGTGCCGCCTGCTCGCTTCGACCCACGACTCCGATTGGTGGCAGTCGGTGCGACAGTCACTGGCGACCATGGGTCAGTTTTTCCCGTTGGTTGGGTCCGACAGGTCCGGGCTGAGCCTACTCGAGTCCCGTTGGAAGGTGCTAGCCACATCCGAGGAGTTTGTCCGAATTGCTTGGCCCCGGGTGGGAAGCCTCTCCGGTACGAGGATGAATGGGACGCTTCTGCGCCCCCCTCCGGGTCGGGACTTTAGCTTTATTCGGGGAGCTGACGGTGTTGACTACTTCGTCTATCGTACAGCACTTCGAACCAGGGTCGAGTGGGATGATATCTGGGACAAGGAAAAGATTCCCGTGACCTTTGCGCCTGGCGAACGGGTAGCCGGGAGTGGCAAAGCCCCGAAAGCGTTGGATGTCGTGCTCTTGGATGTCGTGCTCATTGATGAGGCTTCTCGAAGCCTCTAACAGTAGTGTAGTGTCCCACGCTCCATGCAGCTCCTTGACCGTGAGGGATCGCGCGCGCCGAGGCGGTGGATCACTGCGCAGAGGAGTTGCGACGGATCAAGACCCGGCAGGGTGCGGCCTTGCCGTCCGGCTCCTGTGGCCACACTGACTGAATCGGCACACCGCGCGGTGCCGGACTTCGGAGTTCTAAATGACCCTGCCGTGAAAGGTGATCACCGACGCGACGTGGGGGACTCTGCCAAACGGATGGTGAACCTCCCACACTTGGCGCGCCCGCGACCAGGGCCCTCTAGTCGAGTTATCATCGCTGTTATGGACGAAGACGAGCGAGAAGGGATCTCCGAGCTCGCCCTCGACGAAGACCTCGAGGCTGAGCCAGAGATATTTCCCCCATCGCCTGGTCTAGAGCACAGGCGCGTCTACACTCAGACTGCTGACCCGACCATCCACGGCCTTCACGAGGATTATCAGAACGGCGACCTCGTCCTTCAGCCCGCCTTCCAGCGTTATTTTGTTTGGGACCGCGCGAAGTCCAGTCGTCTCATAGAATCCGTACTGCTGAATGTTCCGTTGCCGATCGTCTATTTGGCGCAGGAGCCAGATGGAACCTCCACCGTCATTGACGGCCAGCAGCGACTTACTTCGTTCTTTGAGTACATCGAGGGTAAGTTTCCACTTCGAGGACTTCGCGTAGCGACTGACCTCAATGGGTGCCTCTTCAAAGACTTGCCCAAGATCCACCAGAAGACGCTTCGCCAGACGGCCATACGAGCGATCACCGTGCTAAGCGAATCAGATCCAGATCTCCGATACGAGATATTCGAGCGCTTGAACACGGGTTCCGTAGCTTTAAATGACCAAGAATTGCGCAACTGTGTGTTCCGCGGCCCATACAACGAACTCCTCAAGGATCTCGCCACGGACTCCACCTTTATGTTACTACTCGGTATCTCGCATCCCGAGGCACGGATGCGAGATACCGAGCTAGTTCTTCGATTCGCAGCGTACTTCCATTCGACCTATTTGAAGTACCAGCCACCGATGCGTCGCTTCCTCAATCAAGACATCGAAAGGAATCGGTTTGCCGGTCCGGCGACGTGCGCCGATCTTCAACAGGCATTTAAAGGGGCGACTAAAGTCGTGTGGTCCCTTCTCGGTACTCACGCGTTCAAGCGTTATCGGCGGGGGGTTGAAGGCGAGCCCAATGGGTACTGGGAACCGAAGCGGTTCAACTCGTCCCTATATGACATCCTCATGTGGGGATTCGGGCGATACCCAGCAAACCAGCTGTTCCCTCACTTGGACTCAATCCGAGAAGGTCTGATCGTTCTTATGACGGATGACCAGGAATTTATTGATTCGATCGAACTCTCGACCAGCTCACTCAAGATGGTTACCACGCGGTTTGACAAGTGGCGATCGACACTGGACGCGATAGTAGGATCGCCGTCTCATGAGCCCAGGTGCTTTTCACGCGATCTCAAGGACGAGCTGTATGAGCGTTCACCGACATGCACTCTGTGTGGGAATCGCATCGAAGACATCGATGATTCGGCTGTAGATCACGTCCAGCAATACTGGCTTGGCGGCCGGACAATCGAGGCGAACGCGCGGCTGGCCCACAGGTACTGCAATTGGAGTCGGTCGCGATCCGACAACGCTTGACGTGCTCCGGAGCCCACTAGCTCGCCCCCTCTGAAGGTCTGAGCGGGTCTGGGTCGGACGTGTTGCTCGGTGCCGGACCTTCGCCACCGCCGCTCTACCGCCGATCGGCCCCATCCCGTCAGTTGCGGCGGATGGTGGTGAGACGAACAGGTTCACGGACGGCAGGCTGATATCCTGGCCGTCGCGCAGAACGACTGTGCTTCTTAGGTCCACATCGGCACCAAGGGTACTGAGAACTCGAGAAGAGCGCCATGAGCAGGCGGCTGTGCCCGAGTCGGCGGTAACTGCAATAACAGGGAGGTGGAGGAGGGGCTGGGGAATCTATCCGCCTGGCCCGGTTTCGAGACTGCCGATGAGCGCCTCCATGGCGTCCAAGGTGTCGGGAAGTTCTCGGCCCGCGAGCTCTGGCCACTTTGGGTCGGTTGTGTTGATGCCAGCGCTAGTGAGGAGCGCGGGCAGCTCCTCGGTCCCATACGTGAGCAGAGTGACCGCCGGTCCGAAGGTGTCCAGAACTGACCGGCTGAAGGTGACAGGCAGTTGCTTGGGCGGTCCGTCGAGTAGGTAGGCTCCTCGGACCGTTGGGTGGGGGCGGAAGTGACTTGCGGTGTGGGGGCATCCCAAAAGGACTCTCTCGAGTCCTGGCAGATCAATGGCCGGCGGTTCCAGCGTCCGCTCCAGTTCCGCCTCCGCGCCGACGTCCCCCATGGTGAGAGCACGGGTGTTGATGAGTTCGATAGCGGACCGGATATCCTTTAGAGCGGCCTGGACAGCGGCCTCTCGGGAGGAACCGGGCTCCTTCATGGCCACCTGCTCAATGGCCTTCTCTATCTGACCCAGGACGGGCTGTGCTGGACCCACGATCTCGGTGAACCAGTCGAAGTCATCGCTGATGCCCGTATAGATCTTCTCCTCCACCGTATCGCTGTAGAAGTAGTTCCGCACATCCACGACTGGCTGACCACCGATCCGGTCGACCCGGCCGATGCGCTGCTCCACCCGCATGAAGTTCCACGGCATGTCGTAGTTGACGAGAAACCCAGTCGTTTGGAGGTTGAGGCCTTCCGACATGGAGTCGGTCCCAATGAGGATCTTGACCTCCTGGCCAGCCCGAAAGAGCTGCTTCAACTCTGCCTTGTCCACGGGTACCCATCCTGGCACGCTCGGGTCCCAGCGCTCACCTCCGCGACCCGACCAGCAGGCGACCTTGGCCTGGAAGGTCGGAACGAGCTGATCGCGGATGTAGTCCATGGTGTCGGTGTACTGGGTGAAGATGATCGCCGTGTCGTGGGGGCCTTGAAAGGCCTCGTTGAGCTCATTGTGTAGGTACTGCATCTTGGATTCATCGGGAGGTCGCGCGGCCAGCAACTCCAAGAATCCGTCGAGTTCCTGCACCTCGCCGGCCAACTCCTTCCCCACGGGAGGAAGATCGTCCGGTTCAAACAGTGACGAGTATTCGATGGCGGCGAGGTCATCGGGGTCCAATAGGTTTTCGGTTGAGGCCCGATTGACCAATACCTCCCGACGACGGCGAAGGCTGCGCTCGATCGCGAGGAAGCTGGAGGTGAGGCGGCGACGGTACACCGTCATGATGAAGCCGAGAGGCTTCTGGCTTCCAGCACCCGTCAGGTAGGCGTCGTAGTACCGAGAAATGTAGCGTTCGATCCGATCGTAGAGAGCGCGCTCAGATGGGGTCATGGGGATGAAGCGGTCCTTCACCTGGCGTTGGGGTATGGCAGTTGAGCTGGGAAGTATTCCCTCCTGCTTGTACCGAAGCAGGGTCTGCCGGGTGGTCCGGAAGATTCGATCGCGCACTGGGGTGTTCCGCCGGAGCCACTCATCGAGCCACGCCTGCTGATCGTTCGAAAGTACCTCCGCCTTGTCGTGACTCAGCCCGTGCTCTGGAAAGTGGCGGATCAAATAGGACCCGGCCCCACCTAGCGCGGTCCGGATCTGCTGTTCGAAGCCTGGGTCCGACTGCACCCGCGGGTCAGAGGCGTAGTCGGCTGCCATACGCTGCAGGAAGCTCCAGTTCCTGGTGTCGGCGGGGTCGCGAAGGGCTTCGAAGTAGCGGGTGAAGGCTTCAGCGGACTCTCCCCACAGAGGGGTGAGGCCAACCAGCGCCAGCAGGTCCCAGACCTCGTGGGCGTGCATCTGCATAGGGGTGGCGGAGGCGAGGTAGAGGGCGGTCCAAGCGGAAGCGGCCTTCAGGTCCTGGAGGAGCGATAGAAGGGAGTTGGGCGAGTCCGTCGCCTTCGAGCCTCGACGCCGAGCATGGTGGGCCTCGTCCACGAACACGATGTCCCAGGGCCCGGCATCCAGCAGAGCTCTCCGATGACCTCGTCGGCGAGCCAAGTGGGAGGAGGCCAAGAGGATAGGGAAGGCCGCCCAAGGGTTCGCGGTCGCTAGGCCAGGTGCCGCCTCTTCATCAACCCCACCGCGTCGATAGAAGAAAGCCTGGCCATCGAGCCGCGGAATGCGAAGCGAGAACTTCTCGTCGAGCTCCTCTTGCCACTGGCGGATGACTGAGGCCGGCACCAGAATCAGGATCCGGCTGGCTCGACCGGACAAGAGGAGCTCACGGATGATCAGGCCGGCTTCAATGGTCTTTCCGAGCCCAACTTCGTCAGCCAGTATGTACGACCGTGGGTAGGTAGCCACCACCCGCTTGGCGATGGCGATCTGGTGCGGGAGTGGTTCGACCCCCGCGGTGGCGAAGCCAACGCCGGTCCCACCCTGGAGCCGGGGTGCCACCGCCACGAAGTGGAGCAGCTGCTGTTCGGCCTCGTCTCCCGCCACCAGAGACTCTTCGATGTCGCGTGCTGGGGGTGGGCCAGCCGTTTCCTTGATCCTAGCCACAAGGTGATCACGGACTGCCTCCGGGAGTCCAACCACCTGCCAGCCACGTCCGGGATGTCCGTCCCAGTGAGCCGTGAACTGATCAAGTACGGGCTGGCCATTCCACGCCCAGACCTCCTCCTTCCAGGAGGGATACACGGAGAAGGTTTCGTGGTTCTGGGTGACCCCGCTCTCCGACTCGTTGTTGGAGCCGAGAAACGCGATCCGATTGCCGTCTTGGTCGGAAAGGACTCCGTACTTGGAGTGGAAGTAGCGATCCGATTGATCCCGTCGCAAGGGCCGACCCAGATGGTCAGTTGGCACCCCGATACGTATCTCAAGTCGGCTTTCCCTCACCAGCCAGGCTAGCGTCTCTAGCCGGTGCTGCTCAATCACCGTGGCCCCTTCAAGAGGGTCGCTGAGCAGGGTGCGAGCCAGGACTTCATCCAGTGGCGCGCCCTTCTCAATCGCCTGGATGTCCGCGTCGGAGAGGTCAGCCCCAGCGATCAGTCGCATCGTGCCACCGTTGGCAATGAGGTGAGCCAGGCCCCGTGCCACGGAGCACAGAGCCGACGAGCGGAAGTAGCCAGTCACTCGGTCGTAGGCGACGGACTCGGTCAGCACTGGCACGAAAAACCCGTTCAGACGGTCGTCCGTATCGGAATACGAACCTCTCAGTCCAAGGTCACGGAACGACATGGTGTCGTGTGCCCTCAGTCGTCGCGGTCGTGTTCAAACAGGGCAAGTTCTTCCACCTGCTCTGACTCCTCCTTCACCGGCAGTCTGACGGTGGGGAAGTAGGCGGCGCAGAGCTGGTCCAAGATCGCCGCTTCGGGCACCACCCAGCCTTGGCTAGTCTTCGTGCGCGGGATGGCGCCGACAAGGCCCTGCAGTGCTGCCAAGAATCGTCCGTCGGTTAAGAGCCGGGTGCGGTCCAAGAATGCCTTCGCCGCGCTCAGACCATCGACAGAGGCTATGTGCATGGCTGTCTGAACCGCATCCAGTGCGACAAGAAACTCCGTCGCTTCCGGGTATACCCCAGACAGTCCGGCCTCATGATCACCGAGTCGGCGGACACGCTTTTCGGGTGGCAGCAGCGTCACCGTCCCGGACTTCTTCTCCAGGACCTTTGCTCTGGCCAGCTCGTCGACATCCAGTCCTCCAACCGCCAGCGCGAGCCGCCGCGCCTCGTCGAAGGGAAACTCTCTGGCCTGGAAGGTATCCCACGCGACCATCACGAAGTCCGTGATGGGATCCAGGCGCTGCTCCCCTCCGACAAGCCGCTCGCGCTGCAGTCGCGTTACCTCAGCACGAGCGGAGTCGAGGGCTTCCTCAGGGCGGAGGAGGCGACTGCGGCCAGTGTCTGCGTCAGCTTCCGACGAATACACCGGCCAGCGCGACGAGATCACGGAGAGGGCCGGTCCGTAGGTGGCGAGCAGCAAGTCGACTCCACCGATCCCCTTCTCCGCGAATTCCGAGTGCGCGCGCCTGGCGGCGGCACGAACCTCTGGCTCGAGGTCTTCGAAAAATGCCCCGCCCTCGATGGAGGTACGCTGGCGGCACACAAGCATGATCGTGGAGGCGGCCGCGTTCTTCTTCGCCTGGTGAAGGGATTGCTCGCTCTCAGTGTTCACTGGCCATGACGCCTCGATTGTGAAGCCCGCCGCCATGAGCGATGACCCCAGCGCATCCCACGCATCCGCGCTCTTGTGGGTGAACATTACGGTCATCACGCCGTCCTTGCGGAGGACTCGGTGGCATTCAGCGAAGATCGCTTGCATCTTCGCCTGATAGTCTGAGTTCGCCAGCGTCTTCTTCCGTCGGCCCGCATCAGCAAATCTGGCCTGATTGGTGACCGCCTCATTGGTCTTGTCCGTGAGATCGTCTTGGAATAGCTCGGGCCAGACCAAGCCGGTGGTGCGTTTCTCCCACACATAGAAGAAGTCCGCCAGCTCGGCGTACATGACGTTATCGCTGTAGGGAGGGTCGATGCAGACCAACACCTGAGAGCCATCGGCAACGGCGGTCAGATCGCCGGCATTTCCGCAGGTGATGGTGACAGGGCCAGGGACCGGATGCATCAGCGGTGTGGCCTGCATGGCGGTGGCGTCGGATGGGGGGAGGAGCGCGGCTATGCCGACGTACGCGTTGACGAGCTGCTCCAAGCACCATGGGTAGAGTTCGCGAGCTCCCTCGAACTCGGAGTAGGACCACTTGAAGGCCAGATCATGGCGCTCGAATACGGAGCGCATAGTTCCGCGTGAGGCATGCCAACTGGCCAGAAGGGAGTCAAAGTTGATGGCCTTCCCGAGCATAAGGCCGACGAGTGCGAGGACGGCATCGGCGCGGGCACTGTCTTGGACCGCTGCCCGCACCTCGCCCACCAGATTCTGGAACTCCTCCACGAAAGTGCCGTGGACGAGTAGCTGCCTGGGCGAGAACAGGTCACGCCACCGGGGCATTCCGTAGTGGAGCGGGCGGAGGTCGTTACCGGGCGGGACCTTCTCAGTCGGCAAGATGTTTCCGGCTGCCCACTTCGGCTCGAGACGCGGGAGCTCCGCCTCGGCGGCTTCCAGCGCGTCTAGGTCAAGTTGGGTGGGAGCACGAAAGCCCAGCTTGCCGTTGATTCGGATAGCCACTGCATAGAGCTGCGAACCCATGCGGCCGGCTTGGGCCTCAGCCCTGATGTAGTTCCCGTCGATCACGATGTTGTCCCAGGGGGAGATCGCATCGCCTCCGGCCACGGTCCCTCGATCCGGATTAGCGGCCCGGGCAGCCTTGCCCGTGACGATCTCGAACTCCGCCTGATCGAGTGCCAGGCCATCGCGCTCCGTGATAAGCCGGACCGCAGCTTCCTTGCCTGACTGTTTGGATAGCCACCAGTTAGGGCCCATTGGAACAGTCTTGCCAGTGCGGGGGCAGACGATGGTTCTGGCGAAGAGGTAGGTCGCTACTGCCTCTCCTTCCAAACTTGGGAAGTAGCGGTGGAGGCGCTTCGAGATACGCCCGGCGAGCACCGTTCCCCATCGCTGGAGATCTCCCGCCAGTTCGTACCCGAAGTGGGCCGGCAGTTGCACGCCAGCACGAAGAATGGATGCGGCGACTGGGTTGAGGTCGTTAGCGGATGCTGGCAGTCCGTACCGTATGGCTTCGTATGGAATAGAGCCACCGCCAGCTGTGGGATCAAGGATGGCTGGAATCCCGCCCCAGGTCTTGGTTAGCAACCGGTGGAGCAAGGCAAGGTCCGCTGTGGTCGGCGAGTTCTTGAAAGCGGGTCTATAAGAGTATGGGTTCGGAATCCGCACACCAGTCTGCACAGCATGCTGTTGAGCCCGCTTGGCAGCGATAGGATCACCAAGTATGCCGCAGAGCTGCAGGAACCACTTTTGGTACTGCTCCTGGCTACCGAGGTCCGTGGCATCCGGGAACTGACCCGCTAGCTCTGGGGTCCAAGCCGGCATCACGGACCCAAGGACCGCGCCAGCGGAGGCCGCCAGGGGTCGGCGGGCCCACCAGACGTGGAGGGTCTTGAGCTTTGGGAACTGTCCTGGGATCGGGGCGGCTTCCCTGCGGCTCTCAATGCCTAACTGGGTAATCGGGAGCCAGTCCTCAATGAGAACTCGAGGGCGTTCAGCCATGATCTACTCCCCGGCGAGGAACAGACGGAGAGCCCGCCGCAAACGCTGGCTGTCTGGGCCGGTGACCTTCGCGTACCAGTAGTAGGCCTCCTCAGCGGTGAGAGTCGTCACCGCGTCTCCGAACTCCTGCAAGCGTCTGGTCTTGCGGACCGGTGCAGCTGCCAGGAGGAGGAGCCCGAGGCGGACGCCAGGCTCCTCCCGCAGGCGGATTGGGGCCCGGCGAGTCGATGACAGGACCGTCTTCGCCTGACCGCTAGTCTTCACGGCACCTACGACGGCGGGCAGCACGCGATGCACCTGGTCTGAGTCGGCCTCCACTACGACGTGCGACGCTGCCCCATCCGGGTCCGTTTCCTCAAGTCGAACCCCGTACGCATCAGGCCCAGCGGGCACGAGTCGAAGTTGAAAGCCTCGAGGTCGATGGCTAGCAGGCGACGGGGCTTTCACTATGCCAGTATCCCCGTCAGGCGTAACTCTCCGGGTGCCAGCTCAAGCAACACCTTGCGAAGCTGCGCGACCTCTGCACCATCCGGGGCGATCGGCTGAGAGAACCGAACGTCCAACCGAAGCGTTCCGGCAACAGCTGATGCCTTCTTGGCTAGGGAATAAATGGAATCCTCGGCCTTCTGGTATCGAGACCCTGGCCCCTCCAACTTCACTATCGCATCTCCCGCGAGCCCGTCAAAGTCCAGCTCAAGGTCCAGAGCGACCCCGATATCGAACTTGGGTAGCTGTCCAATCGCCTTGGCCAGGAGGGTGACTTCCTGGAGCGTTGAAGTGGGCCCCAGGCCAGCCGTGATCGCGATTGTGGTAAAGCCCGTGATGCCGGCGGTGTCCTTGGCCTTGTCGACGAGCGACTGGAAAGCGACCCCAGCTCCCCCGCTCGCTTCCACGGGCCGGGGACCTGAAGGACGCATGACCGGTCCTATCGAGCGCTTGGACGCTTCCTCCGGTGCCAGGATCTGAAAGCTATCTAGGCTTGCCCGCTGGACCTCGGAGGGGGTCACGGCTTGTGCTCCCGGTTCTGGTGCCCCGGATAGCACTACTGCGCGAGCTTGGGGGCCACCCGCAGCCGCCCGAGCCAGAACCTCTAGGACCTCTCCCTTCCCTGGCATCCGCCCAACCACTTCCTCGAGTTGCAGCCGCAACTCTGTTCCCGAGATGGATGGTGAAGTTGTCAAGACTTGTGCCACGTCGTCTACCGTGACGGGGCGGCCACTCAGGCCCAGTTCCTGCGCCCTGGCAACTGTGTAGAGGAGGAAGTCCGACCCAAACTCAAGAGCCGGCGGAGGGTCGCGGTCTGTCCATGCCTTGCTCGCCGTAGAGTCGTAGTAGATCCACGCGCCGTTCCGGACGCCATCTCGGATGGCATCCCGGAGGAGTGTGATGTCCAGGATCATTTGTGCTGCTGGATCGGCCCAGAACGCTTCAGCCACCTGTTGGGTAGTCACCTCCTCGGCATTTCTGGGCCAAGCCTTCTGCCGCAGGAAGTCAGTCGAGAGTGCCGTCGTGCGGATCTTACCCACTTCCCGCAAATGATCGACCAGCACTCTGGTCTGAGCCTTCATCACCTCGCCCTGGGAGGCTGGTGGGAGTTCTTCGTGGTGAAGATATTGATTCGCCCTGTCTGCAGCTGGGTAGTAGAGGTGCCGATAGCACCTCGTCAGAGCGATACGAGCTTTCAGTTTCGCGCTGTCCGCGATCCCCTGTAGCTTTTTGCGGACCTCCGGATCGAACTCGCGCATGCGAACGCTATCGGCGACTACACCTTGGGCCGCGAGGTCCGTCCTGACTCGATCACGCATTCCCTCCACCGCGTCGGCGTCCGCCACCAAAAAGACGAGCGCGTTACGGAAGTGGCGGATGTCATCGGCGCCCCCGGAGCGATCCAAAATCTCAACGAGTTTGCTTGGAGGTGCCACGGCCGCTCGGGACGCCACGGACAGATCGTCATGGTGGAGGACCACCAGTTGCAACTTAGCCCGGTCCTTGACGCTTACGGATCCGGATGGGAAGTGGACGACATCCACAGAGCCATCGGAAGGAAAGGCAGCACGAACCCGGTCCTCCAGTTCGGCGTTGATCTTGGTGTTGGGGACATTCTGAGCCGCTTCAGCCACAATGTTGTTGGCATTGGGCTCGGTAGAGAAGCGCCAACGCTGGCCGGTGTAGTCAAGGAACCAGGCGACTTGCTCTACTGCTGCGAGGGCTTCAAGTACCAGCTCTGGGTCATCCCCAAGTCGAACGGTCCCGAGCACTGCGTCGGCTCGCCCGGTGCCTGCCGTCATGACCATTTCCAGGCTGTGCGTAAAGACGGTCCGGCAAGCTCGGGTTGCCAAGTGCACCGCGCCTGCAAATCGTCCCTCGTCCACTTGCCGCGCATGACTGGCCGGGCCGACAAAGTCCGCCAATGCCACGCGCTGGAAATCGGGGCGGCCTAACCCCACGGTGAGGTGGGCAAGGACTGCCTCGCGATCGTAGTCGATGTCGGCGACGTTTAAAATCTCGGCCTGACTGTCGCCGGCCCAGACCCCATAGACCACCTCGGCCAACAGCTTGAGGGCACCACGAGTCCGCTGGAAGCTGGGGATGGTACCCAAGCGCTTATCGAGCACACGTACCAACTCGGGGTGGAACGGATATGAGCGCCGCAGCAGATCCGAGTAGGATCCCGGCTGTTCCGCACCCCCGGTAAGCTGCTCGCCCTTCTTCAGGAGATCCTCGTAATAGCTTCGGTAAGCCTCTGCGGCTTCGGTTGCGGCCGATTCGTCCACCCTCTCAAACAAGCGGCGCTTCAGGATCTCCGCGATCTCCTTGTCAGCTGCCGGTTGCACGATGCTGCTGCCGGTTGTAAAGCGGCTGAGCACGGACTCAGTCTCCCGGACCGTGTCTTGGAAGTCCTCTTGTTCCGCTTCGTTGAGGAGCGCGGTGAGTTCGTCGGTCTCCTTGCCGAACGCGTCCTGGCGAGTGGCGAGCGTCAGGATGACGACCAGATTAGGTCGTCCTGCGGCCAGCTCAAATAGGTTTTTCAGGAAGACGGGTACTGCAGATGCCATGCGGCGCACATCAGAATCTCCGCTGGAGACCAACTGCCTCAAGCACTGGGCAAGCTCGTCCACGATGACGACGGTGGGTCCCTCGCCTATGGCGGAGGCGAGGGTCTCCTTGCCAGGAGCCGTGCGGGTCTCGTCCGAGCGTTGGAGTTGCTGATAGGCGGCAGGCCCGAGTTGAGCCCCCAGTTCGCCCCAGATGGTGTGGGTCAGGATCCCGTTGGTCATCAAGCCGTTGGCCGGGTCCATGGTGTCCGCGACGATGGCCGCGACTTGGCACTCGGGCGGTAGGAGTGAGGGCTCGATGAACTCGCTGAGGTTACTTGGGCGGGCCCCCTTCGCCAGGTGGTAGACGGCGATCAGGCTGTGGGTCTTGCCACCCCCGAAGCTGGTCTCAGATCGGATAACCCCATGCTGGGCACCTTCCACTCTGGCTCCGGTGAGTCGGCCGAAGCAATGGGAGAGCAGATCACGCAGGCCTTGAGTGGGATAGGTAAGGGTGAAAAACTCGTCAGGGTTGCCATACACCGGGTACGCATCTGGATTCCTGACCACCTGGTCGAGCTGAGCGGCGAAGTGGTTGTCCGACAGTCCGCCCCGAAGTACGTCGGATCGGGGCTGGCAAGTCTCGGTGATGGGTCTCACTGCTGCCTCTCTGATCTACCTGACCGGTCCGCTCGGTGACACCCTGCCGATGGTAGGCGATCGGCTCTCGCTCGCGATGAGAGAGTAGCCACAGACTGGCCACGAAAAGTTCACTGGGAGGATCACCGAGTGCAGGACCCCGCCCCACAGCACCTGGCCTCAAATACCATCCGATCTTCCTCCTTCGGAGCCAACCACCCCCCAGGCTCTCCACGGAGTGACTGGGATATGCCTCCGCCAAATGCGGCAATGGATTTGAGTGGCTGGAGGCTTGGCCAACGCCCGCTGTTGGCGGGCAGGTTAATCACAGGCGACACGTGAAGCGCTCCCTTCTAGAGGTAATACTTCGCTACTTCCTCAAGGTATTTCTGGGCATCCTCAGTTAGCCGCACCATGTGATACTTGCGCAGAACACGGCGGTATAGCGCCTCGCCAAGTGCGGCGCCCTGATAGTCGCCACCCAGCGACCGCATCACCGAGGCTACCTCACTTGGCGGGATTTCTCTGATGCTCGCCTCAGGTGTCCTGTCACGTACCACCACCTCGGGGGTCGACGGGAGCCGCACCACTGCGCGCAATTTATCCGTCTCGCCGAGTTCGTCGCGCAAAATGACATGCCCTGCCGCAGCCGCTCTGGACAGCGCTCGGATGAGGTCGTCGCGAATCTGACTACCGACCTTGTGGCCACCACTGGCGCGGACGTAGTGCCGGAAGAGCACCTCAGTCACCACCGGTCCCTCATCCTTGATCATCTCGACCAGAGCGGACGCCACTCGATCTGGGGCGGCAGAGGGCGGCGGCACCCGGCGGCCTGCCATCGTCCCGGCTGTGCCTCTGTCTGGGTCGACCGAAAAACTCCACGGTGGGGCATCTACACTGGGACCTTCGACGCGGGGTGGATCATATGCATGGCCCGGCTCCGCGATCGCCACCTCGTGATCAGGCCGCGGGTTGGCGCAGATCACCCGATAGCCGACGTCGCTCTCGCACAGCTGCTCGATCCGTCGCGAGGAACGGACCCCCTGACAGCACGAGTACATCAGCAGCGTCAGCATCAATTCCGGGTCGTAGGCGGGCCGACCGACTATCCCGCTGGCGATGAACTCGGGGCGCTCCAGATAGTGCCGAGGCGGCCTTCGACAGTCTCAGCGTCTCTGCCCTCTAGCTGGAGGCGAGCAGGACGTCCATGACACCGGTCGCCTGCCGCGGGGCAGGGGCGGCCGGCGCATGAACAGCTTGGACAAGGTCCTCGCAACGCACGGGCAGGGCGTCGAGCACGGCTTCGTCTTCTAGGAGACGGTCGTTCCCGTGGCCCAGAGCGCTGTGCCCCATGCCCAGGCTCCAGGCAGGAGACCGGTCGGGATCAACACGTCCAGCTCGCGGTTGACCGATGCGCCGTCCTC
>Ga0307374_10007839_pt1 | contig 16140 bp, 11 predicted proteins | sample OX3MG_FD_202532 | JGI IMG/M metagenome (GOLD analysis project Ga0307374, IMG submission 202532) | Soil microbial communities from Risofladan, Vaasa, Finland - OX-3 | ecosystem: Environmental > Terrestrial > Soil > Coastal area > Acid sulfate soil | place: Finland: Risofladan, Vaasa | collected... | reverse complement strand
CAGCGCTGCTACAGGCTGGGCCAGGCGATCCGCGCCGCCGTCGAAGCCTATCCGGCGGACATCAGGGTCGGCATCGTGGCCTCGGGCGGGCTGAGCCATTTCGTCGTCGACGAGGCGCTCGACCGCGGCCTTCTCGACCTGCTGAAGAAGAAGGACGGCGCCGGCATCGCTGGCCTGGCGCGCGAAAAACTCAATTCGGGCAGCTCGGAGATCCGCAACTGGATCTGCGTCGCCGGCGCGGTCGAGCATCTCGCGCTCGAATGGTCGCTCTACGAGCCCGGCTACCGCACCCCGGCCGGCACCGGCACCGGGCTCGGCTTCGCATTCTGGTCGTAGGTTCGGACATTCCGACGATGCCATCCGAGGCGGTCATTCCGGGGCGCCGCCCAGCGGTCCCGGGCTCAACCCTTCGGGCCGCCCCGGAACGACCTGTTCTTTGGATTGAAAACCCGATGACGCGCAGTCGCGCCGTCGGATAGGAGAAAGCACCATGCGCAGGAAGGACAGCGAGGATCTCGTCCGGGTCGGGCCGGGCACCGCGATGGGTACGCTGATGCGGGAATATTGGATGCCGGCGGCGATGTCGTCGGAGCTGGCGGCCGATGGCGCGCCGGTGCGCCTGTTGCTGTTGGGCGAGCAGCTGATCGCGTTCCGCGACAGCGCGGGACGGGTCGGGGTCATGGACCACCGCTGCCCGCACCGCTGCGCCTCGCTGTTTCTGGGACGCAACGAGGACAACGGCATCCGCTGCGTCTATCACGGCTGGAAATACGACGTTGACGGCAATTGCGTCGACACGCCGAACCTCGCCGGCCATGACGATTTCAAGAAGCGGGTCAAGGCCAAGGCCTATCGCACCGTCGAGCGCAACGGCCTCGTCTGGGTCTATATGGGCAGCCGCAAGGCAGCCCCGCCGCTGCCGCAGATCGAGGCGACGCTGCTGCCGGCGAGCGATGTGTCGATCAATTTCGTGCAGCGCGAATGCAACTGGATGCAGGCGCTCGAAGGCGACATCGACACCTCGCATTTCGGCTTCCTGCATGCCGGCGGCGTCAACCCCGACGACGTGCCGGAGGACAGCCTGTTCCGCTACACGGTGACCAATCGCGCGCCCGACTACCATGTCGCCGACACCAAGGCCGGCACGATGTACGCCGCTCATCGCGAGGCGGAACCGGGCAAGACCTATTGGCGCTTTGCCAATTTCATGATGCCGTTCTGGACCCAGACGCCGCAGGGCAAGTTTACCGAGCATCTGCACAACCGCGCCTGGGTCCCGATGGACGACCACCACACGATGTTTGTCAGCCTGACCTGGCGGCAGCATCCGCCCTCGGTCGGCCCCAACAAGCAGGGCCAGATGATGCCGGGCTTCAAGCGGGTCTTCGACTATCTGCCGAACACCACCGACTGGCTCGGCCGCTGGCGGCTCAACGGTCGCCCGGAAAACGACTGGCTGGTGAGCCGGGAGGCGCAGAAAAACGGCAACTACACCGGCATCGACGGCATCCACGCGCAGGACCAGGCGGTCACCGAAAGCATGGGGCCGATCACCGACCATCTGTTCGAGCATCTGGCGCCCTCTGACCGGATGATCATGGCGACCCGCCGGCGCCTCCTGAAAGCGGCGCGCGCGCTGGCCAAGGATGGCACCGTGCCGCCCGGCGTCGACGACCCCGACATCATGTACGCGGTGCGCAGCGGCGATTTCGTCACCGACGCCAAGCTCGGCTGGCGCGAAGCCTACGACCGCCAGATGCAAGCCTCCGTACGGCCGCTGAAACTGGCGGCGGAATAGGGACACATAGGACGGCCGAGCACAGCTGAGCACTCCATTTTGCGACCTCATACCCAGTCCGCCCGAGGACGACTCACGGGTTCTGTCGGTCGAGCCGGTCGTATCGCTCAGTCTGGGGGTGCTTAACAGAGCGTCCGACCACGGCAACACCGCGGCCTTGGCTGGCGCGCGCGAGGTGTCTGCCGCACTCCCCACGTTGCTGGCGGCGATATCCCCCGCCAAAGTGGCGGGCGCTGCTAGCCTAATGCTCCCCTGGCCGCAGTCGGGGGAGCGTTTTCGCGTCTAAGTGTTTGAAAGAATGGTCGGAGCGGAGAGATTCGAACTCTCGACCCTCAGCACCCCATGCTGATGCGCTACCAGGCTGCGCTACGCTCCGTCCGGGCCTTCTGGCAGACCGATCATACCGGGGCCGCGGGCGCAGCGCAACGCACCCGGATACGGGCACGTTCGATCGTGGCCATGGCTTTCGCCTCCCGGCAGGGGTGTGGTAGGATGGCGAAGAACGCGCGATTTGGGGAGCGACGGCGCCCTTGGGGCGTTATCCCCGCGGACCGATCCCGGAGGAAGCCGTGAACAAGCTGTTTGGTGCCTTCGCCGCCATCGCCGTGGCGTTCATCCTCGCCTCACCGCCAGCCGCAGCAAGCTGTGTCTGGCACGGCCATCGGACCCATTGCTGGCATCACCGCTACTACCATCATCATCTCCGGCATTATCGTTCCTTTTACGATCCGCAGGCTTATTACGACCACCGTGATTATCCCTACGCCTATTATCCGGCGCCGGCCGGCTATCAACCCTTCACGTATACCTGCCTGCCGCTCGGGTATTTCTGTCTCTGATCGAGGCCGTTCAGCGGTTGCTTACTCCCCGATCGCCGCCTTGACGCGCTCGGCGGTCAGCGGCAGGTCGCGCATCCGCACGCCGGCGGCATCGGCGACCGCGTTGGCGATTGCCGCGGCGGTCGGTCCCTGCGCTGCCTCGCCGGTGCCGAGAAACGGGCGGTCCGGCTGGTCGATCAGGTAAACCTCGAGCGAGTCGGGCGCCGCCGAGAAGCGCATGATCGGATAGCTGCTCCAGTCGCGGCTCAGGATGCGGGTGCGGTCGAACCGCACGCTTTCGTAGAGCGTCCAGCTCGCCGATTGCAGGATGCCGCCCTCGATCTGGTTCTTGATGCCGTCGGGGTTGATCGCCTCGCCACTGTCGACGGCGGCGATAGCGCGCACCAGGTGCACCCGGCCGCTCTCGCGGTCGACCGATACCTCGACCGCGATCGCCAGATAGGCGGCGAGGTTGTTGTCGCGGGCAAAAGCAAAGCCCCGGCCGCGGCCGGGCCGCCGGCTGAAGGCCGCCCAGCCGAAGCGATCGGCGGCCTCGCGCACGACCGCGCTGGCACGGCGGTCGTCGAGATGGCGCAGGCGAAAATCGACCGGGTCGGCGCCTGCCTCTCGCGCCAGTTCGTCCATGAAACTTTCGATCGAGAAGATGTTCATATAGGCCCCGAGGCTGCGCAGCGCCGAGACGCGCAGCGGCATCGCCGGCACGAAGTCGTAGCCGACATGGACCGCGGGGATCGTGTAGAGCGGCACGGCGTTGCGGTCGCCGCCGCCTTCGGGCAATGGCGGCGGCTCGGGGACGGGCTGCGCGACGGGCCGGGCGCGGTGCCAGGCGGCGACCAGATTGCCGGCCTTGCCGCCGGGCCGGGTCGTATGGCTCATGCTGCGCACGCCGGAATCCCAGGCGACGATCCGCTGGCTCCGGTCGAGGGCGGCGCGCAGGTCGGTCTGCATCGCCGAACCGTAAGGCTCCCAGGTGTGTTCCTGCTCGCGCATCCATTGCACCCGCACCGGCCGGCCCGGCAGCGCCATCGCCAGGAGCGCGGCATCGGCGGCGGCATCGTCGGCGCCGTTATGCCCGTAGCAGCCGGCGCCCTCGGCGTGGATGACGCGCAGCTTGGCGGGCGCGAGCCCGGTCAGCTCGGCGAGCGCGCCGCGCAGCGGATAGACCCCCTGGCTGTGCGTCCACACGCTCAGCGCGCTGTCCTCGTAGAGTCCGACGGCGCAGGAGGGGCCGATCGCACCGTGCATCTGGTAGTCGCGGCGATAGCGCGCGGCGACGACGCGTGCGCCGGGCGGCATCGCCACCGCCTCGCCCTGCACCGGGACGGCGTGCGCCGGCAGCGCGGCGAGCGTCGCGAACAGCGTTGCGGGGTCGGGCAGATCGGGCGTCTCGTCCCATTGCGCGGCGGCGGCCAGCGCCCGCATCGCCGCGACCGCCTGATACTCGCCCTCGGCGATGACGGCGAGGTAATTGCCGTCCCGCACCAGCTTGAGGACCCCCGGCAGGTGCTCGACGGCGGCGATATCGACCTGCCGCAGCCGCGCGGCGTAGGAGGGCGGCAGCACGACCCGGCCATGCGCCATGTTGGGCAGCCGCAGATCCTGCACAAAGGCGGCACCGCCGCTAACCTTGCCCGGGATGTCGAGGCGCGGCACCGGTTTGCCGATCAGGCGGCGCGATTTGCCATCGACGAAAACCGAGTCCGGTTTGGCGCGCTCGTGCAGCAGCTGGTTGCCAACCGCCTCGCCGTAGCCGACCCGCCGGCCATCCGCGGCAACCACCGCGCCGTCTTTGGCACGCAGCTGCGCGGCCGGCACCTGCAGCAGCGCCGCCGCGGCGGCGATCAGCAGCGCGCGCGCCTGGGCGGCGGCGTTGCGGATGGCGGTGCCGCTGTCCTGCATCGAGCGGCTGCCGGCGGTGTAGCCCTCGTCGGGGGTCAGCGCGGTATCGGCGGTCACCAGCAGGATCGCCGCGGGCGCGACGACCAGCTCCTCGGCGGCGAGCTGGGTGAGCGCGGTCTTCAGCCCCTGGCCGAGCTCGGCCTTGCCGGTGAAAACCGTGATCTTGCCGTCGCCCCCGATCCGGATCCAGGCATCGAGCAGCGGGTATTCGGCAAGATCGCCGGGCAGTTGCGGTTGAGCGGCGCCCCGCGTCGGCGACAGCGCAAAGCTCACGACGAGGGCGCCGCCGCCGGCTAGGACGCTGCGGCGCGAGAGGGAACGGGGCATCAGCCGGCTTCCGGTGTCGCGGCGGGACGGGCCTTTTGCAATGCCGCAGCGGCCCGGCCGATCGCCCTGAGGATCCGCAGATAGGTGCCGCAGCGGCACAAATTGGGCTCCATCGCGTTGCGGATCTCGGCCTCGGACGGGGCCGGGTTGCGGTCGAGCAAGGCCTGCGCGCGCAGGATCATCCCGGCGCTGCAATAGCCGCATTGCGCCGCCTGCTCGGCGATGAACGCCTGTTGCAGCGGGCTCGGCCGGTCGGCATTGCCGAGCCCCTCGATCGTCCTGATGGCGCGGCCCTGCAGCGCCGCGACCGGTAGCAGGCAGGAAAACACCGGCTCGCCCTCGACGATCACCGTGCAGGCGCCGCACTGCCCAAGGCCACAACCGAACTTGGCGCCGCTGAGCCGCAATTCGCCGCGCAGCGCGTAGAGCAGCGGGGTCGCCGGGTCGATCTCGAGCCGATGCGAGATGCCGTTGACCGAAAGCGTGATCATGACCGGCCTTTATTGTCCCTGATGTCGTGCACGTAGGTTGCGAGGTTGCGCCACGCCGGGCCACTGCCGTAATGGGCCCGGATGTAGCCGAGTAGCCCGGCGATCTGCGCGTCGGTAAAGGCGCCGGCGAAAGACGGCATCCACGGGCCGGCCTGCTCGCCTTGCGGCCGGATGCCGTCGAGGACGATCAGGATCGCATCGCGGGGGTCGGCTTCGTTGATGGCGGTGCTGAGCGCGAGGCTGATGCCGCGCGGCGGCACCATTGCGGGGCCGCCGGTGTGGCAGGCGGCGCATGCCCCGGCGAACAGCGTGGCGCCGAGTTCCTCGCCCGGCGCCGGCCGCGGCAGCTTCGCCGTCGCGGCGCGCGCCTCGGCCGCCGCGGCGCGCTGCCGGCGCGACGGCGATATCCTGCCCTGAGCCGCCGCGAGATAGGCCGCGATGGCCCGGACATCGGCCGCGTCCGCATGGCCCAGATCGTCGACGATGGGCTGCATCGGCCCGGCGGCGGCGCCGTGCTCGATGTCCCAGCCATCGCGCAGATAGTGGTAGAGATGCGCCGCGTCCCACGGCACCGGCGCCGGCGAGGCGGCGTTGAGCGCCGGGGCGCGCCAACCCTCGCCGGTGCCGCCGGCCAATGTCGCGCTGCGCCTCCCGACCCCCAGCAAGGTCCGCGGCGCATGGCAATCGCCGCAATGGCCGAGCCCGCTGACCAGGTACGAGCCGCGGTTCCATTGGGCGCTGTGCTGCGGCTCGGGCCGGAACGGCGCCTCATCGAGAAACAGCAGGTTCCAGAACGCCAGCAGCCAGCGCTGACCAAGCGGGAACGCCAGGTCGTTCGCCTGCTGGTAGGTCTCGACCGGCGGTCGCGTCATGATGAAGGCATAGAGCGCGTGGAGATCGCCGTCGCTGAGGCGGGCGTAATGGTCGTAGGGGAAAGCCGGGTAGAGATGGCGGCCCTCGCGCGCGATGCCTTGGCGCATGGCGCGGCGGAAGGCCGCCTCGGACCAATGGCCGATGCCGCTGCCCGGCGCCGGCGTGATGTTGGTGCTGTAGACGGTGCCCGACGGCGTCGCAATCGGCCGGTTGCCGGCATAGTCCGCCCCGCCCGGGGCGGTGTGGCAGGCGGCGCAATTGCCGACCGCGGCCAGCTTTGCCCCCTGCGCGACGAGCGCGCGCGGGAAGGTCGCGGATGGCGGCGGCTCGATCTTGGGGATCAAGCGTTGCTGCGAGGCAACGACAAAACCGATCGCGCCCACGCACAGCAGGACGGCAGCCGCCAGGGCGATACGCCGGATCCGCATCAGCGCAACTCAGCGACAGCGGCTCAAGCGAGGTCCACCACCCCGTCCCACTGCTCGGGCGGGCTGTCGAGGAACCGGCGGCAGCGCTCGATCATCAGCCGGGCGGCGCGGTCGTCCGGGCGATCGGCGGCGATCTGCGCGAAGCAATCGAGCGCCTGCGCCCACGCTCCGGCCTGGTAGGCGTCGAGCCCGCGGGCGTAGGCGGCAAGCATGGCATCGGTGATTTCCGGGCGGTGCTCGACGATTTCCCACAGGTCGGTGGAACGGGTCTGGCCGCGCAGCCGGACGGCATCGATGCGCCGGGCGCGCGGCCTCGATGTCAGTCGCGACCAGGTGGTGCCGCATACCAGGATATCCGCGCCGTAGGTCTTGGTCGCCGATTCGATGCGCGAGGCGAGGTTGACCGAATCGCCGATCACCGTGAAGTCCATCCGCTTGGGAGAGCCGATATTGCCGGTGACGACGCTGCCGGTGCCGATCCCGACGCCGATCCGGATCGCCGCCTTGTGGTCGGCGGCGCGCCGCGCGTTGAGGATCTGCAGGGCCTGGAACATATCGGTGGCCGCCCGCACCGCGTTGCCAGCGTCGTTGTCGCTCGGGAAGGGCGAGCCGAACAAAGCCATGATCGCGTCGCCGATGTATTTGTCGATGATGCCGCCCCGGTTGGTGACGACATCCTCCATGAACGAAAAGTACTCGTTCAGCATCGACACCGTGTCGCCGGCGCCGAGCCGCTCGGCGAGCGCGGTGAAGCCGCGGATGTCGGAAAACAGGATCGTCACCTCGTGCGAGCTGCCGCCGAGCCCGCCGATCGGGTCGACCATCAGGCGGTCGATCACCTCGTTCGACAGGTAGCGCGACATCGTCCGGCGCAGCTCGTTTTCGCGCTGCAGGTCCTCGATCACCATCATCGTGCCGAGCGGCGTCTGCTTGCCGTCGCGCAGCGGCACCAGCGTCAGGTTGGCCGGAACCCAGGCGTCGTCGCTCTCGAAATAGAATTCGCTGTTGGGCAGCATCTTCTCGATGCCGTCGTCGGCGGCCTCTTCGAGCGCCTGGCCGACCCAGGCATTAAGCCCGTCGAAAATGTCGCCGAGCTTGCGGCCGACCGCGCCCTCGGCGTCGACCCGCAGAATCCGGCTGGCCGCCTGGTTGACGAAGGTCACGACGCGCCCGAGATCGACCGTGATGACGCCGTTGCTCAGGCTGCGCAGCATGCTTTCGTTGTGCGATTTCAGGCTGAGCGTCTGTTCGAACAGGGTCGCGTAGTCGATCGTGATGCCCATCTGCGAGGCGAGCCCTTTCAACCGGCGCTCGTCCGCCGCGGTAAAAATGCCGCGGCGCTTGTTGAGCAATTGCACGACGCCGACGCGGCGACCGTCATTGCCGTACATCGGAGCGCACAGAACGCTGCGCGTGCGGTAGCCGATCTGCCAATCGAGCGCCGGGCTGAACCGCGCGTCCTGGTACGCGTCGGCGATATTGACGATCTCGCCGCCGGCGAACGCAGCGCCAACCAGACCGAGGCCGGTGTCGATCCGCAGCTCGTGCGCCCCGAGGCCTTCGGCATGCCGGGAGTAGAGCTCATCGGTCTGCGGATCGTAGAGAAAAACCGTACCGCGATCGGCGTCGAGCACATCAATCGCCACCGCCAGGATCTTCGACAGGATCAGGTCGCGCCCGGACAGATCGTCGGCGCGGCGGTTTTGCTCGATGAGGCGCAGCGGGCCGCGCGTGCCGGCTTCGCCCGAAGCCACCAGGCCGACGCGCACCGCCAGCTCGGCGACGTAGGGCGCGGTCGTCTCGGCCAGCCGGATGTCGCCTTGGGTGAAGCAACCCGCTTGCGTGTCGAACAGCTGCAAGACGCCGGTCACCGATCCGGCGCGGCGCAAACCGACGCACAGCATCTGCTGCACGCTCTCGCCGGCGGGCGTCTCGCTCGCGGCGTCGAAATCGGCATCGGTTGCGAGGTCGCTGACAGCGCGGCTGACGCCGTCCGCCAGCACCTTCGCGGTGATCCCGCACAGCGTTTGGCGCGGCCGTTCGCTGCCCAGGCTGCCGTCGCCGCGCAGCACGACGAAACCGTCATGTCGGCGACTGGCGAAGACCAGCCGGCAGAGGCGCGCGCCGATCGCATCGGCGAGGCTGCTCGTCACCACCGCAAGGCTGTCGGCGGGCGGCGTCCGGTGCTCGACCGCCGAGCGCAGCGACAGGACGCCGGCGGCGCGGCGAAACACCTCCAGCTGCCGTTCGATCATCGCCGGCACCTGCTCCGGCGGCACCGACTGGAACAGCGGCCTCAGATCCGGCTGCGCCAGGCGGTGTCTGACAAGCGCTTCCGCCAGCCGGGCAAAATCGAAGCTGGCCGGCGGTTGCGGGGTCAGCGGCAGCTCTGGCATCGGCGGCCCAGGATCAAACGAGCGCGGCCATGCCGGCGAGCGCGCGTTCGCCGCGCAGGCGCAGCAAGGGGCGCTCTTCGGTCAGGCGCGTCGTGACGGCGTCGAGCAGCGTGGCGAGCGGTCCGATCGGCGGCAGCGGGCAGAATTCCGCATCGTCGAACTCGGCCAGGCCGTCGATGCGATCGACGACCAGCACCGCCAGCTCTCCCGAATTCTGGGTCAGGACGATCCCGGGTCCCGGCGTGCCGGCCGGCTCGTCAAAAATCGCGCGCAAGTCGACGCTCGCCATAGCGCTGCCGGCGCCGGCGGCGCCGCCACGCATGTCCGAACGGATTTCGACGATATGGCTGGCGTCGAGCAGGTATCGCCCGGCGCCGAGCGCGATCTGTAGATAAAGGCTCACGACGCCAACCCATGCACCGCATCGCGCGAGCGGTCAATGCCGCGCGCTGCGAGCTGGATCAACGCCTCGCCGTCGAGCACCAGCACAACCCGGCCGTCGCCGAGCACCGAGGCGCCGCCGACGCCGGGAAAGCGCGCCAGCCGCGGGTCGAGATCCTTGAGGAAAAGCTCCTGCCGGCGTTCGATCGCGTCGACTTCGAGACCGATCATCTGGCGGCCGTTGCTGGCGATGACAACCGACTCCGACATGCGCTCGCCGGCCGCAATGGCACCTGCCGTGCCGCCCGGCATGCCGAGCAGCCTCCCGAGGTCATAGAGCGGCAGCACCGCCCGGCGATGCATGATCGACCGGTGATCGCCGACCAGGCGTATCGCGTCCGCCGCGATCTCGGCGACCGCCAGGACATGGCGCTCGGGGATGGCGAGGCGCTGGTCGCCGACGCGCACGATCAAGGCGGTCTGCAGGGCCGCCGAGGCCGGCAGCATCAGCGTGAAGGCGGTGCCGCGGCCGCGCTCGGAGCGGATCGCGATGTCGCCGTTGAGGCGCCGCACCATGGCGAGCACGATATCCATGCCGACGCCACGCCCCGAAGTCTCGGTCACCACCGGCGCGGTCGACAGGCCGGCGGCAAAGATCAGCTGGAACGCGTCGGCATCCGCCAGCGCGCCGGCTTGTGCCGGCGATATCAGGCCGCGGGCGGCCGCTTTGGCGCGGATCGCCTCGGGATCGAGGCCGCGTCCGTCATCGGCGATCGCGATGCGGATCTCGGTGGCGTGCTGCGTCGCGCCCACGGTCAGCGAGGCGCGCTCCGGCTTGCCCGCGGCGAGGCGCTCCTCGGGCGGCTCGATACCGTGGTCGAGGGCGTTGCGCACCATGTGAATGAGCGGGTCGGCCAGCAGCTCGACCATGCTCTTGTCGATCCGCACGTCGCGCCCCTCGAGCACGAGCTCGACCGACTTGCCGTGCTGCTGCGCCAGATCCCGCACCAGCCGCGGCAACCGATTGAACACGACATCGACCGGCACCACCCGCAGGTCGAGGGCGCCCTGGTGCAGCCGGCTCAACAGCCCGGAGATCAGTTCCTCGGTCTGCAACAGGCGGTGGTCGCGGTCGCGAAAATCCTCCAGCGCCGCAAGAAATTCGTTGCGCAACGCGCGCGGCAGGTGCCCGGCGAAAGCCCGGGCGCGGGCGGGGAGGGCGGTGGCGCCGGCGCCGCGGATCAGGTGGCTGAGGCCGCCGACCAGCACCCGCATTTCGCCCAGTTCGTCGAGGAAGGCGTCGAGCGTCTCGCCGCGCACCCGAATGAGGTTGGCCGCTGCGCTCGGCCGCCCGGTCGGCGCCGCATCGCCCCCTGGATCGACCGGCGCACCGGTCGCTGCCGGCGGGGCAACGACCACCTCGCCGCCGCCGGCGGTCAACCGGCGCACCCGCTTGACGCACTGCCGGCCGGGATCGAGGGCGAGCAGCGCGGCCGCCAGCGCGCCCGGTTCGAGCGGCGACAAGGCGAGAAACTCGAACCAGCTCTCGCCACCGGTGATCACCGTCCGGTTGGTGATCAGCCGCGCCTCCTGCGCCAGCCACCCGGTCAGGCGCCCGGCAGTCTCGTGATCGGCTTCGAAATGCACCAGGATCTCGTAGGGGAGCAGGCCGTCCTCGGCGATCCCGCGTGCGAGGTCCGCAAAGTTCTCGTCCGAGAGGACCGCCAGCAGTTCCGGCGGGATGGCGAGGCCGGCGACCAGCCGTCCGTCGCCCTCGCCCTGCAAGGCCCTCTGCGCCGTCGAGGCCAGCGGCGTGCGCAGCCGAGCGGTGAGCCCGGCCGCCTCGTCGGCGTCGAAATCCTCGATCCCGCCCGGTTTTGCCCGTTCCGCAAGCTGCGAGAAAACCGCGTCCGCGGCGCCGAGCAGGGTTGGCGATGCCTCGACGTCGCCGGTCGCGATGCGGCCGTAGAGATCCTCGATCAGCAGCGCGATCGTGGCGGTGTGGGTGAGCGCCAGCGTTGCCGCGATGCCGTGCAGCGTGCGCGCCAGCCGCGCGAGTTCGGCCGCGTCCGCTTCCGCCGCGAGGCGTTCGCCGGCGCTCACATCATCGCGCAGGCGCCGGTGCAGCGCGGCGATCGCGACCGCCAGATCATGACGCTCGCCGCCGATCCGCTCCGCGAGAGCGGCCGAGAACGCCGCGCTGCCGGCATCCTGGCCGGTGATCTCGCCGACCAGCTCGATCTGCAGGCGGATGTCGCCGAGCCGGGACAGCAGATCCTGCCGCGCCGGCCCACCCCCCTGCTCGGCCGGCGGCAGCGCTTGCAGCGCCTCGAGCAGGCCCCCGAAGCGCTCTGCCAGCGCATCGAAATTCATCACCTCGGCGGCATGCGCCAGCATCTCGGCAGCATCGACGGCGAGGGCGCGCTGATCGGCATCGGCGGCGAGCGCGGTGCACAGCTCCGGTCCGCGCGTCTTTACGATCTCGACGAAGATCTCCAGCATCTCGGGATCTTCGTGCAACGGGACATCGTTGCCCGGGACCGAAGGAGGCGCCGCCGCATTATCGCCCCCGCCGCCACCGGCCTGTGCGAACGCTGCGGCCAGCCGCGCGATGAGGTCGCGATCCGGCGGCACATCGCGCCGCTGTTCGGCAACGACGTCGCGCATCCCCTTCAGCGCGTCGACCGATTGCAGCAGCAGGTCGGCCAGGTCCGGGGTCAACGCCACAGAGCCGTCGCGCACCAGCCCGAGCAGGTTTTCGGCATGGTGGGCGACGCCCTCCATCCCCAGCATGTCCATCGCCCGGGCGAGGCCCTTGACCGAATGGAACGAGCGGAACAGCTGGGCGATGTCGGCAGCGCTCGACTGCTGCGGGTCGGGGCGCGCCAGCATCGGTTCGACCGCCTGCAGGTGCTCCTCGGTCTCGATCGCAAATTCGTGCCACAGCGTCTCGGCCAGCGCATCCATCGTCCGGTTCCGCTTGCGCTGCGGGCTCAGTCGCCGTCGGCGGGGTCGAGCGCCAGGGCGCGGCGCAGTGCCTGGACGATCTCGTGGCCCTTTTTGGCCTGCAGATCGAGGCTCATTGCGCCTGACGGCTTGGCGATGACATCGACCGCGCCGAGCCGGCGTGCCTCGATTGCCTGCGGCGATCCGGTTTGCCCCACCGACGACACCACGATCACCTTTGCCTTGCCGAGCAGAACCAGCCGCTTCAGCATGTCGATGCCCGACATCTCGGGCATTTCGAGGTCGAGCAGGATGGCGTCCGGTTTCAGCTCGCGCACGCGCTGCAGCCCGACCTTGCCGTTCTCGGCAAAGCCGGTGACCTCGAGATCGGGGTCGCTGTCGACAATGTCCTTGATGATCGTGCGCATGATGAACGAATCGTCGACGACGAGGATCTGCTTCTTGGTCATGGCTTTGCCATTTCAGCTTTGCGCGGATGGAACTCCGTGGCAGCCCACCGCCGAAGGTTGCGGGCGATTGCATAAAGGCTCAGCGACTCGCTGACGACTCCGGCCTCGATGGCGGCACTCGGCATGCCGCCGATGACGCAGCTGTCCGGCCGCTGGGCCAGCACCGGCAGGTTGCGGCGCGCGAAGCGGCGGGCGCCGCGCGTCCCGTCATTGCCCATGCCGGTCAGGATCACGGCGACCGGATGCCGGGCCGCCATCGCGGCGGACTCGAACAGCAGATCGGCCGACGGGTGCACGACGCCGCTCGACTGCGTCAGGCGCAGCTCGAACCCGCCGCCGCCGCGCGGTGCGACGACCGCGTCGCGGGCGCCGGGCAGGATCGTGATCTCGCCCGGCAGCACCGGCTTGCGGTGCTCGCCCTCGCGTACCACGAGGCCGGTATCGCGGCTGAGCGATTCGGCAAGGCAGGCGGTAAAGAATTCGGGCATGTGCTGGGCGATCACCACCGGCGCACCGATCGTGCCGAGCGCCCGCAGCAACACGCCGAGGGTTTCCGGTCCGCCGGTCGATACGCCAACCACGACGAGGTCGAGAGGGCCGGTCGGCAGGCACGCCCCGCGCACACCGGGGTCGACGATCTTTTCGGCGCGCCCATCGTCGTGCCCTTCGTCGCGCCCGGCCGGCTCGAAATTCGGCAAACTCGCCAGCGCGAGCGCCGCGCCGCCGCGCCGCTGCGCCGCCAGCAGCCGGATCTTGCCGCGCAGCTGCGAATCGATGCGTCCCAGATCGGTCTTGGCAAACGCCGACTCTTTGGAAACGAAATCCACGGCGCCGGCCCGCAATGCCTTGATCGTCGCCGCGGCGCCGGCCTGCGTGTGGCTGCTGACCATGATGATGATCGGCTTCGGCGCGATTTCGGCGACAATGCGCCGCGTCGCCTCGATACCGTCCATCACCGGCATCTCGACGTCCATCGTCACGATATCCGGCCGCAGCTCGCGCGCCAATGCGACGGCGTCCTCGCCATTGCGCGCCTCGCCGACCACCAGCATGTCGCCGTCCGCCTCAATGATCTGGCGCAACGCGATCCGCATGAACCCCAGATCGTCGACAACGAGGACGCGCAGCGCACCCACAATCGCGGCGCTCACGATGTCCGCCATCAAGGGGTGCTCCCCACGGTGCTCCCCACGGTGCTCCCCACGGTGCTCCCCACGGTGCTCCACAGGCGCGCGGTGGCGATAATGCGCAAGAATTCGCCATTGCCGCGCGTCGCGATGGCTTCGATCCAATCATGCCCGGCGGGTGGCGTTGCCAGCTCGTCCAACCGCAGCCGCACCACCCGATCGATTCGGTCGACCCCGATCGCGCCGCGCCCGTCCGGGCCATCGAGGATCACGTAGGCGCTCCGCGCGGCGCTCACGGGCGGTTCGCCATCGGCCGTCGCGGCGTGCTGCGCCTCCCACGATCCCAGGGTCGCGACCGGCACCATCTGGCCCGCCACCTCGATGACGCCGATAATTCGCGAGGCGGCATCGTCCTGAGGGCTGACCGGCCGCGGCAGCGCGATCAAGGGCTGGGCCGCGATGACGCGATCGACGCTGGCGATCGGCACGGCAAAATCCTGCCCGGCGACCGTAAACGCCAGGTATTCGACGGCCGGTCCGGCACCGGTCGCGACGGCGGCCGGGCGGGCATTTGCGATCGCCGGAAATCTCTGCACGATGCGCCGGATTTCTTCGGAAATTGTCGCGCCGAAGTCGCTCGACGGCAGCGCGCCCGGAGCATCGCCGGACCGCAATCCGACGATGCGATCGACGGCCAACGCCGCGCGGCGCCCGGCGATCTCGATCACGACGAACCCGGCCGGCGCGCCCTCTCCCGGCCGGGCGGGCGATGATGGCGGCGACAGGACCGGCAGCGCGACGCCGCGCAGCACGCCGACGCCCAACAAGCCGGCCGGCGCGCGTGGCAGCTGCGTCCACGGCAGCGCCGCAACCAGTTCGACGACCGTGTCGTGTGGCAGGTGGAACGTCCTGCCGGCGACCTCGACGATGATGAAAGCCTCGCTCGTCGCGGCGGTCGCGGCGGGCAGCACCTGGTCGGCGACGTCGCCGAGCGGCGCCGGCGTGCCGTCGCCGAAGTCCGATGGGGCGAGGTCCGCCGGGGTGAGCGCCGTCGCCAGCAGCCGGGCCGGATCAAGCAGCGCGGCGCCGTGCGGGGTCGGCGCCGCGGCGTCTGCGTGCGTCAGCCGTTCCACCCGATCGACCCATAACCCGACATTCCCCGCCGGAGTCCGCAGGCGCAGGATCTCGCCGCCGCCGTCATAGGCTCGCTGCCCCGGCGGACGGTCGAGCAGCATGCCGAGGTCGAGGACCGGCACGATCCGGCCGGCGAAATTCCCCGCCCCCAAGAGCGCGGATGTCGCATGCGGAACGCGGGTCAGCGGCGGCGGGGTATCAACCGCCTCGACCGACGCCATCGGCAGTCGAAAGCGCTGATCTGCCAGCGAGAAGGCGATCCAGCCCGCGCCGGCGGCATCGGGTGCCGGGTCCGGCCGATGGCCGGTCGGCTCACTCATCGCGCGGCCGCAACGCGTAGGCGGCGGCGCCGGTGCCCCAGCGCACCTCATAGGCTGTCGGGTCGGCCACGGTGTCGGTCGGGCCGAGCAACAGGTAGCCGCCAGGCCGCAGCGCCTGCCTGAACACCGCCTGCGCGTCGCGCCGCGCCGCCGCCGTCAGATAGATCAATACATTGCGGCACAGTACGACGTCGCACTCCGTTTCGGGAGGCAGCGCGGCGAGCAGATTGAACTGGCGGAACCGGACATGCCGCCGGACCGCCGGCAGCACGCCGCGCCGCTCGATTTCGCCGCTCTCGCGGCTTTTCGGCAGAATCGGAAAGAACCGCTGGAGCTCGTGCGGCAGATCGCGAAACGCGCTCAATCCCTCGGTCGAATAGATCGCCGCGCGGGCCTGCGTCAGCACCAGCCGGGAGATGTCGGTGCCCAGGACATCGAGCTGCCAGGGCGCCCGGCAGACGATCCCGCCATCTGGCGACTGGTCGGCAAACCCGGCGTCGCGCAACGCCCGCAACGCCAGGATCGCGAGCGTATAGGCTTCCTCGCCGGTGGCGCAGCCGGCCGACCACAGGCGCAGCCGACGACGCCCGCTGCGCGCGGCGGCGATCGCAAGCTCGGGAAGAATCTGCCCCAGCAGAGCGAGCTGGGCGCGGTCGCGATGAAAGAAAGTCTCGTGAACCGTCAGACTTTCAATGAGGCTCAGCCATTCCG
>Ga0307374_10007838_pt1 | contig 16141 bp, 19 predicted proteins | sample OX3MG_FD_202532 | JGI IMG/M metagenome (GOLD analysis project Ga0307374, IMG submission 202532) | Soil microbial communities from Risofladan, Vaasa, Finland - OX-3 | ecosystem: Environmental > Terrestrial > Soil > Coastal area > Acid sulfate soil | place: Finland: Risofladan, Vaasa | collected... | reverse complement strand
CGCTAGGCCCGCGGCTTCGGCGGCACCCCCGGTCGCCGCCCCAGGAGCGCTCGCGCCCACCACGTCGATGACGACGCACGTCACGTTGTCGCTGCCACCATGGTCGACGGCCGCTTTGACGAGCGACCTGGCAGCATCCGCCGGCTCTGCCTGCGCGGTGAGGATCTGCCCGATCCGCTCGTCGCCGATCTCGTTCGTCAACCCGTCGCTGCACAAGAGGATCCGGTCGCCGTCGTGGAGGTGGAGCTCCCACAGGTCGACGTCGACGTCGGAGGACACGCCGAGCGCCCTCGTGAGGATGTGGCGATGCGGATGGACCGCCGCCTCGGCCTCGGTCAGCTGGCCTTGGCGCACCTTCTCCTCGGCGAGACTGTGGTCGGCCGTGACCTGGATGACCTGGCCCCTGGAGAACACGTAGGCCCGGGAGTCGCCGACGTTGGCCAGGGCGACGACCTGCCGACCATCTGCCGCCTCGACGAGCGCCGTCGCGGTGAGGGTCGTCCCCATGCCACGAAGCCCGCTCTCGGTCTGGCCCTGGCTCCACACGGCACGGTTCGCCTGCGCGACCGCACGACGGAGACCTTCGACGGTGGGTTGGCGCTGGAATGCCGCCCGTAGGGAGTCGACCGCCACCCGCGCGGCGACCTCACCGCCGACGTGGCCGCCCATCCCATCGGCGACCGCGAAGAGATCCGGGTCTTCGAGCGCGACGTCCTGGTTGGACGTGCGGACCTTGCCGACGTCGGTCGCCGACCCCGACCGCAGGCTCGTCACCGCGTCACCTGGAAGACGGTCGCGCCGACCTGGAGGAGGTCACCCCTTCCGAGCTTCGTCGGCTTTACGATCCGTTCGGAATTGACGAAGGTGCCGTTCGTCGAGCCGAGATCCTCGACGAAGAGGCGGCCGTCTTGGTGGAAGAGGCGGGCATGCACGGTCGAGCTGTAGATGTCGTAGGTCGTGGCGACGCCGCAGCCGGGCGAGCGTCCGACGGTTAGCTCCTCGTCCACGTCGACGCGCTGGCCGGCACGGTCGGTCGGCTCGATGACCTCGAGGTACAGGGGGCCTTTCCCACGACGGGGAGGTGCCGCCGCGAGGGCGCGGGAGTCCGCCATGGGGCGGGGGCTCCCCCTCCCCTGCCGGGGACCGGCGGGCCGCACCTCCACCCAGACCGCCCGGACGACACGGAGGAAGAAGAGGAAGATCAGCGCGATCACGCACCACTGGACGAGCCGGACGGCGCCCGAGTAGCCGGTCGACAACAGCACGTGGACGCCCACGGCTGTTCCCCTCACGAGAGCTCGAAAACGAGCGTCGTCGACCCGACGGTGACCTCGTCACCGCTGACGAGCTGTTGCTCGCGGACCGGCGCGCCGTTCACCCGGGTCCCGTTCGTCGACCCGAGGTCGGTCACCACGACGCCGCCGGTGGTCCGGCGGAACTCCGCGTGCCGTCGGCTCACGTTGGGGTCGTTCAGGACGACGTCGCACTCCGGGAGGCGCCCGAGGGTGACCGGACCGTCCCCGAGCGCCACCCGGCTCCCGTCGGGGAGCACCAGCTCCGCGTAGGGGCCCTCTTCGGGGCCTTCGACGACCTCGGCGGTCACCACGAAGCGCCCGGGGCGGAGGCGCGTCCCCTCGTAGACCTGGACGTCGACCGGGCCGACGAAGGCGTAGCCCTCGATGCGGGCGTGCTCCCGGGCGGCGTCCGCGAGCTCTCTCGAGAGGGCGTCGATGAAGTTGGCGAAGCGGTCCACGTCCGCCGGCGAGAGCGTGACCGTGAACGAATTGGGGGCGATCAGACCGCGGACGCCCACCCGGCGGTGGAGGTCCATCTCGCGGGTCAACCGACGGCCGATCTCGATCGGCTGCAGACTGCTCCGGAACGGCTTCGACAACGTGCCCTCCACCAGGCGCTCGAGGCGCTCCTCGAACTGCTGGAGTCCCATAGGTCCGGCCAATCCTACCGGTAGGTCTTTCTTCTGCCCTGGGCGAGGGTCCGCCCGCTGCCATCGGTCGCCGGCGTCTGCAGCCAGCCTGGCGCCATCCCGCAACCCGAAATGGCGCAGGGATGCTACCCGCGATGCTTCGATTCCAGTCAGTCGGCCCTGTGGACAACCTCATCGCCGGGCGCGGCGCCGGGCGGGCAAGGTCGCCCGAGTCCGCCGCCGGGACTGCGGCTGTGCCCCCCCTGGTCGCACCTTCGGGCTCGACTACGCTGTCACGCGCACTCGGGCGAGTGGCGGAATAGGCAGACGCGCAGGATTCAGGTTCCTGTGTCCGAAAGGATGTGGGGGTTCAAGTCCCCCCTCGCCCACGCGGCTGGCGATGCTCTGACCTGGGGAGATGTCGCCGAATGTCGGCCGTCAGGACTCCGCAGGACACAAACAGGACACACGAGCACCCGCGCCCGCGTCGCGGCGCATCGCTATCCCCGCTCCCTGCGATGCTCAACCGGCCCTCTTGCGGTGGCTCGTGACGACGATGGTCACCTTGAAGCCCTTCCCCCGGCACTGGCCGCGGGCAGACTTGGACGCCATCGCACGGAGGGAGCTTTTGGTGCAACCTCCACTTCTGCGGCAGAAGGGCGAAAGGGGCGGAGCGGTAGTTGGCCCGAGGCCCGCGATGGTCTTCGCCGTCCCGGTCTTCGTCCTCGTCTCGTACCGGGGGACTCGCACCTGGGAAGTGCCGCCAAGGGGTGCCCGCAGAACCGGCGATCAGTCAGTGGGATTCGTCGCCTCGGTGATAGGGGTCACAGCCGATTCGGGCCTCAGGGCTCGTTCTTGCCCTCCACCGGCGATGACGGGGCTATCGACAACGCACTCGCTTCGTAGATACGCTTTGCGGTGGGATAGGGATCGGTCGGCAGCGGCGAGAGCTGCTCATCGTCTGAAAGGGGAACGGATGGGCGCAGGCGATTCCGCGAGCGCAGTCGCGCAGCGCGCAGAAGCGAAGGCCATCGCGCTCCGGAAGAAGGCAGAGGCTGCCGAACAACGAGCCGCGCGATTCAGAGCAGGTGCGGCCGGAGAACGGGTGCTGGACGAGGCGGCGCAAGGGCTTGTCGACTGCGGCTGGTTTCCGTTGGCGGACCGCTGCTCGCCGACCGGGGGAAACATGGACGAGCTGTTCGTCGGACCGGCTGGTGTGGCGGTGCTCGATGCCAAGAATTGGTCCTGGCCAGTGACTGTGCGGAACGGTCAGATGCGCACTGGCAAGTACCGGCATACAACATGCCTTCGACGTGTCCGCGACCAAGTTGGTGCAGTCGAAGAGGTTCTCGATCGCGCCGGATTGGATGAGGTTCCCGTGCAAGGTTTCATCGTGCTCATCGGGGGACCCTCGAGGTCCTTTCCACCCGAGGACGTTGACGGTGTGTGGGTGCTGGGAATCAATTTCGTGGGGTCGGGCTTCTCGCTGCAACGGGGCACGCTTCCCATGGAAGACGTTGTGCAGGCACAGACCGTGATCGAGGCTGCGTTTCCCCCAGCTGAATGACGCCGCGTAACCGGCGGTCTGTGCCATGGCACCGCGGCGTCGCTTGCGTTGTTATGGGCTATCCCCGGGGTGCGCGATGTGGTCGGCCAGAAGTTGCGCACGATCATCCCGACCCAGCAGGCGATACGCCACCACCTCGTATCTCAGGCTCACCACTGGGACGTTCAGATCTTCCCAACGCACCCGCACAACGTCGTGACTCGCCAAGTCAAGAGCCTGATGCCAGGGATCGTCAGGGCAGTGCCGGTGCTTCACGGCGCCGATGACCTCGACGCGCGTCAGGCCCAACTGGTACACGCCGAACAGCGACCACATCCGTTCAGATTCACGGGGAGCGAGTCGTGTGATCGCAAGCTCTGCCAGCATGCGATCGGCCGCCCACGCGCCACGCTCGTCGGTCTGGACATCGAGATCGTGGACCTCTACGGACACTCCCTGCAGTCGATGTCCAGCGCTACCGGTGAGTGCCCAGCAGAGACCGGCGTCGTCCAGGCGGCGGTGTACCTCCCGAAGTGCCGCGGCAAGTCCGGCTGGTAGCTCGTGTACACGCTGGCTCACCATCGCCGCGCACGCTATTGCCTGACGGCGCCCAGGACCACCCGGGCCTGGCTCGCGAAACGTCGTACCCCCTTGGGCTTGAGAGCGCCTTTGATCGACGTAGGGCGCGTCCCACCGCCGGCGATCAGGGGCGCCGTCGCCGACGCCGATCAATGATCTTCGGGGACACTGATGAGGAGTGCTTCGCGGCGCGCTCTTCAAGTTCCAACGCGTCGGTCCGAGCCTGGCGCCGTGCCGTATTCTCAGCCGTGCTGTCGCCCTCAGGCGGCTGAGTCGGCTATTCCCGATGAAGCGACAACGCCAAGTCCGGCCTGACGATGGAAACGACGTAGCGCGGCCACATCATCGCTCCGTGACAGCGGAAATTGACGACTTCGCCATCGGCGCAGTCGAAGTCACCCGGTCTGCTCGAGTAGCGCCCTGCCCGAATTCGCAGGCGGTGATGGCCGGGTTCGAGTGGAGCCTCGGTCGTGTCGCCGCGCTCGATGCTGGCGACGACCTTGCCGTCCAGTGTGACGTCGAACGATCCACGTCGAAGCTCTATCCCGACCCCTTCTCGGATCAGCCTGAGCGTTGCTGGCACAGTGGCCTCCTACCCTGGCTGGTGGATGGGATGGACGTCGGCCACGATCGCTCGATACGTCTATCCGTCAGCGAATGCGCGACCACCTTGGCGTCATGATCAAGGCACCTGACGCTAGCCACTGACAAGTGGATCGAGCGCTCATCGAGATTCCACGGGCGCGCCGGTGCAGTTGGGAGGGCCAGCTGACGTACGAGCAGTTTGATGATCGCGGCGTCCCACCGCCGGCGGTAGAGGACAGGTGCGCGGCACGGACGTCGGCGCGGTAGGGGTCACCGGGCCGTGCCGGCGTCGCTGAGCGTCAGCGCATCCCGGTCCCTGACCCCAGCGGCCTCGAGAGTGAGGTTCCGGTCGAGCACCAGCCCCTGCTGAGTCTCGAACGTCGGATCCACACCTTGGTACATGAGCTTTCCCGTCGCCACGCGCGCGGCGGTCCCGACCGCGTGGTCCTTCGGAAAGCGGAACTCCCTACCGTCTGGGAACGCAGGCGAGCGGACCGTGACGTGGACGAACTCGTCGCTCTCGAGGATCTCGCCTTGGGTCTCGACATGGCCCTCCTCGGTCTTGGAGCCGACGGGGATGCCGATGGCAAAGGCGTGGATCCTTCCTTCGTGCCCGTCGACGACGATCCGTCGATGTGCCCGGAGCTGTGTCATGGTCAGGTCTGGCCACACACATGGACCGACCACGGTCTCGACGGCCGCCTTGGCCTCGGCCAGGTGCTGGCCATCGCCGTAGACGCCGGGCCTCCAGGTCTCACGACCGTGCGAGACCTGGGCCAGCTTGTGCCAGTCACGATCCCCTTCGCCACAGGATTTCGGATCCGGCCGGGTCCAGCACCATCCCGTCCGCTCGTCGGGTGTGGGCGCAGAACGGTTCAGGATGTACGAGACGAGCCAGATCCGTGCAGACGTCGTCATCGGCTGCTCCCGATCACCACGTCGTACCATTCTCGCGCCTTCGAGTACGCCGAATGGTCAACTCTCCATTCCAGGCGTGCGCCCACCGCCGGCGTTCGGAGCGCAGACCGGCAACGTGGACGCACTGCGATAGGTGATGCGCGTTATGGGCGCACTCGTGCGCGCCCCCGGTGATTCTCCGCCCCCTCTCGGTGCTCGGGCCGGGGAGGGTCGACACCCTCGGAACGAGCCGCCGCTACCGGAGGCGCTTCCAGGTCTGGCCGCCGTCTTCGGTGCGCCACAATCCACCGGAGTCGATGGGCGCGAACGCGTGCGAGGCAAGGTACGCGAGCGTGGGGCTGACCACGTCGAGCGTGTCGCGCGTTGTGTCGATGCCACGCTGGACGCCCGAGGGCATGGCGTCGTGCCAGCTTCGCCCCCCGTCGGTGGTCGCGAGCAGCCCTCCCCGGGTCACTTCGAGCACCCAGGCGGCTGTGCTCGAGCGAGCTGCCAGCGCGTCGATCGTGCTTGTGGGTGCGCCCGGCGGCAGGTGGGCTGTGGCGTCCGGCGTCACTGGGTAGCTCGACACTGCGACCCACGAGGCGCCCAGGTCCGTCGACCGGTAGACGGCGTTGGCGCGGGTTCCGACCGCTCCCTGGCCACTGCAGGCCAGCCAGAGCGTGGGCGAGGAAGGAGCGAGGGAGAGCTGCCCGCCCAGGCGGTACTCCGCCGGGCACGGCAGCGGGCGCTGCTGCCAGCTCCCGCCACCGTCGCTGCTCGTCAGGAGCACGCCGGGGTCGTTGCTCGAGTAGCCCTCGTGGTCTCCCCACTCCGCCACGATCAACGTGCCCCCTGTCCCGACGGCGGTCTGGGCGGCGCGGAATGGCCCGGGAGGGAGCTCGAGCGTCCGCCAGGTGCGCCCGGCGTTGCTCGATGCCTCGATGCCGACGGTGCACGGTGCGGTGGTCGGGCTCACTGTGCAGGTGGTGTCGGTGAGCCACAGCATGCGTCCGACGGCGGTGGTCCCGACCACGCGGCCAGGGACCGGGATCGGCGCCCAGCTCCGGCCCCCGTCGTGGGTGACGAAGGCGCCTCGCGTGCCGTACTCGACGCCGTTGGACGCGTCCACGAAGCTGAGCGCCGGCAGATCGACGCCGGTCGGACCGAAGCCGACGGGGGCGCGCCCCACCTCGTGCCACGTGGACCCGCCGTCGGTGGTGGAGACGAGCTCGGGTGGTCCCGAGCCTCCGGTGACATCTATCGGGCTATAGACACCGAAGCCCACCTCGGGTGAGACGAAGGAGAGCGCAATCAGACAGTTCGTCACCGCGACCGAGCCGCTGCCGCACGTCGCCGCGCCGCTCGAAGAGCGAGAGCTGGTTCCCGACGCCTTGTTGTTGGACGGGGGAGCAGCATGCTTCGGTGCGCGGGCGCGGCCTCCGTTGCCGATCGCGCCGTACCCGATCCCCGCACCAGCCGCCGCGACGACGAGCACCGCGAGCGCCCGTATCCACCGCCGCCGGCGCCGCTCACGGGCCTCTTTGAAGAGGACTTCGGGTGGAGGCGGCACTTGAGAGTCCAACGGCCGCTCCAGGACAGGGGGGCGCACCGTCACCTCACCGGACCGCCTCGATCATGGCGACGAGCTCGCTCTTCTTGTAGCCGTAGTGGCGCGCGGCGCGGACGAGGTCTCGTACCTGGGCCAATAGGACGCTCCGCTCCGGCGTGCCGGAGACGGTGATTCCGTGGCCGCGCCGGAACTCGAGGAGTCCTTCGTCGCGGAGCAGGTGGAGCGCCCGGAACACGGTGTTCTTGTTCACGCCGATGACTGCCGCGAGGTCCTTGGCGAGCGGCAACCTGTCACCGGGACCGGCTTCGCCGTCTGCGATCGCACGTCGAATCTCGGCCGCCACCTGCTCTGCGAGTGGCATCGGATCGCCCCTGTCGATGCGCAGGTCCATGGTTCCTATCGTACTAGTACTAATCGAGCCCTACAAGAGGTGGTTCAGGCGAGCGACTACCTGGCGGTCGGGGCGAGGCCGGGGCATGCGCGCCAGCGTGAAATGGGGGCGCGCGGTTGGCGTCGATCGGAAGGCACTCCTGTCCTCCGGGGAAACTGTCCGGCACCCTTGAGCCAGTACAGCTCGTGCTGTACAGTACAGCAATGGCTGTATTTGCCGCAATTGATCTCGGCACGCTCGGTCGCGTCGGGACTGCGCTCGCCGACCCCACGCGAAGGCGCGTGCTCGTCCAGCTGATCGACGGCCCCGGCTATCCCGCCGAGATGGCCGACGCCTTCGGCACGACGCGAGCCAACCTCTCCAACCACCTCACCTGCCTCAGGCAGTGCGGCCTGGTCACGGCGACGGCAGAAGGACGACGCGTCCGCTACGAGCTCGCCGACAACCGGCTGGCAGAGGCCCTTTCGATTCTCGCCTCGCTCGATCTGCCCGGTCACTGCTACTGACCGCCTGTGGTCCGCCGGCTCTCCGGAGGACAAGGAAGAAGGGAGTTGCACGATGTCGCGAGTCCAGCTGTCGTTGAACGTGAGCGACCTCGACGAGGCCGTCGACTTCTACACCCGCATGCTCGGAAGCCCCCCGGCGAAGCTCCGAGCGGGCTACGCCAACTTCGCCATTGACGACCCGCCGTTGAAGCTCGTCTTGAACGCACCGGGCAACGGCCCGGCGGGCACGATCAACCATCTCGGCGTCGAAGTCGCCTCGAGCGAGGACGTCAAAGTCGCCGACGCCCGGCTGGCGGCTCAAGGGTTGGGGACGAGGGCAGCACCTGGAACGTCGTGCTGCTACGCGCTCCAGGACAAGACCTGGGTCGAAGACCCCGACGGGGTGCCGTGGGAGTACTACACGGTCTTGGAGCACATCGAGACCCCGTGAGCAGTCCGCAAGGGAATGTCGCAGCCTCGTCGGAGGCATCCCTCGGCCGTGCGGCGCCAGCCGCGTCTGGTCGCGCGCCGTTGCACGACGCCGGATGGCTGCGAGCGGCGCGCCACGCGCGCTGGCTCGCCTGGGCGAGCCTCGCCTGGATGTGCACGGAAGGCGGGGTCGGGCTGTTGGCGGGGATCCAGGCGGGCTCCATCGCCCTCGTCGCGTGGGCGCTCGGTTCGGCCGTCGAGGGTCTCGCGAGCGTGATCGTCGTCTGGCGCTTCAGCGGGCGCCGGACGCTCTCGGAGACTGCTGAGCGCATCGCTCAGCGCGGCGTGGCCGTATCCTTCTTCCTCCTCGCGCCGTACGTCGCTGCGGAGGCCACCCATGACCTCCTCACCTCCCATCATCCCGAGACGACGTTCCTCGGGATCGCGCTCACCGCGGTGGCCTTGCTCGAGATGCCTCTTCTCGGACGGACCAAGCAGCGCCTCGGCGACCGGCTCACATCTCGAGCTACCAAGGGGGAGGGCCGTCAGAACTACATCTGCGGCGCCCAGGCAGCTGGCGTGCTCCTCGGGCTGGTCGTCATCGCGCTGTGGTCCGGCGGGTGGTGGGTGGATCCGACGATCGCGATCGGCATCGCCCTGTGGGCCGTCTACGAAGGCATTGGCGCGTGGCGCGGTGAGGTGTGCACCTGTTGACACTCAGTCGGGGCCGCGCGACTAGCCGGCGTTGCTGTGGAACGGTTTGTCAAGCCCCAGTTTCGCTGGACTTTTGAGCGCGAGGCATCAAGGGCTGGGGTGAAGTGTCTCGTCTGGCAGTCGGTTGCGATCGGGGAGGCTGCTACTCGTTCGTCCGCTGACGTCGCGGTGGTGGCCGGCAGGTGTGGTGGCGACGCGCCGGAGCGCAGTGGATCGGAGAACCGCCACGATGCTGTACGCGAGTCGAGATCGCAGTAGATCCATGCGCAGATGGGTGCCTCAGAATCGGAGCGTCCATGACGGCACAGGTTGGTGGACCGTTGGACACAACGCCGGCGAGGGTCGATTCTGCTGCGGCGGTGCTCCGGCGCGTCGCGAAGGGTTCGGTCACCGCCGCGCCGATCTTGCGGTGGCCGGGATCGTTGGTCATCGGTTCAATCGTCCGCCGTCATCTCGGCCCACAAGAACCCAGCGAGCTCTCGGGCGATCGCGGTGGCGACGACGGACTTCACGTTCTTTCTGGAAGCGAGAGTCGCGAAGCGCTTCGACAGCCGGCTCTGCGCGGCCCACGAGCGGGCCACGGTCGCCGGAGTGGTCCCGTCTTGGCGCGCTCTCAGGGTCGGTCCGAGGGCAGGGCGGTGCTGGTAGGACCAGGCGGCTTCGCAGAGCTGGGCGCGGATGTGGCTGTTGCCTGCCCGGGTGATCCAGCCGCGCTTTTCGGAGAGTCCCGTCGAGTACTCCGAACAGGTGAGCCCGGTGAAGCCCATGAAGGCCCTCGCCTTTGGGAACCGCCGCCAGTCGAACACCTCGGCGCCGAGACACAGCCCGCCCATGTGGGTGACGCCCTTGTAGGCGCCCAGGCGTGCCACGGCGTCGGCGAAGGGGTCGGTTGCGAAGTAGTCGCGCAGGTCGACTTCCACCGCCTCGAGCGCGCTGTCGCGTAGCTGCACGGTGCTCCGGTAGTGAGAATAGGTCTGTGCCAAGGCCTTGTCCTCGAAGTGCAGGGAGGAGAGCCACCGCTCGTGACGGCACGTCCAGTTCGACCCGCCCCGGTAGATCATCGAATGGCGCAGCAAGAACTTAGTGAGCCGGTTCCTTGCTCGGGTCAGGTCTTGGACCATGTCGCCTCTGGTGCGGCACAGGTCGCGCACCGCCTCTTGGGCCGGGTTCGGCACCGCGATCGCGGTGAGCTCACCTGCTCGATGCAGACCTGCCAGGTGCCTGGCGTCGCGCTTGTCGGTCTTCACCCTGTCACCGCGTCCTTAGGGGGTGAGCGAGGGGGGCGACCACGTCGCAACGGACACTCATCGAGCTGAGCAGCCGGTAGAGGTCGTAGCCCGTCGGGCCCGCCTCGTAGCACGCCCGGATCCCTTGTGGCCGCCCCATCTTCTTGATGAGCCGTCTGACCGACTCGGAGTCCCAAGGGATCTTGTCGATGACCGCCACGTCCTTGTCGGGATGCAAGATCGCGACGGAGATCGAGTCCTTGGAGACGTCCATGCCGAGATGGACGAACCCGCGATGGGCAAGACTGGTCATTGGCCGACTCCCTTCACCGTATGTGGCAACTTTCGTGTTCTCACGAATGATCCACGTATATGCGGTCGGAAGGAGTCGGCCCTCCGCGAAGGGGCGCGACACCGACGAGGGTGGCTGGCACCCGGCCGGAGGGTCGGCCCGTCGAAAGTGTTCGAGGCCCGTGTGCCGCGCCGACCGCGGCTACGTCACGCGTGCGCCGTCGCCACGTTCGTCGACCGCGCAGCGGGGAGTTTGGTTGTGCCTGATGGCCGGACATCTCCATCAAACGGCTCCTTCACGGTTCTAACGATCCCGGTAGCAGCCGTTCCATGATGAATCGGAGGCAGCGTGCCCGCGGAAATAGGGGCTACCGGCGGCGGGACTATGGGCGGCCTCTCGTGTCCATCGAGAATTGAACGCGAACGGCCCTTCAGGCCGCGTAGGGCCACACACTGTGGGCAATCCGGCAATTGGGCCAGGATGATCGGATGACTAGCCGGACTCCGAAGCTGGCGACCCCCGCTATCTGCGTTGAGCATTTGACGGTCGTGCGCGGCCGTATCCGTGCAGTGGACGACGTGAGCTTCGAGCTCGACGCGGGGACGCTCGTCGGCCTGTTGGGGCCAAGCGGGTGTGGCAAGACGACGCTCATGCGATCCCTGGTGGGCACGCAGGTGGTGAGTTCGGGGACCGTTACCCTGCTTGGCGAGCCAGCAGGGTCATCGGGACTGCGCGACCGAGTGGGCTACGTCACCCAGGTGCCGTCGGTCTACGGCGACCTCACGGTGCGGGAGAACCTGTCGTACTTCGCCGTCATCCTCGGTTCGTCCTCTGACGCCGTCGAGCGCGTGCTGGCCGATGTCGACCTCGGCCACCATGCCGGGACGATCGTAGGGCGGCTATCGGGTGGTGAGCGGGCGAGAGTATCTCTGGCTACGGCCCTCTTGGGTTCGCCCAGCCTTCTCGTGCTCGACGAGCCGACGGTCGGCCTCGACCCCCTGCTACGCCGGAGCTTGTGGGCGCTCTTCCGCCAGCTGGCGGCCTCGGGGACCACCCTGCTCGTCTCCAGCCACGTCATGGACGAGGCCGATCGCTGCGAGCGGTTGCTGCTCATGCGCGATGGTCAGGTCCTGGCCGACACCACTCCCGAGGGGTTGCTGTCGAGCACGGCCACCGAGGACTTCGAATCGGCCTTCGTGGCGCTGATCGAGGGCGACGCCCCCAAAAGCGGTGGCGGCATCCTCGGTGATGACGAGGAGGGGCAGTGAGCTGGCGCCGGACCCGTGCGACGGCGGGGCGGGTTCTCCGCCAGCTCCGTCACGATCCGCGCACGGTGGCGCTGCTGGTTGCCGTCCCAGCCGTGCTCATGGGGCTCCTCGCGTGGATCCTGCACGGCCGCGACCATGACTTCGACACCTTCGGGCCACAGCTGCTCGGCATCTTTCCGTTGATCGTGATGTTCCTGGTCACCTCGGTGGCCACCCTGCGCGAGCGCACCGGTGGGACGCTCGAGCGTCTGCTCACCATGCCCATGGGGAAGGCCGACTTCGTGTTTGGCTACGCCGTTGCCTTCGGGCTGGCCGCCATCGTGCAGGCCCTGGTGGTCTCCGGTTTGTGCTTCGGGCCTTACGGCATGACTGTGCTCGGCGCGGCGTGGCTGGTCGTAGTTGTGGCGGTGCTCGACGCGTTACTGGGTACGGCCTTGGGTCTGTCGGTGAGCGCGCTCGCCACTACCGAATTTCAGGCCGTGCAATTCATGCCTGCTTTCATCCTCCCGCAACTGCTTCTGTGCGGGATCATTGTGCCGCGTGCCGAGCTGCCCACCGTCTTGCACTGGATCTCGTACCTGTTACCGATGTCCTATGCCGTTGACGCCACCCAGCAGCTGAGCATGCACGCTGCCGTCACTACCCAGTTCGTTGTTGACGTGATCGTCGTCGCAGGTTTCCTCGTCGCCTCCCTGGCGCTCGGGGCCACGACGCTGCGGCGTCGGACGCCCTGAACCAGCAACTGACCCCCGACCGGCGGTATGTGCGAGCGCGTGCGTCGCGGCTGGCTGACGGTAGGGGACACACGGGTACGGCCGCCCAGCGAGTCGTGGCAGGATCATGGTCATGACCGAATGCGGATCCGCTCCGCCTATATGAGCGGCACACCGGCGGTCGGCGGCGGCGCACTCGTTGCCCGAGTCCGAGAGGTCATCGAGCGAGAGATCCAGCGGGTCGACGACCCAGTGGCTCGCGTTCCCGGTGGCGATCCGTCCGATGAGAACGGCTGGCATTCCGAGCGGAGCGGCCCCGACGGAGCTAGGAAGATAGGTAGGCCCTTCTACAACGCAAGACCTGGCGGTGGTTCGAACTCGTCGATGTAGCCCACGCTGACGACCTCGTCGTCGTCGTGTTCCGCTGGACCGATCCAGCGACGCCGCCACTGCGCTACGTGATCTTCTGCCACGTGGACCACGTGGACTCCGTGGAAGCGGCGGGTTGGATCGTGAGGATGCAGCTACGGCGTCAGCTCGCCCCGGGCTGGCGCGAGCGACTCGACCACCTCTGGCTCGGTCGTCACCACCCCGTCTTGTTCCGGCCGGCCGACACCGAGCAGTCCGAGCTTGACGAGCACTTCTGGGTAGCACACTGACCCGGCAGTCGGGGGCGCGCCGGTGTGAGAAACGGCGCGGGATTAGGGGACGGCGCGAGGTGGCGATCCTCGACGCCCGAGGGACGTTCGGTAGAAGCGACGACCGAGTCACACACTGAGCCTGAGAGCGTTCGCCGAGGCACGTGTGGACGATCACCAGAAGTCGCGTTCGGCGATCAACAGAATTCGCGCTGCTGACCTGACCCGGTAGCGCTCCTCCACGGGCATCCACCACTGGCGGTGGCGGCCCCTCCAGCCTCGGAAGCACCACGCAACCGAGCACCGGAGGGACCACCGCCATGTTGACCCAGGAGGAGTACGTGCAAAGAGTGCTGGAGCTGAAGCGCCAGGGCTGGAGCTTGAGCGAGATCGCCACCGAGGTGGGCTATCACCCGGCCACGATCTCCAAGTGGCTGAAGCAGGGCGGCCCGCCGCCCAAGCGGACCGCGAACCCGGCCGAGCGGGTGATCGACGACCGTTGGGCCAAGCGCATCGACGAGCTCATCGCCCCGCCGTCCAAGTTGCTTGCGAGGAGCGTGTTCGAGATCATCGGTGCCGAGGGCTACCCGGGCTCGTATCCCTCCGTGGTGCGCCACGTGCGCGCCCGGCGCGGCCCGCGCTTTCGGGTCGCTCCCCAGGTCTCGGTCCCGATCGAGACCGCCCCCGGCGAAGAGAGCCAGTTCGACTTCTCGGACTGCTCTGTGCGCGGCCGTTCCTTCGGCATCGCAGACACCTTGTGGTGCTTCGGGGCGGTCTTGTGCTGGAGCCGGGACCTGTTCTGGTGGTTCACGACCTCGGTCGACAAAGAGCACACGATGGAGGGTCTCGTCCGGCACTTCGAGTACGCCGGTGGGATCCCGAGACTGGCGCGCACCGACCGGATGGGAGCCCTCGGCACGTCCCAGGGCAAGCGCTTCTTGCTGCACCCGCCGACGCTCGACTTCGCCGCTCATCATGGCGTCGAGATCAAGGCGTGCCAGGCGAGAGACGCCAAACGCAAGGGCAAGATCGAGCGTCCCTTCTTCGGCCTCGAGGCGTCGTTCTTCGAAGAGCTCGCCATCCTGGGGCCGCCGGGAAGCGTCACAGAGCTCAACCGCCTGGCGCCGGTGTGGCTGGCCCGCCGGGTGAACGGCCGGGTGCACGGGACGACGGGCGAGGTGCCTGCCGAGCGGTTGGCCATCGAACGTGGGTTCTTGTCACCCCTGCCCCGCCGGCGCTACGACACCGCGTACGCAGAGCCCCGCCGGGTGCATCTCGCTGTCCCGCTCATCCACTGGAAGGGGGTGCGCTACTCGGTCGAACCGGGCGCGATCGGCCAGAAGGTGGCCTGCCGTGAGGAGGTCGACTCTTCCGAGCTCTCCATCACCTGGGCCGGCCTCGACGTCGGCCGCCACCGGATCGCAGCGCCGGGATCCCCGGACGTGTGGGACCCAGAGCATCGCAAGGCCGCAGAAGCCGCAGCTCTGGGTCGCAGCCGGCCGGCGCTCCGCCTCGTCACCACCCAAGCGCCCGAGCCCCGATCGGCCGACCCCTACGCCTCCTACGACGTGGAGGTCCCCGACCTCGCCAGCCGCTACGGGACGCTGTCATGACCGGCGTCTACGAGCAGCTCAAAGCCGACCTCGACTATCTCCAGTGGCCCCGGGCAGCCGAGTCCTTCGCCCCGCTCGCCGACGAGGCGAAAGAGGCGGGCTGGAGCCACGTCGAGTACCTGGGAAAAGTCGTGGCCGAACAAGCAGCGGCCACGATGAACCGCCGGCTCGCCGCGCGTCTGCGCTACGCGCGCTTCCCGTTCCGGCGCACCATCGACGACTTCGACTACGACTTCCAACCCTCGATCGACCGCAAGCTCGTCGAAGACCTGGCGACGCTTCGCTTCATCGAGGAGAAGCGGCCCATCGTGTGGCTCGGCCAGCCCGGGTGCGGCAAGACCCATCTCGCCGTCGCGCTCGCCACCTTGGCGGTCGAGGCCGGCTACCGGGGCTACTTCACGACGGGCAACGACATGGTGCGCCAGCTGCTCAGTGCTCAGCGTGAGGGGAACTTCGCCCACAGGCTGCGCACCTACACCGCGCCGACGGTCCTCGTGATCGATGACGTCGGGCTTCTTCCCGTCGGAGCAGACGGTGCCGGCGCGTTCTTCAACGTGATCAATGCCAGATACGAGAACGGCCACCCCACGCTGGCGACGACGAATCGGGGCTTGCCGGCGTGGGGCGAGGTGTTCGGAGATGCCGTCGTCGCCTCCGCAATTCTGGACCGTCTCATGCACCGCGCCGTCGTGTTCAACATCAGGGGCCCCTCGTGGCGCATGCGCGAGCACCAGGCCCTCACCGAGGCGGTCAAGGCGTGATCGTGCGCTGCGTCCTACTCGTGGCCGCCATGGTGGCGCTGGTGACGCCTGCGGTGATCGTCACCGCAAGCACACCGTCAGCAAGCGACACCCCCGACGCTCCGGTCCTGCGACTCGAGCATCGGAGTCGCGGGCCGCCCAGGATCGGTGCGACTCGCCCGGCCGACGGTCGCAGTTCCGTCTTGTCCGCTCGATCCGCATTGCCTCGAACATCCGCAACACCCGTCGGCCGGGCACGCACCGCACCCGCCGAGCATCCTTGACCTGAGCATCACGACCGACTACAACAACCGATCAACCCCAACATCCGCGGAGGGCACTACCGGGTCAGATCGCCGCGAATTCTGTTGATCGCAGAACGCGAGAATCGCTGATCGTCCACAGTTGTCGTAGGTGAGGTCGAGGTTTTCGGAGGGGTTCCATTCGTCGTCGGAATCCGTGGGCGGCGCCTCGCCCGTCGGATCTGTCAGGTCGAGTCCTGCCGTCGGCTCTTGGGTCTGTTCCTCACCC
>Ga0307374_10007837_pt1 | contig 16145 bp, 17 predicted proteins | sample OX3MG_FD_202532 | JGI IMG/M metagenome (GOLD analysis project Ga0307374, IMG submission 202532) | Soil microbial communities from Risofladan, Vaasa, Finland - OX-3 | ecosystem: Environmental > Terrestrial > Soil > Coastal area > Acid sulfate soil | place: Finland: Risofladan, Vaasa | collected... | reverse complement strand
CTCGCCCAGCGCTATCCGCAGCTGGTGGCGAAGGACGCCGAATACGCGGTGAAGATGATTCTCGATGCGATGACGCACGCGCTGCTGAGCGGCAATCGCATCGAGATTCGCGGCTTCGGCAGCTTCGGCCTGAACTACCGTCCGCCGCGCGTGGGGCGCAATCCGAAGTCCGGCGAGAAGGTGCACGTTCCGGAGAAGTACGTGCCGCACTTCAAGGCCGGCAAGGAGCTGCGCGAGCGCGTCGATGCGGAGGAGGAGTCTGCGCCGCAGCCGGAACACGTTGCGGCCGCGACGCGGGCGTCTCGATAGGCCTTCGGCAGTGCTGCGGGCGCCGTAATATCCGCCCAACCCGAGCATGCGCTTCCTCAATTGGACGCTCCGGCTGGTCGTTTTCCTGGTCCTCGTCGCGTTCGCGGCGAAGAACACGGAGCCGGTCACGCTGCACTTCTACTTCGACCTGGCCTGGCAGGCGCCGCTGGTGGTGCTGCTGCTCACGTTCTTCACCGTGGGAGCCGTGCTCGGGCTGCTGGCCATGCTCACGACCCTGCTGCGGCAGCGGCGCGAGATCCTGCAGCTCCGGCGCGACGCACGCAGGAGGGGCGCGGCCGAGGCCAGCGCGGCGCCCTCCGGTCCCGAGCTGCCGCCGGTGGTCGACGGCTAGGGCGGCCCGGGTATGGAATTCGAGTACTGGTGGCTGCTCGGCTTCCCGCTTTTCTTCGGCCTGGGCTGGCTGGCGGCGCGCATCGACATCAAGCAATTGGTCTCCGAGTCGCGCGCCCTGCCGCGTTCGTACTTCAAGGGGCTGAATTTCCTGCTCAACGAGCAGCCGGACAAGGCGATCGAAGCCTTCATCGAGGTCGTCAAGGTCGACCGTGAGACGGTCGAGCTGCATTTCGCCCTGGGCAGCCTGTTCCGGCGCCGCGGCGAGTATGACCGCGCCATTCGCATGCACCAGCACTTGCTCGAGCGCGCCGACCTCGGCCAGGAGCAGCGCGTCAGCGCGCAGTTCGAGCTCGGCCAGGACTACCTGAAAGCCGGGATCCTGGACCGGGCCGAGGAGGCGTTCCGGCGCCTGTCCGACGACGGGCCGCACGCCGCCGCGGCGCGGCGTCATCTGCTCGAGATCTACCAGCAGGAGAAGGACTGGCAGAAGGCGATCGACATGGCGCGTCGCATCGAGGCCGAAAGCGGCGAGTCGCGCGGCAAGGAGATCTCCCAATTTCTGTGCGAGCTCGCCGCAATCGAGGTCACCCACTCGCGACCGGAAGCCGCGCGCCAGCACCTGGAGGCTGCACTGGAGGCGAGCCGCAAATCGGTGCGCGCCAGCCTGCAGCTCGGCGACCTGGAGCGCGTGGCCGGAAACCTGGAGCACGCCATCGAGCACTGGAAGCGAATCGAGTCGCAGGATCCGGCCTTCCTGGCCCTGGTCGCCCAGCGCCTGCTGGATGCGCATCGCGACGCGGGACGGCTGGACGACGGCCTGCGGCTGCTCGCGGGCTATCTCGAGCACTATCCGTCGCTCGATCTGCTGGACACCGTGTTCCAGTACACCCTGGAGGCGCAGGGTGCGGAGGCGGCGTACAAGCTGGTGCGCGACGAGCTGCGCCGCAACCCGACGCTGCTCGGCCTGGACCGGCTGCTCGAGGCGCAGATCGTCGGCGCGGCGAACCCGGACCGGCGGCGCGACCTCGAGCTGGTGCGCAACCTGGTGCACAGCCATACGCGCCGGCTGGCGCGCTACCGCTGCGAGAACTGCGGCTTCAAGGCGCGCCAGTTCCACTGGCAATGCCCTGCCTGCGGCGGCTGGGGCACCTATCCGCCGCGGCGCAGCGAGGAGTTCGACCTCGCGCCGTGACACCCGCCGCGACCAAGAGCCCGCCACACATGCCAACTGAATCCGGAGAGCGAAGCATATGAAGGTCACGGTGGTGGGCACCGGCTACGTGGGCCTGGTCACCGGCGCATGCCTTGCCGACATGGGCAATCACGTCTTCTGCCTCGACGTCGACGCGGCGAAAGTCGCGACGCTGAACGACGGCCGATTGCCGATTTTCGAGCCGGGGCTGGAGCCGATCGTGCGCCGCAACCGTGCCGCGGGACGACTCGTGTTCTCCACCGATGTCGCGGCGAGCGTCGCCCACGGCGAGCTGCAATTCATCGCCGTCGGCACTCCGCCCGGCGAGGACGGCTCTGCCGACCTGCGGCACGTGCTTGCCGCCGCGCGCGCCATCGGACGTCACATGGACGGCTACCGGGTAGTCGTGAACAAGTCGACTGTTCCGGTGGGCACCGCCGACCTGGTGCGCGAGGCGCTCGCGCAAGAGCTCGCGCGGCGCGGCGTGAGTCACGATTTCGGCGTCGTGTCCAACCCCGAATTTCTCAAGGAGGGCGCGGCGGTCGAGGATTTCATGCGCCCGGACCGCATCATCCTCGGCGCCGAGGACGAGCGCGCCATGCAGCGGCTGCGCGAGCTCTACGCCCCGTTCCAGCGCAACCACGAGCGCGTGATCGCGATGAGCGTGCGCTCGGCCGAGCTGAGCAAGTACGCGGCGAACGCAATGCTCGCGACGCGCATCTCGTTCATGAACGAGCTCGCCAACCTCGCCGAGGCGCTCGGTGCCGACATCGAGCAGGTGCGCCGCGGCATCGGCTCCGACCCGCGCATCGGCTACCACTTCCTGTACCCGGGCGCCGGCTTCGGCGGATCGTGCTTTCCGAAGGACGTGAAGGCGCTGCGGCGCACCGCCGAGCAGGCCGGGCGGCCGCTGCAGGTACTGGCCGCGGTCGAGGCGGTGAATGAAGCGCAGAAGCACGTGCTGGCGCAGAAAATCGCCGCGCGCTTCGGCAAGGACCTCGCGGGTCGGCGCTTCGCGGTGTGGGGGCTCGCGTTCAAGCCGAACACCGACGACATGCGCGAGGCACCCAGCCTCGCCCTGATCGCCGACCTGCTCGCCGCGGGCGCCACGGTGCGCGCCTATGACCCGGTGGCGCGCGGCGAGGCGGCAAAGATGTTCGCCGGTGAGGCGCGCGTGCAGATCGTGGACGCGGCGCAAGCCGCGCTCCAGGGCTGCGACGCGCTCGCCGTGGTCACCGAATGGCAGGAGTTCCGCAGCCCGGACTTCGCGGCGCTCAAGCTCGCGCTCAGGACGCCGGCGATCTTCGACGGACGCAATCTGTACGAGCCCGCCGCGCTGCATGCGCTCGGCATCGAGTACTTCCCGATCGGGAGGACCGCGTGAAGGCGCTCGACACGTCCAAAGCCTGCGTGCTGGTAGTGGGCGACGTGATGCTCGATCGCTACTGGTTCGGCGAGGCGACGCGCATTTCGCCCGAGGCGCCGGTACCGGTGGTGCGGTTCCAGAAGGAAAAGCTGATGCTCGGCGGCGCCGCCAATGTCGCGCACAACTGCGCGGCGCTCGGGGCGCGCACGCAGCTGCTGTCCGTGGTCGGTGCCGACGAGGCGGGCGCGACCTTGCAGCGGCTGCTGGAGGAGGCGGGTATCCGCGCCAGCCTGCAGCGCGACCCCTCGATGGCGACCACCGTGAAGCTGCGGGTCATCGGTCAGCGCCAGCACCAGCTGTTGCGCATCGACTTCGAGACCCAGCCCTCGCACGAGGTGCTCGCCTCGAAGCTGGCCGACTTCAAGGCCGCGCTGCCTGCGTGCAACATGGTGATCCTGTCGGACTACGGCAAGGGCGGGCTCACCCACATCGCGCGCATGATCGAGGCAGCGCGCGGCGCGGGCAAAACGGTGCTGGTCGATCCGAAGGGCGACGACTACGCGCGCTATCGGGGCGCCAACATGGTGACCCCGAACGTCGAGGAGCTGCGCGAGGTGGTCGGCCGCTGGGCCGACGAAGCCGACCTGGAGCGCCGCGCGCAGGAGCTGCGCGCCGTGCTCGGCCTCGATGCTCTGCTGCTGACGCGCGGGGCGGACGGCATGTCGCTTTTCCGGGCGAACGGCGCGACGCACTTCAAGGCCGAGGCGCGCGAAGTGTACGATGTGAGCGGTGCCGGAGATACGGTCATCGCGTCGATCGGCGTGATGCTCGGCTGCGGCGCGCCGCTCGAGGACGCGGTGCGCGTCGCCAACCTGGCTGGAGGAATCAAGGTCGGCAAGTTCGGCACCGCCCCGGTCACGCGAGAGGAACTGTTCGGATAAATCATGGTGTATTACGTCGTTACCGGCGCCGCCGGCTTCATCGGATCGCAGCTCGTCGCCGCGCTCAACCGCGCCGGCGTGAACGAGATCATCGCGGTCGACAACCTGCAGAATGCGGACAAGTTCAGGAACCTCGTCGATTGCGAGTTCGAAGACTACCTCGACAAGCGCGAATTCCTCGAGCGCCTGGCGGACGGCCAGTTCGACGGCGCGATCGAGGCGATCCTGCACCAGGGCGCCTGCTCGGACACGATGCAGACCGACGGCCGCTACATGATGGATAACAACTACCGCTACTCGCGCTCGCTGCTCGACTGGTGCCAGGACGAGGAGATCCCGTTCCTGTACGCGTCGTCGGCGTCGGTGTACGGCGCGGGGCGCGAGTTCCGCGAGGAGCGCGCCTGCGAGGCGCCGCTCAACATCTATGCCTACTCGAAGTTCCTGTTCGACGAGCACGTGCGCCGGCGCTTCGCGGGGCGCAGCGCGCAGATCGCCGGGTTCCGCTACTTCAACGTCTACGGGCCGAACGAGCAGCACAAGGGCCGCATGGCGTCGGTGGCGTTGCATGCCTTCAACCAGTACCTGGCCGAGGGCGCGGTGAAGCTGTTCGTCGGCTCGGACGGTTTCGGCGACGGGGAGCAGCGGCGCGATTTCGTGCACGTGGACGATGTGGTGAGCGTCAATCTCCACTTCCTGGATCACCCCGAGGCGTCGGGGATCTACAACTGCGGAACCGGGCGCGCGCAGAGCTTCAACGACGTCGCGGTGGCGGTGGTGAACACCGTGCGCGAGGCGCGTGGCGAGTCCACCCTCTCGCTCGCGCAGCTGGTCGCGCAGGGGCAGGTCCAGTACGTCCCGTTCCCGCCCCAGCTGGTCGGCAAGTATCAGAGCTTCACCGAAGCGGACCTGTCGCAACTGCGGGCGGCCGGCTATAGCGGCGACTTTTACACGGTCGAGGCGGGCGTCGGCTCGTACGCGAAGCGCCTGCTCGCCGCGCGCGGCTGAGGAGCAGCGATGCAAAGGACGATCGAGGATTTCATCGGCGACACGCCGCTGGTGCGCCTGCAGCGGCTGCCGGGCGAGGACAACCGGCGCAACGGCAACACCATCCTCGCCAAGCTCGAGGGCGACAATCCGGCGGGCTCGGTCAAGGATCGGCCGGCGATGTCGATGATCCGCCGCGCCGAGCAGCGCGGCACGATCAAGCCGGGCGATACCCTCATCGAGCCGACCAGCGGCAACACCGGCATCGGGCTGGCGATGGCAGCGGCGCTGCGCGGCTACCGCATGGTGCTGATCATGCCCGAGAACCAGACCGCGGAGCGCAAGCGCACGATGCGCGCTTACGGCGCCGAGCTGATCCTTACGCCGAAGCAGGGCGGCATCGAAGCTTCGCGCGACCTCGCCGAGAAGATGGTGCGCGAGGGCCGGGGCATCATGCTCGACCAGTTCGCCAACCCGGACAATCCGCTCGCCCATTACGAAGGCACGGGCCCCGAGATCTGGCGCGACACCGGTGGCAGGATCACCCACCTGGTCTCCTCGATGGGCACCACCGGCACCATCATGGGTTGCTCGCGCTTCCTCAAGGAGAAGAACCCCGCGGTCCAGATCGTCGGCTGCCAGCCCGAGGAGGGCTCGCAGATCGCGGGCATCCGCAAGTGGTCCGAGGCCTACCTGCCGAAGATCTACGACAAGCGCCGCGTCGACCGGATCGAATACGTGAGCCAGGCGGACGCCGAGGAAATGGCGCGTCGACTGGCGCGGGAAGAGGGCATCTTCGCCGGGGTGTCCTCCGGCGGTGCCATGCACGTGGCGCTGCGCATCGCGCGCGAGCTGAACAACGCGGTCATCGTCAGCATCGTCTGCGACCGCGGCGACCGTTACCTGTCCACCGATGTGTTTCCGGAGTGAAAGCGTTGTGCAGGTGCTAGGCGTTTTGTTGTCTCCTGCTTTTGAGCGGGTCAAAGGTCGACCCGCTCAAAAGCAGGAGATCGGGGGAACCCCAGTGCGCGACGCGAGCGTCGCGGGAAGCTGATGCATCCGCCATGATCCCGGTCCTCGCCTTCGACATCGAGACCGTGCCCGACTGCGCCGGCATCCGGCGACTGTACGGGCTGCCCGAATCGCTGCCGGATAACGACGTCGCCGCGATCGCGTTCCAGAAGCGCCGCACCCAGACCGGCAGCGACTTCCTGCCGCTGCACCTGCAGCGCGTGATCGTGATCTCGTGCGTGCTGCGCGACGCCGAGCAGATTCGGGTATGGTCGATCGGCGAGCCGGAAGAGGACGAGCGCGCGGCGATCCAGCGCTTCTACGACGGCATCGAGCGCTACACGCCGCAGCTGGTGTCCTGGAACGGCGGCGGCTTCGACCTTCCGGTGCTGAACTACCGCGGGCTGGCGCACGCCGTGAGCGGCGCGCGCTTCTGGGAGTGGGGCGACGAGGATCGCGATTTCCGCTACAACAACTACGTCAATCGCTATCACACCCGCCATCTCGACCTGATGGACGTGCTCGCCATGTACCAGCCGCGCAACAACGCCCCGCTGGACGACCTGGCGCGCATCGCCGGATTCCCCGGCAAGATCGGAATGGAAGGCTCCGCGGTGTGGGAACAGTTCAGCAAGGGCGAGGTTCAGCGCATCCGCAACTACTGCGAGGCCGATTGCGCCAACACCTATCTACTCTACCTGCGCTTCCAGCTGCTGCGCGGCGCGTTCAGCGCCGAGCACTATCGGCGCGAATGCGGGCTGCTGCGCGCACTGCTGGAAAAGCAGGACGAGCCGCATTGGCGCGAGTTCCTCGCCGGCTGGCAAGAGCGCGGGTGACGCGGGCGTGAAGCGCGCGCCGGCCGCGCCGCGCCTGCGGCTCGCCATCGAATCGCTGGACTTCGAAGGCCGCGGCGTCGCGCGCACTCCCGAGGGCAAGGTGGTGTTCGTGGAGGGGGCGCTGCCCGGCGAGCGCGTCGAGGCCGAGCTGCTGCAGCGCAGGCGCTCGTTCGACCTGATGCGCACGCTGGCCGTGCTGTGCGAGTGCAGCGGCCGGCGTGCGCCGCGCTGCCCGCATTTCGGCGTCTGCGGCGGCTGCGCCACGCAGCACGCGGACGCGCGCACCCAGATGGCCGCCAAGCAGCGCGGACTCGAAGACAGCCTGCAGCGCATCGGCAAGGTGACGGCCGAGACGCTTCTGCCGATCATCTACGGCGAGGAATGGGGCTACCGGCACCGCGCCCGGCTGACGGTGCGCCGGGTCGCGAAGAAGGGCGGCGTGCTGGTGGGCTTTCACGAGCGGCGCTCGAGCTACATCGCCGACATGACGCGCTGCGAGATCCTGCCGCAGCGCATTGCGCGCCTGATTCCGGGCCTGCGCGCGCTGGTCGAGACGCTTTCCATACGCGAGCGCCTGCCGCAGATCGAGCTGGCGGCGGGCGAGGACGCGGACGTGCTGGTGTTCCGCCACCTCGAGCCGCTCACGCCCGGAGACGAGGCCAGGCTGCGCGCCTTCGCGGACGAGGCCGGTGTCCGGGTCTGGCTGCAGCCGCGCGGCCCGGACAGCGCGCATGCGTTTTATCCGCCAGACGGGGATGCGCTCGACTACGCGCTGCCGGAGTTCGGCCTGCGTCTCGGCTTCGGACCGACGGACTTCACCCAGGTCAACCACGCGGTGAACCGGGTACTGGTTTCGCGGGCGATGCGCCTGCTCGATCCGCGTCCGGGCGAGCGCATCGGCGACCTGTTCTGCGGCCTGGGTAACTTCTCCCTGCCGATGGCGCGCCTCGGCGCCTCGGTCCTCGGCCTGGAGTCGAGCGAAGGGCTGCTCGAGCGAGCGCGGCGCAACGCCGCGGTGAACGGCCTCGCGCAGCGCACGACGTTCGCGGCCGAGAACCTGTGGGCGCTCGACGCCGGGCGGCTCGCCGCGCTGGGCCCGTTCGACAAGCTGCTGATCGATCCGCCGCGTCAAGGCGCGATCGAGGTGGCGAAGGCGCTGCCGCAAGCCTGGCCGCGGCGCATCGTCTACGTGTCGTGCGACCCGGCGACGCTCGCGCGCGACGCGGGGGTCCTGGTGCACGCCCAGGGTTTCCGGCTCGCCGCCGCGGGAGTGGTGAACATGTTTCCGCACACCGCGCACGTCGAATCGATCGCCCTGTTCGAGCGCGGCTGAAAGCGGCGGCGCCGCGCGGCGCCGCCAAAAAGAAAGGGCGCCGCAGCGCCCTTTCGCGGGAGTGTTTCCGCTTACCTGCGACTGCCTCCGCCCCCGCCCAGCATCGCGAGGATCGTGAGCAGATTGGCGAAGATGTTGAACAAGCTCATGTACACGCCCGTCGTGGCGATGATGTAGTTGGTCTCGCCGCCGCGCACGATCCGGTTGAGGTCGTGCAGCAGGAACAGCGAGAACACCACGATCACCAGCGTCGAGATGGTGAGGGCGAGCGCCGGGATGTGCAGGAACATGTTGGCGATCATCGCCACCAGCAGCGCCATCATGCCGACGAACAGGAACTTGCCCATGAAGCCGAAGTCGCGCTTGGTGGTGGTCGCGATCGCGCCCATCACGAAGAAGATCAACGCGGTGCCGCCCGCGGCGTAGCCCACCAGCGCGGCGCCGTTGCCAAGCGCCAGCACGTAGGAGAGCAGCGGCCCGAGCCACCAGCCGAGGATGCCGGTCATCAGCAGCAGCAGCACGACACCCATGTGGCTGTTGCGGTTGGCGACGATCGCGTACTGCAGCCCGATCACCGCGGCGAGCATGATCAGGGTGCCCGCCATCGGATGCAGCACCATCACGGCGCCAGTCGCCATGCCGATGTAGGCGCCGATCACCGTCGGAATCATGGTGAGCGCGAGCAGCAGGTAGGTATTGCGCAGGACCTTGTGCGCGTCGCTCCCCGGCAGCGCCATGCCCGGCGCGTAGCGCGGGCCGCCTTGTCCGAGGACCTGATCGTTCGAGCGGGCCGGTTCCATGTCGAATGGCATCGAAATTCTCCTTTTCCTGGGTATCGTGGCGCAGGCTAGGCGCGCCCTCTTAACACATGCTTAAGACCGCCAAAAACTGCCGAAGTTGCAAGCCGCAACGCCGCGGCGGGGGTGCGACCACTGCGCATCCTACGCCAACGGTAAAATGGGGCACGATGCGGGCAGTACAAGCGGCACCGGAGAGTTGGCAGAGCGGTCGAATGCGGCGGTCTTGAAAACCGTTGACCCGCAAGGGTCCGGGGGTTCGAATCCCTCACTCTCCGCCATCCCCCGACCGCGCTAAGTCTCGAATCCGGCGCGGAAATCCTGTAGAATCCGGCACTTTTTGCGGCCCCGGCACGATCATTCATGGCGCTCATCGTCCAGAAATACGGCGGCACCTCGGTGGGGTCGGTCGAGCGCATCAGGAACGTCGCGCGGCGCATCGCGAAGTGGCGGGCGGCCGGGCACGACGTGGTCGCCGTGCCCTCGGCGATGGCGGGCGAGACCAACCGCCTGCTCGCGCTCGCGCGCGAGATCCAGCCGCAGCCCGATCCGCGCGAGCTCGACGTGGTCGCCTCGACCGGCGAGCAGGTCACCATCGGGCTGCTCGCCATGGCGCTGCTCGAGCTGGGAATCAAGGCCAGGAGCTACACCGGCTGGCAGGTCAAGGTGCTGTCGGACTCGGCGCACACCAGGGCGCGCATCGTCTCGATCGACGAGGCGCGCATCCGCCGCGACCTGAAGGACGGCCAGGTCGTGGTAGTGGCCGGCTTTCAGGGTGTGGACGCGAAGGACGACATCACCACGCTGGGGCGCGGCGGCTCGGATACCTCCGCGGTGGCGCTTGCCGCGGCGCTCGGGGCCGACGAGTGCCAGATCTTTACCGACGTGGACGGGGTATATACCACCGACCCGCGCATCGTGCCCGAGGCGCGGCGCCTGCAGACGGTCACCTTCGAGGAAATGCTCGAGATGGCGAGCCTGGGCTCGAAGGTGCTGCAGATCCGCTCGGTCGAGTTCGCCGGTAAGTACAAGGTGCCGACGCGCGTGCTCTCCAGCCTCACCGACCCGATGATGCCGGTCGCGGAAGAAGCGAAGGCGGGCACGCTCATCACATTCGAGGAAGACCCGCACATGGCGATGGAAAAGGCAGTCATCTCTGGGGTCGCGGCGCAGCGCGACGAGGCCAAGGTCACGGTGCACGCGGTGCCCGACAAGCCGGGCATCGCCTACGCGATCCTCGGGCCGATCGCCGACGCCAACATCAACGTCGACGTCATCGTGCAGAACGTCAGCCATGAAGGCATGACCGACCTGTCGTTCACCGTGGCGCGCGCCGACCTGCCCAGGGCGATGAAGATCCTGAAGGAGCAGGTGCAGCCGCACATCAAGTGCAAGGAAGTGACCGGCGACGACCGCATCGGCAAGGTGTCGATTGTCGGCATGGGCATGCGCTCGCACGCCGGCATCGCCTCGAAAATGTTCCGCACGCTGGCCGAGGAGGGTGTCAACATCCAGATGATCTCGACCTCGGAGATCAAGATCTCGGTGGTGATCGACGAGAAATACACCGAGCTCGCGGTGCGCGTGTTGCACAAAACCTTCGAGCTCGATCAGGAGTAAAATCGCGCTTCGCCCGGCAGACGTGCCCTCGCGGTCTCGCGGGGGGCGCCGAGCGAGCGTTGCACGGCAAGGAGAGATGCCCGAGAGGCCGAAGGGGGCGCCCTGCTAAGGCGTTATACGGGCTTAAACCCGTATCGAGGGTTCGAATCCCTCTCTCTCCGCCAGCATCCGTATGAACGCCTGAACTGTCGGGAGGATCAGGCGTTACGCGGGTCGAATAAAAGCGCATTGCTACACCGAAGTGTTCCACTTTCACATGGAGACTTTGGTGTACGCAGAAAGAGCATCGCCTCGAGCGGCGCGGGCGAAGCTGCTATATCCGCGTCGTAATCCCTGCTTCGCTCCGCCCCCTCTATACGGGGCGAAAGAGCAGGGCAATCCGCGTCAGCATCGGGACCGCGGACAGGCGCAAAGCGCGCATCCGCTGCCGGCGGGAGTCGCTGCGCCTGGAGTAAGAGTTGCGGTTTGACGACGAGGAGTTCGAGGCCTATGGGAGCGCCTTGTGCTACATCCCTCGCGCTTCGCGCGGCGCGAGCAGGCCGTCGAGAGCTTGGTTCAGCGTGCCGAGCAGCTCGGGCAATTCGATCTCCATGACCTGGTCCATGATCCAGCGCTGGTCGTCGCTTTCCATGACTTCGCGAATATGGGCCCCGAGGCAGCGCAGCGCCGGGAAGCTTGCGCCGGGTTCGGGCAGCTCGAAGCTCGAGTAGTCGTCGGCGCGCCGGTTGAGCAGCGCCACGAACCCGGCACGGCTGTCACCCGCCTGCGGGTCCCCGAGCTCGCGCAGGTTCTGCTCCATGATCTCGGCCAGCCGGGTGCCGGTCGCCTGCACCAGCGCCGCGCGCTCGTTCTGCGGCCAGCGAGCGCAGGCCCGGCGGTCGCACAAATGCAATCCGAAGGCGAGCACCTCCGCGAGGATGCGCAAGCCGCGCTCCGGGGTCACGATGCGGTAGCCCGCGCGCGAAAGATTCTCTACCAGCTGATCAGCGAGCCGCCACAAGGTCGCGGCGAGCACGCTCGCCGCGTCTTCCGGCGCGCGGGCGTCCTGCTTGCGGAACCAGACGGTCTTGACGCGCAAGTTCCTAGCCTTGGCGCAGATCGAACTGCCACACGTTCGCGCCGATCTCCCGCGCCTCGGCGAGTGCAACGCCGGTCGCCTCGGTCCAGCTGCGCACCTCGTCGCGAGCCGCAGGGCAATCGGTGATCAGGCGCAAGACCTCGCGAGGCTTCATGCCTTCGAGCACCCTGCGCGCCTCGAGGATCGGGCCGGGGCACACCGCACCGCGCATATCGAGGACCACCTGCGCGCGCCTCACCGGCGCTTTGCCCTTGCGGATGTAGAAGACGTTGCGGTTCGCGGCCTGGTGCTCGACGTGCACGATCTCGTTGCCGGTATGCCGCGCCCAGATGAACAGGTCGTCGCGCGTGCCGGGGCAGTCGGAGGCGAGCGCCAGGATCTGCCCCGGCTTGAGATCGTCGACGACCTGCTTGGCGCCGAGCAGCGGGGCCGGACAAACCAGTCCCGAGAGATCGAGCCTCGCATCCGCAGCGAGTGTCGCTTGCTTGCTCATGGTTGGTCTCCATTGGCCGGCCGGGCGCCGCCCCCCGCCGGCGCGCCGTCCGCCGCGGCAGTCGACCAAGCGAGCATCGCCTCGGCCCAGGCGCGCGCGCTCTGAGCATCGACGTCGAACACGGTAAAGCGATTGCCTTCGCGGATGCGCACCCGCAGCAGCCGCATACCGCCGCCGCCGAAGTCGATCTCCTGCAGCTCGATGCGCTGGCCGCCCAGCGGTACCGTGAGTGTGGCGAGCGGGATGAGAATGGTCATTGGCTTCGTTACCGCGGGCCGCGCGCAACGTGTCAATGTGACACCGATCGACCGGCCGCGGAACTTCCCCGGTGGGCGAATCGCGACCTACCCGTTCGGGTAGGTCCGCCATCCCCCGTCAGAGCGGGGCGCGGGCCCCGCATTGGCGGATGCGCGCCGCCTGCCCGAGCGCATAGGATCGCCTGAGTCTGTCCGACGTGACGGTGCGCGGGCCGCAAGAAAACCTGCCGCCGATAGCGGGTCTCCGAAGGAGGGTCGAGTATGACTAGGAAGCAGCACGACACGCCGCTTCTCGACGAGCTCGAGAAGGGCCCATGGCCGAGCTTCGTGTCGGGACTCAAGCGTCTGGCGCAGGACAACGATATGGCGGCCGACCTGCTCGGCCAGCTCGAGACCTCGTACCGCACCAAGACCGGCTACTGGAAGGGCGGAACGGTCGGCGTGTACGGCTACGGAGCGGGCGTGATTCCGCGCTTCACCGAGCTCAAGGATGCCGAGGGCAAGCCGGTGTACCCCGCCGCCGCCGAGTTTCACACGCTACGCGTGCAGCCTCCGGCCGGCATGCACTATTCGACCGAGGTGCTGCGCAAGCTGTGCGACATCTGGGCGAAGCACGGCTCGGGCCTGATCGCGCTGCACGGCCAGAGCGGCGACATCATGTTTCAGGGTGCCACGAGCGAGAGCGTGCAAGCGGCGTTCGACGAGTTCAACGAGGCCGGCTTCGATCTCGGCGGCGCCGGCGCGGCGGTGCGCACCTCCATGAGCTGCGTCGGGTCGGCGCGCTGCGAAATGAGCTGCTTCGACGAGCAACGGGCGCTGCGCACGGTGATCAATTCCATTCTCGACGACATGCACCGCCCTGCGCTGCCGTACAAGTTCAAGTTCAAGTTCTCGGGCTGCCCGAACGACTGCGTCAACGCCATCCAGCGCTCGGACATGGCGACCATTGGCACCTGGCGCGGCAACATCCGCACCGATGACAAGCTGGGGCGCGAGTGGCATGCCGCGCACGGCGTGGAGGAGCTGATCAACAACGTCGTGGCGCGCTGCCCGACCAAGGCGATCCAGCTCAAGAAGGCGAACGGCGGGGCGCCGGGCGCGCGGGTTTCCGTCGTGGCGCTCGACGACACGCACTGCCTCGAGATCGACAACGCGAACTGCGTGCACTGCATGCATTGCCTGAACGTGATGCCCGGGGCATTGCTGCCTGGCGACGAGCGTGGCGTCGCGATCCTCATGGGCGGCAAGGGTGTGCTCAAGATCGGCGCCACCATGGGTAGCGTGGTCGTGCCGTTCATGAAGCTCGAAACCGAGGAAGACTTCGAGAAGCTGCAGGAACTGGCGCGCAAGGTTCTGGACTTCTTTGCCGAGAACGCGCTCGACCACGAGCGCATGGGCGAGGCCATCGAGCGCATCGGCGTGGCCAACGTCCTCGAAGCGCTCGAGCTGCCGGTCGATCCCAATATGGTGCTGCACCCGCGCACAAACCCCTACGTGCGCACCGACGACTGGGACGAGCAGGTCGAGAAGTCGCGCGCCGGGCGCGCAGCGTAGCTCAGAAAGGGAGGAACAGTCATGGCGCAGACCCAACCGCGCACGCCGATCGAGCACGGCGCACCGGATCCGATGCCGTTCATGCACCCGGTGATGAAGAAGAACTACGGAAAATGGATCTTTCACAGCCATCCGAGGCCGGGCGTTCTCTATCACCGCGCCGAGGGCGGTGACGAGATCTGGACGGTGAAGGCCGGCACGCAGCGGCAGATGGACCACTACACGGTGCGCCGTTTGTGCGATATCGCGGAGGGCTACGCCGACGGCCACGTGCGCTTCACGGCACGTGCCAACATCGAGTTCATGGTCGCCGACGGGACCAAGGTCGAGCCGCTCATCGCGGCGCTGCGCGCGGCAGGCTTCCCGGTGGGCGGCACGGCGAACTCGGTGTCGATGATCGCCCATACCCAGGGCTGGCTGCACTGCGACATCCCCGGCACCGACGCCTCGGGTGTGGTCAAGGCGCTGATGGACGAGCTCTACGACGAGTTCGTGAAGTGCGAGATGCCCAACCGGGTGAAGCTCTCGACCTCGTGCTGCGAGATCAACTGCGGCGGCCAGGCGGACATCGCGATCATCGTGCAGCACACCAAGCCGCCCAAGATCAACCACGACCTGGTCGCCAACGTGTGCGAGCGCCCCGCGGTGGTGGCGCGCTGCCCGGTCGCGGCGATCCGTCCGGCGCTGGTGAACGGCAAGCCCTCGCTCGAGGTCGACGAGAAGAAGTGCGTGTGCTGCGGCGCGTGCTATCCCCCGTGCCCGCCGATGCAGATCAACGACCCCGAGTATTCGAAGATCGCGATCTGGGTCGGCGGCAAGAACTCGAACGCGCGCATCCGCCCGACGTTCCACAAGCTGGTCGCCTCGGGGCTGCCGAACAACCCGCCGCGCTGGCCCGAGGTCGCCGAGGTGGTGAAGCGCATCCTGCGCGAGTACAAGGCCGACGGCCGGCCGTGGGAGCGCGTGTCCGACTGGATCGAGCGCATCGGCTGGCCGGGCTTCTTCGAGAAGACCGGGCTGCCGTTCACCAAGTACCACATCGACAACTGGCGCGGCTCGCGTTACACGCTGAACGCCTCCGCGCACATCCGGTTCTAGGGGCGGGCGTGAAGCTCGGAATCCTGGTCAACGAAGGCCCGTATACGCACGAGGCGAGCGACACGGCTTACCGCTTCGCGCGGGCGGCGCTGGAGAAGGGCCACCAGATCTACCGCGTGTTCTTCTACCACGACGGGGTGAACAACTCGACCAAATACACCGAGCCGCCGCAGGACGACCGCCACATCGTCAACCGTTGGTCGAAGCTCGCCGAGCAACACGGGGTGGACCTGGTCGTCTGCGTGGCGGCGGCGCTGCGCCGCGGCATCAAGGACGAGCTGCTGGCGCCGGGCTTTCGCATTTCCGGCTTGGGACAGCTGGTGGAAGCGGGCATCCAGGGCGAGCGCCTGGTGGTGTTCGGGGACTGAGGCAACGTCCATGAGCGAAACGCAGCAGGCCGACGACGAGCACGTCGAGGGCAAGGTCAAGAAATTCATGTTCGTGAACCGCAAGGCCCCGTACGGCACCATCTACGCGCTCGAGGGGCTGGAGGTGGTGCTGATCAGCGCCGCCTTCGACCAGGACGTCTCGCTCGCCTTCGTCGACGACGGGGTGTACCAGCTTGCCAAGGGGCAGCAGACCAAGCCGCTCGAGGTGAAGAATTTCTCGCCCGCGTATCGCGCGCTGGAGGGCTACGACGTCGAGAAACTGTATGTCGAGCGCGAGTCGCTGCAGGCGCGCGGGCTGTCCGCGGAGGACCTGCTGGTCGACGTTCAGGTGATGCCCGCCGCCGAAATGGCGGCGCTCATGGCCGCGCAGGACGTGGTCATCAGCTTCTAGGAGGCCGCTTGCTGCACATCGTCAACAAGAGCCCCTACGAGCGCAACGCGCTCGAGTCCTGCCTGCGCTTCGCGCTGCCGGGCTCGGCGCTGCTGCTGATCGAGGACGGCGTCTACGCGGCCACGCGCGGCAGCGCGGCCGA
>Ga0307374_10007836_pt1 | contig 16146 bp, 17 predicted proteins | sample OX3MG_FD_202532 | JGI IMG/M metagenome (GOLD analysis project Ga0307374, IMG submission 202532) | Soil microbial communities from Risofladan, Vaasa, Finland - OX-3 | ecosystem: Environmental > Terrestrial > Soil > Coastal area > Acid sulfate soil | place: Finland: Risofladan, Vaasa | collected... | reverse complement strand
AAAGTCCGCGAGCGGAGGATCTTGCGCATGGAGGTGGCCTGCCAGACGCCAGGGTCGCGCGGCCTCTCCGGCGGAGTGGCGTCAGGCTTGGCCTGGGCCAGCGCCCGCACGCGGTCCCTCGGACTTTGGACCTTGCGTTTGTTGAGGTCAGCCACGACGGCGTTGACGGGCTCCCCGCGACTCACCCGGCGGACCACCTCCCTGACGATCTTGGAGGTCTCAGGGTCGATGGCCAGTACGAATCCCTTGCCGTCCTGGCTGGAAATCACCTTGTAGCCGTATGGCGGCGGCCCACCGGCCCACCGGCCCGCGCTGCGGAGGAACTTGTGCGAGCCAGTCAGCGGTCCGGATTGCCGCTCATCGCTCCATCGTTACCGGGGCGCGCGGGCGTGAGGCAAACCCGGGTGCGGGGGCGGGATCAATAAATAAGCACTCGCAATGGCGAAAGTCGGCTGGGCCGGCATTGGTTACGGTTCAGCCACAATGGGGCGCTGCTGTTGCATGCCTTGCACAGCGCGGTGAATCGTGTGGTGAGGTTTTAGCACTGCGAGTGCGAGGACAGGTCGCGGGTGGATCGTGACACGCTGGAAATCAGCGGTCTTACGGTCAGGTTCGGAAGCCTGACCGCGCTCGATGACGTGTCACTGAGGGCGCAGCACGCGGTGACCGGGATCATCGGCCCGAATGGCGCGGGCAAGACCACGCTGCTCAATGCGATCTGCGGCTTCGTCCGGCCGCAGATCGGCCAGATCCTGTTCAGGGGAGACGACCTGACAAAGGTCAGGCCCGAGCGGCTGGCCGGACTCGGCATCGCGCGGACTCTGCAGTCCGTCGGGCTGTTCCGCGGCCTCTCAGTCGCCGAGAACGTGATGGTCGGCGCGACTCCCCGGGCTAAGGCGGGCTTCTGGTCCGCACTCGCCGGGCTGCCGAGGTCCGACGCCGACGAAGCAAGGCTCCGGACGATCGCGCTCGAGGCGCTCGACCGGGTGGGTGCCGCCGACCTGGCTGACCGGATGCCGGAGACGCTGCCGCACGGATCGCGGAAAAGGGTCGCACTGGCCCGCGCCCTGGCAGGCCAGCCCCGGCTGCTGCTGCTTGACGAGCCGGCCAGCGGGCTCCCGGAAGACGAGCTGCCCGAGCTCGGCGCGCTGATCGCCTCGATCGCCCGGGACGCGGACGTCCTGGTGATCGAGCACAGGATGGACCTGATGATGTCGGTCTGCGACCACATCTTCGTGCTCGACTTCGGCGTGCTGATCGCCCAGGGCAGCCCGGCGCAGGTTCAGGCCGATCCGCTGGTCACCGAGGCGTACCTGGGCGTGCTCCATGAGTGAGTCAGCCACGCTGATCATCGAGGACGTCGCCGCCGGATACGGCGCGGTGCAGGTGCTGAAGGGCGTGTCGGTCACCGCTCCGGCCGGGACGATCACCGCGGTCCTGGGAGCCAACGGCGCGGGGAAGACCACCCTGCTGCGCGCGATTGACGGCTCGGTCCGGCCGCGCCGCGGCCGGATCCTGCTGTCCGGAACGGACGTGGCCGGCCGCCGGCCGGAAGACGTGGCCAGGGCGGGGATCGCGCACGTTCCGGAGGGCCAGGGGGTTATCACCGAGCTGACGGTCGCGGAGAACCTCCAGCTCGGGCTGCTGCTGCGATCGCGGGCCGACCGAAAGGGCGCGCTGGAGGAGATCTACCAGCGGTTCGCCATCCTCGCCGACCGCAGGAACCGGGCCGCCGGGACGCTGTCCGGCGGCGAGCGGCAGATGCTGGTCATCGCCAGGGCACTCGCGACGGCGCCCCGCGTCCTGCTGCTCGACGAGCCGTCGCTCGGGCTGGCGCCGAAGGTCGTTAGCAACGTTCTGCAGCTGATCAGGGGCCTGCGCGACGAGGCGGGCCTGACGATCGTGCTGGTCGAGCAGAACGCCCGCAGCGCACTGGCGATCGCCGATACCGGAATCGTGCTGAATCTCGGTGCCGTGGTGGCCAGCGCTCCGGCTGCCGCGCTCGCCGCCGACGACGCCCTCCGCCGTCACTACCTGGGATTTTAGGAAGGCAGGGGATGGTCGAGTTCCTGAACTTTACCTTCGAAGGGCTCAGCGCCGGGATGATCTACGCGGCGATCGGGCTCTCGCTGGTGCTGATCTGGCGCGGTACCAGGGTGCTGAACTACGCGCAGGGCGCGATGGCCATGTTCACGTCCTATATGGCGCTGCTGGTCATCAACGCGACCGGCAATTACTGGCTCGGCTTCGCGGTGGCGCTGGCGAGCGGCCTGGTCATCGGAGCGGTCGTCGAGCGGGTCGTGATCAGGCAGGTGACCGGCAAGCCACCGCTGAACGCCGTGATCGTCTCGATCGGGCTGCTGATCGGTCTCGAAGGCCTGGCCGGCCTGCTGTTCAGCTCCAACAACAGGTCGTTCCCGCCGGCTTACTCGATCAACGGGCTGAGCATCGGATCCGTGGCGCTCGGGATCACCTGGAACGACGTGTTCACCGCCGTGGCCGTGCTCGCCGCCGCGGGCGTGTTCGCCGCCGTGTTCAGGTACACCTCGGTCGGCCTGCGGCTGCGGGCGACCGCGTTCAGTCCCGCGGTGGCCAGGCTGCTCGGCGTCCGGGTCGGGCGGATGCTCACGCTGGGCTGGGCGCTGGCCGGGCTGCTCGGCGCGCTCGCGGGGATGCTGGTCACCCCGTCGACGTTCCTCAGCCCGAACAGCATGGACGTGATCTTCGTGCTCGGCTTCACCGCCGCGGTGATCGGCGGTCTGGAGAGCCCGGCTGGCGCGGTGGCCGGCGGCCTGATCCTCGGCGTCGTGCTGAGCTACGCGGGCGGCTACCTGAACAGCCAGGTCGTCAACCTGTTCGGGCTGGCCGCGCTGCTGCTGGTCCTGATGCTGCGGCCGAACGGCCTGTTCTCCTCGGCACCGGCCAGGCGGGTGTAGGAGATGACAACGACACCCTCCGAGCCGGACCAGACCTCCTCGCCCGACCAGCAGTCGCGGGCCGTTCCGATCGTCACCGGATCCACGCCCCCGGCGGCCGCGGCGCGACAGCAAGGCCGCGTCCGCGTGCCCACCCTGGCCAGGCACCTGGGGATCGCCGTGCTGGCGGCCGTCGTGCTGGCGATCGCCTCGGCCATGATCGGCGATTACCGTGACTACGAGCTGGCCGAGATAGCGGCCTTCGTCGTGGCCGTGGCCGGGCTCACCGTGCTGATCGGGCTGAGCGGGCAGATCTCGATCGGGAACGGCGCGTTCATGGCCGTGGGCGGCTATACGGCCGCCCTGCTCTTCCTGCACCTGCAATGGCCCCTGGTGCTGGTCCTGCTCGCGGCGACCGGCGCGGCGGCGCTGGCCGGAGCCATCTTCGGCGTGGCCGCCGCCCGGCTGCGCGGGCCGTACCTGGCCGGGGCGACGCTCATGCTCGCCGTCGCGCTGCCGTCGCTGTCCACGCAGTTCCAGAGCGTGCTCGGCGGCGACCAGGGACTGGGCTTCTACATCAGCGTGCCCGGTTTCCTCGGGGCCAGCTTCTCGCTGTCCCGCTGGCAGGCCTGGTTCAACTGCGCGGTCGCGCTGCTCGTCCTGGTCCTGCTCGCCAACCTCACCCGGAGCAGGGTCGGCCGGAACTGGCGGGCGCTGCGGGACGACGAGGTCGCCGCGTCGCTTGCCGGGCTGAACGTCGCCAGGCTCCAGATCGTCGCCTTCATCGTCAGCGCGGCCTGCGCCGGAGCGGGCGGCGTGCTGCTCGCCGTCTGGATCGGGACGGTCTCGACCAGCCTGTTCGCCCTCGGCCTGTCGATCCAGCTGCTGACCGCCGCCGTGCTCGGCGGCCTCGGCAGCCTGACCGGCGCGATCTGGGGCAGCGCGCTGCTCGTCATCGTGCCCACGTTCCTGGCGGACTTCGCGACCAGCCACGGCATGAACCAGACGACCAGCTCGAGCGTGCCGATCCTGGCTTACGGCGTCGTCCTGATCGTGGTGATGGTCGCCTTCCCCGGCGGGATCCAGGGCGGCCTGATCCGGTTCTACAATCTGCGCCGGCGTCGGCCGGCCGATTACCACCAGGAGGAGAAAGGAACAACATGATCAGATCGCAACGGGCGAGGCTCGGCACCATCGCCGGCCTCGCCACTCTGAGCCTGCTGGCCGCCGCGTGTAGCTCGGGAAGCAGTTCGGGCGGCAGCGGCAGCGGCCTGACGGCCTCGGACACCGGCATCACGGCCACGACGATCACGATCGGCAGCCACCAGCCGCTGACCGGCATCGCCGCCCCCGGATACAGCGAGATCGCGCCGGCCGCCAACGCGTACTTCAGCTACGTGAACGCGCACGGCGGCATCTACGGCCGCAGGATCGTCTACAAGTACCTGAACGACCAGTACAACCCCACGATAACGTCGACGGTGGTGCACCAGCTGATCCTTCAGGACAAGGTCTTCGCGATCTTCAACGGGCTCGGGACCCCCACCCACCTGGCCGTCGCGCAGTTCATCAACAGCGAGCACGTCCCCGATGTCTTCGTCGCCTCCGGCTGCGAGTGCTGGAACGCCCCGTCCACGCTGCCCGACACCTTCGGCTGGCAGCTCGACTACGTGCGGGAGGGCAAGATCCTCGGCACGTACATCGAGCAGCACTTCAAGGGCAAGAAGATCGGCTTCTTCTACCAGAACGACGAGTTCGGTCAGGACGGCGTCAAGGGCCTCAGCTACGAGATCCCGAAGTCTCAGATCGTCTCCAAGCAGAGCTATGACCCGACGAACATCAAGATCGGCCCCCAGGTGGCGGCGCTCAAGGCGGCGGGAGCGCAGGTCGTGGTCTCCTTCACCGTCCCGGCCTTCACCGCGCTGCTGAAGCTCAACATGCTCGGACTGAAGTACGCGCCGCAGCTCGCGGTCAGCGACGTGGGCTCCGACCCGATCACGCTGGCCGGCCTGCTCGCCTCGTTCGCCAAGAACAAGACCGCGGGCTTCGGCAACTCGCTGACCCAGGGCATCATCACCGACAGCTACCTGCCGTCGCTGGGCCAGACCTCCAATAGCTGGATCAGCCTGTTCCAGGGGATCTACCAGAAGTACCTGTCGAAGACCATTCCGGCCTTCGACGGCAACGTGCTCTACGGGATGTCGGTCGGCTACACGTTCGTCCAGGCGATGTTCAAGGCCGGCAAGAACCCGACCAGGGCGGACCTGATCAGCGCGATCAACAAGGGCCTGGCGCAGGCGGTCGCGGTGGCCCCGTTCGCGTACTCCGCCGGTGACCACAACGGGATCACCGGCGCCTACATCGGGACCATCACGAACGGAGCGCTGGTCCCCGACACCGGCGTGTACGTGACCGACGACTCGGCGACCGGGGCGATCACCACCGACTCGACGCCGCAGCCCGCCGCTCCGGCGAGCGGGATACCGTCACCGTAGCGGCTCGCGGGCCGCGAGGTCGCGGGTGCTTACGACAGCGATGGCCCGGCACCGTTGATGCGCCAACGGTGCCGGGCCATCGCCGTGCCTGGCGGAGCGGCCCCGTATTGTCGCTGCTATGACGGGCGCGTTCGGTACGACCGTGGCTGACTACGCGGGGACGATTCCCGGGCTGCTCGAGCGGGCGGCCGAGCGGGACCCCGGCGGGATCTGGCTGCGCACCGATGACCTGCAGCTGACTTTCGCCGAGACCGCCGAGCGGGTGGCGGGCGTGGCGGCCGAGCTCACCGAGGCCGGGATCGGCCACGGCGACCTGGTCGTGCTCACGGCCCGGACCGCGCCCGAGTACCTGCTCAGCTGGCTGGCGCTGGCCGCTCTCGGCGCCGTGACCGTGCCGGTCAACCCGGCGAGCGTGCCTGCCGAGCTGGGCGGCCTGCTCCGTCAGGTGCGGCCGCGCGCGGTGCTGACCGACCCCGGCCTGTACCGGGTGCTCGATGAGGCTGCCGCAGGAGACGGGCCGGTGCGAGCCGTTGTCAATGTGCATCGGCTGGGCGCAGGCCGGACCGGCCGGCCGCTCTCGGATGTCCCGCCCGCGCGGGTCCGCCCCGATGACCTCGCGGTGCTGATCCCGACATCGGGAACGACGGGTCGGTCAAAGCTGGTCATGCAGACCCACCGGGCGTACGCGATGGCCGCCGAGGGGTTCCCGTTCTGGATGGAGCTGACCGCCAGCGACCGGCTGATGACGTCACTGCCGCTCTTTCATATCAACGCGCCCATCTACTCGGTGCTCGGGTCGCTCGTGAGCGGCGCCGGGCTCGTGCTCGTGCCGAAGTTCTCCGCGAGCGGGTTCCTCGACACCGCGCGCCGCCACGGGGCGACGGAGTTCAACGCGATCGGGGCGATGCTCGAGATCCTGATGCGGCAGCCAGAGCGGCCGGACGACGCCGACAATCCGCTGCGGCTCTGCTACGCCGGGCCGGCCCCGGAACGGGACCGGCACGAGCAGATCGAGCGCAGGTTCGGCATCCGGATCGTGGTCGGCTACGCCATGTCCGAGTCGCCGTACGGCCTGATCTGGCCGCACGGGCAGCGGCCCGTCGGGACGCTGGGCGCGGTGCGGCAGCATCCCTACCTGGGAACCATTAACGAGGCGAAAGTCGTGACGCCCGCGGGCGCCGACATCCCGCCTGACGGCGGGCGGGCCGGCGCGGCGAGCGGGGCGGCGCTAGGGCCGGGGGAGACCGGCGAGATCCTGCTGCGCAACCCGGTGATCACGCCCGGGTACTGGGGCATGCCGGAGGAGACCGCGGCGGTTATGACGGCGGACGGCTGGCTGCACACCGGTGACCTGGCGACCGTCAACGGCGACGGCACCTTCACCTTCGTGGGCCGGCGCAAGGAGGTGCTGCGCCGCCGGGGCGAGAACCTGTCGCCGCTCGAGGTCGAGGAAGTGCTCGACTCGCACCCGGCCGTCCTCGAGTCCGCGGTGGTCGGCGTCGCCTCCGAGCTGACCGAGGAGGAGATCAAGGCGTTCGTCGTCGCGGCGCCGGGAGCCGAGATCGACCTGAGTGACCTGCACCGCTACGCGGCTGAGCGGCTGTCGGCCTTCAAGGTGCCCAGGTTCTGGCAGGTGATCGACGAGCTGCCGAGGACGCCGACCGAGCGGATCGCCAAGCACCGGCTGCCCGCCGGGCACCAGCCGGGGGAGTACGACACCGCCCCCGGCTAGGCCCGGCGGGATCGCCGCGGTCCTAGATCCAGTGGAAGAGGTTCAGGAAGCGGTCGGCGAGGGCCTGGTCGCCGCGCACCGTGCCGCCCCGGATCCGGCCGAACGCGGTCAGCACCATGCTGCCGGCGTCGAACTCGATCACCGCGGGCAGGTCGTCCACGCTGCCGGGCTCGTAGCTCATCCCGTTCTCGCTGATCGTGACCCTGGTCGTCGCCGCGTTGTGGCCGGTGGTGACGTTGATGCCGATCGTGAACGGGGTACGGTCCGCGTCTGGCCTGATGGTCGACTGCCAGATGATGAACATGAACGGGACGAGCAGGTCGGCGGCGTCGGCAGAGAGCGCGTGCGCCGTGCCCTGCCCTTCGCGGATGTCCCAGGTGTGGACCCCGTAGTCCATGAGCTGGCCGGCGGCATAGATGAAGGCAGGCACCGGGCCCATGTAGAAGTGCGGGACGATCATCGACGACCACTCGTCCGCGCTGAGCGGCTCGAGAATGCCCATCATCTGGTCCAGGTCGGCGCGGACCCTGCTCATCATCTCGGACTGAGAAAGGCTGCGGAACGCCTGGGCCGAGTCGCCCGCCCGCTCGTGCATGCCGAGCAGGCCGTACGCGTTCTCCGGCGTGGCGCCGGACCGTGCTACCTCGAAGGCCTTGAAATACCCCTCCATGGTGTCGACGAGGTGGCCGATGACGTCCCTGACCTCCCAGTTCTCGCAGGCCGTCGGGGCCTGCCACGAATCGGGCCGCTCCGCCAGGGAGAACATCTGCTCCGCCTGGTCGCGCACGACGCGAAGGATGGTGTCCTTTCCTTCGTATGTCATGGCGTTCCACTCGCTCATAGCGCCCACCTTTGTGTCGATGTCATCAGAAAGCGGATTGGCCGGCCCCGGGGGAAATTGCTCAGGCACGGCCAGAGCGGCCGGGCGGCACATATGACGAACCTCAGCGCAAACGAGTGCCGGCTGTCAATGGCTCGCGACGGCGATCCTTGTCAGAGCCTCGCCATAGCGGACGGCGACGAGTTGGGCGATCGCGGGATGCGCGCCGACCGGAGGCGCGCACGGCGCGTTAAGAGCGCCGCTCAGCATCGCGAACTCGGCCGGATCGGTCTCGGGCCCGACCACGCACGGCGACAGGGTCAGGTGGGTGGCTCCCGTTTCGCGCAGCCGCTGCACCGCCGCGTCGATGCTGGCCGGATCGCCCAGCGACGCCGGCGCGGCGGGAACCGCCAGCCGCGCGGCCAGCAGGACCGTCGTGACGCCCGCGTCGGCGACGGCCTGCGGCCCCCGGTCGGCCACGACGATGATGCCGGTCGCGCCCGCCGCGATGTTGAGGCCGCGGGCCCGGCTGGCCCTGGCCAGGCCCACCTCGTGCAGCCGGTCGTGCAGGGCACCCGCCAGCAGCGGATGCGGGCCGAGTGCCGTCGCGAGCATGACAGGTGCCGTGGCCGCGCTGATCGCGGCCGCTATCGCCGCGTCGTGCACCGGATGCGGGCCTGCGAGCAGCGGGACGACCACTGCCCGCGGTCCGTGTTGCGAGCGCGGATCAGCCTCCGCCGCCAGCGCGTCGGCCAGCGCGTCGGCCAGCGTGTCGGTGCTGCCGTTCAGGTAGCCGATCCTGATGTCGACGCCAGGACAGGAACTGGCGGCCGACTCGGCGACGCTGCTGGCGAGGTCGGCGGTGGCTTCACCCCAGCCGGGGACCGCGAGTACCAGCGCGGGCGCGTCGGACGCGACGCTGATCCGGTGCAGGCTCCGGTGGCGGCCGACCCGTCGGGGCCTGCCGCCGGAAGCGCGCCGCGGAAGGCTCGGGCTGCCGTTATCCTCCGGTGCCCCTGGAAAGCGCTGCGGCAGCCCCGGACTGGTCGCGTTGTCGCCGTTGGCGGAGGTCGGCCTGCGCTGCGGTAGCGGAGAGAAGGGCGCCGACTCCGGGCTCTGATCAGTCACGCTCATGTATCGTAATGCTCACTGGCCGATGCCGACTGTCGTTCTGTGATGTTCGCACCGAAAAGTGAGTGTATTCACGAATTTTGTGATTTGCGAATCACAGCTCGGCCGATCTGCCGGCTGCGTCAGTCGGCGCTCAGCATGCTCCTGTACACCGTGACCAGCGCGGCTTTCTGCTGGTCGGACAGCCGGCTGTCGGCCTGGATCGCCTGCTCGACGGCCGGGATGCCGGCTGCCGCGTCGGGTGTCTCTCCGTCGCCATGGTGCAGCAGGCCGGCATGGGTGAGCAGCGTCTCCGCCGAGACGTTGAGCGCCTCGGAGATCAGCTTGATGACGCGCATCGACGGCTGATGCAGGCCGCGCTCGACCTGGCTCAGGTACGGGTTGGAGAGCCGGGTCTTCTCGGCCAGCTGCCGCAAGGACAGGTTGGCAAGCTTGCGCTGCCTGCGGATGAAGTCGCCGAGCGCCTCCATCTGGGTATCCCAGGGTTCGTTCATGTCGCTCCTTCCGGCCGCGGCGCCGCCACGGCCGACGGGGCGCGGCCGATGGTCCTGCCATCTGCCGCGCCCCGGTCGTCCGCCGAACCTTACTTGGTGGTCGGCTTGGCCTTCTTGGGCGCCGAAGCGGTGCGCCGCGACGCGGGCCGTGCTGGCCCGGTCTTCTTCTCGGCTGGCGTAGCCTTCCCGGACGTGCGGGCTGGTTCGGCCCGGTGAGCCGTGGTCGCGCTGGCGGCCTTGCCGTTCTCCGCGGCCGGCTTGACCTTGGCGGCGCTAGCGGTGCCGTTGTGGGTCACCGCGCCGGCCGGAGAGGTCTTCGGTGCCGATGCGGTGACCTGGCCGAACGCGGCGGCGGCCTGGTGGGCCAGCGGGGTTGCGACCGTTCGCAATTGGCTGACGACCTGGCGCCGGACGGACCGGACCTGACCGGCGACGTCATGAGCCCCGGCCATAAGGTCGTCTCCGCTCGGCAGCCTGGCAATCAGGCCTGGCGCCTTCTCGCGCAGCAGGGCGAGCTGGGTGAGCTGCTTCTCCCTGAGCTGGGTGAGCTGCTCGGCGTATGGCAGCTTGATGGTGGGCATGCTGGGGAGCTGCGGCTGGATCATCTGGGCAGTGGCCGTCACGTTCTTGACGGTATTAGTCACCCTCCGGTGTCCCTTGCGGGCAGCGGCTAGAAGCTGATCCTGCAGCTCCTGCCCCGCGGCGCGGGTGTCGATCATTGTGATCCTCCTCCTGAGTTCTAAGCTAAATATAGTTTGCATTGGTAGATATGTCAAGCGTGGCGGCCCGGCCGGTGCTGGGGCCGGGGTGGAGCTGGGGGCAGCGGGCGCCGGTGGCAGCGGGCCTGGGGCGTTACGAAGCCGAGCCGCGCGCCTTCACCAGCCCGGTCTCGTAGGCGAACACCACCGCCTGGACCCGGTCCCGCAGGCCGAGCTTGGCCAGAACCCGCCCGACATGGGTCTTGACGGTGGCCTCGGAGACGAAGAGCCGCTCCGCGATCTCGGTGTTGCTCAGGCCCTGGGCGATCAGGATCAGGACCTCGCGCTCCCGGCTGGTGAGACCAGCCAGGTCAGGGGGCTCGCTCGCGGCGTCGGTGGGGAACATCGGCGCGAACCTGTCGATGAGCCGGCGCGTCGTCGATGGTGCCACGACGGCGTCCCCCGAATGGACGGACCTGATCCCGAACAGCAGTTCTTCCGGCGGCACGTCCTTCAGCAGGAAGCCGCTGGCCCCGGCCTTGAGCGCGGCGAACGCGTACTCGTCCAGGTCGAATGTCGTCAGCATGAGCACCCGCGGCCGGTCGCCGCCCTGGCAGATCCGCCTGGTCGCCTCGATCCCGTCGAGCCTGGGCATCCGCACGTCCATCACGACGACGTCGGCCGTCGTGCCGCGGAGCAGGTGCACGGCGGCGAGCCCGTCGCCGGCCTCGCCGACGACGGCCATGTCGGGCTGGGCATCGAGCACCATCCGGAACCCGGTGCGCACGAGTTCCTGATCATCGACCAGGAGGATCCGGATGCTCATGCGGCGCCGGCCCGCGCGGGAGCGATCGGCAGCCGCGCGGTGACCTGGAAGCCGCCGTTCATCCGCGGGCCAGCCTGGACGGTTCCGCCGTACATGGCGGCCCGCTCGCGCATCCCGGTCAGCCCGTGGCCGGCGCCGTCGCTGGCGGCCGCGCCGCCCAGCCCGTTGTCCGTCACGGCTAGCTCCAGCGCGTCGGTGCTGTAACGCAGCAGGACGCATGCCCTGGCCCAGGGACCGCCGTGCTTGCGGGTATTGGTGAGCGACTCCTGGATGATGCGGTACGCGGCGAGCGCGGTTCCGTCGGGAAGCGGCAGCGGCTCACCCTCGATCGTGCAGGAGACCTGCAGTCCGGCGGCCCTGGTCTGGTCGAGCAGGTCATCGAGCTGGCCGATGCCGGGTACCGGCGCCAGCGCGGCCCTGCCCGCCGTCCCCGCCGTCCCCGTGGTCACGGTGGAGCCAGCCGGCAGCCCGGCCGCACCGGGACCGGTCTCGTCGTTGCTGCGCAGCACGCCGAGCAGGACCCGCATCTCGGCGAGTGCCTGCCGGCCCGTCGCCGAGATCGCCGCCAGCGCCTCGCGGGCCCGGCCGGGATCGGTTCCGAGCGCGTAGGCGGCTCCGTCGGCCTGCACGACCATCACGCTGACGTTGTGCGCGACGACGTCGTGCAGCTCGCGGGCGATCCTGGCCCGCTCGGCGGCGGTGGCGATCTGCGCCTGGGCGTCCCGGTCCCGCTCCAGCCTGGCGGCGCGCTCTTCCAGGTTGGCGTAGTAGGCGCGGCGGTACCGCATCGAGTCGCCGAGCACCCATGCGATCAGGCATGGCCCGGCGAACAGGATCGAGGCCATGAGCAGCCAGGCCGTCAGGCTGATAGTCGCGGCGTGCCGCATCCGGCCGAGCTCGGCGGCCGACCCGAGCAGGCAGACAGCGAGGCCGATTACCGACTGGCGCCTGGTGGTGTAGGCCGCGAGGGTGTACAGCAGGATGAGGATGGCGAGGTCGGCGGGCGACGGCCTGATGCCGGCAGCCACCTGAACGGCTCCGACCGCGATCGCGGTGGCGAACGCGCCGGCTGGATGGGCACGGCGGAAGACCACCGGGATGGTCACTCCGAGAGTTGCCGGGATCAGCAGCCACTGGCGCAGCACCAGGCCAGTCGCCAGGCCGCTGGAGGCCAGCACCGCGGCCAGGGCGCCGTCCACGAGCCGAGGGTGGCGGCGCAGCCATGCGTACAGTGCGGACACGGCACCAGGCTATCCGCGGGTATCGCTCATGACGTCATCCCACGGGCTGGCTCCAGCTCATCCCAGCGGACGATCTGCAGAGAATTGCCGTCCCTGCGGTAGTCTCAAGCTCCTGACCACGCTCCGCGGGCCGTTGCCGACATCATCTCTCATCGCCTCAGCCAGCCGCGCGGGGTCAACTTGGGCCCCCACGGTGACCGCGCGGGTCCATCAAACGGATGACGCCGGGCTGACGTTCTGGCTGACGCGGCGCCGGTCCCGGCCGGCGCACGCTGAGGCCATGACACAGACAGCAGGGGGCGCAGCCCTCCAGTGCGCCGTCCTGGTCGGGGCAGGCAAGACCACCACCATCGAGATACTCGAGGGCCACCGGCGCCGGGACGCGGGCGAGGTCAGGGTGCTCGGCGCCGACCCCGCGGCAGCGGGCCGGGCCTGGCGGGAGCGGATCGGCGGCGCCGGCCAGCCTGGGCCGCTCGCTGAGCACGATCGAGCGGGCCGACCCGCCCTTCGACCCCGGCCCGCTGCCGCGCTCGGGCAGCGGCAGGCTGCCGCGAACGCCTGCGGCGGGACAAGGATCCCGCGACGGTGGTGCGGGAGGTGCCGTAGCTGCCGGCGCTAGCTCAGGATCGGGCCGCCCCGGCGGGCCGAGTCGAAATCGCCGGTGCCGTCCGGCTCAGCATCGAAGCTGTTGCGCGGGTACACCGTGCGCCCGTGGACCGGGATCTGCTCCGGGTGCGCCCCTGAGGCCGATACCTGCTTGATCTTGACGAAGCGCTTGATGTCCTGCCAGCCGTAGGCCAGGGCGAGACCCAGCCCCGCGACGACAAGCAGCTTGGATGTGGTCTTGATCACTTGTGCATCCCCCTCATGACCCGGCCTGATCCGGTCTGATCCGGCCGTAGCACTCGGCCGGCCGCGCCGCAGCGCTCGCGCCAGCACCTGGCTTTCCCCGTCGTCATCATCGCATGACGGCGCGGACGGCAGCGACAGCTCCGGCGGCTAGCCCGGCGTGATTAGCGACCGTCCCCTCGGGCCGGGGCCTGCCCGGGTACCGGTTCCGTGCGCTGCTCGGGTACCGTCGGCTGGGCGGCCTGCCTGGTCGTCTCCGGGCTGGCCTGCCCCGGGACATTTGCCCCTTGTTCCGGGAAGCTGGCCGCTTGTTCCGGGGTGCGTGCCGTTTGTTCGGGGACGCCTGGGGCCACTTCCGGGACTTCCCAGTCGTCATGAACGATCGGCTCTTCCGGGTCGGGCATCACCTGGCGCCCTCCCTTGCGGGCCGCGAAGATGCCCCCGATGACTTCCCGTTTCGGCACCGGCTCCTGCGGCTGGCGAGACTGGTACCTGTCGGCTCTGAAGACGAGCGCGATCCAGATGGCCAGCGTGGCCGCCAGGGCGACTGCCATGATGCCGAGCCAGTAGTTAGGCATGGCCCTCACCTCCCCCTGACAGTCATTTCCGCTGCTCACGCGGGCAAGCATGATCTGCTTGCCCGCGTGAGCAGCGGGGCTGGGAGGCGGGGCGGGCGGCTAGGCCGCGCGGCCCGGCTCGGCGTGTGCTCTCGTCCGCCGGGCGGGTGCTGCCGGGGCGGTCCTGGCAGGCTTGGGACACGGGACCGTGACGCACCGCTCGTAGGCGGCCACCGTCTCGGCGGCGATCCGCTCCCACGGGTAGCGGGACCTGGCCCGGTCGGCGGCGGCGATGCCGAACGCCGTCAGCTTCATCGGCGCTGACAGCAGGTCGCGGATCCGCTTGACGAAGACCTCAGGCCCGCCGGCCGGCAGCAGCAGCCCGGTCGTGCCGTCGACCACGGCATCGGAGTAAGCGCCTACCGCGTACGCCACGACCGGCGTGCCGCAGGCCATCGCGCTGATCGCTGCGGCGCCGTATGGCTCGTAGCGGGCCGCGCTGACGAAGATGTCGGCCGAGCGCATCAGGGCCGGCAGGTTCGTGCTGGCGACTTGCCCGGTGAAGGTGACCCGGTCGGCCACGCCGAGCCCGGCGGCTAGCTTGCCGAGCTTCTTGTACGCGATGTCGGAGTCCAGCTCATCCTGGTCTGGCCCGCCGGCGATGACTAGCTCAGCTCCCGGCAGGCCGGGCAGGGCACTGATGAGCTTGTCCAGCCCCTGGTGGTCGGCAAGGGAGCCGACGTGCAGCAGCCGGAGCTCACCGTGGCGCCTGGCAGCCGCGCCCTCAGGATCGAAGCGGCCGGTGTCCACGCCGCAGGGCACGATCCTGACCCGCGCGCCGGGAATACCGAGCCCGGCCAGCCCGGCGACCTCATCGGAGGTGTGCGCCAGCACGCCGGTCACGGAGCGGGCGACGCCAGCCTCCATCCGGATGCGGGCACTGTCCTGCGGCCCCGGCACGCCGTGGCGCTGCTCGGCGGTGCCCAGCGAGCCGAAGCTCTGGACGATCGGCGCCGGCACCTCACGGGCGGCGAGCAGAGCGGCGAGGCCGCTGGTCCAGTGATGCGCATGCACGATGTCCGGTGTGTCCTTCTCCCAGCGCGCTGCCAGGTGCCTGCCGATCTCTGCGACGTACTGCGGCAGCTGGTCAGCGGGAACGGGCGCTGGCGGGCCAGCCTTGATGTAGCGCGCGGTGAGGCCAGGAGCAAGCGTCTCGCGGTCCGGCAGGCCCGGTGCGTCCTTTCGGGCGCAGATGACGACGCTGTGGCCCTGAGCGGCGAGCGCCCTGCCGAGACCTGCAACGTGCGCGGCCTGCTCGGCGGCGTACGGATCGGACGGGGTAACTGGCGCTGAAACATGCCGTGCGACGAGGGCGATCTTCATCCCTTGGGTCTCCCTTGCGGTGTCCGGCTGATGTCACCGCGGACGCCTGCTAGGAGAGGCCAGTCCTGGAGTTCTGAGCGCTACGAACGAGTCGCTACTCTCACCGCAAAACGGAAAGGCACACCCAGCAACGTCACACTGTGACAGATGGGTGTGCCTGCGTCGTAAGCACTGCCCAAAAAGCTACACGAGCTTCGCCCGTCTGTCCAGGCTCGCCGTCAGCGGAATGCCGGGCTCGGCAACGCCGGCCGAGCAGCTGCCGGCGGCCGGCATCGACGCGGCCGCGATCATCGCCGTCGTCCTGCGAGCTCGTAGCTGGCTGAGCGGGCGGGCGTAGCTGAGCCGGCGGGCGTAGCTGAGACCGGCAGCGGCCTGATCAGGAGCGCCAGGCGCTGCTGGTCCGGGAACCTCCGCGCGCATAGCATGTCCCTGATACGGCTTCGGTGCCATGGATCGGCATCGCCGCCGAGGTGTCCTGGCCGGCCGGCCTGACCTGCGAGGGGGGGGTACAGCGTGCCCGAGTTCGAGCTCTCGTCCGAGCAGCGCGACGGCACTCTCGTCATCAAGCTCGTTGGTGATCTCGATATCGTCACGAGCCGGCAGCTCGACGACACCCTCGCGGAGTCGAGCAGGGCGCTCGACCATGTCGTGCTCGACCTGGCCGCCGTCGACTTCATGGACACCAGCTCGCTGGCAGTGATCGTCGGTCACTGGAAGGGCCTGGTGGCGGCCGGCGGATCGCTGGCCCTCGCCGGAGCGAGGTTCGAGTACGCGAGAACGCTGTGGATCACCGGGCTGGCTGACCGGATCCCGATGTACGACAGCGTCGACCTCGCCATTGCCGCCCAGCAGACCGCAGCCGACGGGACAGGCTGAGCCAGTCAGGATCCGGGCTGGTCAGGGTTCGGGGCAGTCAGGACCGGCCCTAGTCAGATTCCGCGCCGGACGGCTCCGGGCCGGATTCTAGTATGCGGTCGCGCAGGTATCCGAGCGCGTGCGCGAGCA
>Ga0307374_10007835_pt1 | contig 16148 bp, 15 predicted proteins | sample OX3MG_FD_202532 | JGI IMG/M metagenome (GOLD analysis project Ga0307374, IMG submission 202532) | Soil microbial communities from Risofladan, Vaasa, Finland - OX-3 | ecosystem: Environmental > Terrestrial > Soil > Coastal area > Acid sulfate soil | place: Finland: Risofladan, Vaasa | collected... | reverse complement strand
AACGTCTCGGCTGGGACGTCGAGGTCAGCGGCGACATGGAGATCGACGAATTCGATGCCTGCCGGCCTGCGTACCTACTGCAGACGGATGACGAGGACCGTATTCAAGGGTGCGTGCGGCTTCTGCCGACAACCGGCCCAACCATGCTCCGCGATACCTTCCCGCTGCTGCTGGACGGACAGCGTGCGCCCGCGTCCGATACGATTTGGGAGAGCAGCAGGTTCGGCGTCGATCTGCGTTCGCGGGACGAGAAGACGGGGCGCAGCATCGCGAAAGCGACGTATGAGCTGTTCGCCGGCATGATCGAAGCCGGCTTGATGCGTCAGCTCACGGACATCGTCACCGTGACGGATGCGCGGATGGAGCGAATCCTCTGCCGGGCGCGCTGGCCGTTGCGGCGTCTGGGCTCGCCTCGAGCGATCGGTAAGACGCTCGCAGTCGCGGGCTATCTCGAAGTGTCTCAGGAATGGCTCGCGTGCGTCCGCGAAGCCGGCGATCTCGCGGGCAGAGTGACGCGCATCATGGGCGGAGAAGCCCACCACGCAAGCCCCAGCGAAGCGATTGGCGCCGCTGCGTAGGCCATCGATCGGCAGCCGGCAGGAGTCCCGGCCGGGTACTCACTGCGAGCGCAAGCGACTGGATCGCTCGGCGATCGACTCCAGCGCGGCTGCCGATCTTTGGAGATTTGCAGAGCTTGTGGGACATGGATATCCGTGACCTCATGTATCTGGAGGCATCGGCAGCCGCGGGCAACTTCACGCGCGCCGCCATGTCCCTTCAAGTCACTACGTCCACGATAAGTCGCCGCGTGGGACGATTTGAGGACGAGCTCGGTCTTGCATTGTTCGAGCGCGGGCATGGCGGGGTTCGGTTGACCAGCGGGGGCAAGGCGGTGTTGCCGCACATCCGGCGCGCACTGGCTGAGCTCGATGCGATCAGACATGCCGGCGATCAAAACGGCACCGGCATAGTGGGCGAAGTGCGCCTGGCGGTGCGCATGCCGCCGATCGGCGAACCTCTTTGCAGCCTGTTGCTTGGGTGGCGGGAAAAATACCCGGAGGTGGTACTGACTGTCGCGGAAATGAACGAGTGGGAAATCCAGACAGCCATACAGCAACGCCGCGTCGATGTTGCTCTGATGACGAGCCATACGCTTTGGCCGAACGCCGTCACGACGCCGCTCTACCGTGAGCGCGTGGTTGCAGCGATGCCTCGTGAACATCCGCTCTCGAATCAAGAGGCGCTCGATTGGGAGAGCTTGCGGAAGGAGACGTTCCTCGTTCAAGGCTGGGACAGCAGTCAGTCCGCGCGCGAGTTTTATGCATCGTTCATGGGCAGTGGCGTTAGGTTCCACACCCACGCGGCGAGCAAACAGTGCGTGTTCGCATTGGTCGGAGCCGGATTCGGAATTACCCTCGCCACGCGGAGTCAGTCCGAGGTCGTGTTCCCTGGCGTTGTTTATCGGCCCATCCGAGAGGAGAACGCCTGGGTGCGCGTTGAGCTTGTTTGGTGTCCCGATGCCGAAGATCCTGCCGTCGGTCGGTTCGTGGCCTTCATGCGCGACGAGGCCCGCTCACGCCGTCTGTTCTGATCTGGATTTCCCAGGGTGCGCTGTTTTCGAGATCGACTCTGTCCGCCGCAGTTTCGCGAAGCCGCGGTCGGTCGCCATGAACCGCGCGAGCATGGGGCCGATTAGCTTCGCGGGCTCGACCACGCCTTGGTCGGTTTCGCGGCCAAGTGCATTGCCGTACGCAACGAGGTCGCGATGAATGGCGGCCGGCAGCTCGATTGTCAGCTTGACCGGCTTGTCGTCCGGGATCGTTCCGAGCTTCAGCTTCGACATGTTGCTTCCTCACAGGCGGTAGGGTTCGAGGACCAAATCGTGCGTGACCATCACGCGCACCGGAAAGCCAGGCCTGATCGTGATCGTCGGCTGGATGTTGAGCGAGCGGCTAACCACCTGCTGGCCGGTCTGGTTGACGCTTTGCGACATCCCTTGCTGAATGGCCTCGGCCAGCGAGCCGTTGTTATTTCCGCTCATGCCGGCTTCTGACCCGACGCTCAGGATGGTCGAGAGGATCGCGGCCTTGAACAGCGTGCCCCAGTGGTTGTCGACCTCGTCCTCGAGGCCCGCGTAGCCCTCTGTATCCGCTCCAGGCTGACGTTCGAGCACGATCGAGCGGCCGTTGGGCATGATCAGGCGGTTCCAGACCAGCAGCGCACGGGACTGGCCAAAGGCGATCTGGGCGTCGTATTGCCCGAGCAAACGCGCGCCCTGCGGGATCAGCAGGAATTTTCCGGTGGGACTGTCATAGACATCCTCAGTCACCTGTGCGGTGACTTCACCGGGCAGATCCGATCGTAGACCCGTGATCAGCGATGCCGGAATCACCGCGCCGGCCTGCAGCACGTATTGGCTGGCCGGCGGCTGGATCCGATCGGGACTGGTTGTCCGTCGATCGACGTTCCCGTTGAGAAAAGCGAGCTTGTGATCCTGGGACGTGAGGTCGGATGATCCACCGCTTGCCGCCGCGGGAGCAGACTGCGCCGACGTCGGTATCGGCGAAGGCGACGCGGTCTGACTGACATTCGTCGTTGCAAAGAGGTGGCTCACCCGCGCCGCTTCTTGCTCCTGGGCAATGCGCTGTTCCTCGGGACTTAGCCCCGCCGCCGGCGCGGGTGCGCCGGCATTCAGGATCGGCCGCCCAAGGTCGCCCGGAAGCGGCGGCCCAAGCTGGGGAGCGGGTTTCGGTAGTCCCGTATAGTCTCGAGGAAGGTTCGCCAGCCCGTCAGGCGTGTTGCGATTGTTGGTGTTGTAGAGTTCAGAGCCGGTTGTCTGGTGTTGAGGCTTTAGCGCGAAGAATAGAGCACCGCCGATGCCGATCGCGGCAGCGGCTCCCAGGCCCAGGAGCACTTTTCGCGACAGCCGGGTGACGGGAGGTCGGCTCGAACGCAGCCGCATTTCCTGCGCGGGCCGGTTGGCTTCGGATGGTCCGCCTCCGTCGTCATGGGGAGCGTCCGTCACGACTGCGGCCTCCCATCGGTGCGGACGATCCGCACGGTCTGCTGGTGCTTGCCCCCGAGTTTGAGCTCCGCCGCGCCGAAGAGCCGGTCGACGATCATGTGATTGCCCTTGACGCGGTAGTTGACGAGCTGGCCGTCACCTTCGGCGCCGATCACCCAGAGCGGCGGCAACTCGCCCTGACTGATGCCGCTCGGGAATTCGATGAACACCTGGCGTCCATCATCGAAGGCGCGGAGCGGCCGCCAGGCGGGATTGTCGCCTTCGATGCGATATCGGAAGTTCAGGGCGTTTATGTCGACGCCGGTGGCGACGGGCGCTGCTGCGTCGGCCGCAGCGTTCTGCTGGCGAAGCGCGATGAGCTGGTCTTCCGCATAAGCCCAAGAGACCGAGGCAATGTAGGTCTTTTCGTCCGAATGCAGCTCGAGATGGTAGGTGCGGCGATCGGTGTTGATCACGAGGTTGGTGATGAGATCTGCACGCGTCGGCTTCACCAGGATGTGGATGCGCTTGGCCGCCCCAATACCGCTCTCCGTGTCACCGATGATCCAGCGTACGGTGTCGCCGGCGGCGACGGGGCCGGAACCGACAAGCTGTTCACCCGGCTCGAGCGCGATGTCGGTGATTTCACCCGGCGCGGCATAGACCTGATAGAGCGCGCCCTCGGAGAACGGGTAGACTTGGATGGCGTTGAGATAGCCCGCCCGGGTCGGCTGAATCCGGGCCGCGCCATTCGCCTGATCGACACGCGCGTGGGGATCGGCTGCCTCGGGCGGTGCGGTCCGTCCGGCTGGAATTGGTTTGAGCTGGCCCGGTAGAGGCAACGGCTTCGGTAGCTCGACGATCTGCACGGGCCTGGGCGGATCGGGTTGAAGCACCGCCTGCTTCGGCGTGTTGTCGTAGCTAATCTCAGGCGGCTTCCAGGCGGTGGCGCATGCGCCGAGCGAGACGGACATTAGCAATAAGGTTGAAAGCGTGGCGATGCGCATCAGCCGAGCTCCTTTGACCAATTGAGGGCGTGGACGTAGACGCCGAGCGGGTTCTTCTTCAGCCGATCAGCGTCGGTCGGCGTCTGCACGACGATGGTGAGGATGGCGCTCCACCGTTCCGTGGAGGCGAGCGCGTCGTCGACATAGCGGCGCTCCACCCACTCGACGCGGAAGCTGTTGTCGGAGGCGCGGATGACGCTCGCCACCTCGACGGACACCTGAGTTTTGCCGATCTTCGAGAACGGATCGTTGGTGCGGGCGAAGTCGTTGAGGGCGAGCGCGCCCTTGTCGGTGACGTAGTTGTAGGCGTCGAGCCAATCCTGGCGCAGCACCACGGGATCGGCAGGAATGCTGCGCACCTCCTCGATGAAGCGCGCGAGGTGCCAGGCGATCTGCGGGTCGGTCGGCTGATAGTCAGCCGCGGCCGGGGCCACCGCTTGGGCCTGGCCGAGCTTGTCGACCTGTACGACCCAGGGTGTGATCGTGCCGCGCGCGGACTGCCAGACGAGGCCGCATGCAAGGCCACCGCTCAGCGCGAGTGCGCCGAAAAAGGCGAGCCGCCAGTTTTTCGCCTGGACGCGGGCGGAGCCGATGCGCTCGTCCCACACTTGGCCGGCCTTTTGGTAGGGCGTCTCTGGCTCGGGTGTCTTGCCGTAGCGCACGGTGGATCGTCGAAACATGGCTTTACTCCCCCTCGGAAAGGTCGACCTGACTGCCGCCGCTTGGCCGATCGCCGGAGCGGATGGCATGGTCGGCGGCAGTCACGCCGCGATTGATGGTCTGGCTGCGCCTCATGCGCTGCGCCCACGCGGGTGGCCCGTCGGAAGCCGTCGAGGATCCCGCCGCACCAGCGATTGCCGGCCCGCTTCCGCGCATCACAGCGCGTTCGCCCGATGCAAAGCTCTGTTGCAGGCTGGCTGCCGCGCGGCGGAGCGGGCTCATCGCCACGGACCCTGCGGCCTGGGCGACGCCGGCAGCGCCACCCGCGCGGTAGGCCGCGGTGGCGCCGCCCGCGATGGAGGCGCCCGCGCGCGCCGTCCCGGCGATGGCGCCACCCGCGGCCGCGAGGCCACCCGCCGTGGCCGCGATCCCGGCCGCGCTGATGCCGGCGGCCGCGAGACCCGTGCCGACAGCGGCGCCCGCGCCGAGCTGAGGTCCGCCGGCGATCAGGCCGTTGGCGATGCCCGGACCAAAGATCGTGAGACCGAGCAGCGAAAGTGCCGCGAGGATGAGCGTCAGCGCATCGGAGATCGTCGGCGGGTTGTTGAAGCCGCTGGTGAACTGATTGAAGATCGTCGATCCGATGCCGATGATCACGGCGAGCACCAGGATCTTGATGCCGGAGGACACGACATTGCCGAGCACGCGCTCGGCGAGAAACGCGGTGCGGCCGAACAGCCCGAAGGGGACGAGGACAAACCCCGCGAGTGTCGTCAGCTTGAACTCGATCAGGCTGACGAAGAGTTGGATCGCCATGACGAAGAAGCTGATGATGACGATCAGCCAGGCGACCAGCAGGATGATGATCTGCACCAGGTTCGCGAAGACGCTGGTGAAACCCATCATCCCGGAGATCGCCGTGAGGATCGGCTTGCCGGCGTCGATCCCGACTTCGGCGATCTTGCCGGGCTGAAGGAGCTGCGCGGCGCTGATGGTGCCGCCGCCCGCTTCGATGCCGAGCCCGGCGAAGCTGTTGTAGACGATCTGCGCGAGGTTGTTGTAGTTGCCGATGATGAAGGCGAAGACGCCGATATAGAGCGTCTTCTTGATCAGGCGCGCGAGCACGTCCTCGTCGGGGGCCATCGCCCAGAACAAGCCCGCAAGCGTGATGTCGATTGCGATTAGAACACCGGCGAGCCAGCGAACATCGCCCTGCACCAGGCCGAACCCGGAATCAATGTATTGGGTGAAGGTCCCCAGGAAATTGTCGATGACGCCTGTGCCGCCCATGACGATTACCTGTCGGCCGAGTTCGGTGACGCCGCCGGCTGACTCGCCGCGCTCGGAGCTGGCCGATAGGTAAGGAAGCGGCGACGGCTCTCCGCCCAGGCTGCTTCGCAAGCTTCGTCGTTCTTCGCCTGCGCGGCGAGAGCCTGGCACCGTTGCAGTTCTTCAGTGAGCGGATCGGAAGCCGCGCCCGGACTCACATGCGGACCTTTGAAGCGCGGGGCGTCCTGGCGAAAATGCAGCGTGGCGGCAACGATCGCGACTGCGACCAGGGCGAAGCCGACGGCGCGGGCGATGGCGGGCAAGTTGAGGAGACGGCCGCGCATCAATGGAACATCTGCGCGGAGCCGGGTTGGTAGCCGGTGCCGTAGTTGAGGAAATTGGTGGTCTGCGCCTGTGCTTGCGCCTGCGCCTCGAGCGTACGCGCCGCATCGAGGCTTTGCGCTCGGGCGATCGATGCCATGAGCGCCGTCAGATCCGCGAGTTGCGTGGTTTGGAGGGCGACGAGCTGGTTACCAGACTGGGCGGCCTGAAGTGCGCCGGTGGCCGACTGGCTCGATGATACGAGAGCGTTGATCTGCGTGCGCGTATTGTTGAGGTTCGTGACCACGCCGGCCTGCACACGCATGGTGTCCTGGAAGCTCGCGAGCGCGTTCTGCCAGCGCGTCTGCGCGTCGGCGAGAAGCTGCTGCGACGAGGTCGAACCGGAATAGGCTTGCGGATAAGTCTGAGTGAACGCCTGATCGATCGTCGTCACGCTGTAGGCGATGCGTTGCGCCTGCGCGAGAAGCTGTTGGGTCTGCGTGATCTGCTGCTGAAGTTGCGCGAGCGAGGAATACGGCAGGCTGGCCAGGTTGCGAGCCTGATTGATCAGGGACGTGGCCTGGTTCTCCAGCATCCGGATTTCATTGTTGACCTGCTGAAGCTCGCGTGCGGCGGTCAGGATGTTTTGCCCGAAGTTGGTCGGGTCGAACACGATCCACTGCGCGTGGGCTGGAAAACTGAAGGCGGCTATGGACAAGGCGGCGACGCCGGCGATGAGACCGGCACGCAGGCGACGCGTAATCATGACGAAACCTCTTCTTTGCGGGTGAGCATGTCGGCCGCCCAATCGAGGGCCTTGCGGCGCAGCCATGCAGCGGCGAAGCCATCGCGACCGTGGGCGGCGAGTATCTCTTCGATGGCGGTCTGGTCGGTCTTCGACGAGGCGGCCGTGAAGGCGAGCGCGACTTCGGAGAGGCCGAGCTCGAACACGCGATTGCCGCGGCGCGACTGACAATAGTATTCGCGCTTTGGCGTCGCCCGGCTCAGGATCTCGATCTGCCGGTCGTTGAGACCGAAGCGCCGATAGATCGCCGCGATCTGCGGCTCGAGTGCGCGTTCGTTTGGCAATAGAATCCGGGTTGGGCAGCTTTCGATGATCGCCGGCGCGATTGCGCTGCCGTCGATGTCGGCGAGCGACTGGGTAGCGAAGATCACCGAGGCGTTCTTCTTCCGCAGCGTCTTCAGCCACTCGCGGAGTTGGCCGGCGAAGCCGGGATCGTCGAGCGCGAGCCACCCCTCGTCGACGATGAGCATCGTCGGCCGGCCGTCGAACCGATCTTCGATGCGATGAAACAGATAGGACAGTACGGCGGGTGCCGCGCCCGCGCCGATCAGGCCCTCGGTCTCGAAGGCCTGCACCTCTGCTTCGCCGAGACGCTCCGTCTCGGCATCGAGCAGGCGACCCCAGGGACCGGAAACGGTGTAGGGCTGCAGCGCCTGCTTGAGCGCGTTGGACTGCAAGAGTACCGACAGGCCGGTGATCGTTCGTTCCAAAACCGGTGCCGAGGCGAGCGAGGTCAAAGCCGACCAAAGGTGCTCCTTCAGCTCGGGGGTGACGGTGACAGACTCGCGGGCGAGCAGTGTCGCGACCCACTCCGCCGCCCAGGCACGCTCGCCGGCATCATCGACGCGTGCCAGCGGTTGCAAGGCGACGGGTGCGCTGGCGTTGTCGGCCAACGCGCCGCCGAGATCGTGCCAATCGCCGCCCATGGCGAGCGCGGCCGCGCGGGTCGATCCGCCGAAATCGAACGCGAAAACCTGCGCGCCGGCATAGCGCCGAAACTGCAGCGCCATCAGCGCGAGCAGTACGCTCTTGCCGGCGCCGGTCGGGCCGACTATCAGGGTGTGGCCGACATCGCCGACATGAAGCGAAAAGCGGAACGGCGTGGATCCTTCAGTCCGCGCGAAGAACAGCGGCGCCGCCTGGAAATGCTCGTCCCGTTCCGGCCCGGCCCAGACCGCCGAAAACGGCATCATATGCGCGAGGTTGAGCGTCGAGACCGGCGGCTGGCGGACGTTGGCGTAGACATGGCCGGGGAGCGATCCGAGCCACGCCTCGATGGCGTTGACGCCCTCGCGCATGCACGTGAAATCGCGGCCCTGGATGGCCTTCTCGACCAGACGCAAGCGCTCATCGGCGATCCGCGGGTCCTCGTTCCAGACAGTGACCGTGGCGGTGACATAAGCCTCGCCGACAAGGTCGGTGCCGAGCTCCTGAAGCGCGGCGTCGGCATCGAGCGCCTTGTTGGCGGCATCGGAGTCCATCAGGACCGATGCCTCGTTGGTCATGACTTCCTTCAGGATCGCCATGATCGACTTGCGCTTGGCGAACCATTGGCGGCGAATTTTGCCGAGCAGCCTGGTGGCGTCGGTCTTGTCGAGACAGACGGCGCGTGTCGCCCAGCGGTAGGGAAAGGCCAGGCGATTGAGGTCGTCGAGCAGGCCCGGCCAGGTCTGCGACGGGAAGCCCATGATCGTGAGCGTGCGCAGATGCGCGCGGCCGAGCCGTGGCTCGAGGCCGCCCGTCAAATCCTCGTCGACCAGGATGGCGTCGAGATACATCGGCGTCTCGGGTACGCGCACGCGCTGGCGACGGGTCGAAATGCACGAATGCAGGTAGGTCAGCGTCTCGCCGTCATCGAGCCAATCGGCTTCAGGCATGAAGCCCTCGATCAGCGCGAGCACGCGATCGGTGCGGTCGATGAAGCCTTCCAGCACAGCGCGCCAATCGGCGCCTGCATGCGAACGCCCCTCATAGAGCCAGCTCTCGGCGCGCGCGGCGTCGTCGGCCGGCGGCAGCCACAGCAGCGTCAGGAAGTAGCGGCTCTCGAAGTGGGCGCCTTCCTCCTCGAACTGCGCACGCCGCTCGGCGTCGACCAGGTCCGACGTGCTGTCGGGGAATTGCCCGACGGGATAGCGATGGGCCGGCACGCGCTGCGCCTCGATGAACACCGCCCAGCCGGAGCCGAGGCGGCGGAGCGCGTTGTTGAGACGCGAGGTGATCGCCACCAGTTCGGCCGGCGTTGCCGAGTCCAGATCGGGTCCGCGGAAGCGCGCGGTGCGCTGGAAGGAGCCGTCCTTGTTGAGGATGACGCCCTTCTCGACCAGCGCCGCCCAAGGCAGGAAGTCGGCGAGCCTTTGCGTACGATGGCGGTATTCTGCGAGGTTCATCATCGATCGAACCTCACGAGACCAGATGCTGCGGATAGCGCAGGTGCCGGCGCACCACGTCGACAAAGGCGGGGTCGCGCTTAGCGGCCCACACAGCGGCGACATGGCCGATCAGCCAGATCATGCCGCCAACGATCCACAGGCGAAGCCCAAGCCCGACGGCGGCGGCGAGAGTCCCATTGACGATCGCGACCGCGCGTGGCGCGCCGCCCAGCAGGATCGGTTCGGTCAGCGCGCGATGGACGGGTGCGTAGAACCCGGTGATGGGCGCATCGTGCTCCATCACAGGAGAACCCCGCCGCCGAACTGGAAGAAGGTCAGGAAGAAGCTCGATGCGGCAAAGGCGATCGACAGGCCGAAGACGATCTGGATCAGCCGGCGGAAGCCGCCAGAGGTTTCGCCGAAGGCGAGCGTCAGGCCGGTGACGATGATGACGATCACCGAGATGACCTTGGCGACCGGACCCTGGATCGAATCCAGGATCTGCGTTAGCGGCTGCTCCCAGGGCATGTTGGAGCCGGCGGCATAGGCCGGCGCGGTCGCGAGCGCGACGAAGACGAAGGTCGAAGCCGTGGCAAGCGCACGGCGGGCACGGTTGAGCAGCATCACGGTTCTCCTGCGGGGATGAGGACGTAGTCGCCGGTCGGGCCGAGGCCCTTGACCGCGGCCAGCTCGGCGAGCCGACGCGCGGAGCCGCGGCCGGCGAGGACCGCGATGAGATCGATGGTCTCGGCGATCAGGGCGCGCGGGACCGTGACGACGGCTTCCTGGATGAGTTGCTCGAGGCGCCGCAGCGCGCCGATGGCCGAGCCGGCGTGCAGCGTGCCGACGCCGCCGGGATGGCCGGTGCCCCAGGCCTTCAAGAGGTCGAGCGCCTCGGCCCCGCGCACCTCGCCGATCGGAATACGGTCGGGCCGAAGCCGAAGGGCGGAACGGACGAGATCGGACAGCGAAGCTGCGCCGTCCTTGGTGCGCAGCGCTACAAGGTTTGGCGCGGCGCATTGCAGCTCGCGCGTATCCTCGATCAGCACCACCCGGTCGCCGGTCTTGGCGACCTCGGCGAGCAGCGCGTTGACCAGCGTGGTCTTGCCGGTCGAGGTGCCGCCGGCGACGAGAATGTTCCTACGCTCGCGCACTGCGACGCGCAGCAGTTCGGCTTGGCCGCTCGACATGATGCCGGCGTCGACGTAGTCGCCGAGCGTGAACACCGCGACCGCCGGGCGCCGGATGGCGAAGCACGGCGCCGCAGCCACCGGCGGCACGAGGCCCTCGAACCGCTCCCCGCCTTCCGGCAGTTCCGCCGAAACGCGCGGGCTGCCAGCATGCACCTCGACGCCGACATGGTGCGCGACCAGGCGCACAATGCGTTCGGCGTCCGCCGGCGTGACGCGGCAGCCGGTGTCTTCGAGCCCACCCGACAACCGGTCGATCCAGAGCCGGCCGTCGGGATTGAGCATCACCTCGACGACGGTGGGATCTTCGAGATAGGCGGAGATCGCGGGCCCGAGCGCGGTGCGCAGCATGCGTGCGCCGCGGGCGAAAGCTTCCGATCGAAGGGATATCGTCGTCACTGCGAACCCCGCAAAGTTCGCCTCCTCAGAGGCGCATGTGTCAGCGGGGTTGATTAGAAAGAGCCGGAAATGGGTCTCTGCAACAACGGTGTTGAGGCTGTGGGGCTCTGGGATAGAAAGACAGGTCGCCGGGATGGTCGGCTGTCAGGCGCTGTTCGTCGTCGTGTCCTGTTCCGGCTCGGAAGCGACGTCCCGACTCACCTCGTCGGCAAGCTTGCGCCCACGCGCGAGCCGTCGGCCGAGAGCTTCGACGAAACCGTCGTAGCGCTCGCGCCCCTTGGTCTGCGCGGCCGCGAGAGCGGTGTCCGGCAGAGCCGGCGTACTCGTCAGCCAGAAGCGCACGAAGACCGCCAGCGCCTCATTCGAGATCGTGACGTGCCGCTCGATCAGCTCCATCTGCCGCGTCATGCGATCGAGTCGACGCGCCAGCGCTGCTTCCAATCGATCGGCGCCGTCGGGTGACAGATGCGATGCAAGCGCCGCCTCGACCACCAGCGCCTGCGGCACCCGCTTGCGGGCGGCGTAGTCAGCAAGCTTGCCGGCGAGATCAGGGGGAAGACGAAACGTGTGCTTGGTGCGCATGGGCGTCACATCTGCATGTCGTCACCAGGATCGAGCGAGACCTGGCGGACGACGGTTCCGAAGGTGCGTTGCATGATGCGCTGGCGCTGAACCTCGTCGTCCGGCTCGTCGTCCGCGGGCTCGAACTCATGAACGGGCTTTGGCGGCTCGGGCACGATCTCTTCGTGTTCCGGCAATTCCGGTTCGCGCCGAATTCCGGCGTTGGCGGGATCTTCGGTGTCGGATGCCGCTGGCGCGACGACGGCGCCGGCCCAATCGCCGCCGGGCGGGGCCGGAAGGCGTTCGTCGGTTGGTGGCGTTTTTGGCTTGGTAAGCGCCGGCGGCGGGAGGATGCGCGCCTGCATCTCGGGGTCTTCGAAATAGCGTGCTTTCTTTGCCCGGATAGGTGGGCAGCCGGAGATGAGAACGAGCTCGTCATCCGGCGGGAGCTGCATGACCTCGCCGGGCGTGAGGAGTGGCCGCGCCGTTTCCTGGCGCGAGACCATCAAGTGGCCGAGCCATGGGCTCAAGCGGCTGCCGGCATAGTTCTTCATGGCGCGCATTTCGGTCGCCGTGCCGAGCGCGTCGGAGACCCGCTTGGCGGTTCGCTCATCGTTCGTGGCGAAGCTCACCCGCACATGGCAGTTGTCGAGAATGGAGTTGTTCTGCCCATACGCTTTCTCGATCTGGTTCAGCGACTGCGCGATCAGGAAGCTCTTCAGGCCGTAGCCGGCCATGAAGGCAAGTGCGCTCTCGAAGAAGTCGAGACGCCCAAGTGCGGGAAACTCGTCGAGCATGAGCAGCAGCCGATGCTGCCGCCTCTTCGAGTCCAACTCTTCGGTAAGACGCCGGCCGATCTGATTGAGGATCAAGCGAATGAGAGGCTTGGTCCTGCTTATGTCCGACGGCGGCACGACGAGGTAGAGGGTCACAGGGCGCTCGGCTTCGACGAGATCGCGGATGCGCCAGTCGCAGCGGCGCGTGACGGCGGCAACGACCGGGTCCCGATAGAGGCCAAGGAACGACATGGCCGTCGACACCACACCGGAGCGTTCGTTTTCGCTCTTGTTGAGAAGCTCGCGGGCGGCGCTGGCGACGACAGGATGGACGCCCGTCTTCCCCAGGTGGGGCGTCGTCATCATCGCCCGCAGCGTCGTCTCGATCGGCCGCTTCGGATCGGAGAGGAAGCTGGCGACGCCGGCGAGGGTTTTGTCCTCCTCGGCATAGAGCACATGCAGGATGGTGCCGACAAGCAGCGAATGGCTCGTCTTTTCCCAGTGGTTCCTTTTCTCCAGCGCGCCTTCGGGATCGACCAGCACGTCGGCGATGTTCTGGACGTCGCGTACCTCCCATTCGCCGCGACGGACCTCGAGCAACGGATTGTAGGCGGCGCTCCCCGTATTGGTCGGATCGAACAACAGCGTCCGGCCGAACCGCGCCCGCCAGCCGGCGGTCAGGCCCCAGTTCTCGCCCTTGATGTCATGGACGATGGCGGAGCCCGGCCAGGTGAGCAGCGTCGGCACGACCAGGCCAACGCCCTTGCCCGATCGTGTTGGCGCGAAGCACAGGACATGCTCCGGGCCATGGTGGCGGAGATAGGCGCCACGCCAAAGGCCGAGAAGAACGCCATCGGGATGAAGAAGTCCTGCCTTGCGAATCTCGCGCGCTTCGGCCCATCGCGCGGAGCCATAGGTCGTGACCTTCTTCACTTCGCGTGCGCGCCAGACCGACATCGCGACCGCTACCACGAAGGCCGCGACACCGCCGGCGCCCGCAATGAAGCCGCCCGTGACGAAGATCTCGTGGGCATAGGCGTCATAGCCGAACCACCACCAGAAGAAGGCGGGAGGCTGATAGACCGGCCACCCGAACAAAGTGAACCAGGGATGGCCAAGCTGCGGCTGGAAGGCGAGCTGCCAGGCCGTCCATTCCGTCGCGCCCCATACGAAGCCGACGACGACAGCACAGACGAGAAAGATCTGGCCCCAGAGAATTTTGGTCGCGTTCATGGCGACACCAGATCAGCCGCATCGTGAAAGGCGGACGCAAGCCCGAACTGCGAGGGGTCGGGAACCTGGACACGGTGGCGAAGCAATCGGACGGTTGGCGCTGCAATCCTCATAGTCCCAGCCCTCGTTTCCGGCCGAGACTCCACTCCACGTTCCCTCCGGGCGCCATGACGCCGCGCACTTCACGGCCGAGTTCCTTCTCGAGTGCCGGCCGCCACGGTACGAGCTGGAAGCCGAGCCCGTCATCGATCATGGCGAATCGGCCGGAGGCGAGCGTCACCCGTTGCCGATAGACGCCCGAGACACTCTCGCCTTCCGCCGCGGGCTGATAAGCAAGTCCTGCCTCTGCCGAGAGTTTCACCGCCGCGTCCTTCAATTCCCGTCGCCGAAGGGTCGCGAGGAGATCGCGGGCAAAGATCACGCGCTGCCCCTGCCGGCGGGCGAGCCCTTCCTCGGCCAAATGATCGACACGCGCTTCCATGGCGTTGCGCACCTCGGCGCCGAACCCACCGCCGCTGAGCGGCGGGTCCTTGGCAAGGAGCTGGCGGTCAAGCCAGGTCACGCCAGACGCGGTCACCTGCGCCTCGACCGAGAAATCCGAGCGCGTGGCGAGCGAGAGGCGGCGCCGTCCGTTGGCGTCGTCGTAGGCGCGCGCCTCGACGATTGCGCCGGAAGGCGCGTCGCCGGTCATCTCAAGATCGGAGAACTTGAGGTGATGGGTGCGCCCATCGACGCCGGCGACGATCGCGTAAGCGCTCCCCTTCAGCTCGTCGTCGAGGCCACGTTTCACCAGTCGGCCGAGCACCGGATCGGACGGCTCTTCTCCATGCAGCGCGAAGGTGCTGACATCCGGTTCGCGCCCGGCAACGCTCATGGCCTGGTGCATGGTCTTGATGATGTCGCCTCGGATGCCGAGCTGTCGGAGCGTCTGTTCGAGCCCCGGTTTCAACGTCCAGCAGGCAGGCCCGACCGGGTCGGCCAAACCGAGGCGTTCGAGCTTGGCAGCCCTTCCCAGCAACAGGTTTCGCAGCTCCGGGTCTTCGGCGTTAGGGCCTGGTCTCAGATCGGCGACGCCGCCGCATTCGTCGGAGATGTCGCGCAAGGCGCGGTCGAGGCTGGTCCAGCGTTCCGCCCCGACTTCCTTTTCCAGCGCAGTGCGGATCTCCTGCTCGCTGCGCGGACCAAGCTCCATGGTGACGCGCTCGGCGGCGCGATCTCGAAATCCCCGGCTGATGTATTCGCGGCTGATGACCAGGTCCTGACCATCGTCGGCGCGACCGCGAATGAGGACGTGAACATGGGGATTGTCGGTGTTCCAATGATCGACCGCCACCCAATCGAGCTTCGTGCCGAGATCTTTCTCGACGTCAGCCATCAGCTCGCGAGTAAAGGTCTTGAGGTCCCCGAGCTCGGCCGCGTCTTCGGGCGAGATGATGAAGCGGAAATGGTGGCGATCATCCTCGCAGCGCTCGGCGAAGGCGCGTTCGTCCGCTGCGTCGGAGGCGGTGTCGAACATGCGCGCGTCCTCGCCGTCGCGCGTCACGCCATCGCGCTTCAGGTACGCGATATGCTTTGGGAGCGGTGCGGAGCGGAAGCGCGTGCCTTGATGGCGGACGACGCGCGCCTTCATCACCACGCGCCGGGCGTTGGAACGCAGGCGGATCGAGACCGCCGCGCGCCGGCCGCGGCCGAACCGCGAGCGGCTGCGGCCCTGGCTCGAGCGGAAGCTGTTGCCGACATGCCCGGCCTTCTTAGCGGCCCGCATCACCTCGCCGACGAAGGTCTGCGGGCGCTTGCCGCCGCGGTTGCCGTGCTGGATGCGCCCGGGCCTGACGCGGAGATTATCGTCGCGCGCCGTCATGAGCCTGAGCCTTGACCGAATCCGAGGCGACGGCGCTCGGAGGATTGAAATCGTTCAGCTATTTGCAGAGAGCGCCAGCAGCTTGTGTTGGCGGCGTTGGTGAATTCCTCAATCTTCCCAACCACATGCGCCGGGCCGAGGGCCGGCCTTTTCCCTTGCCGTCCGTGGGTTGGGTTCCTATGCCGCCCCTCCACCACACGCGAACCTCCGCCACAGCCCTCCAGAGCATGATCATCTCCGAGCGGGCTCATTGCGGCCGCTCCCTGGACGACAAGGCGACGAACAACCCATCGGACTGCGGCGCGAGCGCGGTCCAGTCTTGCGCAGAACGCTCCATCGAGGGCCGAGACGATTGCGGCGTCGGTGCAGAGGGAGTGTCGCTCGGAGGATTCGATGAGCGCGAAGGAAACAACGACGCCTCGGTCCAGGACTTCACCACGGCGGCGAGAATGAGCGAGTCGTCGGTTGCACTTCCGCCGACGATCGGCGCGAGACGGGACAGATAGGCGCGCGTCTCCGCAGGCAGTGGCCGGCCGGTTGCGAGGTGGTCTTCCCAGCGCGCGGGGCCGGCATTGTAGGCCGCGAGGAATCCGGGAATGCCGTAGCGGTCGTGTAGCTCGCGCAGATAGGCGGCGCCGGCGATGATGTTGTCGTGCGCGTCATAAGGATTGCGGCCGAGACGGTAGCGCTGAC
>Ga0307374_10007834_pt1:7500-16149 | contig 16149 bp, 8 predicted proteins | sample OX3MG_FD_202532 | JGI IMG/M metagenome (GOLD analysis project Ga0307374, IMG submission 202532) | Soil microbial communities from Risofladan, Vaasa, Finland - OX-3 | ecosystem: Environmental > Terrestrial > Soil > Coastal area > Acid sulfate soil | place: Finland: Risofladan, Vaasa... | reverse complement strand
GGGGAAGTGACGGCCGACGGCCTGCTGCGCGTCCGGGATCACGGGACGGTGGTCGCCGAGATTCCGACCCGCGCGCTGACCGACGATGCCCCGGTCTACCACCGGCCGATGGAACGGCCGAGCGACCTGGACGAGCGGCAGTCGCTCGACCTGACGGCGCTCGCCCCGGCGGCCCCGCCGGAGGACGCGCTGCGCGCGCTGCTGTCGTCGCCGTCGATCGCCAGCAAACGCTGGGTGTACCGCCAGTACGATCACCTGGTGCGCGCCAACACGCTGGTCCTGCCCGGCATGGGCGCCGGCGTGATTCGCATCAAGGAAACGTCGCGCGCGCTGGCCATGTCGGTCGACGGGAACGGCCGCTACGGATACCTCGATCCGTACCAGGGGGCCATGCTCGCCGTCGCCGAGGCGGCCCGGAACGTGGCGTGCGCCGGCGCCCGTCCGCTCGGCGCGACCAACTGCCTGAATTTCGGCAACCCCGAGCGGCCGGCGATCATGTGGCAGTTCGCCAGGGCGGTCGAGGGCATCGGGGCCGCCTGCCGCGCGCTGGGCGTGCCGATCACGGGCGGCAACGTCAGCCTGTACAACGAGACCGAGGGGCAGGCCATCTACCCCACGCCGGTCATCGGGGTGGTCGGCGTCATCGAGCGTGCGGAGCAGGCGATCGGCCGGGCCGTGCGCGCGGAGGGCGATGCGGTCGTGCTGCTGGGCGACGGAGAGGGCGAGCTGGGGGGCAGCGAGTACCTGAAGATCGTGCACGGGCTCGTGCGCGGCATGCCGCCACGGCTCGATCCGGCGCGGGAGCGGGCGCTGCAGGCGCTGCTCGTCGAGCTGGTCGGCGCGGGACTGCTGCAGTCGGCGCACGACTGCAGCGACGGCGGGCTGGCGGTGACCGTGGCCGAAGCCTGTTTCGACACCGGCGGGATCGGGATGGAGGTCGCGATTCCCGCGTGCGGCGCGCCGGTGCCCGCCGGCCTGGCGGTTGCCGCCGCGCTGTTCGGCGAATCGGCGTCGAGGGTGGTGACGTCGGTCCGGCCGGCGCAGGTGTCGGCCGTGCTGGCGCGCGCCGGGGCGGCCGGCGTGCCGGCGCGCGTGATCGGACGCACGGGGGGCGATCGGCTGCGGATCGCGGTCGGCCCCGGGACCGTCGTCGATCTGCCGGTCGCCGAGGCGGAGCGGATGTGGAGCACGGCCATCGAGCGGCTGTTCGCGCGGCGGGCGGCGTAGATGACGCGGCGGCGATCGGCGTGACGGACCAGGCGCGGCCGCCGGCCGAGTCCGGACCGGAACGGATCAGACGTGGCTGAGGACCCAGACGCCATGTGGGACAAGTTCAAGGAAGAGTGCGGCCTGTTCGGGATCTTCGGTCATCCCGAGGCGGCGAATCTCGCCTACCTGGGGATCTACGCCCAGCAGCATCGCGGCCAGGAGAGCGCCGGCATCGCGGCCTCCGACGGGCACGAAGTGCGCGTGTTCCGGGCGATGGGCCACGTGGCCGACATCTTCGACACCCAGACGCTCGCCGGACTGCCCGGCACGTCGGCGATCGGGCACGTGCGGTATTCGACGAGCGGCGACAGCCACCTGTCGAACGCCCAGCCGATCCTCGTCGAGTGCGCCCACGGCCAGCTGGCCACGTGCCACAACGGCAATCTGGTGAATGCGACGGAGCTGCGGGACGAGCTCGTGCGCCAGGGCTCCATCTTCCAGACCACCAGCGATACCGAAGTCATCGCCCACCTGTACGCGCGATCGCAGGCGGTGGCCGTGGACGAGGCCATCGTCGAATCGATCGCGCAGGTGCGGGGCGCGTTCTCGCTGGTCATGCTGACCAGGGACGAGCTGATCGCCGTGCGCGACCGGCATGGCTTCCGGCCCCTGGCGCTCGGCCGCCTGGGTGACGCCGTGGTCGTCTGCTCCGAGACCTGTGCGCTGGATCTCATCGGCGCGACCTACGTGCGCGACGTGGAGCCCGGCGAGGTGCTGATCGTCAACGCGGCCGGCGTGCGCTCGATCAAGCCGTTTCCGCCCGCGCCGCTGGCGCACTGCATCTTCGAGCACGTGTACTTCGCCCGTCCGGACAGCTACGTGTTCGGGCTGAGCGTGAACGAGGTGCGCACGGAGCTCGGGCGGCGGCTGGCGCGCGAAGCGCCGGTCGATGCCGACGTGGTCGTGCCGGTCCCCGATTCCGGCGTCTGCGCCGCCATGGGGTACGCGGAAGAGTCGGGGATCCCGATGCGCATGGGCCTCATCCGCAACCACTACGTGGGGCGCACGTTCATCGAGCCGCAGCAGTCGATCCGCCATTTCGGCGTGCGCGTGAAGCTGAATCCGGTGCGCAGCCTGCTGGAGGGGCGCCGGGTGGTCCTCGTGGACGATTCGATCGTCCGCGGCACCACGAGCCGGAAGATCGTCAAGATGGTGAAAGCGGCCGGCGCCCGTGAGGTGCACGTCCGCATCAGCTGCCCTCCGACGATTTCTCCGTGCTTCTACGGCGTCGACACGCCGCAGCGGTCCGAGCTGATCGGCGCCACCCATACCATCCGCGAGATCGAGAAGTACCTGGCCGCCGACAGCCTGGCCTACCTCAGCCTCGACGGCCTGCTCGGCGCGGTCGGCTCGCGGCGCGACTCCTACTGCACGTCCTGTTATACCGGCCAGTATCCTGTGGAGTTCCCCCGCAACCGCGAGGCGTATCTCCAGCTGGCCCTGAAGCTCGACAAGCCTCATCCGGTCGGGAAGTGAACGCCGCCGTGTCCGCCCCGTCGCGCGCGTCCCGCGCATCGCGGCTGCTGATGGCCGGCCTCGTGGCGCTGGGGCTGGCCGCCGGAGGCGCGGGGGCCGCGGCTGCCGTGCCGCAGGCCGAGCCGTCGCAGCCGGAGCGCATCTCGCCCGCGGCGCTGGCGCAGGCCATCGCCCGGCTGGGCGACGTGGACGATGCCGCCCGGGCCGCGGCGGCGCGCACGATTCGCCGCGTGCCGGCCGCGGAGGCGGTGCCGGCGCTCGTACAGGCCGTCCTGAAGGACGCGGACCAGTACGTCCGCTACAAGGCGCTCGTGCTGCTGACGGGGTTCGGCGGCCCGCAGGTGCGGGACACGGTCGGACGGGTGATGCAGGACCGGAACGACCGGCTGCGCCTCGTCGCCTACAAGTACTTCGAGCACCACCCCGGCCCGGACGCCGACTTCGCGCTGCTGGCGGCCCTCGACCACGAGACCGCCGAGTTCGTCCGCCCGGCGCTGATCCGGGCCCTGGCCGCGCACGGTCGCGATCCGGCGGTGCAGCAGGCGCTGTTGAAAGAGCTGGGGCACGGCCGGACGTTCTTCCGCAGCGCCGTCATCGAGGCCCTCGGCGACTATCGCGCCACATATGCAGTCGGCCCGCTGCTCGAGATCATCCGGCAGGATCCCGCGCTGCGCGACGATGCGGTGCTGGCGCTCGGCAAGATCGGCGACCGCCGGGCGCTGTCGCCGATCATCGCGCTCCAGGCGCACGCCGCCCGCGAGGCGCAGCCGGAAATCGCCGCCGCCATCTGCCTGCTCGGCCTGCATTGCCAGGCGCAGCTCGGGTTCCTGGACGCCACGCTCCGGTTCGCGCAGCATCACGGCGGCTTCCAGCCGCTGCTCCGCGCGACCGTCCGGAGCCTCGCGGCCGTCGGGGTCCGGGGCAACGCGGACGCGCTCCGGATGCTGCTGGCCGTCGGCGTCCCGGCGCACGATGCCGCGCGCCCGCCGATTGCGCTCGCCGTGGCGGCCATCGCGCTGCGGAACACGCCGTTCATGCTCGCGTCGCTGGCGAAAGACCCGGACCGGGCCGGCGCGATCGCACTGCTGGCGGACGGGTTCGACATGCTCGAGGATGACTTCGAGAAAGAGCAGTTCTTCGTCACCGTCCGTCACGATTACTGGAGCGCGCCCGCCGGATCGGCGACGCGCCGGCTGATGGTGACGCTGATCGAGAAGCTGGACTTCTGACGGCATGGATTACAAGCACGCGGGCGTCGACATCGACGCCGGCAACGAAACCGTCCGCCGCATCAAGGCCCTGGCCCGGGCCACGTTCACGCCCGGCGTCCTGTCCGAGATCGGATCGTTCGGCGGCCTGTTCCGCGTCGATCCCTCCCGGTACCGCGACCCCGTGCTCGTGGCGAGCGCCGACGGCGTCGGCACGAAGCTCAAGGTCGCGTTCCTGACCGGGCGTCACGGCACGATCGGTGCGGATCTGGTCAATCACTGCGTGAACGACATTCTGGTTCAGGGGGCCGATCCGCTGTTCTTCCTCGACTATCTGGCGACCGGACGCCTCTCGCCCGACGTGGCGGCGGAGATCGTGGCGGGCATCGCCCGCGGCTGCCGCGAGAACGGATGCGCGCTGCTCGGGGGCGAGACCGCCGAGATGCCGGGCTTCTATGCGGACGGCGAGTACGACCTGGCCGGCTTCATCGTCGGGGCGGTCGATCGCGCGGCCCTGATCGACGGTTCGGCGATTCGGCCCGGCGACGTGCTGATTGGCCTGCCGTCGAGCGGCCTGCACACGAACGGCTATTCCCTGGCGCGGCAGATTGCGTTCGAGGTGGCCCGCCTGGCGCCGGACGCCGTCGTGCCCGAACTGGGGTGTGCGATTGGCGAGGCGCTGCTCTGGCCGCACCGGTCGTACCGTCCCGTGATCGCCCCGCTGCTCGGAGCGTCGTGGGTGAAGGGGATGGCGCACATCACGGGAGGCGGCATCACCGAGAACCTGCCGCGGACGCTGCCGGCGGGAACGGCGGCCGAGATCGAGCGCGGGTCGTGGACCGTGCCGCCGCTGTTCGCCTGGCTGCAGCGGACCGGCCAGGTCGGCAGCGACGAGATGTTCCGGGCCTTCAACATGGGGGTCGGGCTGATTGTGGCCTGCGCGCCGGCCGATGCCGGCCGGATCCTCGACCGCCTGCGCGAGGCCGGCGAGGCGCACGCCTGGCGGATCGGCCGCGTGGTCGAGGGCGACCGCACCGTGCGGTATCGCGAGGGCTGAGGCGCGGAGCTGCCGTGGCAGATCAGCATGTGAGCGGGCCGCCGGAGTCCCTCAGCCGCCGGCTGGGCGTCCTGATTTCCGGGCGGGGCAGCAACCTCCAGGCGATTCTCGACGCGATCGCCTCGGGCCGGCTGACGGCGGCCGTGGCGGTCGTGATGGCGAACCGCCCCGACGCGGGCGGATTGGCGCGGGCGCAGGCGGCCGGGATCGAGGCGATCTGTCTCGATCATCAGGCATACGCCGATCGTCACGCTTATGACGAGGCGCTCGCGGCGGAACTCCGGCGGCGCGAGGTCGGCGTCATCTGTCTCGCTGGATTCATGCGGAAGCTGGGGCCGCGCTTCATCGACGCGTTTCCCAACCGGATCCTCAACATCCACCCGTCCCTGCTCCCCGCGTTTCCCGGGCTGCATGCCCAGCGGCAGGCGATCGCGCACGGCGTGAAGGTGAGCGGCGCGACCGTGCATTTCGTGACGACCGAGCTCGACGCCGGCCCCATCGTGCTGCAGGCGGCCGTCCCCGTCCGGGACGAGGATACCGAGGAAACCCTGTCGGCCCGGATTCTCGTCGAAGAACACCGCATCTATCCCGAAGCGATCCGGATCGTGCTCGAGGGCCGCTGGTCGATCGCCGGCCGCCGCTTCATCCGCACCTGACGTGTCTCCGGACCGTTACCGAACCCGTCCCCACGCTGCAAGTTCTGCCTCGGTCTGCGGTCTGTTGAGCCAGTCGATCCAATCCGGGAAGTGCAATGGCTGCACATCGCTGAGCGGAACGATGGAGCAGTTATTGACGCGTTGCCAGGCGCTGGACCACGGCCAGCCTTCGGCGCGGGAGGCGAGATTTGCGCGAAGGGCGTTGCGCTCGACGTAGCGGCAGACGGTCAGGAGCTGCTGCTCGGAGCGGATCGGAATCGCCTTGAAGCGGTTGCGATACAGCGGACCGGTGCCGATCACCCCGCGGGCGGCGTGCCATCGCCGGGCGTGGGTCGATGTCAGCCAATGCAGCAGCCGGGACAACGCGGCCCCTGTTTGCGGCCAGATCACGAGATGCCAGTGACTGGGCATCAGGCAATAGGCGACCAGCTGCGCCGGCTGGCGCTTCAGCGCGTCCACCAGCAGGCCCTGAAACTCCTCGTAGTCGTGGGGGCCGCCGAACAGCAGCTCGCTGCGGACGGCCCGGTTGATCACGTGACAGGGGACATTGTCGAAGGCCGGCCGGGCGCGTCGAGGCATGGGGCTCTGCCTCGCAAGTTTCCTGCCGAAATGGGGACGGGTTACGTCACGGCTTGTCACGGGGCGGGGCGCGCCGGCGGTGGGGGGGGCGTCAGACGGCCTGGAGCGTCAGCAGCGCGACTTCCGGCGGGCAATTGAGGCGGATGGGGACGTAGATCGTGCCGACGCCGCGGCTCACGAAGAGCGTCGTGGCGCTCTGCCGGGCGGCGCCCGACAGGACGGGAAATTTCCGGCCGGCGAGGGCGCCCACGATCGGCAGGACGATCTGTCCGCCGTGGGTGTGCCCGGACAGCACGAGCGGGATCTGGAAGGCGGCCGCTTCGGGCAGGCGGCGAGGATCGTGGGCCAGCAGGATCACCGGGGCCGACGCCCCCTGGATGACGGCGAAGATCTCCTGCGGCGATCGCGTCCAGAAGCGGATCCCGGCCAGCTCGATCGCCGCGCCGCGGATGATCAGGCGGGTGCGGGCGTCCTTCAGCACGGCGAAGCCCTGGCGTTCGAGCGCCGCCGGCATCTCGCGGTCATCGTCGTGATTGCCGAGGATGGCGAACACGCCATACGGGGCCGTCAGCGACGCGAGCGCCTCGGCGGCCGGCCCCATGTACCGCCGGTCGCGCCAGGTGACGTAATCGCCGCCGAGCACGACCATGTCCGGGTGGAGGTCGTTCGTCAGCGCGGCCGCTGCCGCCACCTGCTCATGGGACACCATCTCGCTGCGATGGAAATCGGTGATGAGGGCGATCCGCAGGCCGGTCAGCGCCGGCGGCAGTCCGCGGACCGGCAGGGTCGTGCGCGTCACTTCGAGATCGTGGTGGGCGCAGCCGTACCCGTAAGCTGCGGTGCCGGTCACGAGGCCGACACCGCCGGCCGCGAGCGACTTCAGCGCGGATCGGCGGGTGAGCTCCATGGATCGTTGTATAGTAGCAGTTTCCCCGGGCGGGCCGTGTCCGTGACGGGGGCGGCGGCGCCGTGCGGGGGCGGCAGCCCGGCCGTATCGGATGGACCGGTCTCATGCCTCTCGACATCTACGGCGAACTCGACTGGCGGGGGATGGTGTACGCCGCCACCGACGGCGCGCAGGAGATGCTCGCGCGCGAGCCGGTGACCGGCTACATCGGCTTCGATCCGACCGCCTCCAGCCTGCACGTCGGCTCGCTGCTGCCGGTGATGGCGCTGGCGCGGCTGCAGCGGTTCGGCCACCGGCCGATCGCGATCGTCGGCGGCGGCACGGGACTCATCGGCGATCCCAGCGGCAAGTCGCAGGAGCGGACGCTCCTGACGATGGAGCGGGTCGAGGAGAATCTGCGCGGGATCCGGGGGCAGCTCGAGCGGTTCCTGGACTTCGAGTCCTCCCGGGCGCCCGCCCGCATCGTGAACAACGCCGACTGGCTGGTCGGGCTCGACCTGATGGTCTTCCTGCGCGACGTCGGCAAGCACTTCACCGTGAATTACATGCTGGCCAAGGAATCGGTGAAGCGGCGGCTGCAGCAGGAGGACGGCATTTCGTTCACCGAGTTCAGCTACCTGATGCTCCAGGCGTACGACTTCCTGACGTTGTACGACCGGTACGGCTGCACGCTGCAGCTGGGGGGGAGCGATCAGTGGGGCAACATCACGGCCGGCTGCGATCTGATCCGGAAGCTGCGCGGCGTGCGCGCGCACGGACTGGTGATGCCGCTGGTGACGACGGCGTCGGGCGTGAAGTTCGGCAAGACGGAAGCGGGCGCCGTCTGGCTCGACCCGCAGCGGACGTCGCCGTTCCGTTTCTATCAGTTCTGGCTCAATACGGACGATCGCGATGCCGTGGCGTATCTGCGGTACTTCACGTTCCTCGGGGAGGGGGCGATCCGGGACCTCGAGGCGGCCCGCGACCGGGCTCCGCAGCAGCGGGAGGCGCAGCGGACGCTCGCGCGCGAGGTGACGGGGCTCGTGCACGGCGAGGAGGCGGTGCGCCGGGCGGAGCACGCCTCGGGACTGCTGTTCGGCGAGGGGATCACCGAGCTGAACGCAGACGAGGTGCTCGCGGTGTTCGAGGACGTGCCGTCGACGGTCCTCGGGGCGGCGGCGTTCGAGGGGCAGGGCCTCGGGCTCGTGGATCTGCTGGTGCAGACCGGCCTGGCGGGATCGCGCGGCGAGGCGGCGCGCCTCATCCGCGGGGGCGGCGTGTACGTGAACAACCGGCGGATCAGCGACGAGCGCGGGCGGCTGACGCTCGACCAGGGGATCGGCGGGCGGCTGTTCGTGCTGCGGAAGGGCCAGCGGCACACGCACCTGGTGAAGCTGGCCGGGTGAGGCGGCGGGCCGGGGCCTTGACAGCCGGACCGGCCCCGCGTATATTGACTGACGAAGCAGTGAACCCCGCCGAGGGCGATGTCGCCTGCTGGTCTGGGCGTCCGGTCGCCGG
>Ga0307374_10007834_pt1:0-2500 | contig 16149 bp, 8 predicted proteins | sample OX3MG_FD_202532 | JGI IMG/M metagenome (GOLD analysis project Ga0307374, IMG submission 202532) | Soil microbial communities from Risofladan, Vaasa, Finland - OX-3 | ecosystem: Environmental > Terrestrial > Soil > Coastal area > Acid sulfate soil | place: Finland: Risofladan, Vaasa... | reverse complement strand
GGCGTAACGATCTGGGCGCTGTCTCAACGAGGGGCACTGCGAATTTGTGGTACCGGTGAAGACGCCGGTTGCCCGTGGCTAGACGGAAAGACCCCGTGCACCTTTACTACAACTTAGTAGTGAATGCTGGCGCGTTATGCGCAGGATAGGTGGGAGACTTTGAACCCGGGCTCTTGGGCTCGGGGGAGTCAACGGTGAGATACCACCCTTAGCGCTCCGGCGTTCTAACCTCGTCCTGTTATCCAGGACAGGGACACTGCTAGGCGGGTAGTTTGACTGGGGCGGTCGCCTCCTAAACTGTAACGGAGGCGCGCGAAGGTTCGCTCAGGCTGTTTGGAAATCAGCCGGAGAGTGCAAAGGCATAAGCGAGCTTGACTGCGAGATCTACAAATCGAGCAGGTGGGAAACCAGGCCTTAGTGATCCGGTGGTTCCGCGTGGAAGGGCCATCGCTCAACGGATAAAAGGTACGCCGGGGATAACAGGCTGATCTGAGCCAAGAGTTCACATCGACGCTCAGGTTTGGCACCTCGATGTCGGCTCATCGCATCCTGGAGCTGTAGCAGGTTCCAAGGGTCCGGCTGTTCGCCGGTTAAAGCGGTACGTGAGCTGGGTTTAGAACGTCGCGAGACAGTTCGGTCCCTATCTGCCATGGGCGCAGGAGATTTGAGTGGGGCTGACCTTAGTACGAGAGGACCGGGTTGGACGCACCTCTAGTGTACCAGTTGTCGTGCCAACGGCAGCGCTGGGTAGCTACGTGCGGAAGGGAGAAACGCTGAAGGCATCTAAGCGTGAAACCCTCCACAAGATGAGATCTCCCTGGATCATAAGATCCCTAAAGGCTCCTGGAAGATGACCAGGTGATAGGCCAGGTGTGTAAGGGTGGCGACACCTTTAGCTAACTGGTACTAATCAGCCGTGAGGCTTGACCATAAATCTTTACTCACGCCGACTCCGGTCGGCGGATGCGCAGAGCACTGCGCGTGAGTGGAACGAAAAACTGCCGTTTGCAGGATGTTCAGTTGTCCGCGGTCGTCCGCCGTGCCGGGCGGATGATCGCGGGGGGTTCGAGTTCAGCCCGGACGCGCGCGTATGTCGCGGTCGTGGGCACGCAGCACCGACCGAATGGGCGGGCTGCGTTTCGTTCTTTGACATCAACCTGCGAAGGAGACGCGTGGCGCCGGTGCATCCAGGGGATGCGCCGACCGCCGGGCTCCGGTCGCAGGCGGTTTCCCGGCGGCCATAGGAGCAGGGTCACACCCGTTCCCATTCCGAACACGGAAGTTAAGCCTGCTACCGCCGATGGTACTGCGAGGGCAACCTCGTGGGAGAGTAGGTCACTGCCGGGATTGTTTTTTCGAGGCCGGCGACGCGTATGCGTCGCCGGCCTTTTTTTTGTCGCCAGCCCGGCGCCCGTTCGGCCGCTGACCGTCACCCGCGGCGCCCGCCGCCCTGGCGGACCCCGCCGGTGCCCCGTGCCCGAACAGGTGGCGTTCGCCTTGCTCAGCCTGACGCCGGGACCAGCAAATGTCCCGGAATCGTGAGGGGGCAATGCATCGGCTGCCATCTCGTGCGGCGCTGATGGTGGCATGTCTGGCCACCGGCGCCGCCGCAGTTCCTCCCCGCTCCTCTTCCCTGGCGGTCCGGGCGGTGATAGACGGACGGACCATCGTGGTGGCGGGCGTCGGCCGCGTGCGGCTGCTGGGGCTCGCGGCCCCCTCGGCGCGCGGGCGCCGCGGGCCAGCCGGCCGTGTTCTGCCGGGTCAGGCGAAGCCGCGACTCGAAGAGCTCGTGCTGCATCGATGGGTCCGGCTCGAGCCGGAGGAAGACGCGGGTCAGGCCCGCGTACATGCCGCGTACGTCTTCAGAGACGATGGGCTGTTCGTCAACAAGGTGCTGCTCGAAGAAGGGCTGGCCAGGCTGTCCGGCGGGAGGCCGCTCCGGCGGCTGGACGAGCTGCAGCGCGCGGAGCGTGAGGGGCGGCGTTATCGTCGCGGTCTGTGGCGGGATCCGCCGCCGTCGGCGGTTCTCCGGGGCCGCCAGGAGCTGGTCGCGGCGTGGCCGCCGGTCTCCGGCGGTTTATACTGCTGTGCACCATGGGCATGGGCGGCGGACAAGAGAGGGCAGGCGGGGGCGTGGATAACGCTGTGGCGGACAAGCGAAGACCGGCCGATCAGAAGCCCTCCATTCCGGTGGAGCTGGCCTCCGAACGGAAGATCCGGGAGCGCAACAAGCTGTACTACCGGTTCAATCACTGGCCCATCTGGATCTTCGTCTTCTTCATCGCGCCCGGCCCGTTGACGTTCGACCTCTTCGAGCGCGGATTCGACCATCGGATGGCGTTGTGGCTCGGTGCCGTGATGCTGGCCACCGGCATCGCCGGCCTGCGCGGGCGGCTGCCGGGCGTGGAGCCGAAGCCGTACATCATCCGCTTCACGGAAGACAAGCCGAACCCGTTGTACCGGCGCGTCTGCTACACGTTTGCCTGGGGCGAGGCGCTGG
>Ga0307374_10007832_pt1 | contig 16151 bp, 16 predicted proteins | sample OX3MG_FD_202532 | JGI IMG/M metagenome (GOLD analysis project Ga0307374, IMG submission 202532) | Soil microbial communities from Risofladan, Vaasa, Finland - OX-3 | ecosystem: Environmental > Terrestrial > Soil > Coastal area > Acid sulfate soil | place: Finland: Risofladan, Vaasa | collected... | reverse complement strand
CGCGCACGAAATCGAGTTGCCCCCCCGTGGCCGAGTACTGGTGTCCGTTGAGCCACTCCGCGTTCGCCTGTCCGTAGAGGTCGACCTCGATGGCGCTGTTGATCGAGATCATGCGCTCGTTGCGGGCAATGACCGCGGGATCGATGACGTAGTCCGCGGGGTAGCTCTCGAAGAAGAGGTTGTCGTCGAGAAAATCGTAGATCTCGCGCGTTCCGATGGTGAAGGTGAAGACCACCTTGCGCGGATGAAGCGTCTTGGACGCGCCGGTGACGGCACCGCGGCGCACCAGGTCCACCAGGCCCGGCGTCAAGCACTCCGTGTGAATGCCCAGGTCCCGGTAGTCCGCCAGATACCGGCAGATCGCATCGGGGATGCTCCCCACGCCCATCTGCAGCGTCGCGCCGTCCGCGATCAGCTCCACCACGTAGGCGGCGATGCGCTCGGCTTCCGGTGCCGGCTCACGCGCCTCCCCCTCCAGCAACGGCTCGTCGTGCTCGACGATCAGGTCGACTTCCGAGACGTGGAGGTTGGTCTGGCCGTTGATGCGGGGCATGCGCGGATTGACCTCCACGATCAACCGCCGGCAGTGGCGCGCCGCCGTCGAGCCGTAGTCGTTGTTGGTGCCGAAGGTGAAGAAGCCGTGGCGGTCCATGGGGCTGACGGTCAGAACGGCCGCGTCCACGGCGATCGTATCGCGCAGCAGCCGGGGAAACTGCGCGAAGGAGACGGGGACCACGTCGACCACCTTGCGTCCGCCGTCCTCCAGCCCAAGCCGGATCAGGCGGCGCTCCACGGCGGTGGGAAAGGCGCACTTGGGATGGATGCGGTCCATCAGCTCGTAGCGCAGCACCGTCTCGGCGGCATGCGACATCGAGTGGTTGTAGTAGAGCCGCAGGTCGTCGAGCTCCCCCGCGTCGGCTCGCCGGGCGATCGCGCGCAAGAGGGCCGGGGGCTCGGCAACCGCCATGCCCTTCACCACCACGTCGCCGCTGTGGATCGCAGCCGCCGCTTCGTCCGCGGACACCAGCTTGCGCCGGTACTCTTCCTGTGCAGACATCTCCCCTCCGTCGCGCATGGGCGTATCGGGGAGGCGTTCACCGCACGGCTGGGGGCTTCTTGCCGCGGGGTCCCGCTAGAGCTGGCGCAACTGACGGATCGCGTCGGCGAACTCGTGCGTCGCCTGCGTCAGCTCGTGCTCGAGCGTGGTCACCAGCTCCGGCAGCTCGCGAAGGACGGCGGCTGCGGTGCTCGGGGAGATCCCTTGCAGCGCCTCCCTCGTGCCGTCGCGGCGCAGAGCGATCACCGCCGATCCCCGGATGAGCGCCGCCCCTTCGCGCACCAGCACGCCGTGGAGTTGAGCGGTGCCGCCGGGATGGCGCACGCTGCGCACGGCGTAGCGCGGACCGCCGTAGAGGCGAAACTCGAAGGGGGCATGGACCGCCGCGGCGATGCCACGCCCCACGGTCAAGGAGTCGCTGACGAGACTCTCGACGTCGACCGGCCCGGCGAACATCATGCGAGCGGAGGCAAGCCGCAGGATTGCCGGGCTGAGGTTCGACGGTTCACCGGGCCAGAGCGTTGCCCGCTGCTGGCCGGCGTCGATCTCGTGAGCCAACACGCGCCGCCTCAAGTCGAGCGGCGCCCCCGCCAATCCTCCGCGGCGTTGCTTGACGGCCACTCCGAACTCTCGACGGATCTGCTCGAGACGAACGGATGCCGGCATGATGCGCTGCACGAAGAGGAACAGCAGAGACTGCGCGCCGGTGGGAACCTGTGGCATCACCGCGCTTGCTGCTCTCACACCTCACCTATCGACCCTCTCGCGCGGCCGGCTGAGCCCCGGCGGCCAGGTGCGACCGGCGTCACGCTCCCTCCGGGCGCGCCGCCGGCTCCTCGCCCACCACGATCGGATGCGCGAGCTTACGCGCCACGTAGGTGGTGTAGAGCGCCACCGCGATCAGGCCCACCACGGCCACGCCAAGGGCCGTGCCCACGGCCGCCGGCGACGGGACGGAGTCGAAGATGCTCAGGCCGCCGCCGCCCGCCGGATACCCGGGAAGCAGATAGGGGTAGATCGTTGCCGCCCCGCTGGCCAGCGTTCCCGCCACGAAGACCGAGGAGGCGGCGAATGCCCGCCCCGGCGATCCCCGCCGCGTGCAGACGCGCGTGAGGATCAGCCCGGCCAAAGCGGCCAACGGCAGCACGAAGAGCAGCGGCAGTGCGCCGAACTCGGCGGCCGGACGGACGGCGAACGTCGCCGCCGTGACCGCGGCGTAGACAACCAGCACCAGCCACCACAGCCTCCCTTGCAGGGCGGCCGCGCGATCCGCGGGAGGCCCCGAGAGACGCATGGCCACATAGAGCGCGCCGTGCTGCGCAAGAGCCGCCACGGCCAGCACGCCCACCAAGACCGCGTACGGGTTCAGCAGCAGCGCGAACGTGCCCTGAAAGTATCCTTGGGCGTCGAGCGGAAACCCCCGCAGCAGGTTGCCGAAGGCCACGCCGAAGAGCAGGGCGAGCGCAATGCTCGAGAGCGAGAACGCCACGTCCCAGAATCCGCGCCAGAGATCGCTCTCGAAGTGATTTCGCAACTCGAACGAGATGCCGCGGAACATCAGCGCCCACAGCACCACCATGAACGGCAAGTAGAACCCGCTGAACGCCGAGGCGTACGCTTGCGGGAAGAGCGCGAAGAGCACGCCGCCGGCGGCGATCAGCCAGACCTCGTTTCCGTTCCAGAACGGGCCGATGCTCGACTGCACCGCCTGCCGCTCGCGATCGCCGCGCGCCACGATCAAGCTCACGGCTCCCACGCCCAAGTCGTAGCCGTCCAGCAGCACGTAGACCGACAGCATGAGGCCCAACAGGAGAAACGATAGCGTGCCCATCATGCCGCCTCCGGACCGAGCGCGATCTCGCGCAGCACCAAGTTCAGGAAGAGCACTCCCAACGCGAAGTACATGCCCGCGAATCCGATGGTCGTGAAGATCGTCTCGCCGGCCGCCACGTTCACCGACGCCGCCGCCGCCGTCTTCACCAAGCCGTAGACGATCCACGGCTGACGCCCGATCTCGCTGACCATCCAGCCCGCTTCGTTGGCGACGTACGGAAACGGCATCGTCAGCATCAGCAGCCACAGCAGCCAGCGGCTGCGCAAGAGCACGCCTCGCCAGAGCAAGAGCGCGCCCAGGGCCATCAGGACGACGAAGATGGTTCCGAGCCCCACCATCACGTGATAGGCGTAGTAGGTCAGCTCCACCGGCGGCCACAGCTCGCGACGATACGCCGTGAGGCCGTGCACGTTGGCCTTGAAGGTGCCGTAGGCCAAGAAGCTGAGCGCGTCCGGCACCACGATCGGATCGATCAAGCGCTGACGCTGCGTGTCCGGCATGCCGATGATGGCCAGCGGAGCGCCGATCTCCGAGGTGAAGAGACCCTCCATCGCCGCCAGCTTCACCGGCTGGAAGCGCGTCACTTCGGCGCCGTTGCGGTCGCCGGTCGGAAAGATGGTCATCGCGGAGAAGATGAAGCCGGCGATGACCCCCGCGCGCAGGAAGATGCGCCCTTCATCCTCGTGCCGCCGCGAGAGAAGGTAGTACGCGCCCACCCCCGCCATCAAGAAGCTCCCCGCCACCAGCGCGCCCGTCATGACGTGCGCGTACTGCCACACCGCGAATGGCGAGAAGAGTACCGCGGTGAGGCTGGTGAGCTCGATGCGGCCGTCGGCGCCGATCGCGTAGCCGACGGGATGCTGCATCCATGCGTCGGTCACGACGATGAAGAACCCCGAGAGCCACGATCCCAGCCAGACCAGCACGGCGGAGGCGGCGTGCAGCCCCGGCGAGACGTATCGCCGCCCATACAGAAAGACGCCCAGGAAGACCGACTCCAGGAAGAACGCGTACACGCCCTCCATCGCCAGCGGCTGACCGATCACCGCGCCCGTCCGAGCCGAGAAGGGAGCCCAGTTCGTGCCGAACTGGAACTCCATCGGTATCCCCGTCACCACGCCTGCGGCGAAGTTGATCGTGAAGATCTTGCCCCAGAAGCGCGCGGCCCGCGCATACCGCTCGTCCCCCGTGCGCGCCGCCTTGACCGTGAACCAGGCGACGAAGGGTGCCATGCCCATCGTCCCGATCGGGAAGATGTAATGAAACATGACGGTGAAGGCGAACTGGATCCGGTCGGCTATGACGGCTTCCATGGCGGTGCTCCGTTCGCGTGCGCTCTCGCTAGCGTACCCACGTTGCGTCCGCTTCGGTAGGACGTTCGTCGCACCGCCCGGGGCGAGGGCTCGCTCGCTCACGCGCAGGATACGAGCGTCTCGCGGCCCAAAGCGTGCACTTCGATGATGGAGTCAGCGTGACGGCGCAACACCTCGCGCTCCTGCTCGGACTGACGCTCTTCTTCGGCTTCGCCTTCGAGGAGTTCTACGCGGCCGCGCTCCCCAACCGCCCCGGCGGCATCAGGACGTTCCCGCTGCTGGGCCTGCTGGGCGCCGCGCTCTTCGAGGCGGCGCCGGCGTCGGCTCTCGCCTTCACCGCGGGGCTCGCACTCGTCGGCGCATGGACGTTCGTCTACTACCGCGCGCGCATCGAAAGGACCCCAGCCCACGAAGGGCTCCCCGGCGAGCTGATCGTCCCGGTCTGCAACGCCCTCGCGTACGCGCTGGGCCCGGTCGTGCTCACGCAGCCCGCCTGGGTGGCCGTGGCCATCGCCGTCGCCGCCGTGATGCTGCTGGCCGGACGCGAGCGGCTCCACCGCATGGCCGCCGAGGTCCAGCGCGCGGAGGTGCTGACGCTCGGCAAGTTCCTGATCCTCGTCGGCATCGTGTTGCCGCTGGTCCCCAAAGAGCCGGTGACGACGCTGACGACCGTGACGCCGTACCAGGCATGGCTTGCCGTGGTGGTGGTCTCGTCGCTGTCGTACTTCAGCTACCTCGCGCAGCGCTATCTGGTCTCGCCGAGGCACGGTACGCTGCTGGCCGCGGCGCTCGGCGGCCTCTACTCATCCACCGCCACCACGGTGGTGCTCTCGCGCGAGCTGCGCGCGCAAGACGCCCCGACGCCCGACATCACCGCCGGAATCGTCGTGGCCACCACCCTGATGTATCTGCGCATCCTGGCCGTCTTGAGCATCCTCAACTCCACGCTGGCACGCGCGCTGACCCCGGTCCTGCTGGGCCTCTTCGCCTTGGGCGTCGTGCTCACGGCTCTGCTCTACGCCCGGAACGGCCGGGCCCATCGCGGGCCACGCACCAGCCCGCCGTTCGCCAACCCGCTGGAGCTCAACACCGCGTTCATCTTCGCGGCGCTCTTCGTGTTCGTCTCCATCGCCACGACGTGGGCTCGCGCGCGCTTCGGCTCCGGCGGCATCTACGCGCTGGCCGCCGTGGTGGGGGTCACGGACATCGACCCCTTCGTGCTGAGCCTGGCCGAGGGGAGCGTCCACGGGCTGGCGACCTCCAGCATGGCCGTGGCCGTGATCGTCGCCGCCTCGTCCAACAACCTGCTGAAGGCCGCTTACGCCATGATCTTCGGCGGCGTGAGACGCTCCGCGGCCGCGGCAGCGGCGCTGCTGCTGCTGACCGGGGCGGGACTCCTGGCCGGGGTCTGGGTCTTCGGCGGACACCCCTAGGGAGGGCGGTGGAAGACGACCCCCTCTCCACACCCCAAGACGGCGAATGTTAAGTAGAGATAAAGCTCTATCCACACCGCTAAGACTTCACCGTGTGGAGAATGTGGAGAACCCCGTGCGGCGGGCCTGGTCGCCGCACCAGCGGGCAATCCCCTCCACCAACACCCGGTGCTCGACCAGGTGGAGCCGTTCGAGCGCGGCCGATTCTCCTTCGCCGGGCTCCAGCCGCATCGGCTCCCTGGCCAAGACGGGGCCGCGGTCGACCTCCGGCGTCACCACGTGGCAGGTCGCCCCGGTCCAGCCGACCCCCGCCTCGATGGCGTCGCGCAGCGCGTGGGCCCCGCGAAACGCCTGGATCTCGGGGCCGTCGGGGACGCGCACCGCGTCGGCCGCGGGGTCCTCCGGCAGGTAGGCCGGGTGGATGTTGAGCACGCCGTCGAACGCCTCGACGAAGCCCGCGGGGAGGACGTGCATCCAGCCGAGCAGGAGAACCAGCCTCGCCCCCGACTCGCGCACGATCGTCAGGAGGCGCGCGTCGTAGGCCGCCCGCGCCTCGCCGCCCTTGCGGTCCCAGACCTCGGCGCGCACGTCGGGCACCCCGCCGCGGCGCGCCCGCTCCAGGCCGAAGGCTCCGGCTCGGTTGGAGAGGACCAAGCGCAGATCGAGCGGGAGGCGGCCGGCGGCCACCGCGTCGATCACGGCCTGCAAATTCGTGCCCGAGCCGCTGATGAGCGCGGCGGTGGGGATCACGCCTCGACCACCACCGCGGCCTCGCCCGCGCTACGCGCCTCGATCCGTCCGACCACGGCGGCCCCCGGCACCGCCAGAGCCGCCGTCTGCGCCTCCTCGGCCGGCACGATCAGCGTGTAGCCCACGCCCATGTTGAGGGTGCGGTAGCGCTCCTCGTGCGAGAGGCCGGCACGCGCGGCCACCTCGCCGACGATGGCCGGAACGCTCCACGTGCGCGCGTCGAAGACGGCCTTGACGCCATCGGGCAACGTGCGCGGGACGTTCTCCAGCAGTCCGCCGCCCGTGATGTGCGCCATCGCCTTGATCCGCGCCGCGCGCCTGATCGCGCGCACCGGCTCCAGGAACGAGGGATGAATCGCCAGCAGCCGTTCGCCGAGGGTCGCGCCGTCGAACGGCGCTCCCCACTCCGACTCGGGGATCACCTTGCGCGCCAACGAGAAGCCGTTGGTCTGCAAGCCGTTGGTGGGCAGGCCGATGACGGCGTCACCCGGCTCCACGCTCTCCTTGCGAGGGAGATCCGACCGCCGCACCGTGCCCACGATCGTGCCGGCCAGATCGAAGTGTCCCGGCGCGTAGAGCCCAGGCATCTCCGCCGTCTCCCCGCCCAGCAGAGCCACCTCGTTGCGGCGGCAGGCCTCGTGGACGCCGGCCACGACCGCTCCCGCCATCTCCGGATCGAGCACGCCGACGGCCAAGTAGTCCAGGAAGAAGAGCGGCGTGGCATTGGTCACCAGGATGTCGTTGACGCAGTGGTTCACCAGGTCCTGACCAACGGTGTCGTACCGACGCAGCGCTGCGGCCACGAGGATCTTGGTGCCCACGCCGTCGGCCGAGCCCACCAGCACGTTCTCGGCGTCGGGGGTGGGATACGCGAAGAGGCCGGCAAAGCCGCCCAGCGCGTCGAGCTGGTTGGGGTGGCGCCACCCGGCGGTCTTGGCGCGATAGAGCGCCACCGCGGCGTTGCCCGCCGCGATGTCGACGCCCGCCTCGGCGTAGGCGTCACGTTGGTTTCCGTGCACGAAGCTCCCCTCGGTCGTTCGGTGTCTGCTTTCCGGCCCGGCGGGTTTCACCGCGCCGGGGGCGCGGGCCTCGCCGCGCGCGGAAGGTGGCCCCGCCTTCCCAGCAGGAAGAAACCGCTTCGTGCCTCGGGGGGTATCCAACCGAGGGCATCGCGTTTGATGCCAACGGCCGCTTTGCGCGGCCCGACGTGAAAGTTGAGGAATGCTCTCGCAATGATCTTTGGAGTTCACACCGGCGAGCTGCGCGCTCTGACGGCGGACGCGCTGGTGGTTCCCGTCTACAAGGGCGGCGAGATCGATCCGGTGACCAAGTCCGCGGACGCCCTGGCCGGCGGCGCCATCGCACGCGCGATCGCGACCGGCGAGGTCACCGGCAAAGCCTACGAGCGCACCGTCTTCCACCTGGCGCCTGCGGCCAAGGGGGCGCCGCGCGCGATTCTCGCCGTGGGCCTGGGGGCACAGAAGGATCTGGACGCCGTGACGGTCGGCCGTTACGCGGGCGCCGCCGTGCGCTACTTGGGCAAACGCGCGTTCGCGGCCGTCGCCGTGGCGCTCCCCGCCACCGCGTCGGCGGGAGCCAAGGCGACCGCGACCTCCGCCGCGGAGCGCATCGCCGAGTGCGCCGTCGCCGCGACGTTCGACACGACGACGCATCGCAGCAAGCCTCCCGAGGATATCGTGGCCACCTCGCGCATCGTGCTCTGCGCTCCCGGCGGCGACGAGCCCGCGCTCCTGGCCGCGCTCGGGCGCGGCCGCGTCATCGGCGACGGCGTCAACCTCGCGCGGCTGCTCTCCAACGCCCCGCCCTCGGAGCTCACGCCGGAGACGATGGCGGCGAGCGCAATCACCATGGCCAAGCAGGTCGGCTTGTCGTGCGCGGTGCTCGATCCCAAGCAGATGCAGACGTTGGGCATGGGGGCGATCCTCGCCGTCGGCCAGGGCAGCGTCCATCCGCCGCGCATGATCGTGCTGACGTACAAGGGGGACCCCACGTCGAAAGAGACGCTCGCGCTCGTCGGCAAGGGCATCACCTTCGACTCGGGCGGCATCTCGCTCAAGCCCGGCGACCGCATGGACGAGATGAAGATGGACATGTCGGGCGGTGCCGCCGTGATCGGCGCGATGGCGGCCATCGGCACGCTCAAGCCGAAGGTCAACGTGGTCGGCGTCGTCGCCGCGGCGGAGAATCTCCCGTCGGGGACCGCGTACCGCCCCGGTGACGTGCTGCGCGCGATGAACGGCAAGACCATCGAGGTGCTCAACACCGACGCCGAGGGACGTCTGGTGCTGGCCGACGCCCTCTCGTACGCGGTGGCGAAGCTGGGCGCCACCAAGATCGTCGACGCCGCGACGCTGACCGGCGCCTGCGTGGTCGCGCTGGGTCATGCCGCAGCGGCCGCCATGACCAACGACGACGCGTGGGTCAAGACGGTGCTGGAAGCCGCCGCGAACACCGGCGAGCGCTACTGGCAGATGCCGCTCTTCGACGACTACCTCACGCAGATTCGCAGCGAGATCGCCGACCTGAAGAACACCGGAGGGCGAGCAGGCGGCGCGCTCACCGCCGGTGCGTTCCTCAAGGAGTTCGCGGGCGGTGTGCCGTGGGTGCACCTGGACATCGCGGGCACCGCGTACACCGAGAGCGAATCGGCCTACCAGGCCAAGGGGCCGGCGGGTGTGCCGGTGCGCGCCTTCGTGGCCATCGCGGAGCGCCTCGCCGGCGGCGCGGGACAACCGGGCGCGAAAGCGAAGGCCTGGCTGAAGACGAGCCCAATCGAGCCGGAACGCCACGCGCCTGCGTTCTTTGGCGAAACGCCCGTTCGCAGGAGTTCCGCGCGTCGAACCACCGCTCGCGGAACCACTCACCGCCGCCGATAAACGAAAGAGCCATGCTGACGCCGCCGCGAAAGAAACCCCGCCGCACCTCGAGCCGAAAGCTCACCAAGCGCGAGCACCTGTTGCTCCGACGCATCTCCGCGATGCTGGAGACGCTCGGCAAGCGCGAGGAGCCCACGAGCGAGGCGGGTGTCGTCTTCCGCGACGGCGCTCACCTGTTGTCGGAGCTCGCAGCCTGGGGCCGCATCCAACGCGTGGTCGCCCAGCCCGCGAACGGCGCGGCGCACAGAGCCGATGCCTCTGCCGCCCCCGATCCGCGCACCCCGCGCCCCAGCGCCTAACGACTCTGTTCGTCGTCACGTCGCGGAAGATGCGCGACCCGGCGCGTTCGAGGAACGGCCGGGTCGTGAAGCCTGTGCGGTGAGGCGCGCTACTTGAACGTGGCCAGCACGTAGGCGGCCACGTCGTTGACCTCCTTCGCGTTGAGCGTCGACGGATAGAGCTTGGGCATCGGCGCCTTCGGGTCTTTGATCCACGCCACCAGGGCAGCCTGCGTGCGCTTCATCGGCGGGGTCTTCAGGGCGCCGTGGAGGCTGGGCCCCACGCCGCCCGTGCCGTTGGCACCGTGGCACGCGGCGCAGTTGGCGCCGAAGAGCTCTTTGCCCTTGGCGAGGTCCGCGGACGACATCGCAACCTGGAAGGACTGAATGCGCGCCGTGGCGGCGGACGCCGGGGTTCCCATGCTCGAGAGGCCCACGAGGGCCAGGCCCGCAATCGCGATGAATGAGGCCGGTACGAGGTATCGCTTCACCGTTTGTCGCTCCTCATGCTCTGGTGTGGTTCGTCCGTGCTGTGATCGGACTCCTCGCGGACGTTCGACCTCGACGCCGAATCGCCCCTGGCACGCGCGGAAAGGATGACGCATCGCGATGGATCTGGGTCTCTCCGGCCGACTCGCTCTCGTGACCGGAGCAAGCGCGGGGATCGGCGAGGCCTGCGCTCTCGCGCTCGCCGCCGAAGGCGCGCGCGTCGCCGTCGCCGCGCGCCGGCGCGACCGCCTCGACGCCGTCGCGCTGCGCGCGCGAGAGCTGGGTGCGCCGGACGCGCGCGCGTTCGCCGTCGACCTGCGCGACGCGGCCTCGATCACCGCGCTCCACGACGCCGTGCGGCGCGAGCTGGGCGACCCCGACGTGCTGGTCGTCAACGGCGGCGGCCCGCCTCTGGGCGGCTACTTGGACGTCGCGATGCGCGACTGGGACGAGGCATACCACCTCACGTTGCGCAGCGCGCTGCTGCTGATCGATGGCGCGCTTCCGGCGATGCGCCGGCGACGCTGGGGACGCATCGTCGCCCTGGAGTCGACCTCCGTCGAGCGGCCCATTCCCGGGCTCGTGCTCTCCAACGCCTTGCGCAGCGCCGTGGTCGGCGCACTCACGACGCTCGCCTCGGAAGTCGCCGGCGACGGCGTGACGGTCAACGTCATCGCCACCGGACGCATCGCCACCGACCGCCTGCGCTCTCGCTATCCCGATCCCGCGGCGTTCGAGCTGGCCGCGCGAGAGGTGCCGGCGCGCCGCTTCGGCGCCCCGAGCGAGTTGGCCCCGATGGTGGCCTTCCTCTGCGGAGAGCCTGCGGGCTACGTCACGGGGGCGACGATACCCGTCGATGGCGGTCTGCTCGCTGGAGCGACGTAAGGCGTTATGCGTTCAGCGCCGACCGCGCCCAGCCGGGGAGAGACGGGACTCCGGCACGCTCTGCTGTGGCTGGCCGGCGCCGATCTGCGGATTCCGCTGCTGGCCCTGCCGCCGCTGCTGCCGCTGATCCATCGCGAGCTCCATCTCAACGAGAAGGAAATCGCCGCGCTCACGGGCCTCCCCGTGCTCCTGCTCGCGGCGGCGGCGATCCCGGGATCGCTGCTGATCGCGCGCGTCGGCGCGCGCCGCGCGCTCATCATCGGTCTCTTGGCGACCGTGCTCGGCTCGGCGCTCCGCGGAATCGGATCGTCGACGGCGATGCTCTTTGCGATGACCTTTCTGATGGGCGTGGGCGTCGCCATCGCTCAGCCGGCGATCCCAACGCTCATCAACCAATGGCTGGAGCGCCGCCACGTGGGCATGGCGACCGCGATCTACACGAACGGCTTGCTCGTGGGAGAGGCGCTGGGAGCCGCCTTCACGCTTCCGATCGTGCTCCCCCTCGCGAGGGGAAGCTGGGGCTGGAGCCTCGCGTGGTGGGCGCTTCCGGTGCTGGCGAGCACGCTCGCCATCGCGCTGCTTTCGCCGCGCACGCCGGCCGCGGCGCGCAGCGCGCGGCTTGGGTGGATGCCGGACTGGCGCGACCCGCACACGTGGCAGCTCGGCATGGTGCAAGGCGGCGGCTCCACCATCTACTTCGGCGCCAACGCCTTCATCCCGGGATATCTCCACGCGATCGGCCACGCCGCGCTCGTCGGCCCCTCTCTCACGGCGCTCAACGTCGGGCAGCTTCCCGCGTCGCTGCTCGTGGCGCTCGCCGCAAACCGCTTCATCGGCAGACGCGGTCCGCTGATCGCCGCCGGCGCGATCACCGCCGCGGCGCTGGTCGCCTTTCTCTCCACGCCGCCGGCCGGCATGGTGCTCGCGGCGGGCGTCTTCGGCTTCTGCGGCTCGCTGGTGCTGATCCTCACGCTGGCGATGCCGCCGCTGGTGGCCCCTCCGGACACGGTGCATCGCCTCTCGGCGGGCATGTTCGCGATCAGCTACGCCTACGCGTTCGCGGTCCCGCTTCTGGGCGGGATCGTGTGGGACGCGACGGGACACGCCGCCTCCGCGTTCATTCCGGTGGCGATCGGCGCGCTGACCGTCCTGGTGGCCAGCTCCCCGCGCCGGCTGATGCCGCGCGGCTGAGCCGCGCGCTCATCCAACGCGCATCGTGCGCAGATACGCCGGCTCGGGAATGCCCGGCCGCAGGCGCGGGTCGGCTTCGGGACGCCCCGCGACAACGCTGACGGGCACCACGCCCGCCCAGCAATCCAGGGCGTAGTCGGCCTCGTCGTCACCGGGCGGCCCGGTACGGACTTTGGCGGATGCCTCGTCGAGATCCATCCACACGACGGTCGTCGCCTTGCGCTCCCCGTCCGTCGGCGGGCGCACCTCATCCCACCGCCCGGGCGCCAAACGCTCCATGAAGTCGCGGAGCGCGTGCTCTTTCTCCTCCGGGTCTTCGACGGCGCGCGCCGTTCCCAGCGCCATCACGGAGCGATAGTTCATCGAGTGGTGGTATCCCGAACGCGCCAAGACGATGCCGTCCAAGTGCGTCACGGTGAGGCAGGCCGGGAGCCCCTCCGCAAGCCGTCTGAGCATCCGACTCGCCGACGACCCGTGCCAGTAGACACGGCCGCCGACGCGCCAGTGCGACGTGGGCGTGACGAAGGGCTGACCGTCGATCACGTACCCGACGTGGCAGATGAGCCCTGCGTCGAGGATGGCGTCGATCTCCGCGCGCTCGTAGAGGCCGCGGTCGGGTTTGCGCTGCAAGCGAATGCGGGGGCTGGGTGCGCTCGACATGAGACGATTCTGCCATGCGCCGGCGCCGTGGGACAGTGCCGGTTCGGACGCCTCGCTCGGGCCACCGCGGCTTTCCGGAAGTCGCGCCGACCGGCTAGCCCGCGGCATCGAACATTAGCCCTTTGGCCGATGGCGGCGCGTGCTTCTCACGAGGCGGACAACGGCACGCGCCCGAGCCGCAACGCTTGGCTGATGCGCCGGACGCCTCCGGACGGGTACAGTTGGCACATGGAAACTTTCAGCATACGGCTCGCTCCACCGTACTCGCTCGTGAAGTGCCACCGCGATCTCGGCCCGCCGGATGCCCCGCTGGTCCTGGCATTCGGCGACGTCTTCGATCCCGGGTACCGCGCCGTGCTCCCCGTTCTCGAGGCGCTCGTCCGCGAAGGCGCCGCTCGGGTGCGCTACATCCACTACGCCGCGCCGGCGGGCTTCGACGGCATGCGGCGCCGCGAGACGGCCGCGGCGTTGGAAGCCGCGGGGCGGCAGGGCGCCTTCTGGCCCTACCATCGCCTGCTCCTCACGGGCACCATCTCGCTCAACCGGGCGGGACTCGCGCACCGCGCGCGGTTCCTCGGATTGGACGTCGATCGCTTCGAGCGCGACCTGGCCTCCGCCGACGTCGTGCTCACGCTCGAGAGCGACGCCCAGCTCGCTGACGACCTCGACGTGCACCACCTGCCGGCGCTGGTGATCGGCGGGCGTCGTTACGACGGAGGGATGCGGCGCAGCGATCTCCACGCCGCGCTCTCCTCGTAGCGCAGCCCGTGGCTCATCTCCGGCGCCGCGTGCCGAGCGCGGCGTCCAGCCCCAAGAAGCGCCCCGTCGGCAGCACGACGTTGATCGCGCTCAGCACGGCGGCGACGATCTCGTAGGCCGTGTAGTCGCCCGGCGCGGCATAGGCCCCCTTGGCCAGCCAGTAGTTGAGCGCGAGGAAGATGCCCACCACGCCGCCCAAGCGCGTGAACAGGCCCAGCAGCAGCGAGACGCCGGCGAGCGTCTCGCCCCACTCCACCAAGCCGCCGAAGAGCGTGGCGTGGGTGAGCACCACGCCCGTGAGAAAGGCGTGATACGGCCCCGTGGTGCGCGCGGCGAAGCCGCCGACCATCCGCGTCATCGCGCCGCCGGGGCCGGCGAACGACCCGCCCGCGATCTTCAGGATGCCGTGGATGAGCCAGAAGGCACCGGCGTAGATCCGCACCACGGCCAGCCACGTCGCGTACCGCCGTACGGGCGGCAGACCTTCTTGCATCACGTTCCCCTTCTCCTCACAGGCTCGCGTAGAACGCGTCGAGCGCCGCGTCGAAGGCCGCGGGATTGTCGAGCTGCGGCAAGTGCCCCGCCCCCGGAATCACCGCCAAGCGCGCGCCGGGAATCCGCGCGGCGATGTGCTCCGCGTGCGCGGGGAGAATGCGGTCGTCCAGAGCTCCGGTGATCACCAGGGTCGGAACGGCGATCCGAGCCAGCAGATCCTCGGCGTTCGAGGCGTAGCAGGCGCGCGCCGTCTCGAGATACGCCTCCTTCGAGCATTGCGCCACCGCATCGGCGAGGTCGCGCCGCGCCTGCTCGGTGGGCGCGCCCTTGAAGACCGCCTGCGCGTACTCGCGCCCGAACGCGTCCATCTCCATGGCGGCGAGCGTCTCCGCCCTTGCGCGCACCGGCGCCTCCGGATCGGCCATCGAGGCAAACGTGTCGCAGAGCACCAGCGACCGGATCCGCCGCGCATGAGCGCGCCACATCTGCATCGCCCAGCAGCCGCCCATGGAGACGCCCACCACGTGCGCGCGGTCGACCCCGAGCGCGTCGAGCAGAGCGACGTGCGCCTCCACGATGCGCTCGCCGTCGATCGGCTCGCGGCGCGTCGAGGCGCCGTGGCCCGGCGCATCCGCCGCGATGCAGCGGTATCTCCCCGCGAGATGACCGATCTGCCGCTCCCAGATGACCTTCGAGGCACCCAGCGAGTGCAGGAAGAGGATCGCCTCACCGCCTCCCGACTCGACGTAAGCGATCTGCTCTCCCATCACCTCGACATGCATGCGCGGGCGTTCGCCGCGCGCCCCGCGCGCCCTGCGCGGCGCGTCGTCTCGGGTATGCGACGCCCGCGGTTGCGCCTGCGCCCCGCGCAAGCGTATACTCTGGATTCATGCGCATCCAGACGCGCTACGTCGTCCTCTTCCTCACGCTCGTGGTCCAGGCGTCCACCTCGCTCGTGCAGCAAGGCATCGGCGCGCTCGTCCCGTTCATCGCCGCCGCGCTGGCGCTCGATCACGCCCACGTGGGCATCGCCGTGGCCTCGATGTCCGCGGGCTCCGCGGCGTTCACGGCCCTCTCGGGCATCGCGGTCGACTACTTCGGAGAGCGCGCCGTCATTCTCTCGACCGGTGTCGCCACCGGCCTGGCGCTCGTGGGCGCATCGCTGGTGCCGTCATACGGCTGGCTCGTCTTCTGGCTCTTCGTCTTCGGCATCGGATACGGCGCGTCGACGCCGGCCGGCGGGCGCGCGGTGCTGCTCTGGTTCACCAAGGATCGCGGCTTTGCCATGGGCGTCCGTCAAACCGGAGTTCCCGTCGGCGGACTGGTCGGGACGCTGCTGCTGCCGCTCGTCGCATCGCACGCGGGCTACCGGTGGGCCCTTGCCGCCGGCGGCCTGCTCTGCATCGCGCTCTCCACCGCCGCGGCCTTGGCGTATCGCAGTCCCGATGGCGCGGCGCACGTCTCGGCCCAGCCGCTCGGCGAGCTCTGGCGCGGCATGCTGCGCATCGCGCGCAGCGCGGAGAGCCTGGCCGTCAACGCGACGTGCGGCCTCCTGGTCAGCGCGCAGTACGTGGTCATCTCCTTCCTCGCGCTCTCGCTCATCTCGCGCGCCCACGCGGGCATCCAGCTCGCGGCGGCGGCGCTGGCCGTGGTCCAGGCCGCGGCCGCCGTGGGACGGCTTCTGTGGGGAACGGTGAGCGACCGCGTCTTCGGCGGAGACCGCATGGCGCCGATGGCCGTGCTCTGCGTCATCGCCGCAGCCGGCATGCTGTGGCTCGCGGCGCTGCGCCATCCGTCGGCTCCCGCCGCGCTCGGCGTGGCGGCGGTGCTCGGTCTCTCGGCCGCGGCATGGAACGGTCTCTTCGCCGCGGTGCAGGCGGAGATCGGCGGCCCCGAGCGCGCGGGAAGCTCGCTGGGCGTGGGGCTCACCGCGATCTACGGCGCGGGGGCCCTCGCGCCCCCGCTCTTCGGCGCGCTGGTCGACCGAGCGGGCTTCGCCCTCGCATGGCACGTCCTCTCGGCGGTGGTCCTGCTGGGCGTCCTTCCGGCGCTTACCGCCAGGCATCTGCTGCGCGCGCAGCGTGCGGCCGCCGCGGCGGCATGATCGCGC
>Ga0307374_10007830_pt1 | contig 16154 bp, 11 predicted proteins | sample OX3MG_FD_202532 | JGI IMG/M metagenome (GOLD analysis project Ga0307374, IMG submission 202532) | Soil microbial communities from Risofladan, Vaasa, Finland - OX-3 | ecosystem: Environmental > Terrestrial > Soil > Coastal area > Acid sulfate soil | place: Finland: Risofladan, Vaasa | collected... | reverse complement strand
GCGTGTGTCATCGCCGGTATCATTTGCTCTCCGCTTGCGGGAGCGGACCAGTGCGCAGTGTTGAGCTTGATCTCGCGGACATTACTCAAGTCTTTATACTTAAGAACGCCGTGCGCAAGCGCGTACTCATAAAGCTCGCGCGTGATCCGGACATCCTCTATACAATACTCGGCCACCTTGTCTTTCTTGCCCTCCTTCCACCACGCGCCGGCCTTGAGCCCGTCGCCGGATTTTCCGCGGCCCAAAGTCGCCTCTGCGAGCGTCTGGAGCCGTATGCGCCGGCCGAGCACCTTCTGCACCTCGGCAAGCAGATCAAGCGAACGGATATGCGAAAGATCCCCCGGGTAGTAGCGGTTTAGAAGCGGGATATCAAACGTATCGGAATTGAAACCGATGAGAAGGTCGGTGCGCTCCAGTATCGGCCAGAGCCGGGGCAGCTCTTCTTTGAAATAGGAGGAGTATTCATTCGTGAGAGAATCATGGATGGCGACGACGGTGAGTTCTTGCTCATTCACGTCGATGTGGCCGCGCACGGTTGAATCGGAAACGGACTCTATATCAAACGTGATAGCGCGCATATCTCTAGCTACTGACGCGAAGTCTTGCGGGGAGCTCGGATATCGGAAGGCCGGTTTCCTCGCCGGTGGCGAGTATCTTCATGCGTACCGTCTGGCTTGCAAGCTCATCCGCACCGTAGGCGATGAAAAGCGGTATGCCGCGCTTCACCGCGTCTTTTATTTGGTCGCCCAGCGCGCGGTCGGTGAGGTTGACGAAGACGCGGGAGCCCTGTGCGCGCAGCGTGTCGGCGAATGCCTGTGCGGCTGGAATATCGCTCGGCACGGGCGTGCCGAGATAGAGCTGCGGCGTATCGCCGCCTTTCGGCGTGAGCCCATGCGTTTCCAGAAAGTCGCCAAGAGGCACTTCGCCAATACCAAACCCGACGGCGGGGATAGAATCACCGCTGAAGAGTGCCAGCAAGCCGTCGTAGCGTCCGCCACCGAACATCGCTCGCGGGTTCGCCGGATTTGTGTCATACACTTCGAACACCATGCCGGTATAATAATCAAAACCGCGCGTAATACTGGCGTCAAAGATCACATTGCCAACACCGCGCGTTTTGATGGATTCGATGCGGTTAAGAAGTGCGCGCTTTTCGCTTGCCACCTCTGGTGCGGCGTCGGCATTGTCGATGAGAGCGAGCGGGTCGTTTGTTGTAATCGTCGCGGAGGCGACGGAAAAATCTTCCGGCGTCATTTTTTCTTTCTTGTCGAGAAGTCGCAAATACTGGCGGACCTGGTCATCTTTGAGTCCTGCGGCAGCACATGCGGCGTTCAGGAGCGTGCGCGAATTCATACGAATGACAAAATCACTTTCGGCCGCGCCGAACGACTTGAGTATCGCCGAGGCGATTCGCACAATCTCAACGTCGGCTTCGCCCTCCGGAACACCAACGATATCAACGTCGGTCTGGTAGAACTCACGCAGGCGGCCTTTTTGCGGGCGCTCATAGCGGAAACGGTTGCCGATGGAGAACCAGCGCAGCGGGAGTGCAAGCTCGCGGCGTTTGTTGGCGACCATACGCGCCAGGGTCGGCGTCATTTCGGGACGGAGCGTCACACGTCTGTCGCCACGGTCCGTAAAGGTGTAGGTTTGCTCGTTTACGATTTCTTCAGAGGTCTTCGCTTCGTAGAGTTCGGCGCGCTCGAGTGGGGAGGCGTTGTACTCTTCGTAGCCCCAGAGGAGAAGCGTTGTACGGATGCGCGCGAACATCGCTTCCATCTTCGCCCAGTCGGCTGGATAGAAGTCGCGGACGCCCTTATAGGCATCGGTTGGAAATCGTTCGGACATGATCCGAGTTTACCACGGACCGCACGTTGACCTCACGGACCTTGGCATACTACCTATCCTATGTTTATAATACACGCCAGAAGCATCTTGATTCCGCTACGGACATAGTGCTTCACCTCGTGCCATCCGGCACGGGCAACCACTGTCAACAGGAGAAGCGCACATGAGTGCGAAGGCCTACGACAAGAAAACCGCCGCATTCGCGGGGTTTATGATTCAGAATTTTCCCGACACGCTGACCAACGAGATCATGGACGGCTGGATGAACAATCCAGCCGCTACAAAGAAGTTCCTCACAGGTCTCGTGCCGCCGCCGAAAGCTGCGGAGTCATCGGCACTATTCTTCTCCGTCATCGCGACGACTCAAGTTGCCGCGACTGACGCGAAGAAGACGAGCAAGTGCTTCGCCAACTTCTCCCGCTACCACTATCGCGACGGCGACTTCGATCCCTGGCTCCCGGCCAATCAGCCCAAAGCCGATGCTTGCGCCATCTCGACCCTCGGGTTCGAGAGGGACTGGACGTTCGTCGAGACCGCTGCCAAGATCCTCGGCGTCGGTGCGAGCCGCAGCGTGAAGCTTATCGGCAAGGCGCTCATCGAGAACGGCCATACCGTGACCCTCGCACAAATCGAGGAAATGGTGGAAGCCACCGAGCGCCGAGCGAACACCGGCATGCAGACCAACAGCTACTGGAACTTCTTCTTTGTCGAAACCGGCAACGAAGATGATCCCGTCTCGGTCGCCGGCGTGTCTCGCGACGTCTCGGGGTGGAACGCGGGCGTCCGCAGGCTCGGCTACGACAGTCGCTGGAGCGCCGTCGTTCGTCTCCTCGTCTGCAACTTGGACGCTTCGAAACTGGGATCCTAAGTCCCTGTATTCGGGCTTCCTCCCAAAATATCCTCGTTCACGCACCGTATGGACGAGGGTATCACTTTTGAATGATAGAACTGCTTGCGGCACAAGCTGTGGATTGACAACTCTTCCGCAAGGGATAATAGTAAGGGGGTGGGTGCACCCGTAACAGAGGTCGCATGGCCCACCTGTGCTTGCTGTTCCTTAGAAGAGAAAGGAGGTGATGAATCGAATCAACTGAAACATCACGTTGTCCCTCTAAGTCCCTCTAAGCGGTTTTAGAGGCCCCTACCTGTTGGGGGCCTCTTTTTATCCCAATGTTTTTTGCCGGCTCGATGGACGCGTATTTGATGATAAGAGGACGAGGTTTAGATATTGGGGAATGCTGCTACGATGATGCGCGGTTTACCGTACTGGTCGGTGCGTATCAGAGCGTTGAGACCTTGCTCCGAAAAGAGGGCGCGGGTTGCCTCTGTGTTCTCGCGGTCGCACTCGACCCAGGCCACGCCACTTTTTGCGAGATAGTTCGGAAGCTCACGCGCGATGCGGCGCAGAACGTTGAGCCCGTCCTCTCCTGCCAGGAAAGCGCGCGGCGGTTCATAGTCGGCGACGCTCCTCGGGAGCGTGCGGCCGGCGGGAACATAGGGCGGATTCGCGGCGATGACGTCGAATGTCATGGTGCCGAACGGTTCAAAGAGGTCGCCGATGCGGACATCGGCCCTTGCGTCATCTAGATTATTTTCGCGGATATTTTTCCATATGGTTGCTTCGTGCGCTGGATCAATTTCGCCGAAAGAGACATGCACATTCGGTAATTTCGCGAGCGCCGCGCAGCCGATGGCGCCGCTCCCGGCGCAGAGATCAAGGAAGCGTATAGGCCGTTCATCGGCAGATCCATTTTCGGCCGCGCTCCGTGCCGCTCGGCTAAGTCTCGCTACCGAAAATGATTCTTCCGGCTTCTGGCTTGCGAGTGTATTGAGTAGTTGTTCCGTCCACCATTCCGTTTCGGGGCGGGGAATGAGCGGATGCGAATCAAGGAATATTTTTAAACCGAGAAACGGCTGGGAGCCGATGACGTAGGCAAGCGGCTCGCCTCTGGCGAGCCGCCCCTTATCGGCCTTGTATGCCGCACTTTCTTTTCCGCCGTATTTTTCCTCCAGAAGCCACTGCTCGTCCTTTGTCATGGACAAACGCTATCATAAAACAAAAACGCCCGCGCTTGCACGCGGGCGTTTTTGTATTCCGGCGAGGATTTAGTATCCGCCGCGGCCGTATCCGCCGCCGCCGAAACCGCCGCGATCACCGCCGCCGAAACCGCCTTCGCGGCGCGGCGGACGGTCACCCTGCGGGCGGGCGAAAGAAACGGAGAGCGTGCGCCCGTCCATCTCCTTGCCATCCCAGCGATCGATTGCCGCCTGGGCTTCCGCTTCGGAAGCCATCTCGACGAAACCGAAGCCGCGCGAGCGGCCCGTCATGCGATCGCTGATAATGCTCGCGGACACGACGTTACCGGCCTCACCGAAGGCCTTCTTCAAATCGTCTTCCGTCGAGCGATAGGGGATACCGCCCACGTAGAGCTTGTTCCCCTGCACTGATGCTGCATTGTCCATGTGGTCTGATCTAACTGATTAACCTCGCCGAAACTGAACACTTGCGACCTTGCGGCCGAGCGAAGCTCGAATACTCTGCGAGTGGGGAAAGTATGCCAGGAATATCCGCGAAGCGCAAGGTATTGTGGATAAGCCTAAGATCAGCCAAAACGCTTCTCTCCAGTACGTTGCAATACACCGGGTTCTCCAGCGGCTCCATATACAGCGGTCTTATTAGGCGGTTTATATAAAACAATAACTATGAAAAACGCACTACGTATTTCTCTGCCGGTTCTCGTTTCCGTTGTGCTCTTCGGAGCCTCTGCTCCTTTCGCGTTCGCAGCAACTGCAACGTCTGTAAATCTTGGAACAGCAGGCAATTTCGCAATTTTAGCAAAAGGAAGTGCACCTGCAGGAATCACTGATGTTCCCACATCTGTTATTACAGGAAATGTCGGAGCGAGTCCAATTACCGGCGCAGCCATTGGTATAACATGTGCCGAAGTTACTGGAACAATATATTCAGTCGATGCTGCTGGACCTCCACCATGCAGTGTGGAGAACGCTACGTTATTGAGTACAGCGGTAGGAGACATGGGAACTGCATACACTGCAGCTGCAGGAGGAGCAAATGTTCCCGGAACCGCCGCTTTTTTGAATGTCGGAGCAGGAACTCTTGGAACTTCCGGTACTAGTCAGCATTTCGTCCCAGGTGTTTATACTTGGACTGGCGGTGTAACAATACCAAATGATATCTACCTTGATGGAAGCGCAACTGATGTATGGGTATTCCAGATATCAGGGACCCTCGTTGTCAGCTCTGGTGTGACGGTCCATCTCACTAGTGGCGCACTTGCAAAGAATGTTTTTTGGGCAGTTACAGGCGCAACGACTCTTGGAACAACATCTGTTTTCGAGGGAAATATTCTAACAACAGGAACGTCATACATCGCGCTACAAACCGGCGCAGTATTAAACGGAAGAGCATTGAGTGACGGAAGTGTTACATTAGATCATGCTACTGTCACAATTCCCCCAGCCATTTCAGCACCGATAGTCACGAGCGTCGCTTCATCTACCGGTGCAACGGCGGGCGGGACTATTGTAACCATCACCGGTTCCGGCTTCACCGGAGCTACTGCCGTCAAATTCGGCACCACTGCCGCAACGTCGTTTACTGTTAACAGTGACACGTCTATCACCGCGACTTCTCCGGCAGGAATAGGGGCGGTTGACGTGACGGTTACTGCACCCGGCGGCACCAGTGCCACCGGTTCGGCGGACCAGTTTACCTATGCGCCCTGCGTAGGCGCTATCGGCAGTCCGCTTCTTGTTAACGTGACGCAAAACATTAGCAACGACGTTGACTCGGGATTCCATGGAAACTGGGCGCTCGATGATTATACGCGGCACATCCAAGTGTGGCTCGATAGCGGGACGACATACTGTGCTCAAGTGGACTATAACGGCACCTTCCATGCACCGGCAGGAGTATCGAGTCCGGCAGCCGGGACACCAATTCCCGCAGCTATAGTCGGTACAATGGTTGGCGGCTATCGCGCATCGATTGTGGGGACGCTCCTTGCCTCTCAAACCATACCGACAACCGTTGATTACCAAGGAGTCATCTCCACAGGAGCTACTCCCGGTTATGTTTCTTGGCCAGGCGCAACCTTCAACACGGGATATACCTTCAATTATCTTGACAATGGCAACGACTGGTCCTGGACGTACACGACTCCGAATGGTGCCACGTGGATAAATGCCGGCTCAGGAAGTACCGGTGATATCGGTCCGGTTGTCGACACAAATACGGGTACCGGATATGAAACTATCCAGGCCGCCGTAACTGCGGCACACTCCGGCGACACGATCAATGTCGCGGCGGGAACGTATGACAGTTTCTCGGTAGCGAACAAAACGGGCATCACCATCACTGGTGCGGGAACGACAGCGACGCTCATCGTACCCACGACCCTAGTAACCACTGGCGTTGCGCACAAATACACGTCCAACCTGCTAGCGTCCGTTTTCGTCAATAATTCAACGAATGTTCTTATCCAGGGCATGACGATTCAATCAAACAATCAGACGCCAGGTTCCGGCGGACCCGACGCAATAGTGTTCTGGAATGCTTCGACGGGAAGTATTAAAGACTGCGCCGTAACGGGCACGTACGCAATAAATGGTGTACAAACCGGCCAAGGTATTGCTGTAGATGCCGCTAGTGGGACCACAAGTCTGACTGTCAACAATTGCGCCATCTCCGGCTTTCAGAAGAACGGCATCGAGGCCATTGATGGCAATGGTGCTGTTTCAGGTGCGACCGATACAACCACCGTGACCGTGACGGGTGGTAGCATCACTGGTGCTGGTCCGACTGGCGCAATCGCTCAAAACGGTATCGTGCTATGGAATCGAGGCGGCGGTACAGTGACGGGTTCAGTTAACGGCACGACCATTTCCGGCTTCGATTACACTGGCGCAGATACGGCTGCAGGCGCACTTGCGTACGGCGGAGGAAATCTCACTACTGTACACAACGCAACGTTAACCAATAATCAGCTAAATCTCTCGACGACTGGTAGTCCTGCGATTGATGCGACGCAAAACTACTGGGGTCGTGCGGCCGGTCCTGACGTTACTACGCTTGATGGGAGCATCACGTATTCTCCCTGGTGGGCTGATGCGGCGATGACCACACTTCAGAGTTCTACGACGCCTGACACGAATGGTAATCAGACAACTTCGCTTCCGAGTGTTTCGACACTGATCGGTACGAGTACTGCAAGTACAAATATCAATGTCACAGCGGTCATCCCTTCAGGAACGACAGTAACTGGTAACACGACATGGGACGGTGTTATCTCTGCTCCGACCCCACCGGTAACGACACCAACCGTCATTGTCTCGGGCTTTAACACGACGGTGACGTCTGCAGTGACCGTGGGCTCCACGGCGAGTGACCTCATCTTCGACAACGCAGTGAAGCTTACCTTCGCGGGACAATCTGGACAGCATGTCGGCTGGTATAACCACGCGGGCGCGTTCACCGAGATTACGGCTACTTGTGCGGCAAATGACCAGATAACGGGAGACGCTCTTGCCGCGGGTACTTCCTGCAAGATTGATGCATCTCCTGATCTTGTCGTCTGGACGAAGCATTTCTCAACCTTCGTGACCTACACGCAGACAGCGATTCCTCCAACCCCAGTTGCCACAACTCCGGTTGTGAATGGTTCAATACTATCCTTCAGCGGTGGCGGCGGCGGCACGCCGAACCCGCTTCCTGGAGCGATTGCAGTAAATACGGAAACCGTGACGACTACGAATACGACGACTTCCGTTCCGCAGGGTCGTGTGCTCGGTGCGGCGGTATATAACTTCGGGCAGAATCTCACGATTGGCTCGCAGGGTGCTGATGTGACGGCGCTCCAGCAGTACCTCATCAATGGTGGGTACTCAATTCCGGCTGGCGTAACGGGCTACTTCGGTGCGGAAACGCGTGCAGCGGTCATCGCTTTCCAGAAGGCGACCGGCATCGCACAGGTCGGCATCGTTGGTCCTCTTACCAGAGCCGATCTTGATAAAGGCGTCATTGCGACGACTCCCGAGACCACGCCGACGGTAGAGAAAACGAATCTCACGACGAGTCAGGTGGATTCCATCCTCGGCGTCCTTCAGTCCTTCAACGTGGACCAGGCGACCATGAATAAGGTTCGCGCGGCGCTCGGGCTATAAATAGAGAGAGATACCACATCCCGCAATCCCGCTGTAGCGGGATTGCGGGATGTGCGTCATGCTGTTCCGACGCAGTGATTGTGCATTTTTAGAATTCGTCGTATCGTCACAGAGATATGCGTACGCCGTTCTTCCACAAGCTCCACGATTATTTCTTCCCGCACAAGCGCAATAACTACCGCCCGCATCTCTTCAGTATCGCGTCGATTGCCGCGCTTGTCGCCGTCGTCATCGTGTTTGAAGCGGGATACCTGGTGCAGACAAAACTCGTTTTCCTGAAGACCGATTTCCTTGCGTCTGTGTTGCCGGGCGCGCTCGTCGCGCTCACCAATCAGGACCGCCTGGCGAACGGCCTCGCTGGCGTTACCGAAAGTCCGCTCCTCGACCGGGCGGCGCAGGCGGTGGCAGAGGATATGGCAGCGAAAGGATACTTCGCCCATGTGTCGCCCGACGGAAAGTCGCCGTGGCAGTGGCTTGATCAGGTCGGCTATCGGTACAGCTACGCAGGAGAAAATCTCGCCGTGAACTTCACCGATTCTTCTGCCGTCGAGGCGGCATGGATGAACTCGCCGATGCATCGGGCGAACATTGAGCGGCCGCAGTATACGCAGGTCGGTTTCGGTACGGCAAACGGTATGTATGAAGGGAATGAGACGACCTTTGTTGCCGAATTCTTTGCGACGCCCGCTGCAGTCGTTCAAGCGGCACCGACTGCTCCTGTGCGCGTCGCGCTCGCGAAGCCATCGCCGGCCGCTCCCGTTGTTACCGCAGCCCCACAGGTGTTAGGCAGTCAAACGAATGCCGCTCCCGCTCCGGCAGTCGCCGAAGCGGCTCCCCGCACAACGAATTGGCTCACCTCCTTGCTCGTGTCGCCCTTCAGCACGATTGAAAGTATCCTCGCCGCGCTCTTCGCCGCCATTGCCGCACTTTTCGTCATCGCTCTTATCGCGCACGGCAGGCTCCAGCATCCGCGCCTGGTCTTCGGCGGCGTATTTCTTCTCCTTTTCATTTCAGGAGCGATGCTTGCGAGCGCGGCGTTCGCCGGCTCGGTGCTTCTTCCTGCGGGCGGACAGGCGGCGAGCGTATCTATGGGTGTTGCGCCCTAGTGCGTGTTGGAGACGAGTGCGGGCAGGAACAGAGTTGCGATCATGCCGATACCGAGAAGGACGACGATGACGACGGCAAAGACTTTTTTCATATAGCGGAAAGATATCAGAAATCTCGCGGACGGCAACCATCCGCGGGTTCAGAGCACTGGCTCGCGGCCGCCGCGTTTGAGGAATCGACCCTCAAGCGAGTATCGGTCATATCCGTAAAAGATGAAGGCGATAGGAATGCCTATCAGGATGAGGTGCGGCCAGACGACTTCGCCGAAATACCAGAGCGAAAGCGAGAGCCAGAAAAGCAGAAAGAGCGACGTGAAGCGGATTTCAACGCCGAGGATAAAGAAAGTCGCGATAAGTATCTCAATGATAGCGGCGCCGAGAACGAGGAAGTGCGGCTCGAGTCCGAACACCTGCGCCAGGCTTTGCGTATGTCCGGCAAGCGGGAGGGTCGCGACTTGCAGGGCGAGATTGTTATGGAGGATTTTCGCATAGAAAGAGGCGTAGAAGAGCGAGATGCCGAAACAGACGCGAAGGAAAGGGAAGGCATACGGGGCAAGTTTCCCTCCGAGAATCCGCGCTCCGCGCCAGGACCCGAGAATGAGCAGGACAACTATCTCGCCGAAATAATTCGTGTAAGTGAGCATATAGATGCCGTGGAAATACACCGCACATCCAAACAGGACCAGAGCCACCAGAGCGGCAATCTCCGTATAAACGCCGGCGACAAGCATCGCACCGATTATTACCAGAATGACCCGGATGGCGTCCGTGGCCCCGCCGAATGTGGCGGCGATCGGGAGTTCAGGGCCGTACGTCGCCCCGTAATATGCCGCAGCGAAGAAAGAGAGACCAATCGTAATGCGCGCCACCGGCTCTGCGTAGCGCCGCATGCGCGCAAACATCGGATCAAACCAGCGTTCAAGTGGCCGGATGATGGAAACGAAGAAGACTACGAATACAACGAGCACGGCGATGAATCCCCAGAACACGAACTGATCGAAGTTCTGGAGTATCACCTGCCACTCGTTGAAGGCGGGCGTCGCAAGCGCCTGTTTAATGGTTTCGGGCGAGAGCACGTACACCTCGTGCGCCGAGGCGCTGAAAGGTGCAGCAAACAGTATCGCAAAAAACGCAACTATGCGTCTCATCAATTCAGTATAGCACTCCCGTATCGGCTTACGGGGTGGAAGAGGCAGCGGGACGCAACTGGATGTTCGTAGCTGAAATGCTGCCATCACCATTGGTCGCGCCAGAGACCATGATAGTCGACCCAACCGAAACATCATGTATGGTGCCAGCAACGCTCTTGAAGACGGCTGTGGCTGGCGTAATGAGCACGACGTGCGAGCTGCCGTCTCTGGTATCGAGAGTGATGCTTCCCGAGTCAGTTTTTGCAACCGTACCGGTAAGGAATCCCCCGCCTGTACCGCCGCGTGCACCCCCGAAGCCGCCCGTCCTGGTCGCGGTACCTCCCACCGGTGCGGTTGATGCGGCAGGGGCGTGCACAAGGTACCCGCCGCCGAATCCGATAATGAGTGCGATTATAGTAATAAGGAGGTTTTTGTTCATAGGACGTTATGTTATTACTACTATGTTTCTAATACGCATTTTCGGCCCGCTTTTATTCATAGCGCAGGGCGTCAATCGGGTTAAGATTCGCGGCACGGCGGGCTGGGTACCATCCAAAAACGATGCCGATAGCCGCTGAGACGCCGAAGGCAAGCAGGACTGACGAGAGCGAGACCTGAGCGGCGACAAGTCCCGTCATCGACACGATGAAGGATATGCCCCAGCCGAGCGCGATACCGATAGCACCGCCGATGAACGTGAGTGCCACGGCCTCAGAAAGGAACTGGTTATTGATATCCGACTTCGTCGCGCCGATGGCTTTGCGCAGCCCGATCTCGCGCATGCGCTCGGTCACGGTCGTAAGCATCATATTCATAATGCCGATACCGCCGACGATGAGCGAAATGCCCGCAATGGCGGCGAGGAGTGTCGTGAGCGTACCGGTGACGCTGGAGGCGGCCGAAACGAGGTCTGCCTGGTTCAGGATGCTGAAATCGGCCTTCGTCGGATCGCTGATATTATGGCGGGCGAGCAGAAGCGCGGCCACGTCGTTTTGTACCTGAGTCATTGCCGCTTGCGTTGTCGCCTGGATGTCGATGGTTGAGAGATAGGAATTCCCGTTCCCGGCGAAATAGTGCATTGCGGTGCCGAGCGGAATGAAGACTGTGGTATCTGTATTGCCGATGCCGGAAGCGCCTTTCGTCTTTGTGACGCCGATGATGGTAAAGAGGATGTTATTGACACGGATATTCTGCCCGAGCGCGTCGCTCGCCGTTGCCGTGGTGCCGAAGATATCGGTAACGACGGTCGGTCCTATGACCGCGACCTTTGCGAGCGACGCCGACTGATTGTCTGTGATGAACGAACCCTGGTCTATGACAAGATTACGGATAGTGGCATAGGCGGCATCCACGCCATCAACAACCGTGTTGGTATTTGCGCCGGCGGCCGCGACTTGGTAGCGGCTGGAGAGTTCACCCGAGACCGCCGCGACGTTCGCGACTTGTGACGAGATGGCATCTTCGTCGGCGATGGTGAGCGAACGCGCGGTACCGCGGCCGCTCGAGACGCCAAAGCCGATTTGTCGTGTCGCACCCGGCAGTACCTCAATCAGATTGGAACCGATGGATTGAATGGAAGTCTGAATGGAGGCTTGCGCTCCCTGGCCGATGGCCGTGAGCGCGATGACCGAGGCAATGCCGATGACGATGCCGAGCACGGTCAGACCTGAGCGTACTTTGTTCGCCGAGAGGGCGGCATAGGTTTCTTCAAAAAGATCGCGATTTCTCATACGGGTACGGGGGCATTGGGTCCGTCATACAGCCGCGTCTCGTTCATTGCGTCGCGCGGGGCAGCGCTCTTTTCGTCGGAGACGATGGCACCGTCGCGGATGCGGATGATGCGGTCGGCGTGTTCGGCGATGTCCGGTTCGTGTGTGATGAGGACGATGGTGCGTCCGTGTTTGCGATTGAGCTCCTGGAGCGTCCCGAGCACGATAAGACTCGTCCGGCTGTCCAGGTTACCGGTCGGTTCATCGGCGAGAATGAGCGCTGGGTCGTTTACCAAGGCGCGCGCAATAGCAACGCGCTGTATCTGTCCGCCTGAAAGTTGGTTGGAGAGGTGAGAGAAATGTTCTTCGGTGAGTCCGGCGGAGGTAAGTGCGTCTGTCGCGCGCGCCACCCGCTCGTCCTGCGGTATGCCGGCATAGACAAGCGGGAGCATTACGTTTCGAAGTACAGTCGTGCGGGACAGGAGATTAAATGACTGGAAGACGAATCCGATTTTATCTTTCCGTATCAGGGCGAGCTCGTCGTCCGACATTGTAGAGACGTCTCTGCCATCAAGCGTGTAGGTACCCGAGGTCGGTGTGTCCAGGCAGCCGAGGATGTGCATCATCGTGGACTTGCCGCTGCCCGATGGGCCCATGATGGCGACAAACTCACCCTCATCAATAGAGAAGGAAACGTTGCGGAGTGCGGTGTACGCCTCCGGCGTATCCGCGTTATAGGTTTTGGTGATATTTTTGAACTCAATCATCTTGTGAGGAGCATGACCTCTGTCGTTTGTCATAGGTCATAGGGGTTGCTGGCTGCCAAATCGCCCGCGGTTTCTAACGGGAATCATGGCGCGAATGCGCGTATCGCTCCGCCGCCTGGTCGTCCGCCGGCCCCGCCGAAGAGAGAGGTGCTTTGTGCGGCGCTCGAGGCGGTTGTTACCGCTGTACCGGCTATCGTCTTGATGACGACCTGTTCTCCCAGAGTCAGACCGGTTTCGATAACGACGTTCGTGTTATCGGTAAGGCCGGTAGTTACTATGGTCGGCGTCGGTGCGACGGGGGATGGCGCTCCGGTACTCGAGTTGCTCCCCGCGAGCGGGGGACTGAAGGTCTGCACATAACTCTGGGTGCCTGAGGTCTTAACCGCGCTGCTTGGTACGACAAGGCCGGTCTCAGTGCCGGTGATAATGTTGGCAGTCATACTCATGCCCGGCATCACCTGGGGATTCTGGGTGTCAAAGCTGATGGTCGCGGTATACGACACGACACCCTGCGAAACGGCGCCGACACTGTTAATCACCGCGACCGTGCCGGCAAGCGTGACGCCCGGCAGAGCGTCAAAGGTGAGTGTTGCTTTCTGCCCAACCTTGAGCTTGCTCGCGTCCACCTCGTTTACGGAAATGTCGGCGGTCTCGTTGTTCGTAACGAGCGTTGCGACGCTGGTGCTTGGGCCCGCCTGGTCATATTCTTGTACCCCGACGGCGGCAATGGTACCCGCAAAGGGCGCCGTGACGGTGTACCCGGCGAGCGTCGTCTGTGCATTGATAACTGCATCTTTTGCCTGCTGGAGCGAGAGCGCTGCTTGCTGGACAGTGAGTGCATTTGAGCCCGCCTCGGTTGACTGGAGCGTGTTCTGCGCCTGCGCGAGCGATTGTTCGGCGGAGACGATATTCGTCTGGTTCGTAAGCGCATTGCCGAGGTCGGTTGAAACGGTCGTCGTGTAGGTGTTCGTGTCCGAAAGGAAGGTCGCGAGTGTCGGAGATGTGCCGAGATTATTGAGCGAATAATCGTTTGTGACACGGTCAAAGAAATCGTGCGCGTTTCGTACCGCTTCGGCCACCGTCTGGACGGTTGCATATGTTGATTGCGCAAGCGCGACGAGGTCGCTGTCTGAAATGGTGCTGCTCGTGGTCTTGTACGCGGCAATGCCGGCGTTGTAGGAATTGTAAGCAGCCGTGTACGAGGTGTTTGTTGAATTCGTATAGACTCCGATGCTGGTGTCGTATTGCGACACCAGGTCGTTGTATGCATTTATATTTTGTTGATTCGTGCGCCCCGCGACGTTGTAACTGTAGAGCACCGTATCGAGGTCACTTACCACAGTCCCGAGATCGCTGTAGATGCTCGCGATGGATGCATACGCGTCGTCGTGCGCTTTCTGGAGCGCAATCTGCGCGTTCGTGACTCCGTTTTGTGCGGTGGTGAGATTGAGCGCAAGGGTTGAGGTCGCCGTTGTCTGCTGGTAGGTCAATTCGGCATTTTGGAGCGCAAGTTCCGCCTCTCGAAGTGACTGCAGAGCGGTGGTCGCGTCAATCTGCGCGACGATTTGTCCCGTGTGTACCTGGTCACCAGGTTTGACGTATATGCCGGTCACCTGGCCGGAGGATTGAGGAGAAAGCGATATCTGATGGGATGCGTCCACCTGCCCCGTCTCGGTCATAGTTGCGACGACGGTGCCGCTTGCGGCGGTCATGGTGACGTACCGAGTCGCAGTGGAGGGGGCAGTGAAGACGCCGTATGCGTAATAGCCGCCATACAGGACTATGAGGACGGCTACCGTGGAAATCACCTTATGCGCGGTTGCATATGCCCACACGGAACCCCGCACAGTGCGGGCGGAATTGAGAATAGGAGTGGGCATGCGAGGAGATAGTTAGATTAGTTAAGTAAGTGTAGCACAAAACTCTACCATACAGTAGTACGTTCCATCTGCGGGTTTCATTCAGGCTAATACTTGACGAGATCGCGCTTGATGTCGTCAAAGGTGCCGCCAACTTTCTTTCCAGGATTGAGGATGTTCAGGGGATCAAAAACTTTTTTCGTCTTCTCGAAAAGAGCGACCATTTCCGCCCCGAAGAGCAGTCCGAGATACGGTGTGCGGATGATGCCGTCGTTGTGCTCGCCGGTCGTTGTCCCACCCTCGGAGACGACAAGTTTATAGACTTTCGGCGCGAGGTCGAGAATGACCTGGCGATTTTCCTCTTTCGTAAGATCCATGAGCGGAATGATGTGGAAATTTCCGTCGCCGATATGGCCCGCGATGGTATAGATGAAATGCTCTTTGTATTCGTCGATAAGCGCGTTCAGTTTTGGCAAAAATGTGGGGTAGCAGGAAGGCGGTACGACGAAATCATCGATGAATGGCGCCGCTTGGAGCCCGCGGACGTTTTTACGCAAAAGATTGAAGCTCTCGCGTCGGACGATCCAATATTTCTCCGATTCTTTTTCATTCTTCTCTATCTTGGTCCGCACGGCGAGGCCGTCGAGTGCGTCTCGCGCCGCCGCTGCGCGCTGGTCGGCCTCCTCAATCGTATCTTCGGCGAACTCGGCCATGAGAATGAGCTTCGGCACGCCGCCGGTGGCGACCATTGCCGCCTCGGGGATAAAATCAACGCCGAGTCGCGCGGCCTTCGCAAATCCCATTTGGGAGAGCATCTGCGGGAGAAACTTCACGGCGAGCGTGAATGTATGATCGTCGTAACTTTCAAATGACTCCGGGTGCTGGAGGAGGACACGGTTCACTATCTCGGGCAGGATACCGATGTCGGAGAGGAAGATGACGAGCATCGCGCGGTGCTCTTTCGGCTTTACGAGCGCGAGCTTGGCCTTCGTCCAGAGAGCGAGCGTGCCTTGGGAGCCGCAAACGAGCTTCGCGAGGTTAAAGGTATTCGTTTTTGTGTCGCGTATGTTCCAGAGCGCGTAGCCGGCGGAGTTTTTAGATACCTTCGGGCGCTTCTCTTCGATGAGTGCGGCGTTGTCGGTTATGAGCGCATCCATAGTGCGATAGATATCACCTTCAAGCGTTTGAAGCTTTTTCTTTTCTTCCAATTCCGCTTCTGTGAGCGCCCTGAAGGTTGTCTGCGATCCGTCAGAGAGGACGACAGCAACTTCCTCGACATATTTCTCCGTTTTCCCGTATTCGAGTGTGCGCTCACCGCCGGAATTGTTGGACACAATGCCGCCCATGGCGGCTATCTCACGGCTCGCGGGGTAGGAGGGAAGTATGAGACCCTTTTCCAGCGTCGCCTTTTCAAAATCACGATAGTACACACCGGGTTCGGTCACAGCATAGTCGTTGCCGACCTCAGTCACGTGGTTCATATGCTCCGTGAAGGAGACGACGACGCCGGTGGTGAGCGGACCGCCGGACATATCGGTACCCGCCGAACGTC
>Ga0307374_10007826_pt1 | contig 16159 bp, 12 predicted proteins | sample OX3MG_FD_202532 | JGI IMG/M metagenome (GOLD analysis project Ga0307374, IMG submission 202532) | Soil microbial communities from Risofladan, Vaasa, Finland - OX-3 | ecosystem: Environmental > Terrestrial > Soil > Coastal area > Acid sulfate soil | place: Finland: Risofladan, Vaasa | collected... | reverse complement strand
CGCCGTCCTCGCGCGTCTGTTCCCGGCGGTCGAGCACATCCTTGGGATGCATCTCGAGTGACGCAACGCGCACGAAGAATCGCGGGCCGTAGAAACGCTCGGCATAGTCGTGGGTGCGGATGATGTGGCAGACGTCCTGACACAGGAAGCACTCGATGCACTTGCGGAATTCGTAGATGCGATCGATGTCCTGCTGCTGGATGCGCCACGGCGTGCCGTCGTCGGGCGCGGCGGTGAAGGGCGGGATGGCTTTGTTCACCTCGTAGTTGCGCGACACGTCGGTGACGAGGTCCTTGATCAACGGAAAGGACTTCATGGGATGGATCGTCACCGGGCCGGGCGGCAGATCGTCAACACGCGTCTTGCAGAGCAGCACCGGCCGGCCGTTGACCTCCGCGCTGCACGAGCCGCACTTGGCGGCCTTGCAATTCCACCGGCACGCGAGGTCGGTGTCGAGGTTGTGCTGGACGTAGTGCACCGCGTCGAGCACCACCATGCCAGTCACCACGGGAACCTCATACGTGACCTCGGTCTGCTCTCCGCCGGGCACACCCTTCCGCACGTGCATCGTGAGCGTCTCGCCGGTCAGACCACTCGCGGTCAATGCCGCCTCGGGCGTGGTGGACACCGCGGCTCCGGTGTGATCAACGACTGTCATGACTTTCCTTTCCTGGGCTTGCGGGCCGCAGCAGGTTGCTTCACGACATCAGCAGCCGGCGCAGCCTCGGTGAGATATCCCCTCGGCAATTTGGCCGCGTCGTAGAAGCGGCTCCGCTCCAGCAGCGGACGAAGCCGTTCGGGCAGCGGGTCGAGCGGCACGCTCACCACCTGCATCCCATCGTCGCCGCGACGCGTCACGAAATTCACCTTGCCGTACTCGATCTCCTGCTCGAGGTGGTCGAAACGCCACTGCGACCCTCGGCTCTCACGCCGTTCGATGGCACCGCGCACGATCGCCTCGGAGATGATCAGCATGTTGGTGACGTCGCGGCACGTGTGCCAGCCGGGGTTGAGTGCGCGGCCCCCACTCACGCGGATGTGGGTGCTGCGCTCGCGCAACTCCAGCACGTTGGCGAGCGCACGCTGCAGCGACTCCTCGCTTCGACCGATGCCGGCGTCATCCTGCATCGCCAGCTGCAGATCCTCGTGGACCTTGTATGGATTCTCACCGGCCGATCCAGCGTTTGCGCCGTCGGTGAGGGGGATGAGCAGATCGGCCTGCTCAGCGGCCACCTGTGCCTCGTCGATCGTGCGCGTCGCGCCGCCGCTTCGCGAGAACTCGGCTGCAGCGACACCGGCGCGCCGGCCGAAAACGAGGATGTCACCGAGAGAGTTGCCGCCGAGGCGGTTGGCGCCGTGCAGACCACCCGCGGCCTCGCCGGCCGCGTAGAGACCCGCGACGGTGGTCGCTGCCGTCTCGGCATCGACGCGTACGCCACCCATCGTGTAATGGATGGTGGGACCGACTTCCATGGGCTGACTCGTGATGTCGATGGATGCCAGCGCGTGGAACTGCTCGTACATCGAAGGCAACTTGCGCTTGACGTAGTCGGCACCGAGGTGCCGCACGTCGAGGTACGCGCCACCATGCGGCGTGCCGCGTCCCGCCTGCACCTCCTTGTAGATGGATCGCGCCACGACATCTCGCGACGACAGTTCCTTCTTCACCGGGTCGTAATCGAGCATGAACCGCGAGCCTTCGGCATTGAAGAGCAGGCCGCCCTCGCCACGCACGGCCTCGGTGACGAGGATGCCCCGAGCGCCCGGCGGCCAGATCATTCCGGTGGGATGGAACTGCACGAACTCCATGTCGAGCAGATCTGCGCCCGCCTGGTACGCCATCGCCGCACCGTCACCGGAGCACTCCCACGAGTTGGACGTGAACCGGTACATCCGGCCCCATCCCCCGCTCGCGAGGACGACCGCACCCGCCTTGAAGACGACGAAGCTTCCGGTGTTGCGGTTGTATCCGAAGGCGCCGCACACGCGGTCGCCGGATTTGAGCAGTGCCGAAAGTGTGTACTCCATGCGGACGTCGACGCCCGCCGTGTGCACCATCTTGTCCTGGCACGTGCGAATCAGCTCGAGCCCGGTGCGGTCGCCCACGTGGGCGAGACGCTTCCAGGAATGCGCGCCGAATGCGCGCTGCATGATCAGGCCGTCGGGGGTGCGATCGAAGATGCCACCCCATCGCTCCAGTTCGAGGACGCGGTCGATGACCTCGTGCGCGTACAGCTCGACCATGCGCCAGTTGTTGACGAGCTGGCCGCCGAGCATCGTGTCGGCGAAGTGCACTTCCCAGCTGTCCTCGGCGTCCAGATTGCCCATACCCGCCGCGATGCCACCCTCGGCCATCACCGTGTGCGCCTTGCCGAGGAGGGACTTCGTCACCACGGTGACGCTGCACCCCCCCTCAGCGGCGGCGATCGCGGCGCGCATCCCGGCGCCGCCGGCGCCGACGACGAGCACGTCGCATTCGATGGTGTCGTATGGCTCGGGGATCGTTGGCATCTCAGAAAACGATGTGCGGATCGATCATGATGCCGGCCCGCAAGAGGTGGATGTACACGTCCGTGATGACGACACTGAACATGCTGCACCACGCCCACAGGGGATGGCGCTGATTGAGCACCGTGACCCATCTCCAGGCGCGGTACCGCGCCTGACCCAGCCTCGCTTTCGAGTAGCAGTCGAGCCCGCCACCGACCAGGTGCCGCCACGAGTGGCAGCCGAACGTGTATCCGCTGAGGAGGATGACGTTCACGAGCATGATGCCGGTGCCGAGACCGAGTTGGAGGTGCCCGTTGTGTGCCCAGAAGGCGAGATAGACGTCGTACCAGAGGAAGCCGGTGACGATGAGGACCAGGTAGAAGAGAAATCGGTGCAGGTTGTTGAGGAAGAGCGGGAATGCAGTCTCCCCGCGGTACTTGCGGTGGCGCAGCTCACCGACCGCGCACGACGGTGGATCCCAGAAGAAGGAGCGGTAGTACGCCTTGCGGTAGTAGTAGCAGGTGGCGCGGAAGAGCAACGGGGAGCCGAGCACCCAGAGGGCAGGGCTGACCGGCCCGGTCTTCCAGATCGTTGGCGAGTAAAACGGTGAGAGATACGAGCCGCTCTCGTTGACGCCACCGGTGAAGAACGCCGTCCAGATCGAGTAGAGGCCGAACAGACCCAGCACGGCGACCACGGTGGCAGGGAGCGCCCACCAGGGCAGTCCGTTGAGGATGCGCTCCACCAGCCCGGGGCCGCCATGCGGGGCGGAGGCGAGCGAGGCGGGTGATACCTGCGTAACCTGGGTGGACAAGCGCTGACCATCCTAGCGTTGCGGGTTGCGGAAGCCGCCCGGCGGCTCGCGCGCGGAGTGCGGTAGGGTTGTCCGGCATCGGCGAGTCTCTGAGCGCACCACACCCGCAGCCGGGCCTGATGGACCCCGCGCTGGAGCATGATGCCTGCGGGGTGGCGTTCGTCGCCCGCATTGCCGGCGGTCCGGCCCATTCGGTGGTCGACCTGGGCGTTGAGGCCCTCGTCAATCTCGGTCATCGGGGGGCGTCGGGGGCTGAGCCGGACAGCGGCGATGGCGCCGGCATCCTCATCCAGGTGCCGGACGACTTCCTCCGCGATGCGGCCGGTATTCCGCTCCCGGCTCCGGGTGCATATGGCGTCGGCATGGTGATGCTCCCGCGTGAGCCGTCGGAGCGGGAGCGCTGCGAGGCAATCACGCAGGAGTCGTGCCGTGCCGAAGGGCTCCGCGTCCTGGGCTGGCGCGACGTGCCGGTCGTTGCCGACGCGCTGGGGCACAGCGCCCGAGCCGGGCTGCCGGTCATCCGCCAGCTGTTCGTGGCGGCGATCGGGCTTGACGGAGCGGCGCTCGAAAGCCGGTTGCTCGTCCTCCGCCGCGTTGTCGAGCGCGATGCGCTGGCCGCTGGGATCGGCCGCGACCGATTCCACTTCGCGAGCCTCTCGAGCCGCACGCTCGTCTACAAGGGCATGCTCACCGCAGCGCAGCTCGCGGGGTTCTATCCCGACCTCGTCGATCCCCGTGTCACGTCGACGCTGGCACTGGTGCACGCGCGGTTCTCCACAAACGTGCTGCCGCGTTGGGACCTCGCGCAGCCCTTCCGCATGTCAGCGCACAACGGCGAGATCAACACGCTGCGAGGCAATGTCAACTGGATGCGCGCGCGCCAGTCCAAGTTCCGCAGCCCGCATTTCGGCGACGACATCGCCAAGCTCGTCCCGGTGCTCGACGAGAGCGGGTCCGACTCATCGCAATTCGACAATGCGCTCGAACTGCTTGCGATGACAGGCCGCTCGATCGAACACGCCGTGATGATGATGATCCCCGAAGCGTGGCACCAGAACCCCCTGATGGGCGAAGAGCGTCGCGCGTTCTACGAGTTCCACGGCGCACTGCTCGAACCATGGGACGGCCCTGCGGCGATCGCCTTCACCGACGGCCGCGTCATCGGCGCGACGCTGGACCGCAATGGGCTGCGCCCGGCTCGGTACCTGATCACCGACGACGGACTGGTCGTCATGGCGTCGGAGGCCGGCGTGCTCGACATTCCCGAAGAGCGAATCGTCCGCAAGTGGCGCCTGGAACCGGGCCGTCTGCTGCTCGTCGACACCGGTGCGGGACGCGTGCTCGACGACGGCGCCGTCAAGACACAACTTGCCGCGACGCACCCGTACCGCGAGTGGATCCGCAAAGGGACCGTCCATCTCGACGAGCTCGAACCGCCGGAACAGGTGCCGGCGCCGGACCCCGGAACGCTGCTCGTGCGCCAGCAGGCATTCGGCTACAGCGTCGAGGACATCGCCCTGCTGCTCGTACCGATGGGGCACACCGGCGAGGAGGCCGTCGGCTCGATGGGCAACGACACCCCGCTGGCAGTGCTGAGCGAGCGTCCGCTCCCGCTCTTCAACTACTTCAAGCAGCTGTTTGCGCAGGTCACCAATCCGCCGATCGACCCGATCCGTGAGCAGGCCGTCATGTCGCTGGTGACGTCACTCGGGGCAGGAGGGAATCTGCTCGAGCAAGGCCCCTCGCAGGCGATGCGGCTCGAGATGCCGCATCCGGTGCTCACCAACCACGACCTCGAAAAGCTGCGCCACGTCACGCAGCGTCAATTCCCCGCGGAAACGATCTCGATGGTCTTCCACCGCGAGGCGGGTGCGGCGGGGCTCATCGAAGGCATCGAGCGGATCTGCCGTTTGGCCTCAGAGCAGATCGAGGCGGGTGCGACCGTGCTCATCCTGAGCGACCGGCACATCGATGCGTCACATGTGCCGATCCCCTCGCTCCTCGCCGCGGCTGCTGTGCATCACCACCTCGTTCGAGAGCAGACCCGGACCGGCGTCGGTCTCGTCATCGAGACCGGCGAGGCGCGCGAGGTCATGCATCTCGCGCTGCTGATCGGCTACGGCGCTGAGGCCGTCAACCCGTACCTCGCGTTCGAAACGGTCGCCGACATGGCCCGCCGCGGACTCATGCCGACGCCGGTCGACGCGGCGCGCGCCGAGGACCTGTACATCCACGCGCTCACAAAGGGACTGCGCAAGACCATTGCCCGCATGGGCATCTCGACGATCCAGTCGTACTGCGGCGCGCAGATCTTCGAGTGCCTCGGCATCGACCGCAGTGTCGTCGATCGGTTTTTCCCGAACACGGCATCGCGCATCGGCGGCATCGGAATCGACGTCATCGCCGCAGAGGCACTCGCGCGCCACGAGCGGGCATTCCCTGATGTGCGCATCACGCCGCCGAGCCTCGAGGAACGCGGTGAATATCGCTGGCGGCGCGACGGAGAGCTGCATCAATGGAATCCCGAGGTCATCGGGGCACTGCAGCACGCGGTGAAGTCCGGTGATGAGTTGGCGTTCCGCCACTACGTTGCGCTCGCCGACGACGAGTCGTGCCGCCTGAAGAACCTCCGCGGACTGTTCGAGCTTCGTGCCGCTGTCGAGCCGGTGCCCCTGAGCGAGGTCGAGCCGGCGCTGGATATCGTCTGCCGCTTCTCGACTGGCGGTATGTCGTACGGGTCGCTGAGCAAAGAGGTGCATGAGCTCCTCGCGATTGCGATGAACCGGATCGGCGGACGCTCCAACACCGGTGAGGGGGGTGAGGATCCGTCGCGATACCTCCGCGACGACAACGGCGATTCCCGACGCAGCGCCATCAAGCAGGTTGCGTCGGCGCGCTTCGGTGTGACCGCCCACTACCTCGTCAGCGCCGATGAGCTGCAGATCAAGATCGCGCAGGGCGCCAAGCCTGGCGAGGGTGGTCAGATCCCGGGCTTCAAGGTGGATGAGACGATCGCGCGCCTGCGCCATTCCACGCCGGGTGTGGGTCTCATCTCACCACCACCGCACCACGACATCTACTCGATCGAGGACCTGGCCCAGCTCATCTGGGACCTGCGCAGCGTGAATCCGAGTGCGCGGATCAGCGTGAAGCTCGTTGCGGAAGCCGGCGTGGGAACCGTCGCCGCCGGGGTCGCCAAGGCGCGCGCGGACCACATCGTCGTCGCCGGGTACGAGGGCGGAACCGGCGCGTCGCCGTTGACCGCCATCAAGCATGCCGGCGTGCCGTGGGAGCTTGGACTCGCCGAGACGCAACAGGTGCTCATCCGTCAGGGACTGCGCAGCCGCGTCACGCTCCAGGCCGACGGGCAGATGAAGACGGGGCGCGACGTGGTGGTCGGCGCGCTGCTCGGCGCGGACGAGTTTGCGTTTGCGACAGCACCGCTCATCGCTGCCGGGTGCGTGATGATGCGCGTCTGTCACCTCAACACGTGCCCGGTGGGCATCGCGACCCAGGACCCCGTGTTGCGCAGCAGATTCAGCGGCCGGGCTGAACACGTCGTCGCGTTCATGCTCTTTCTTGCCGAGGACGTGCGCCGCTGGATGGCGCACCTCGGATTCCGGCGCTTCGAGGACATGATCGGGCGCGTCGATCTCATCGAAGCGAAGCCTGCAGCCGGGCACTGGAAGGCTCGCGGCCTCGACTTTGGTCAACTGCTCGCCATCCCACCGGCCGCATCCGCTGACGACCGGCGGCACAGCCGCTCGCAGGTTGCCGACCTCAGCGAGATGCTCGACGTCACGATCATGGAAACGTGCGCACCCGCACTCGACGCCCAGCGTCCGGTGCGGATGCGGACACAGGTGCGCAATGTGCATCGGAGCGTCGGCGCGATGCTCAGTGGCGAGGTTGCGCGCCGGCACGGCGCGGCCGGTCTGCCCGACGGCAGCATCGAGATCGAGCTTGACGGAGCGGCCGGGCAGTCGTTCGGCGCGTGGCTCGCAGGCGGCATCACGCTCACGCTGCGCGGTGAGGCCAACGACTACGTGGGCAAAGGGCTGTCGGGCGGCAGGCTGGTCATCCGTCCGCCGCGAGCAGCACGGCGGCGAGCCGAGGACAACATCATCGTCGGCAACGTCGCGCTGTACGGCGCCACGAGCGGCGAGGCATTCATCCGCGGTATCGCCGGTGAGCGGTTCGGTGTCCGCAACTCGGGAGCAGTTGCGGTGGTCGAAGGCGTCGGGGACCACGGTTGCGAGTACATGACCGGCGGCACCGTGCTCGTGATCGGCACCACGGGACGGAACTTCGCTGCCGGCATGAGCGGTGGCATCGCCTTCGTGCTCGATGACGAGGGGGACTTCGCGCAGCGGTGCAACCTCGCCACGGTGACGCTCGAGGAGCCACAAGTCGAGGACCTCGTCATCGTCCGAAATCTTCTCGAGCGTCACGAGCTGCTCACCGGCAGTGACGTCGCGAAGCGCCTGCTCCGTGGCTGGCGTCAAGCTCGCGAGCGCTTCGTCAAGGTGCTGCCCGAGGAGTACCGCCGCGCGCTGCGCGCCCAGCTCGAGCTCGTCGGATGATGGTTGCGCGCACCGGCTTTCTCGAGCACGCGCGGTACACGGCGCACAAGCGGCCTGTCGCAGAACGTGTCGGTGACTACCGTGAGGTGTACCTCCCACTGCCGGTCCAGGTGCTTCGCGAGCAGGGATCGCGGTGCATGGACTGCGGTGTCGCCTTCTGCCACCAGGGATGTCCGCTCGGCAATCTGATCCCCGAGTGGAACGAGCTCGTGTCGCACGATGACTGGCACGCCGCGGTCGATCGCCTGCACGCCACCAACAACTTCCCTGAGTTCACCGGCAGGCTGTGCCCCGCGCCCTGCGAGCCGGCATGCGTCCTTGCGATCAACGATGACCCGGTCGCCATCAAGCAGATCGAGCAGTCGGTCATCGATCGCGCGTTCGACGAGGGATGGATACGCGCGGAACCTCCTGCGCATCGTACGGGGAAACGCGTCGCCGTCGTCGGGTCGGGGCCTGCGGGTCTCGCTGCCGCGCAACAGCTGAACCGCGCGGGGCACCACGTCACGGTGTTCGAGCGTTCGGACCGTGTCGGTGGCCTCCTGCGCTACGGCATCCCGGATTTCAAGATGGAGAAATGGGTCCTGGATCGCCGTGTCGGTCTGCTCGAGGCCGAGGGGATCACGTTTGAGACGGGATACGACATCGGCGTCGACGTCACCGCGGAGCAGCTTCGTGAGCGTTTCGACGCTGTGGTCCTCGGGGTCGGCGCAGACCGGGCTCGCGACATCGACGTCCCCGGCCGAGAGCATTGCGGAATCCATATGGCGATGGACTACCTCGTGCAGCAGAACCGGCGCGTCGCCGGGGAGCGGGTGCTCACCGTTCCAGAGATCACGGCGAGCGAAAAGGCTGTGGTCATCATCGGGGGCGGCGACACCGGCGCGGACTGTCTCGGCAACGTCATTCGAGAGGGCTGCAGAGACGTGCAGCAGCTCTACCTCTATCCCCAGCCTCCGGACGACCGGCCGGATGGCAATCCCTGGCCGCAGTGGCCGCTCATCCTTCGCACCTATCCTGCGCATGACGAAGGCGGCTCGCGCGAGTTCGGGTTGATGGTCACAGCTTTCGAGGGAGACGGCAGCACCGTCAAGCGCGTGCGGGCCATGCGAGTCGAGGCGCGGCGGGATCACGGCGTGCGCACCTTCGCTCCCCTGGCTGACGGCGAGGTGATGATCGACGCCGACCTCGTCCTCATCGCGATCGGCTTCGACGGCCCGCAGCGTTCGACATTGCTCGAGGGGCTGTCAATCGATCGCGACAGCGCCGGGAACCTTGCTGTCGACGGATCGTTCGCGTGCGGCGTCGACGGGGTGTTCGCGGCGGGCGACGCCGTGCGCGGAGCGTCGCTCATCGTCTGGGCGATTGCCGACGGTCGGGCGGCCGCAAGGAGTTGCGATGCGTACCTCATGGGGACTGTCCGGCTACCCTGACCGACCCATGGTCCAGCGATCCTTCCTCGGCGACGCGACGACGCTCGCCTTCGCCCATCGCGGTGGTGCCGGCGACGCGCCGGAGAACACATTGCCGGCGTTCGAAGCTGCGGTCGCGCTCGGGTACCGGTACCTGGAGACGGACGTTCAGCTGACGCGCGACGGCGTGCTCCTCGCGTTCCACGACGACCGGCTGGACCGCCTCACCGATCGAGCGGGAACGATCCCCGAGCTCGCCTATGCCGACGTGCGCGAGGCGGATGCCGGCTACGCGTTCAGCCCCGACGGCGGGCAGTCCTTCCCATTCCGGGGACGAGGGGTCGTCATCCCGAAGCTCGAGGACCTGCTGACGCGCTGGGAGGATATCTACCTGAACATCGACGCGAAGACCGATGCGACGGTGGCCCCGCTCGTGGAACTCATCAGCCGCCTCGACGCCTTCGGGCGGGTGTGCATCGGATCGTTCTCGGACCGCCGTGTTGCTCGCATTCGCGCGCTGGCAGGCGGGCGGATCTGCTCATCGATGGGACAGGTCGCAACAGGAACGGCATTCCTGGTGTCGCGCTCGGGCCGGATGCCCGGCTTCCATGCGGACTGCCTGCAGGTGCCGCAGCGCTGGGGCATTCTTCGCATCGATCGCCGCTTCGTCAAGGCGGCACACCGGGCCAGGCTGCCCGTGCACGTGTGGACGATCGACGACGAGGCGGAGATGGACTACCTCCTCGACCTCGGCGTCGACGGGATCATGACCGACCGCCCGCGGCTCCTCAAAGAGGTATTCCAGCGCCGCGGTCTTTGGTAGTGCACGCCGCGCGCTATCGTGGGCGCGATGCTGCCGTCTGACCCGGGCGCTCGGTACATCCCGCCCACAGATCGAACCGACTGGTATCAGCCGGACGAGCACCTGCGCTGGCTCGCCCGGCGAGCCGTCGGCGAGGAGCTCTGGCCCACCGCCGAGGCCGCGTTGCAGGAGCTTGGGACGCTCGTCCCGCAGACGATCGAGCCGCTCGCCCGGACAGCCGACCGCAACCCCCCGGTGCTGCGCTCCTACGACGCCCGCGGGCAGCGTATCGACGAGATCGAGTTCCACCCTGCATACCGCGAGCTCGAGGCGGCGGTCCTGCGTTTCGGCGCTGTGCACGCCGCGTACGCGACGGGCTGGCACGGTCTCAGCGGACGTGCGCCGCGGACCCTGATCACCGCGATGCTCTACCTGCTGCTCGAGTCGGACCAGGCGGTCACCGGCTGTCCCGTTGGGATGATGGATGCCGCCGCCCGATGCCTTGAGCGCAACGACCCCGCGCTCGCCGCACGATTCGTCCCAGGCATCACCGATGACACCGGGCATCACCTCACAGTCGCGATGTTCCTCACCGAGAAGGCCGGGGGCTCCGACGTCGGTGCCAACGAGACGGTCGCGACACGCGCTGATGACGGGACGTGGCGGCTCACGGGCGAGAAGTGGTTCGCGAGCTGCCCGCACAGCGATCTGATCCTCGTGCTCGCCCGTCCCGAGGGGGCGCCACCCGGCCCGCGCGGGCTGGGCCTTTTCCTCATGCCGCGCGTGCTCGATGACGGCACGCGCAACACCTTCATCGTCCACCGGCTCAAGGAGAAGTTCGGCACGCGCGCGATGGCGTCAGGCGAGGTCGGCCTGCGCGGAGCTTTCGCGTGGCAGGTCGGTGCGATCGACCGCGGTTTGCCGCAGATGATGGACATGGTGAACGCCACACGCATCGGCATCGCCACAGCGACCGCGGGAGCGATGCGTCGCAGCGCCTTTGAGGCACTCAGCCACACGCATGGCAGGTCGACGTTCGGACGGCGACTCGACCTGCATCCACTGATGCGCGACACCCTCGCCGAGCTCGTCGTGGATTCCGTCGCGGGGCTCACCGCTGCGATGGGCGTTGCCGAGCTCGCCGACAGCGCCGACGCCGGCGACATCGAGGCTGCCGCCGCGCTCCGTCTCCTGACACCGCTGTTCAAGATGCACGGCACCGAACGCGCACGCATCTGTGCAACCGAAGGCATGGAGGCGCGCGGTGGCAACGGGTTCATCGAGGACTGGCCGGATGCTCGCATCCTCCGTGACGTGTACGTGCACGCAATCTGGGAGGGATCGGGCAACGTGATCGCGCTCGACGTGCAGCGTGCGATCGAGCACGGTGCATTGCCCGGCTATCTCAGCGATACCGAGCGACGTGGCGAGCTCGTGTCGAGCGGCGGTCCGTGCGCCCCGCTCGCGAGCGTCATCGTCGATGCGTTACGGCGCCTCGAGAGTCAGCTGCAAACGGTGCGCGGCATCGATGACGCGGACGCGCGCCAGTTGCCGCTTCGTCGTGTCGCGCGGCGTATGGCGACGCTCGCAATCGGCGCCCGTCTCGCCGAACAGGCGAACGCATTCGCCGCCGACACGGGGAGTGGCCGCCTCGGATGGATCGCTGCGCGCTATCTCTGCCGTCTCGGCGGCGAGCCTGCGCTTGCGCAGCTCGCCGATGACGCGGCGTGGCTCGAGCACGCGGATCCGCTGTTGCACGGCGGTCACGTGCCGCTCGATATCGCGTCCACGGCAGCACAACGCACTGTCGCCGCCCTGCACTCGACGGACGCACTGGTCAGCGTCTGATCAGCCGATCACCAGCGCAAAGGCGAAGCCGTCCCATCCCTTGACGCCCACCGTCTGAATGACGGCCGGTGTGATGCGGCGCTCGGATGCCATCTGCTCGATGAGCCGGCGCATGCCCATGGCGTCCGGGTCGTCGCTCTCGAGGTCGATGAGCTTGCCCTGCCGCACCACGTTGTCCACCACGATGAGGCTCCCGATGTGGGCAAGGTCCACCGCAGCTGCGAAATATGCCGGCGTGTTGCGCTTGTCCGCGTCGATGAACACGAGATCGAATGGTGCTTCGTGATCGGCTTTGAGCTGCGCGAGCGTGTCGAGCGCGGGAGCGACGCGCACCTCGACCCTGTTGTCGAGCCCGGCGCGCTCGATGTTGCGACGAGCGACCGCCGCGTGCTCATCACTGATTTCGAGGCTGATCAGGCGCCCGTCGTCCGGCAGCGCACGTCCAAGCCAGATAGCGCTGTATCCGCCGAGCGTGCCGATCTCAAGGATGCGACGCGCCTTGACGGCACGAGCGAGGAGGTGCAGGAACTGTCCCTGCGCCGGTGCCACCGCGATGTTGGGAAGCGACGCGCTGTCACGAATCGCCGCGTCGAGGACCGGGTCGGCCGGTTGCAGGCAGCCGGTTGTGTACGCGTCGACGGCATCCCAGTGTTCGTCGCACATCGCGCGCCAGTCTAGCGCCGGCGTACCACCCGGACCTCTTCGGACGGCCAGCGCCGCGCGCCGGGCCAGCCACGCCGACACGTATGCCGTGCCGGTCGACTGTGCCCGCACCTCGGGATTGGGGTGGCCAGCGGGGGTCGAACCCGCGACCTCCAGGGCCACAACCTGGCGCTCTAACCAACTGAGCTATGGCCACCATGAGACGCCGAAAGGGAGGCCTGGCGATTATATGGCTCGCCGCCCAGCGGCCCGGACGAATTCGCACAGGTAGACTCGCGACGTGCCCCCGTAGCTCAGCGGATAGAGCGGCGAGCTTCTAACTCGATGGTCGTGGGTTCGACTCCTACCGGGGGCGCCAACCGGCGCCAATCGGGCACCAATCGGGATGTCATTTCGGGCGACGCCTCGGCGAAGCAGTGCGATGGCATGACTTTCGGCCCTGGTAGGGGCGGCTGGGAGGTGACATCATCGGCCCGGCCGTACAGTGCGAGTCAGCGAGGCTGTGCGCGCTGTGAACCGTCGCTGACGGGAGGCAGAAGCTCCAATGTTCGAGAGGATCCTTGTTGCAGTCGACGGTTCCCCATTCTCTGACGCCGCGCTCGCTACCGCCGCCGGCCTGGCGGCGAAAGTGGGTGCCGAGGTCGACGTTATCCATGTGCACGAGCACGACATGCCGCACTCCAAGGCGGTTCATCTCGCCGAGCTCGAATCACCTATCGAAGCCACCGAGGTGATCGCGGCGGCGACGGCGAAGCTGACGGCACAAGGGGTGCATGCCCAAGGTCATGTCCTGGAAGCCGACACGCACGACGTCGCTCGACGGATCATCGAGTTTGCCGATGCGAGCAATGCCGACGTGATCATCGTCGGGAGGCGAGGGCTGTCGACGCTCACCGGGATGCTGGTTGGCAGCGTCTCCAACAAGCTCGTTCATGTCGCGAGGGTTCCGGTGCTGGTGGCCCGTTAAGGGCGGACAGCGCAGACCGTCACCCAGCGGACTATTCGCCGCGCTGCGCCGCCGGCTCGGGGATGACGAGCAGGGGGCTGTGGCCTGAATGGTGGATCTTCGAGGACACGCCTCCGAAAAGGAGCCGGCGCGCCTCGCTGAGACGGCGAGCACCGATGACGATCAGGTTTGGCACGGGGAGTCTGTTCCCTCTAGCCAGCAGCGCGTCACCCGCATCACCGACCGCCAGTGCCGTCAGGGGACGAATCTCCGCGATACTCTCGATCTCCCGTGCCTGACGTTCAAGGCGCCCATGCTCGGCCGCGACTCGATCAGGATGGCGAAGCAGCGGGTTCGGGTTCACCAGGCTGTCCGGCAGGACCTCGACCAGGGTCACGGTGACCTCGGGATACAGGCGAGCGATCTCGGATGCCAGCAGCGCTGCCTGTTTCGAGGCGGGCGAACCATCAAAGCCGATGACCATCTGCGCAGGTGGCCAGCTTGGTTCTGCCCCTCCCACGATGAGCACCGGGCAACGGGCGGTATGCAATACGGACGCGGAGACGCTCCCTGCCAGCAGCCGGCGCACAGGGCCGAGCCCGCGGTGTCCGATGACGATGAGGTCCGCCGAAATCGTTGCGGCGACATTCGCCACCACATCGCTGATCTCTCCCTGCTGGGCACGGACATCGCCGACGACCGCTCCGAGCGCCGTCGCCTCGGATCGTGCGGCCGCGAGTGCGGCGGACGCTGCTCGCTGATAGGCAGCAAGCGTCTCGTCGATGCCCGCGCCTGTCGGGAAGACGTAGAGCGTCTCCGGCGGAAGGTCGTAGGCCATCACCAGGTGCAGTGTCGCGTCGAAACGCTTCGCGAGATCCGCCGCGGCCGAGAGCGCGGGTTGCGCGTCCGCTGAGCCGTCGGTGGCGAGGAGGATCGTCTTGAACGTGATCTTCCGTTCAGGCATCGCATCAGCCGAGTTCAGTGCCGGTCCCGCCGATTTGGTGGATCTCATGAACCCATCAAAGCAGCCCGACGTGGGCCACACCAGAGCCGTTGGGCACCGGGTTGACGGGTACTTGGACTTCCCCACGGATGTGGGCCCTCGCGGTAGCCTACGTGAGTTGGCGACCGTGGCCGAAGGAGATGAGCGTGACCCGGATCAACGAAGAATCGGTCGACATTCCCGAGCCCGAGCGAACGCTGCCGTCGAACCCGGTTGACGAGTCATCAGTGGATCCGGGGGGCGACATCCCTGAGATTCCTCGTCGGGAACCAGGTCTTGGTGAAGATCCGGCCTACGATCCTGGCGGGATGGGCAGGCAACCAGACGTCATCGAGGACGAGGAAGCGAATTCCTGACAGTCGGGCGGCTCAGGGGACCGGTCGTCAGTCACTTGCGGAATCCCGATCTTTATCGATGTCAACCTCAGGCAGGTCTCTGAGCTCAGCCTTCGACAGCGTGAGTTGGATCCCCGCATCGACTGCTGTGACTGCGCTGATCGGAATCGCGACCTCCTTGCGATCCCATATGTGGCCCTCCGCCAGGAGGACGTGTGTCACATGCTGATTTCGCGGGTCGATGACGAGCCCGTGGACCTTGCCGATCGCGCCGTCCGTTGCATACACGGGGTCACCGCGCCGGACGCTCACCTCGCCCGCGGGAACCGAGTCGTAGACCTCCGGCTTCGCGGCGTTGACCGCCCCCGTGTCGATCGTCCCCATACCGGCATTGCTCAGGCCGAGCCCGCTCATCCCGAGGCCACCGGCCCCGAGACGAAAGTACGGGCGTGTGAGGACATGGTCCGGGTCGTAATCACCGTATGCCTCGGCTCCTGGAAGGAACTCCGTCTCCTCGGCCGGCTCGAAGCGTTGGAACTCCGCGTTCGTGCAGCGGATATGCACACCATCGTCATGGACCTCCACAGACTCGACCGGCACGAGTCGCGCGCCGCCATGCCCGTGCCCGGGTTCAACGACGACGTGCGTGATGGAGCGGACAACAGGGTCGAGGACCACCCTGCTGACGTGGCCGCAGCTCCCATCACTGCAGCGGGCATCCGCGCCGATTCTGTACTGGACGCTAGCACTCAACGAAATCCTCCTAGCAGTCATTGGGGCACCGCAGCTCCGTCAGCAGCCGCCGGCGCCGTGTGGTGAGTGCAGAGTGACAAATCCGCGGCCGGTTTACCAGAGCTCGCTCGCGTCAACCCGTCATCAGGGCGCGGATCGCGAACAGCAGGGTCGCCACCGCCCCGCCAATCAGCCAGAGCCGCTTGTCACGCTCCTTGAGCGGCGTGCCCATCCACCGTGAGAACGGGAGCGCAAGCAGCGTCGCGGCACCGTAGAGCCAGTGGAGCACATCGTGCGGGCGGTGGCCCGTCGCAACGAGGACAAGCCCGATGAGCACCTGGAGACCAATTGTCGCAGCGGCAATCCGCGTATACAGGCGAACCGCTGGGGCGAGTTGCCGCCAGAACAGGCTGCACAAGGCCAGGATCGCGCCCGCACCGGCACCGGCAACGATTGCGAGGCCGAACCAATCGTGTATCACCACGGCGGAGGAAGCCTATAACCTCAGGACATTCCTCGGATGCCTCCGGC
>Ga0307374_10007825_pt1 | contig 16159 bp, 16 predicted proteins | sample OX3MG_FD_202532 | JGI IMG/M metagenome (GOLD analysis project Ga0307374, IMG submission 202532) | Soil microbial communities from Risofladan, Vaasa, Finland - OX-3 | ecosystem: Environmental > Terrestrial > Soil > Coastal area > Acid sulfate soil | place: Finland: Risofladan, Vaasa | collected... | reverse complement strand
TGAACAGCCGTGCCGTTTCCACGCAAAGAATCGGACGGATCCTTTTCCCCCCCGCAAAGACGCTGTACCGGATCGCGCGATGGATGGAGGCAGGGGGTGTAGTTTCTAGGGGAAGCAAGCTCTCGATAGCCTTCTCCACGGCCGCATGGTCTTCTTCGAAGAAATCGGGGAGTTTCATGCGTTGGATAGAGACGGCGCCGAAGGGGATCTGTGAGAACTATGCTTCATCTTCCGGATCGAACGGCTCAGCCGCGATCTTGCCGTCCGCCTTCTTCAATAGGATTTCCACGCGGCCTTCCGCTTCCTCGATCTGCTTCTGGCAATCACGTGATAGTTTAACGCCTTCCTCGAACAGCTTCATCGCTTCGTCGAGAGAAAGGTCCGTGCTTTCGAGGCGCTTGACGACTTCTTCGAGTCTCGCCAGCGATTTCTCGAACTCTCCCTTGCGTTGTGGTTCTGCCGGTCTATTCGTCGTTGAGCTCATTCCGCGTTCCGAGTCCTCGCCGGCATAGCCGAAGAGCAAATGGCAGCCGATTGCTCAATATAGACGCTCTGGCCAAGTCGAGCAAGTCGGGCCCTGCATGCGAACCACTGGTGCAGAGAGCCGATATTCTAACGCATGCCGGAGACTCTCAACAATGTCCGAGGCAACGGTACAGCTCAAGCCTGTTGGCCCTCTTCATAGAATGGCCCTTCAGTCGCCAGAAACCAAATCGCTTGACCGGGCAAAACCTCACGCCTTGCGCATCTCCATTGAACGTTGCACAATCCCCCATGATCCATAGATTCAACGCCGGCGTCACTTCCGCCAGGCCTTCGCAGCTCTAGTGTCATTATCGGTTACCTCATATCGATCGAAAAGCGCACCGGCTCGTCGATCCGGCCGTATCATGAAAGGAGTGCTCCCACGCGCATGCGCGCATCCATTTGAGACCGCACTAGCCTTGCCCTTTCAGTCGAAAGCCGGCGCACATTTGGCTGGAAAGACCGAGTCGTTATGAGTGCCCTTCGTCTGTTTGGTGTGCTGTTACTGATAGGCGTAAACGCATTTTTCGCCGCGGCCGAATTTTCCCTTGTTGCTGTCCGCGTCTCGCGTGTCCGGCTACTTGTGGAAAAGGGCGATCCGCGTGCGAAAATTGTGGAACAGCTCCTCGGTGATATCGGCCGCGTTGTTTCCGGTGTTCAAGTCGGGATTACGCTCGCCAGTCTTTTGCTCGGATATGTGGGTGAGATTACGCTGGTCGGTATTCTCCGCCCGTTCTTCGCCGCCATCCCGCCGCCGTGGGGGCCTGTCATAGCTCATGGCACATCCCTCGTTCTCGCCTTGGCGATTCTCACGGTTTTCGAGGTGGTTCTCGGCGAGCTCGTGCCCAAGGGGCTGAGTCTCGCGCGCGCCGAGCGGGTGGCGCTGCTCATCGCGCGGCCGTTCCAGTGGTTCCTGCACACCTTTCGTTGGGCGATTGATCTGTTGGACGGGATCGCTGAAAAAATTATCCTCGCTCTCGGAGTCGTTTCGCCGCTCAGCCATACTCTGGTGCGCTCCACCGAAGAATTGCAGGTAATGATCCAGCAGGCGCGCGACCGCGGGCTTATTCCTGCGACCGAAGTGACGCTCATTCAGAACGCAATGGAACTGGGTCAAATCCAGGTCCGTGAAGTGATGGTGCCGCGCCCGGATATGCATGCGCTTTCTGCGGACGCGAGCCTCGAGGACGCGATGAAATTATTCGCGACAACGCAGCGCTCGCGCATTCCCGTCTACGAAGGCACGCTCGATCATATCCTCGGCTTCGTCCATATCAAGGATGTGCTCTGGATCCTGCTCGACCGTGCGCGGTCCGCCCAGGACGGTTCGTCTCCGCCTCCCTTCCAGCTAAAGAGCGCGCTGCGTGACGTCTTGATCGTGCCGGAAACGAAGCCGGCCAGCGAGCTGGTCCTCGAGTTCCGCTCTCACCGCACCGGCTTGGCAATGGTGGTGGACGAATTCGGAAGCATCCTGGGATTGGTCACTCTCGAGGATATCCTCGAGCAGATGGTCGGTGAGATCCACGACGAGTTCGATGTGGTCGAGGGCCCGGTTACTTTGTCCGACGGCAGCATGATTTTCGACGCTTCCATCAAGGTTCGCGATCTGGAAACACAATATAACATCGCACTTCCGGATGATCCCTCCTATGAGACCGTAGGTGGGTTTATTCTCAACCGCCTCGGATTTATCCCGCGCGGCGGCGAGAGTTTTGAGGCGGAAGGATATCGCTTTACAGTGATGGAGATGGAGCGTCGCAGAGTATCGCGAGTCAAAATCAAGGTCTTGCGTCCTGGCGCGCGGCCGCGCATCGATACTGCCGGTCCTGCCGCAGAGCATTCCACACCGGAAAAGTCAGGGCATGCTTCCGAATCGCCCAAGGCGGAGGCTGGCGCGGAGCGACGCAAAGTATGATCCGTTATATCTCCCTGCGGCTCCTGTTCACTCTCCCCGCTCTGTGGCTCATTCTCACGATGGTTTTCCTTCTGGCTCACATCGTTCCCGGCGATCCTGCTCAGCAGATGCTCGGTGAAGGCGCGCAGGCGCAGGATTTGAATCAGCTCCGGCATTCGCTTGGATTGGATGTTCCGCTGCCTGTGCAATATGGCCATTATTTGGTGGGGATTCTCCACGGCGATCTTGGTGAATCCTTTCGCTTTCAGCAGCCTGTCGCGCGCGTAGTCCTGTCGCATTATCCCGCGACATTGGAGCTGGCGATTGTGGCCCTGTTGGTTTGTGTCGCGATCGGTATTCCCGCGGGGATGCTGGCGGCCGAGCGTCGCGGCACTGCCATTGACCACGCTGTGGGACTCTTCACCTTATTCGGGCTTTCAGTCCCGAATTTTGCTCTCGGGCCTGTGCTCATCCTGGTGTTTTCCGTGCTGATCGGGTGGCTGCCAGTTTCCGGCCGCGGTGGGATGTCGCATTTGATCTTGCCGGCCATCACGCTCGGGGCTGCGCTCGCCGCCATCTTGACGCGGATGGTGCGCACGTCCGTGATCGAAGAACTCTCCAGTGAATATGTTCGTACTACTCGCGCCAAGGGGTTATCGGAGTCGGCCGTCTTGTTTCATCATGCGTTTCGCAATGCCTTGATTCCGATTATCACCATCCTGGGACTGCAATTCGGCACCCTTCTCGCCGGCACAATTGTCACGGAGACGATTTTCTCCTGGCCTGGCGTTGGGCGTCTCGCCGTACAGGCCATCGAAGCGCGCGACTACCCGCTCTTGCAGGGTTGCATTTTGCTGATCGCAGTTTCGTATGTAATCGTGAATCTCCTGACAGATGTCGTGTACGCGGCCGTGGATCCCAGGGTGCGGTTCGAATGAGGAACCTCTATGATTTTCTCCGTCGGAATGGTCCAGGCCGCTGGGGTTTCGTGCTGTCCGTGGGGTTGATCTTCATAGCCGTCACGGCCCCCTGGATCGCTCCTGCGGATCCAACGGTCCAAAACCTTGCCGTGCGCCTCGCTGGGCCGAGTTCAGCGCATTGGATGGGCACTGACGAACTTGGCCGTGACGTTCTCTCTCGTGTCATATATGGCGGCCGCGTATCCATGTTCGTTAGCTTGAGTGTGGTGATTGGGGCGGGAATCGTGGGCCTTACGATTGGTGCTCTCGCGGGATATTTCGGGGGATGGTTTGATCGCTTCGTGAACATCGTTCTCATCAACGCTTTTCTCTCCTTCCCGGGAATTCTGCTCGCCATCGCCTTCGCCGCGTTTCTCGGCCCGGGTATCGATAAAGTGATTTTCGCGCTGATCATCACCGGTTGGGCTGGCTATGCCCGCCTTGCACGAGCGCAGATCTTACAAGCGAAGGAAATGGAGTACGTGCTCGCGGCGCGCTCCCTTGGCGCTTCGGACGCCCGCATTCTCATCCGCCATCTCCTTCCCAATATCCTTCAGCCGGTTCTCGTGCAGGCAACCATTGCCATGGCCGGTGCAATCTTGGCGGAGTCAACCCTAAGCTTCTTGGGTCTTGGCGTACTTGCTCCAATGCCAAGCTGGGGATCCATGCTCAACGACGCGCGTGGCCACCTCTTCGATGCGCCCCATCTGGTCATTTTTCCCGCGCTCGCGATCATGGTTGCCGTTCTTGCTTTTAATCTGCTGGGCGACGCTCTCCGCGACTGGATGGATCCACGCATGCGAGCCTATCTCGTCGTGACTTCTCTGGCGCGCTAGCACCGGGGATTCTGCCGACCCGCTAGAGTTCGGGGTTCTCTCAACCGTGGCTGGCACACTTTCTTCGTACTCGGATGAGGTACGGAATGTCATACTGTGGAAGTGGATTTCACTTTTAGCCGTGGAAAAATGCTCATTTCCCACACTAATGTGTTGTAGGTACAGGTGTTATCGTAAGGGTGGATGTTCCATGCTTTGGTGCTAGGCGTGCTTCCTCCGAATGTGACCGACTAGGAGCCCCATTCGATGCCTATCGCTTTTGCCGTTCTGTTGTTCCAGTTGGTTTCTGTCTCCCCGTGGATTTCCAAAGTGCCCGCACCGTCCTCTTCGCCAGCCCCGGTTGCGTTTGCAATAAACGTTCCGGATGCATCCACCAACGTCGTTGCTGTTTCTGCGAGCTCGGGCGTACCTGAGCCGGGAGCATTGGCTAAGTCGGCGAATAATGGCCACGTTTCGACCAGCGCCGCCACTTCTCTGGCAGGTTCCTCGCTTGGTGCGTCACTGCAAGATTCCCAGGCCCTTTCGACGATTCACATACCCGATTCCGAATCGGACAAACTGTCCGGCGTCACCTTGCCGGAGACGGTGCCCTCGCGTCGGAACTGGATTGTCTTGGCAATTGCGCAGCATGCCGCCGCTGCGTTTGATGCCTACTCGACGCGCGAAGCGATTGGCCACGGCGCGGTGGAAGACGATCCCCTGATTCGCCCATTCGCGCACTCGACGGGGATTTATGCCGCCATTCAAGTGTCCCCCGTCGTACTCGATTTCGTCGCGCGCCGGATGCAGCGCAGCCAGAATAATTTTATTCGCCACACTTGGTGGCTGCCGCAATCGGTAAGCACCGCCCTGTTCTTGTTTTCTGGCGTGCACAATCTGGGCGTGGCAAGCCGCCCGTAGGAATTGCTCCTTCATGTCTTACCTCTCAACCACACTCGTTTCAGGGTCTTATCCCAGGATGTGCAACAGCTTCTAGCCTTTTCTGAGTGCCGAATAGCACCTTCGGCACGAAAGCTTTTTTACAATTACAGATGGACCCTCTAACCTGAGATTCGTAGTAACATTGGGGGCATCAAGAGCTGTGCGGAGGCCTATCATGGCGATTCAGTTTCATGTTAACGGCAAGTCTCAAACGGTTGACGTCAATCCCGACATGCCGCTCCTCTGGGTTCTGCGCGACGCGCTCGGCATGACCGGCACTAAATTTGGCTGTGGCATGGCGTTGTGCGGCGCCTGCACGGTTCATATCGATGGCGAACCGACTCGCTCCTGCGTCACGCCCGTTTCCAGCGTTGAGGGCAAGAAGGTCACCACCATCGAAGGGCTTTCGTCCGACCGTAGTCATCCTGTGCAGCAGGCTTGGATCGAACTTGATGTGCCGCAGTGCGGCTATTGCCAGTCGGGACAAATCATGTCCGCGGCGGGGCTGTTGGCCAAGCATCCCCAGCCAACCGACGCGCAAATTGACGAAGCGATGACGGGGAACATTTGCCGCTGCGGCACCTATCAGAGAATTCGCGCGGCCCTCCATCGCGCTGCGGAAATTCACAACGCTGCCAACAGGCGCAAAGTGCCCCTCGCGGACCACAACGCACAACGGGAACCGAACGAGCGGCGCCATCTTGTCGGAGTGGGAGGTGCGGAATGAGCGTGGCCACATCGCAATTGGATCGTCGCAGTTTTCTCAAGACGGGGCTGGCTGGCGCTACTGGTCTGGTAATCGGCTTTTATTTGCCGGGACCTCACGAACTGTTTGCCGCGACTGACGCCACTGCAACGCCCGCCGCTCTCAACGCATGGATTCACATCGGCACCGACGACATTGTGACGATCATGATCGACAAGTCCGAAATGGGCCAGGGCGTCATGACCTCACTTTCCATGCTGGCGGCTGAAGAGCTCGAGTGCGACTGGAAAAAGCTTCGTGCCGAATTCGCTCCCGCGGAGAAGGCCTACTATAATCCGGCGTTCGGCGCGCAGGGCACCGGCGGCAGCTCGAGTATTCGTTCTTCGTACCTGCCATTGCTGAAAGCTGGCGCGGCCGCTCGCGAAATGCTGATTGCTGCCGCCGCGCAGAAATGGGGCGTCGACAAATCGGACTGTCGCGCGGAAAACAGCGTGGTCACGCATGCTCCGACAAAGCGCACCGTCAGCTACGGAAGTCTTGCTGAAGCTGCGGCTAAGCTCCCTGTACCCGCCAATGTGCCGCTCAAAGACCCGAAAGATTTCCGCATCGTGGGCAAGTCGGTCAAGCGGCTCGACTCCGCGGTCAAAACAGACGGAAGCGCGGGGTTCGGCATCGATACGCGGCTGCCCGGCATGCTCTACGCCACGGTGGTGCGCTGTCCCGTATTCGGTGGGAAGCCGGCCAGCTTCGATGCAACAAAGGCCAAAGCAATTCCCGGTGTTCGAGACGTGATTCAGATCTCATCGGGCGTTGCCGTAGTGGCGGACAATACCTGGACGGCCTTCCAGGGCCGCAAGGCGATCGAGATCAACTGGAACGAAGGCACAAACGCTTCCGTTTCTACCGATAGTATTTCCACGCTCTTCGCCGAGCGGGCCGATCAACCTGGCGCAGCCGTGGCCAGGAAAGAAGGAGACGCCGCCAAGGGTTTAGCCAGTGGAGCCAGGAAAATCGACGCCATTTATCAGGTTCCCTTTATGGCTCACGCCACCATGGAGCCCATGAACTGTACCGCCCACGTCCAGCCGGACCGTTGCGATGTTTGGGTGCCCACACAAGGCCAAACCTCTTCTCAGAATGAGGCTGCGAAAATCACGGGCCTGAAGCCTGAGTCCGTCTTCATCCACACTACCTATTTAGGCGGCGGCTTTGGCCGTCGCGGTGAAACGGATTTCGTGGCGGATGCGGTGGAAATATCCAAGACCATGGGCGCTCCCGTCAAAATCACTTGGACCCGCGAAGAAGACACGCAGCATGATTTCTATCGCCCGGCATCTTATTCCCGCTTCTCGGCTGCTCTCGACGCAAACGGAAACCCCATTGCCTGGACCAACCGCATCGTATCTCCCTCGATCTTCTTGCGCATCCGGGGGTCGGTAAAGGACAACCTCGACGGTACCAGCGTCGAGGGAGCCGCGGACCTTCCGTATTCGATTCCCAACATCCTTGTCGATTATCAACTCACGGAAACCGGTATTCCCGTTGGGTTCTGGCGTTCGGTTGGAGACTCTCAGAATGGTTTCTTCGTCGAGAGCTTCATGGACGAACTCGCCGCCGCGGCCCAAAAGGATCCGTACGAGTTCAGGCGGAATCTGCTCGCTAAAGAACTTCGTCACCGTGGCGTGCTGGATCTGGCGGCGAAAAAGGCGGGATGGGGCACGCCTCTCCGGAAGGACCGATATCGCGGCATTGCCGTGCTGTCTGCCTACCGAAGTTATGTTTCCGAGGTTGTGGAACTCTCGGTGAACCGCAAGGATGGTACGTTCAAGGTCCATCGAGTCGTCTGCGCGGTCGATTGTGGCCGCAACGTGAATCCAGACACGATTGTGGCGCAGATGCAGAGCGGGATCGTCTACGGCCTGTCGGCCCTAAAAGGGGAGATCACTATCAACCGCGGACGTGTCGAGCAGGCCAATTTCAATACGTATCCCGTGCTGCGGATGGATGAAATGCCCTTGATCGAGGTGTATATCGTTCCGAGCGACGAAGCGCCTACCGGGATAGGGGAACCCGCGGTACCTGTTCTGGCTCCTGCGGTTTGCAACGCCATTTTCGCCGCTACCGGCAAGCGCATTCGCCGCATGCCTATTCGCGCTGAGGACCTTACTTAAACGGCAGCTCGCAAGTTGTGACGGTCTATGGGCTCACTCATGGCAGCCCATCTGTGCCGCCAATAAGTTTAGCCGTCCTTAGCTGCGCGCGTTTGCCCTTCGACCTTGGTGTATTCGAGCTGCAAAGGTTCATCGGGAGAAGGGGCACATCAGCCAGGCAATCCCCACGCCGGCTACCATGAACAGCACGAACGACCACAACGCATATTTAATTTTTCCTATGATCGTTCGCTGCGTGAGGCAGCCGAGCGCGATGGAAATCAGCGCCGCGAAAATCACCATCGCGGCAAAATGACTGATGTTCACCAGGGCCCCGGACACTCAGTTTCTCCATCCGCACACAATTCCATGCACGTCCAGCACGCCGAGTAAATTTACCAGCCCTGCGGCAGCTACGAACCGCGTGCCATAGGCGCCGCTGGCTCGCGAGACATCCGGGCCGGCTGTTTCGACAAAATGTGCCAGAACAAAAAATACTCCCGAGCACGCATCCGCCAGAAAGCCCAGTGTTCCGAAGGGATCGTCCGAGTGCGGGGGGAACACCTGGCCGCGGGTGAGGAACCCGGTCATGGCAAGCCCGCATACGACCAGGAAAAAAGTGAGCGCCCGGCCCCAGCGCCGCAGAAGCAGATGCCCAAGTCCCGGCACGATCCACGCCGCCAGCAAGAGCAAGGGAACCAGGTAATATTGCTTGGCACTGGCCGTCTTCACTCGCTCTTGTGAATAGCTTTCCGTCACGATCGCTCAGGACAGCAGCGCAAGGATTTCTTCCTGGATGGCGCCCGTGACGCGCGCTTCATGCTCGTCCACGTATATATTCACTTCACTGCGAATACCGAACTCCGGCAGATAAATTCCCGGCTCGATTGAGAAGCACGTGCGCGCAACGATCTTTCGATCGTCCCGCGTTTCAAGCCCGTCCATGTTCGCGCCGTTGCCGTGGACTTCCTGCCCAATGCTGTGCCCGGTGCGGTGTGGGAATTGCTTCGCGTATCCGGCCTTGCGAATTGTCTCTCTCGCGACGCGGTCTACCTCCCAGCCGTGAATGGTTCGATCCTTTGCAACCGATTCTTGAACGAATCCTATCGCCCGGTCCCGCGCCTGCTTCACGATCCGGAAAATTCTTGCGTATGTGTCTGGCGCCCGGGCGCCCAGATAGCCTGCCCAGGTGATGTCGTAATAGACGCTCCCCGGCCGGTTACATTTTGCCCAGATGTCGAGCAGCAGCAGGTCGCCCGCGCGAATAGGACGCGCTGTGTCGGGCTTCGGTTCGTAGTGCGGATTGCCATTGTTTGGCTGCACCGCCGCGATGGGCGGTTCGGCCGTCGTAAGCCCGCTGGCCTCAAATTGCTCCAGCATCCATTGCTGTAGTTGGAATTCCGTGAGCGGTTTTCCGTCGCGCACCGAAGCCGCCGCCCTGTCGAACGCTGCTTGCCGTATGCGGTCGATAATTCTGCCCGCTTCGAAATGCGATTCGAGCTGTTCGGGCGACCATCTCGCCTCGAATTTCTGCACCAGGTCCGCCGAGCTCACCACCTTCTTTTTCAGCTTGCGCACCAGTTCGACTGTTCCGGCGTCTACCAGCCCGATGTAGGGAATGTTGTTGTCGGGCGAATATTGCATCGCGATCTTGCTGCTCCCGGCGAGCAGCTTGGCCAGCGTCCTGTGCAGCTCTTCCCACCCCGCATAGACGAATTTACGGCCTTCGACCGTGTCGAGCGCGCCCTGCTCGATGCGATGCACCAGCTTGCGCGGCTCGCCTCGTGAGGGAATAAAGTAAAACCAGCGGCGCGTGGCCAGTCCGTTTTCGCCAAGGCCGAGGACGCGGCCCGCAATCGGATCGCGGTGATGATGATCGTAGAAGAGCCAGCCATCCAGTTTGCTGGCACGAAGTTCCGCTTGGATCGCTTTTATATCCGGCATGGTGTGGGTCCGGCCTCTCTGTTCGACCATTTTTGCCCGGCCCTCCAGTCTGGCGCCCGCTATGGCTCCGCGAGCGCCGCAATCTGTGCTCGCGTGACTCCCGCAATCGAAACGTGCTTCGTTCGGCTCTTCCTGCCGGCCACGATTCTAACAGTCGATATGGGTACGTTCAAACGATCGGCCAGTAGCCGGCGCAACGCCTCGTTCGCTCGGTCATCCACTGGAGGTGCCGTCAGCCGTACTTTTATCGCTCCCTGATACCCACCCTCGATTGCATCCCGGCTCGCCCTCGGTGTCACGCGCACTGCAAAGGTGGCTTTGCCGTCTCGTTCCTCGATTTTTATCTCCATGGAATTGCCATGATGAGAAAAATCAGCCGGCCGCCTGCTCTCTTGTTGCGGCGCGCGCGCCAAAAATGGCTCTGCCGATGCGAACTTCCGTGGAACCTTCCTCGATCGCCACTTCAAAATCGTGGCTCATGCCCATCGAAAGCACCGGCAGGGAACAGTCGAGAGCGTGGCTCAAATCATCGCGTAGTTCGCGCAGCCTTCGAAAATAGGGCCGGATCTTTTCAGCATCTTCAAAGTAAGGCGGTATTGTCATCAGGCCCAGTAATTCCAGGCGCGGAAGAGCCGTGATGCCCTCGGCGAGCGCAGCCAAGCCAGGCTCTTCAATCCCGCTCTTGCTCGCCTCATTTCCAAGTTGCACCTCGATCAGAACCGGCAAGCGCTTTCCTTCGTCCTCGGCGGCGGAATCGAGCTTCTGCGCCAGTGACCACCGATCCACGGAATCGATGCGATCGAAAAGATGCGCCGCTCGTCTCGCCTTATTGCCTTGCAGGTGCCCGATCAGGTGCCACTTTGCATCGAGGTCCGCAAGCCTCGTCTGTTTGGACTCCCACTCCTGTACGCGATTTTCACCGAACTCCCGCACGCCTGTCTCGAATGCTTCTCGAATGGCCTCCGCCGGAAAAGTCTTCGATGCCGCGACAATCGTGGTTTCCCCGGCTCCGCGCCCGGCGCGCGCGGCTGCCCGCGCTAATCGCTCGCGTATGCGCTCGATATTGGCCGTAATCGAATGAGTTTCTGTGCTCACCGTCGCGATTCTAACATGCGAATATCGGCTCCAGAGACATTCGCTTGCCCGGCTCCTGCTTTCATGCCTTCCTCGTGTGCTAGACTGAGTCACTTCCATGTCACCCCCCGGAAAATTTATCGTGATCGAGGGAATCGATGGCTCGGGAAAACGCACTCAGCTCGAATTATTAGCGCGCGCTTTGAACCAGAAGGGAATTGCCTGTTCCCAGATCAGCTTTCCCCGGTACAACGGCTTCTTCGGCAAACTGGTGGGACAATTTCTGAACGGGGACTTCGGCTCATTGGACGCTGTCGATCCGCACTTTTCGGCGCTGCTGTATGCCGGCGACCGGCTCGAAGCTAAGCCCGCCATCGAGAGTGCGCTTGCTGCCGGCAAAATCCTTCTGGCGGATCGCTATATCGGCTCGAATCTGGCGCATCAGGGCGCGCGTGTCCCGCGCGAAAGGCGTGCTGAGTTTTTAAAATGGCTCCAGCAGCTTGAGTATGAAATTTATGCGTTGCCGGTCGAGGATATGGTGATCTATCTGCGCGTACCCGTGGCGGAGGCGCATCGCCTGATCGGCGGGAAAAGTCCGCGGGATTACACTACCCTGCGACGCGACTTGCAGGAAGCCGATCAGTCGCACCTCGAAGCTTCCTCGCAGGTGTATGACGAGCTATCGCAACAGGGCCATTGGGTGAAGATCGAGTGCTGGGACTCCGCAACGCACGTTCTGCGGTCCCCTGCGGCGATCCACGAAGAAGTTCTCGCGGCAGTCGAAGCGCGCATTTTTCCAACGATTCAAACCAAGGACTGATCGAATGGGCTTTCAGGAGTTTGTCGGCAATCGGCGCATCGTCAGCGCGCTCCGTGGAATGCTCGGTCGCGAACGCGTTCCCAGCGCTCTCCTCTTCACTGGACCTCACGGCGTGGGCAAATATACCCTCGCCCGGATGTTCGCTCAGGCGGCGAATTGCGAGCGCCTGAAAGACGATTTCTGCGGCGAGTGCTCCTCCTGTCAAAAGATGGCTCCGCTAGCCGATCCTGCTCCGCTCGTCGATGCAGGCCTTGCCGAGCGCGGTGAAAGCGCCGACGCCGCTACAGTCGAGCGCACGCCTCTGATTCTGGAAACCCATCCGGATGTCTGGCTGATCGTTCCAGATCCGGTGCGGCTCCGCAATCCGGTTGCGCGTCCTATGATCCGCGTGGGTCAATTGCGTGCGGTGCAGCGCGCCGCTTACTTTCAGCCCCAGGGCCGCCGCCGTATCTTCATCCTCGATGGGGCCGACACAATGCGTTGGACCGATGCCGATCTCTTCCTCAAAATTCTTGAGGAACCTCCTGAGTCCGCTACTCTTATTTTGCTGGCGCCCACGCCCGATTCGCTTCTGCAGACTATCCGTTCCCGCTGCCTGCAATTCCACTTTGCGCCGGTTCCTTCCCGGGAGATCGAGGCATTCCTCAAGGGGCGCGCCCGCGCCACACCGGCGGAGCGGAGTCTTGCTGCGCAGCTCTCTTCGGGCAGCCCCGGCATGGCGCTGTCGCTTGACCTGAAGGAATCCGCTCGTCTCCGCAAGAGCGTTCTCCGGCTGCTTGAGCAGGCTGTCGCGGGCGATCATTATGGCGAGATTTTCGCGGCAACCGCTCAGCTTGCCAAGCAGGAGAAGGAATCGTTTGAAAATGTCTTGGAGCTGTTTTATAGTCTGCTCACAGACCTGCTGGAGTCCACGCAAAGCGTCAGGAGCAGCTTTTCTCGGAACCCCGATTTGAGTCGGGAAGTGGAAATCCTCGCTAAAAAGGTCGATTGGGAGTGGGTCATGCGAGCCACGCAGGGCTTAGATATTGTGCAAAGCGGTTTACGACGTAATGTCGGCCGGCACCTTGGCCTCGATGGACTCGTTGCTTCGCTCGCGCTTCGCTAGGGCGTCTAGCCATTTCGCGATTTTCACCAAGATTATTGCAACCGTTTTCCATCTCACGTAGTCATAGGATGTAGCATCGTCAATCGTAATAATCTGAAGGAGCAGTGATGGTAAATAGGAAACTATTTCGTCCCACACTTACTGATGTAAAGGAACAATACACCCCTCGTTCACCGCAGGCCGCTCCTCAGCAGGGACCGCGTAAGAAGCCCGCCCCTCCCGAGCAGACTCATGCAGAGAATTTTTACTACGTAAAGCAGATGCAGTCGCGGACTCCCGTAGCGATCGTTCTCACGGACGGAGAGATCCTTCGCGGCACCGTCGAGTGGTACGACCGGGACTGCATCAAGCTGACCCGTTACGGTAGCCCGAATCTTCTCGTCTACAAACACTGCATTAAGTATCTTTACAAGGAAGGTGACGAAGCCGCCCACGGAGGTTCGAACGGCCAATAAGGGCGAAATAGCAGCGTTTGCCGGGTCTTCCAGCGGTGTATTTTGTAGTGCCCATCAGGGAAGGATCGGAGGAAGAAGCGCCACATCGTTTTGTCCTCGGGCGCATCGCCCGGAGTTGCGGCAACTCTTCCATGTAAACTTGCTCGAATCCTTTCGCATCTTCGGAGCTTCCTGACCCGTCTGATCTTGTAGTGAAGAACGCGAATCTAACATCAGCAAGGAAGGGCGGCAAGCGGAGGCGGGTTACTGGCTCGGCCCGTCAGCCGGGATCATCCGGGGGCGAAATGAAAATCGGGATCACTTGCTATCCAACCTATGGAGGCTCGGGCGTGGTAGCTACCGAATTGGGAATCGAACTCGCCGCTCGAGGTCATGAAATTCACTTCATCAGCTACGCCGTCCCCATTCGATTGGATACCGGAGTGGATCGCATTTTTTTTCATGAAGTGGAAGTTACAGACTATCCTCTTTTCGATCATCCGCCCTACACACTGGCCCTTGCCACCAAGATGCTGGAGGTGGCCGAGGAGGTTTCCCTCGACTTGCTCCACGTTCATTACGCCATTCCTCACTCCGTCAGTGCCTTGCTCGCCCGCATGATGGCTGCGCCCAAGCGCCTGCCATTCATCACCACTCTGCACGGCACCGATATCACCCTGGTGGGCAACGACCGCAGCTATCTGCCGATCACCCGCTTTTCCATCGAGCAGAGCGATGGCGTCACGGCCATCTCCAATCATCTGCGCGAGCGCACCCTGCAGGAATTCGACATCCGGAGACCCATCGAAGTCATACCCAATTTCGTCAATTGCGATGTGTACGGGCGCTCTCCCAATCAGGAAGCTCGCGCGCAATGGGCGCCCAATGGCGAGCCAATCGTCATGCACCTCTCGAACTTTCGCCCGGTAAAGCGCATCACCGATGCAGTCGAGATATTTGCCCTCATCCGCGAGAAAATCCCTGCAAAGCTCGTCATGGTGGGCGATGGCCCCGATCGCGGCGCGGCCGAGTACATCGCGCGGCGGAAGGGATTGTCCCAGGACGTGTTCTTCCTCGGCAAACAGGATTGCGTGCATGAAAAGCTCGGGCTGGCCGATCTGTTTCTGCTTCCCAGCGATATGGAGTCTTTTGGGCTTGCGGCTCTTGAGGCCATGGCTTGCGAGGTGCCCGTCGTCGCGACGAATGTGGGTGGCGTATCCGAGGTGGTCACTCACGGCGTGGATGGTTACCTCGTCCCGCCTCGCGACGTCGCCGCTGCCGCTAAATTCGCGCTGGAAATTCTTACGCGGCCCGATCGCGGCCGCCGGATGGGTGTACTGGCGCGCGACAGCGCGCGGCGCAAATATTGCGCCGCCGACGTCATCCCTCGTTATGAGGCTTACTACCGGAAGGTTCTGAACGCTGCCGGGTCCGCCGCCCGCGCTACCTAGCCAACACGCTATCGTTCGAGGATGGGCACCGATTGCAAGGATTGCACCGCCACGTTGATGTCGTCCTGCGTGAACTTCCCGCTCGCCCCGCCTAATGCGGTGAAAATGAACCGAAACTGCTGGTCTCGTTCGTCAAATATGCGCAGGGCCACCGGCCGCCCGCTCGTCGGATCGCCAAACTCGAATCCGCGATTCTTCCCCAGGGTCAAGGAATGAACCCCCGGTTGCATGTCGAATCCAAACGACAATTTCCATAGCAGCAGAACGTTCATCTTCATCGCATCCGGCCGTTGCATGAGGGGCGACACCTGCACGGGCGACACGCCATACACCATTTGATATAGCTGGTAGTTCGTGTCGGGCGTCTGATCTCCAAACACATTCTCGAATTGCTGTTCCTCGGTAGTTTTTCCGGTCTTCATCTCGCCTACCGTGTCGAGTTGTGCTTCGGGATTGTAGAACACAATCACTTGTCCCGAATCGAACTGAAATCCCGTATAAATTGATCCAGCCGTCGGCTTGGACTTTCCCGGCCATGGTGCCGTGAATTCGTAGTCGTATGCCTTGATTTTATCCAATGCGGTTTTCTTTCTTGGGGAGCCGTTGGCCACCTGCGAGGCTAGATCTCCGGGCTGCGTTGACGGGAAGGCTTGCGGAACCTCCCCGAGCCATGGGTCTACCGCGGCCCAGCGTTTCGAGCTGATCCCTACGAGCGTCTGCAATCCAAACTCCACGAGGAAGATAGCCACCACCAGGGCGACCGCCGCCAGCACGATTGCAGGCCGCGCGCCGCTCTTCTCGCTCTTGTCTCTTATGGGTCTAGCTGTCATTCGGGTTTTGTGGCCGCGTCATTCTACGCGATTTGGCCTTTGTGCGCTTTGGAAACTGGGCCTTCGAAGTCGGCGCCTCCAAGCCATGCGCCACTCAGCTTCAAGGCGTGGGAGCTGCCTGCTGCGATTTGTGGGTAATCTTCCGCCGGATGTCAGGCCAGAATTCCTTCGCAACGTTCGCCACCGTGTCCCACATGATATCGGTTCCCCACACGCTCATCGTATTCGCAAAGCTGCGATCTTCCGCTGGATGGTAAATATTGGAGAGCCCCGCCGCCGCAGCATTTCCCCCGATTTCGGAAAAGTTGAACTGCTCGTGTTGCGAATCAGTCCGCGTCACAAAGATGCGGCTCACCGCATAATACGTGCGGTGAGTGATTCGTCCCTCGCCAAGCTGGTAGTAGCGCGGATCTTGATGCAGCAACGAAGGAAAAATCGACGTAGTCATGAATGTCCCGATGATGGCATCACCATAAGATGTCCCATAGCGTTTAGCATAGCCGCTCATGC
>Ga0307374_10007823_pt1 | contig 16162 bp, 16 predicted proteins | sample OX3MG_FD_202532 | JGI IMG/M metagenome (GOLD analysis project Ga0307374, IMG submission 202532) | Soil microbial communities from Risofladan, Vaasa, Finland - OX-3 | ecosystem: Environmental > Terrestrial > Soil > Coastal area > Acid sulfate soil | place: Finland: Risofladan, Vaasa | collected... | reverse complement strand
TTCCAGGCCGTGAAATGAGTCCTCTGGCTGGACGGCGATGGTCTTGATCGAGGCGTCGTGCTCCTTGAGGCGGCGCGACGTGCCGACGAAGGTCCCGGTGGTGCCCAGGCCGGCGATGAAGTGGGTCAAGCGACCTGAGGTCTGCTCGAGGATCTCGACCGCGGTGCCCTCGTAGTGCGCGCGCCAGTTGGCGTCGTTGGAGTACTGGTCGGGGTAGAAGTAGGCGTCGGGGTCCAGCGCGACCAGGTCGCGCACCATCCGGATCGCGCCGTCCGAACCTTCTCCGGCGTCGCTGTAGACGATCTCCGCCCCGTAGGCGGTGACCAGGGCCTTGCGTTCCGCGCTCACGTTGCCAGGCATGACGAGCTTCACTCGATAGCCTTTGGCGGCGCCGACCAGCGCGTACGCGATGCCGGTGTTGCCCGACGTGGAATCGATGATCGTCTTGTCGTGCGTCAAAGCGCCTCTGCGTTCGCCGTCTTCGATCATCGACAGCGCCGCGCGGTCCTTGACCGAGCCCCCGGGGTTGAACCATTCGGCCTTGCCGTAGACCTCGACGCGCGGGAAGTCGCGCTCGAAAAGCCTCACGCGCAAAAGAGGTGTGTGGCCGACGAGCTTGGTGATGCCTGGGGTGACGAGCTTCTGAACCACTGCTAGGAAAGGATAGGAAGAGCGCTCAGCCGGCGAAGTGGACGGCCAGCACCGCCCCCAGGACGAACAACCCGGCGATCCCGTAGCCGATCAGCGACCTCCGGTACACCGTGCCGCCTTCCGGGGCGAGGATGTTGAGGATCGCCTTCCCGATCAAAAAGCCTCCCCCGAGCAGCGTGACCGAAGGACTCTTGGCCAGCACTCCGTACAGCAGGATGGCGCTGGCCAGCAAGACCTCGAACAGCTGCAGCAGCGTGTAGGCGGCCACGGCCTCTCAGCCGATCGCCTGCGCGACGTCGCCGATGACGTCGTCGGCATCTTCGATGCCGACCGAGACGCGCACGGTGCCCGGCCCGACGCCGAGCTCCGCCCGCTCCTCCGCCGTCATCGATCGGTGCGATGTGATCTCCGGGTACGAGATCGTGGTCTCGACCCCTCCAAGGCTCGCGGCAAACGTGACCAGCTGGAGGCGGTCCATCATGCGCTGCACGGCCGCCCGCCCTCCCTCGAGGTCGAAGGCCATCATCCCCCCGGCGCCCTCAGGCAGCAAGCGGAGCGCCACCGCGCGGGAGGGCGAGCCCTCGAGCAGTGGATGATGCACACGCTCGACGCCGGGCATGGTCTGCATGGCGCGCGCCAGGGCAAGCGAGCTGTCGCTGTGGCGGCGCATCCGCAAATCGAGGGTGCGCAAGCCGCGCAGGGCAAGCCACGCTTCGAACGGCCCCAGGGGTGTCCCTGTCCGCACCGAGCGCGCGCGCGCGGCACCCATCACCTCAGTGCCGCCGACGATGACTCCCGCCACGAGGTCCGAATGGCCGCCCAGGTACTTGGTGGCGCTGTGCATCACGACAGTCGCTCCGAGCTCGAGCGGGCGGCAGAGGATCGGGCTGGCGAACGTGTTGTCGACCAGGAACGGGATCTGCCTCTCGCGAGCCATCGCGCCGATGGCCTCGAGGTCAGGCACGTGGCAAAGCGGGTTGGTGATGGTCTCGGCCAGCACCAGGCCGGCTCCTTCCATCGAGTTCGTCACGGCCTCGAGATCGCCGAAGTCGAGGAAATGCACCTCGTACCCCGCCGGCTCGAGGTCCTGGCGCAGGAGCGCGGCGGTCCCACCATAGAGCTCGCGGGTCGCCACGATCGTGGCCGGTCGGGGCGCGAGGGCGAGGATCGCCGTGTACAGGGCGGACATGCCCGACCCGGTGGCCACGCCGGCCTCGGCACCCTCCAGCAGGGCGACGGCGCGCTCGAGCATGTCGCGGTTGCTGTTGGAATTTCTTCCGTAGTAGTGACCTGGACGTTCCCCACGCGCGACGGCGTCGTAATCGTCGAGGTCCGTGAAGACGTGGACGGCGGCCGGGCTGAGATCAGGTGCGAGAGGGCTGCGCGCGACGAGCTCACGGCCCGAGTGGACGGCGCGGGTCGAAAGTCTCACCTCAGCCGGGAGCGGCCGGCATAGACGGCCGCATCACCGAGCTCGGCCTCGATGAAGAGCAGCCGGTTGTACTTGGCCACGCGCTCCGAGCGAGCCGGGGCGCCGGTCTTGATCATCCCGGCGCCGGTCGCGACGGCGAGGTCGGCGATGGTCGTGTCCTCCGTCTCACCCGAGCGATGCGAGATGACCGAGCTGTAGCCGGCCTTGCGCGCGAGCTCGATCGCCTCCAGCGTCTCGGTCAGGGTGCCGATCTGGTTGACCTTGATCAGGATCGAGTTCGCCACCTTGCGGTCGATCCCTTCCTGCAAGCGCTTGACGTTGGTGACGAACAGGTCGTCTCCGACTAGCTGCACGCGCTCGCCGACCGTTGCGGTCAGCAGGCGCCAGCCATCCCAGTCGTCCTCGGCCATGCCGTCCTCGATCGAGACGATCGGGTAGCGGCCGATCCAGTCCTCGTACAGCTTGACCATGCCTGCTGCGTCCAGGGAGCGCCCCTCGCCCCTCAGCGTGTATTTGCCGTCCTTGTAGAACTCGCTGGCGGCGGGGTCGAGCGCGATCGCGACATCCGGTCCGGGCCTGTAACCGGCCTTCTCGATCGCCTCGACAATGAGCTTGAGCGCGTCTTCGTTGGAACGAAGGCTCGGCGCGAAGCCTCCCTCGTCCCCCACTCCGGTGGCAAACCCCTGCGCCTTCAGCACGCCCTTCAGCGCGTGGTAGACCTCGGCCACGGCGCGCATCGCCTCGGCGAACCGCGAGGCGCCGACCGGGCACACCATGAACTCCTGCAGGTCGACCGAGGTGTCCGCATGCACGCCGCCGTTGAGGATGTTCGCCATCGGCAGCGGTAGGAGGCAGGCCTTTTCTCCGCCGAGGTGGCGGTAGAGCGGCACGCCCTCGACCTGGGCGGACGCGTGGGCGGCGGCCAGGGAGACGCCGAGGATGGCGTTGGCCCCGAGCCGCCCTTTGTTCGGCGTGCCGTCGAGCTCGATGAGCGCCGCGTCCAATCCCTTCTGGTCGCGGATGTCGAAGCCCCGCAGGCGCTCCGCGATCTCCCCGTTGACGTTGGCCACGGCCTTGGTCACGCCCTTTCCGCCGAAACGCTTGGGGTCGCCGTCGCGCAGCTCGACCGCCTCGTGCACACCGGTCGACGCGCCGGAGGGGACGATCGCCCTTCCCGTGCCGCGGTCCGTGTGCGCGGTCACCGCGATGGTCGGATTTCCCCGCGAATCCAGCACCTCGAGAGCGGTCAACCCGGTGAGTCGAGCCACGACTGGTCGCGACACTCCCGAAGTCTAGTGTGCGGTCGTCGTGAAGGGCCCGAAGGCGGGCTGGGGGTCGACGCTGAAACCGTAGTTGAGCAGCACGGTGGCGTCGGCCGTGGAATGCAGCGTGGCGTTCAGCACGACCACGATCAGATGCCTTCCGTTGCGGGTCGCGGTGCCGAGCTCACAGCCTCCGGCGTTGTCGGTGAGGCCGGTCTTCAAGCCCGTGGCGCCCGGGTAAGTGAACAGAAACTGGTTCACGTTGTGCGGGTAGTAGGCCTTGTGCGTGGCGGTGGCCGGGATTGCGATGTCCTTGGTCGCCGCGATGGCGGCCAGCTGCGGGTAGTACTCGTCCAGGTACGCGGCGGTGTGGACCAGGTCGTGGGCGGACATCGCGTGGCCGTCGGCGTCAAGCCCGCTCGGGTTGACAAAGTGGCTCTCGGTGAGCCCGATGCTCTTCGCCTTCTGGTTCATCTGCCTGATGAAGCGGTCTCGCGGCACGATCCCGCCGGCAAGCGCCTCGGCTGCGTCGTTGCCCGAGTCCAGGAACAGGCCCTCGAGCAGCTCCTTGACGGTCAACTGCTCACCAGCCGAAAGGCCCATCAGGCTGGGGACCACCTGCGTGGCCTGGACCGGGACGGTCACCGTGCGGTCGAGCGAGCCGGCGTCGTCCACCGCGACCATCGCGGTGATCAGCTTGGTCAGGCTGGCCGGAGCGCGGGGGGTCTCCGGGTCACGCTCCCACAGCACCTGGCGCGTGTCGAGGTCGACCAGGTAGGCAGCCTGCCCGTGGATCGCCAGGTTGGGCTGGCCGTGGGTCAAGAGCCAGTAGTTCGAAAAGTCGAAGTGGTCATACGGTTTCGCGGCCGGAGCCGTGGCGTGATCGGTCTTGAGCTGGATCGGCGCGCGGTGGCCGACCGCTACGAACGCGGTGGTGACTGCCCCAGCCAGGACGAGGACCAGGGCCAGAAAGAACACGAAACGGTCGCGCCGGCGGCGCTCCCGGCCACGTGTGTATGAGCTTCCTGTTTCTGGGACGTAAGCTGCGACGGCGGAAACCCCCTGGGTAAGTTGCCGAGCAGTGTACCTAAGCGGGCGCGTGCTCGGGTGCGTATGCGGGTGACGGCGGCATCGCGGGCACGGGGCTCGTGGTCGGTTCGTGCAGTCTCGTTGCGAGCTGGTCGCTCGCGGCCTCCATGGTCTGCAGCGCCGTCGCGTTGTCTTTGGGGTTCATGAACACGGGCTGGCCGTAGTCGTAGCTGCGGACCGCCTTCCAGGTCGCCGAAACCAGCTGCGTGCCATAGAAGGTGTAGGTGCCGATCACCCCCTCGCGGGTCTCTTCCGACCACATCTGGTCGAACACGAAGTTGCCGTGCGCGTAGGTGATGAGCTTGCCGTGGTAGATCTCCACGCCCTGGTACCAGTGCGGGTGGTTGCCGATCACGATGTCCGCGCCCCAGTCGATGGCGTCGTGGCCGATCACCACCGGGTCGTCGGGGGTCGGCACGCTGGGAGCGGCCATGGGCTGGCGCTCGTATTCCTTACCCCAGTGGAACTGCACCACCACGATGTCGGCGAGCTGCCGAGCACGTGCGATGCCCTCCTTGAGCGCGGTCTTGTCGATCGCCCTTCCGACCCCGTTGAAGCCGATGAACCCGAACTTCAGCCCCCGCACGTTGATCACGGCGACGGGACCCAGTCCCGACGTGAGGATGTTCTGCTGCTGGAGCAGCTGCTCCGTTTCGTTGATCCCCTGCGCGCCGTAGTTGGAGGTGTGGTTGTTGGCCAGGTTCACCACGTCGGCGCCCATGTACGAGAGGCTGCCGGCGAAGCGAGGGTCACCGCAGAACGTGAAGCTTTCCGCGGGGTTCACCGGGCAGCCGGCGAAAAGCGGCGCCTCGAGATTGACGTAGGTGATGTCGGCGTTCTTGGTGTAGTCGGCGGTCGGGCGAAACGGCCAGAGGAAGTCGTGCTTGATCGTGGCGAAGTAGTTCACTCCACGAGCGGGGATGATGTCGCCGGTCACTAGCAGCGTGCGGACCTGGCTCGGGTCGTTGGGCGCCACGTACGTCGGGTGAAACAGGTTCTGGAGAGTCAGAGCCGGCAGCCGCCCGCTGCGGTCGACGAAGGAGGGCTGGTCGCTCAAGTCGGGCGCGGCGACGAGTGCACGCGCGGACGAGGCGACGATGGCGCTGATCGCGGGCGGGCTGCCACTGTTGCAGGCGACCAGCATGAGCAGGGCCAAAGCCAGGCCGGACGGGCGGGTGCCGCGCCTGAGGCCCCTCATTTGACGGGCAATTCTGCCAGCAAATCCTCGATCGTGATCAGCCGCGCCACGAATGAGCGCACCGGATCGCCGAGGTCCCCCGCCGCCCGGAACAACCCCTGGTTGCCCTCCGCCCTGCGGGTCTTGAGCATCACGGCGAGATTGGAGTCGAGCGTTCCGCGCCGCAGCGCCACCTCGACCATGCTGCCTACCCACGACGCGTAGAGCATGACCTCCTGGACGCGCGGGTCGGAGGTCGTAGGGGGAAACGGTTGGTGCGTGTGCTCATCCCACAGACGGCGCAGCCGAACGACCTGATCCGAGGCGCCTCTCAACCGCCGGCTTTGAGCTGCTCCACCACGGCGTCCGCGACCTGGCTCGTGCCGACCGCGGTGGGATCGCCGCGCTTTTCCTTGAGGTCATAGGTCACGTCCTTGCCGATCGCGATCACCCGGGCGATGGCGCCCTCCATGGCGTCGGCCGCCTCGACCTCCTCCAGGTGACGCAACATGAGAACGCCCGAGAGCATCACGGCCATGGGGTTCACCTTGTTCTGGCCGGCGTACTTGGGCGCGCTCCCGTGGTTGGCCCCCGGCGCCAGGCCGAGGCCGCCGATCATGCCCGCGCCGAGGTCGGAGATGATGTCGCCGTAAAGGTTCAGGCAGCACAGGACGTCGTATTCCTTCGGGCGGAGCACGAGCTGCATGCACATGTTGTCGACGATGCGGTCCTCGAACTCGATGTCGGGGTTCTTCTCCGCCACCTGGCGCGCCACCGCGAGGAACAGACCGTCGGTGTGTTTCATGATGTTCGCCTTGTGCACGGCGGTGATCTTGCGGCGCTTGTTCTTGCGCGCGTAATCGAACGCGAACTCCACGATGCGCCTGGACCCGGTGATGGAGACGGGCTTGATCGAAAGCCCGCTGTCCTTGCGGATCTGCCTTTTGAGAAGGCCTGATATCTCTTCTATCAGGTGGGCGGCATCCGGGCTGCCCTGCTCGAACTCGAGGCCCGCGTAGATGTCCTCGGTGTTCTCGCGCACGATCACGAAGTCGAGGTCGTCGCGCAGGTTCCGGGCGCCCTTGTAAGCCTTGACCGGGCGAACCAGCGCGTAGAGGTCCAGGGCCTGGCGGAGCGCCACGTTGACGCTGCGGAAGCCGCTTCCGATCGGAGTCGTGATGGGTCCTTTGAGCGCGACCTTGGTCTTTCGGATCGACTCGAGCACGTGGTCCGGAAGCGGGGTCCCGAACTCGGCGATCGACGCCTCGCCGGCCTGGTGGACGTCCCAGTCGAACTCGACCCCTGTCGCTTCGAGCACGCGCACGGTGGCGTCACAGATCTCGGGTCCGACGCCGTCCCCTGGAATCAGGGTTACCGAGTGTCGCAACTAGTCCCTACTGCCGGTTCTTGAAATAGTCGGCGTTGATCTGGATGAAGTTGCGCCACTGCTCCGGAACTTCGTCCTCGGGAAAGATGGCGTCAACCGGACACGGGTCTACGCAGGCACCGCAGTCGATGCATTCGTCAGGGTCGATGTAGTACATGTTCGCCGCGTCGTCGGTGTGGATGCAGTCCACTGGACAGACCTCGACGCAGGACGCATCCTTCACGTCGATGCACGGCTGGACGATGACGTATGCCATGTGCCGCAAGGGTACCATGCACCCGTAATGGCCGAGAGCGAGCAGAAGCCGAAGCTGATCGAGCTCGTGGGACCTGGCGCGGGCCAGGGCTGGAAGGCCGTCTTGAAGAACGGCAAGGCGGTCGTGGTGCACGAGATCCCCGTGCCGCCTGCCGAGGCAACCGCAGCCGTGCCGCGCATCCAGCGCCTGTACGAGCATCGCCATCCCGCGCTGTCTCCGGTGTTGGCCTGGGGCACCGACCCGGCCGGCATCTGGGTCGCGGTAGAGCCCAACGAGGGCACGCCGCTGGGCACCATCTTGAATCGCGGGCCGCTTACACCTCCGGCCGCCGCAGCGCTCGGCGCCGCCGTGCTGTCGGGCGTGGCGGCGCTGCACGAGGCGGGCGTCGCGATGGGCGGCTTCAACGCCGCCGCCATCCGCGTCACGGGCAACGGCGAGGTACGGCTGGCAGGACATCCTGCCGCGGCCGTCCGCGGAGCGCCTGCTCAGAGCGACCTGCGGGCTGACGTCCGGTCCTGCGGCATGGCGGTTTGCGCGGCGTTCGGGGTCGATCCCGCCGGCGCGCCGGCGCCTGCCAACATCCCGCCCGGCCTGGTGGTGACCATGCGGTCCATGGCAAGTGGCGCGATGGGGCCGGCCGCTGACCGTGCGCAAGGCGCGCTGCGAGAGATGGCATCTGCCCTGCTCGCGCCCGACCGCCAGATGGCGGCCCAGTCGGAGCTGGCGATGCGCGCCGGGGGCCGCGAGGTCCCGGCCATCACGCCATTCCTTCCCGGTGAGCAGCCCGCGGCCCAGGCGCCTGCTGCAGCGCCCGCACCGGCTGCGCCCGCGGCGCCTGCTCCCGCCCCCGCGCCCTTCGTCCCCACGTTGCGCGACGAGACGCCCATCCGCGCCCCGGTCTCCTACGAGGCGCCCGACCGCCCGTTGCAGACCTACAGCGGCCTGCCGGCCATCCCGGTCCCCGCCCCGGCCCCGCCGCCTCCCGCGCCCTCAGCGCCCCGTCCGAGCCCCCAGGCGGTCCCCACCTGGGAGGAAGCCGCTCCGAGGACGCCGGCGCCTTACGAGGCGGCCCCGGCCGCCGGCGCGGTCACGCCGCCCACCCCGGCCCCGCCGGCCGAACCTCCTGTCGCGCCACCGGTCCGGGAGACCTTCCCGCCAGCGCCGGCTGCACGCGAGACCTTCCCGCCACCGCCGGCTGCACGCGAGACCTTCCCGCCACCGCCGGCTGCACGCGAGACCTTCCCGCCACCGCCCGCTTCGGCCCCGATCGAGCCTGCGCCCTCCCCACCCTCATGGGACAGCCCGGCGCCCGCCCCGGCCCCACCGGCTCCGGCTCCGGAAGCCAAGCCGCCGGCCACCCCGACCTGGACGCCGCTCGCGGCGCCGGTCTGGCAGCCCGGCGAGGCCGTCAAGTCAGGTCCGGCCGACGACTACCTCCCGGCCGCCGCCGTAGCCGCCGCGGCGACCGCGGCGCCGTCTTCCCCGGCCACATCGACGACTCCTCCACCCCCAGCGTCGCCCTCGCTGGCGCCTCCGCCGGTCCACCGGCCGCTGGCGCCCAGGCGGCCATCAGACGGCTGGGTGCCCACAGAGCGGCCGACCTGGCTGGTTCCTGCAGCCATCGCCGTCGTCGTGATCCTGATCCTCGGCATCGTCGGGTTCATCGTCGTCTCGCACCGCGGCTCAGGCGGCAGCCCCGTGGCCGGCGCGTCGCCGAGCGCGAAGACCTCGCCCAAGACTTCGCCGAAGGCGAGCGCGTCCCCAACCTCCAACGGCGCCCCGCTGGCCGTGCCCACTTACGCTCCGGCGAGCGCGGACCCGATCACCAAGGTGATCATGTGCAGCACCGCGACGCCCTGCAACATCAACGGCAGCCCGGCCGAGACCGGGACCGCTTGCGACCTCACCTCGTGCAAGGTGGAGGTGGGAATCTATTTCTCGAAAGGCCAGAACGTGCCCGTCTCGTACACCATCAAGCTGTTCGACCGCTGCACCGGCACCACCACGGACCTGCCGGGGCCCAACCCGTACACGCCGCCCGGCTACGCGATCGTCATTCCTTCCGACCATTGGGCGGTGAGCATCCCTAGCGGGCTGAAGTCCGCGGCCCTGGTCGCAGTGGCTCAGCAGCCTGCGGTCGCGGCCTCGGCGCCGCTGCTGCTAGGTTCGACCACCTGCGGCTAGGCCATACCGCAAAAAAAGGAATTCCCCCTGGCGTCGCGCGCTGAGCAGGCGCCCCCACTTGCCTTTTTCGGGTAGGAACTCGACGCCGGCCACCATGCCAAGCCGGGGCTCCCTGTCGCGGCCGGCGATCACCGGGGACACGGTCAGGAAGGCTTCATCGACCAGACCGTGTTTGACGAGCTCGCCCATGACGTGCGGGCCGCCCTCGGTGAGGATCACCCGGTCGCCTCGTGATCGAAGTTCCTCGAGCGCACGAATGACGTCGACCGCGCCAGACTTCCCCACCTCGATCACGTCGCATGTGTCGGGAAGAGCGGACAGCGAGCGCGCCCCGGATTCCGTGGTGATGATGGTCGCGCCGCTGACGACGGCGGGATGGCGGGTATCGATGCTGCCGCCCGAGGTCAGGAGGACGAGCCGCGGGTCGGGCTTGCGCCCCAGCGTGCTGCGCAGCGCTGCGAAGCTCGGGGCGAGGTCGGGAAAGATGTGCTGGGGTGTCCAGTGATGGCCCGGTGTGGCCCGCAGCGTCCCCGCGCCAAGCAGCACGGCATCCGCGCACGCCCGGAGCAGTCCCATGAGGAATCGGTCGGCCCGGTTGCGGCCGCTGATCACTGAGCCGGCGGAGGGGTTAGAGCCCAGCGTCACGACACCGTCGATGGACGAGACGAAGTTCGAGTAGAGGGCGGTATCGAGGAAGCCGAGCCGCCCATACAGCCGCGCGAGGTCGTCCGGCAGGTCGTAGCCCGGAAGGCCGCCGCCTTCAAAGAGGACGTCGAACGATTCGAGCGCGCTCAGTGGTCTGTCTGCTGGACCGCCTGCAGGAACTCCGTGCGGAGCTGCGGGTCGTTCTCGTAGTTGCCGCGCCAGAAGGACGTCCAGGTGCGCGAGTGCCCCTCTCGAACGCCGCGCATCTGGGTGCACAGGTGCATCGCGTTGAGGTGGACCGCCACGCCGTGAGGCTTGAGGACTCGAACGAGCTCGTCAGCGACCTGCACCCCGATACGCTCCTGCACAGTGAAGCGGCGGGCAAAGAGTCGGACGAGCCGGGTCAACTTGGAGATGCCGATGATCTCCTCGTGAGCGATGTATCCGATGTAGGCGTGCCCGTGGAAGGGCAGGGCGTGGTGCTCGCATAGGGAGAAGAACTCGATCGGGCCTTCGATGACCTGGCTGATGCTGCAGTCCGGGCCGCCGTGGCACTCGGTCGGGAAGGCGGTCAGGAGCTTGGGGTCGCCTTCGTAACCTGCCGTGGCGTCAAACAGTGCGCGCAAGAAGCGGGTCGGCGTGGTCCGGGTGCCGGGCGTGTCCAGGTCCATGCCGAAGGACTGGAAGATCTCGGCGGCGTAGCCCTCGAACTTCGTCCAATTCTCGGGGCTTATCGTGCGCGACTGAACCTGTTCCCAATTTGTCGTCTCTTCGGGGTCAAAGGCGAGGGTTGACATCTATCGTTTCCTTTTCGACTTCGATTAAACCGGCTGAAGCAGTCTGCTGTGGTTTCATTCCAGTTTACCGATGGCCTCTTTCCAGCTCGACGAGCAGGTAACGTGCTGCGATCTGTGCAGTAGCCAACTCCTTGCGACTATAGATCCTGAAACCTGCATCCTCGAGTGCAAGGCGTGCGGATATCGGTTCGTCAGTCCTCGACCGTCACAAACCGAGATAAAGGCGTCTTACTCCGGCGCAGACTTCTACGAGAACTGGATTCAAGACGAAGCCGGTCGGGCTCGAATGTGGTCTAAGCGGCTTGCGCTTCTCCTGCCAGCCGGCTCCAGTGTCAGGCTTCTCGACATCGGCGCGGGAATCGGCACCTTTGTCGCCATGGCTCGTGACCGCCTCGGCTGGAAGGTGGCGGGAACGGAGGTCTCGAGCTCGGCAATCACCATTGCCCGCGAACGGTACGACCTCGACCTCCTTGAGGGCCAGGTGGAGGAGCTCCACCTTGCCCCTGCCTCATTCGACATGGTCACGCTCTGGCACGTGCTGGAACACGTACCCTCGCCGGCCAAGACCCTCGCCATCTGCCATCGCCTTCTGGCTCCAAGAGGTTGGCTCGCGATCGCCGTCCCGAACGACGACGAGGCGAGGTCATGGCTCGTCCAAGCGAAAGCTAGCTTGACGCGCTCGTCGAAACCTGCGCGATACCACAAGCTTGAACCGGGCGAGGAGGTGCACCTCAGCCATTTCAGCGGCCGTGTGCTGACACGAGCCCTCGTGGAACGGGGGTTCTCGATTGAGCGAACAACCGTCGACGATCAGTACGCATCGCCGACCGCTCGATCAGAAGCGATCGTCCGAGCGTACCGCGTAATTCGCACACTCACTGGCCTCAACTTTGGACAGGCCACGTTCGTGCTCGCCAGAAAGAAGACCTGAACCCAGCCACCGATCTCAACCTAACCTGCCCACCAACCCAAAGAGATCTGCGCCCGATGCCAGGGTCTCCGCGAGAACGGGTTCCCGAGCCACCTGTCGGATCTCCGGTATATCTACGACTGCTGGCTACTCGTTCGAGGGGTTGCGTGGCACGGGTCCCGGGCGTGTCGAGGTCCATGCCGAAGGGAAGATCTCGGCGGCGCAGCCGTCGAATTTCTTCCACTGCTCGGGCTTGATGTTCCGGGGTTGGGTCTTCTCCCACTGGGTCGTCTCTTCGGGGCCAGGCGCGAAGGTTGACATGGTCGTCTCCTTAAGCCGGCCTCAGCGCCAAACAATGACCGCCTGGGATGCATCCAGATGCCCACTCACCCACGGGTCGCACTGAGGCCGCCGCCAAACTGCCGGCTACTGTCGATTACGATGAGACGGGCGTTGAAAGCCAATCAGCCAACCAGGGGACACGGAGCGCTCGAGGCTTACCTTGCGCGCAAGCGGGCTCAAAGAGCCAACCAACTGATTCCTGAGCAGCAACGGCGTGGCCGGCTGCTTGACGTCGGTTGCGGAAGTTATCCCTACTTTCTCGCGACCACGCCGTTCGCGGAGAAATGGGGGATCGACCAGATCTTCGACGCCGAGTCAACACTCCAGCTCGACGACGGACGCGTGGTGCTGATCCCATTCGACGTGCAGCGTGACGTTTCACTTCCGTTTGCCACAGATTTCTTCTCAGTCGTGACGATGCTGGCCGTCTTCGAGCACATCGAGCCGGCAAAGCTGAAGTTTCTGTTGGGCGAGGTCCACCGGGTGCTTCAACCTGGCGGCACCTTCGTCATGACCACCCCCTCGAGTTGGACCAATTGGCTGCTGAAGCTCATGGCCCGCGTCGGATTGGTCAGCCGCGCGGAGATAGACGAACACAAGGACACTTACGCCCAGCGCGAAATCAGGTCGACCATTGAAGGAGCCGGTTTCGACCCCGGCAAGGTAACCTCCGGCAGCTTCGAGGTCGGAGCGAACCTGTGGGCGACCGCCACAAAGTGATTTAGACGCGTGCGGCTAGGCTCTCGGCTCTCGATTCGAGGGGGTTGTCAACGGATGATTGCTAGAAAGCTCACCTTGTCGAACGCGATGGTAATCGTCGGCCGCAGAGGGACCGAACAGCCTCCCGTCTGAGCTGAGTCGCATCCTTACCAACGCGCCCATGGCCCTGACTCCGTCCACCCAAGTGAGCTTCTTGCCTTCATCACGACTGCGGGCGTAGTAGCGGATCGGCACCTCGTGGATCCTGTAACCGAGCCGCAAGACCCGCGCGGTTATCTCCGGCTCGATGTCGAATCGGGCACCGCGGAGGTTTAGCCGTCTCCAGAGCTCCGATCTCAGGATCTTGTACCCGGTTTCCATATCCGAGATATAGCAATCGAAGAGAACGTTGGTGGCAAGCGTCACCGCCCTGTTTCCAATCACAAACCAGAAGCTGAACGCGGTCTGGCCTGCGAAGCCGCGCACTCCATACACGACATCGGCTCTCCCTTCGACCAGGGGTTCGAGCAGCTCCGCATAGTCACGAGGGTCGTACTCCAGGTCGGCGTCCTGGACCAGGGCGAAGGGCATTCGAAGCTCCTGGATCGCCCGCCGGAGAGCCGCTCCCTTGCCACGGTTGACCTCCTGCCGGAAGATGCGCAGCCGCGAATCAGATCCGGCGATCCGCTGCAGGATTTGCCAGGTGCCATCGCCGGAACCATCATCGATGGCAATCACCTCACCCACCTCGGGCCGTTCCAGGACATGGCCAAGAATCACCTCAATGGTCCTGGCCTCGTTGTAGGCGGGCATGATCACAGAGAGAATCCCCTGCGAGTTGGCGCTCATCGATCAACCACTCTATCGCCGCTCCGCTGATAGCGTCTCAGAAGCGAGGAGCGGTCGATCAGCCGAACTGGGATCCGAAGCGCCAGTCGCACGGAGCGCGGCACCAAGGGCGCGCACGAGGCCTATGGGATCCTTTGGCGCGTTCAGCGTCTACCCCAGCAAGAACCTGAGCGCGTATGGGGACGCCGGCGCGAACACGGCGAACGATGCGGGCTTGGCTGAGAAAGTCCGGACGAAGCGCAACTACGCCAGCGGGCCAGGTACGACCATGTCGAACTGCTTGAAGTCATCTCCGTGAAGTGCTTCATGTACACGCGGATGTAGAGCATGGGATGACCACCCAACCTTGAGGTTTGTTATCAGGTGAGGCTAGACGGCCCGCGTGAAGGCTCCATCTGGGACGGCAATTTTATCGGCCTTCACAGCTCGATACCAAAGGGCGGCAGAGATGGCTAACAGCAACGTGAATGGAGCCAGCGTCAGCCAGTGCGTAGTTCGCGCAGCTCGGAACCAAACGATGTCCACAGCTGCTGAGTCGTCGAAGCTCAACGCCCTGATGTGATGCAGGAATTGCCAGGCGCCAATCGGTGGATACGCATCCAAATTTGACCAGGACGCGAGGTTGTCATACGTCGCGGCGTAACCGCCCAGCAGGTCGGTGATCACAGCCGGAACATTCCAGACAAGGCCCCCTGCGAGAAGGACGCCGGGCAGCCATCCTGCGAGCCGGCCTTTCAGCTTGACGGCGCCAATCCCAGCCAACATCGCCATCAAAGGCAGCGCGGGTTGGAACAATCGGAATCCCCAGTCCCAACCGTTGATCCATCCGAAGAAGACACAGGACTCGACGAACAGAACCGCCGGCAGTCCAGCCAGGACGATCGCGTCCAGTCGCCGACCGGACCGCCACATGTGGAAGGCCCCGAGCACGCTGAGTAGCATCGCTGGGCACTGCCACAGGGCGCCACGCCCGGGGCTCAGGAGCGCGTACGGAAAGCCAATCCAGATCGGGATGCTCCAGGAGATGGCGCCGTAGCCGAAATCGAGCGGAGCGCCGAACCGCGCCCAGTTGATGATCAAGGTGAGCGCCACTGCCGTGACCCAGGCCGCCGCCGGCACTACCAGTCGCCAAGGGGATGAGCGCCAACCTGTCAGCAGCAACAGCAGAACGGCGGGTAGGAGCATCGAGCCCTCCAGCGGCCGGGTCAGCACTCCGTAGGCGATGGCTGTTGCACACAGCCACAGCCACCGATTCGATCCGCCGGCGCGGAGACGGACGCAAGCGAACAGTCCGACCGCCCAGCACATCGCAACCAGCGGCTGAGGAAAGTCGCCCCGCGCGCCCAGAAGGGCCGGCGACCCCAATCCGTAGAACGCCATCGCCCACAGGACGGCACGGCGATCCTGGGACAGCGATCGGACGGTGAGGCCGACAACCAAGGCCGTGGTGGCGGTGATCAGCGCCCAGGCAGGCGCCCCCGCGAGTGTGTAGAGCCGGTCGCCATAGAGCAGCCCGTAGTCATACGTCGCCGTGAGCGAGGTCGGTTCGTAAGGTCGCAGCCATCCAAACACGAGGACGCCCGGCATGTACTGCAGCGAAGCAGCCACTCCTCGGGTGCTGGTGTAGATATAGCTTGCCCACCAGATGGTCGGATCAAATCTGAACGTCTGGTGCTGAACCAACGACAGTGCTTGGCGCCACATCACCAGGCCGTCGACGCTGATGAGATGACCGTTCATGAGGGCCAGGTAGAGGCACAGCAAACCGAGCGCCGCGGTGAGCTCGGTTCGATGGCCGGTTGCCATCCGGCGCAGGGCGATCACGCGAATGACTCGATTAAGCTGGCTGTCGAGAGAATGAACCCATGAACGACGAGTCCAAGCGGCTTCAGGAAACGTGGGAGCAGTGGGCGGCAGACGACCCGTTGTTCGCGATCCTCAGCGACCCGAAGAAGCGCGGAGGGAAATGGGACATCGCGGAGTTCATGGCGCACACTCCCGAGCTTGACTCCGCACTCGAGTTGGCGTCCAAGCATCGACTGCTTCACGGGAGTTCCCAGGCACTCGACCTCGGATGTGGGGTGGGGCGTATCACCCAGGCGCTCGCAGACCAATACGACAAGGTCGTCGGAGTCGACATTTCCGAGGCAATGATCGCCCAAGCCGTGAAGTTGAATCGGCACGGCGACCGCTGCCAGTACTTCAGCGGCGACCTGAGTCGGTTTGCGGACAACACTTTCGACCTGGCTTTTTCCGTATACGTCATCCAGCACATTCCTCGCAGCATGCAGGGTAAGGTCCTGCGAGAGCTCGTTCGCGTGGTCAAGCCCGGCGGCCTCGTCATCTGCCAGATCGCCGAGCCACCGCGTGGACTGTCCAGGATCCGAACGCAGTTTGGGCCACGCTGGCTGAAGACGCTCAGATTCCGAAGGCGTTACGGGGATGCACCGTTAATCGAGATGAACCCGTTGCACGAAAGCGA
>Ga0307374_10007819_pt1 | contig 16168 bp, 12 predicted proteins | sample OX3MG_FD_202532 | JGI IMG/M metagenome (GOLD analysis project Ga0307374, IMG submission 202532) | Soil microbial communities from Risofladan, Vaasa, Finland - OX-3 | ecosystem: Environmental > Terrestrial > Soil > Coastal area > Acid sulfate soil | place: Finland: Risofladan, Vaasa | collected... | reverse complement strand
ACGCCAGCTCCCCCGCCGTCGCCGCCGATGCCCCCTACACCCCGGCGGTCCTCAACCTCATCGCCCAGCTCGAGCCCGACAACCCGCCGACCGAGGCCGAGCTGGCCAACGCCAGCATCCTGTTCCACGGCGGCACCAACACCACCTGCAACAACGTCGGCCCGACCAGCGCGCCGACCGGCACGAACCCGAGCATCATGCCGCCCTGCTGGACCGACGCGCAGGGCGTCAACACGTTCTCCGGCCCGAACGCCGAGAAGACCACCGGCCCGACCACGCTGATGAACCTCGCGTCGAGCTTCGACCGCAACCTCGGCAACGTCTGGGGCCAGACCGAGGGCACCGAGAGCCGCGAGCTCATGGTCACCGGCCTGTTCGGCCCGCAGACCGACATCGACCGGCTGCCCAACTGGGGCCGGAACCTCACCACCACCGGCGAGGACCCCTACCTCAGCGGCCAGATGGTCTCGACGCAGATCAACGGCATCCAGGGCGTCGGCACGCTGTCACAGATGAAGCACTTCGCGGTCTACAACGGCCAGAGCCAGAACACCAACACCCAGATCTCCGACCAGGCCCTGCACCAGATCTACCTGACGCCGTACGAGGCGGGCTTCGTGAACGCCCGGGCGGCGGCGACCATGTGCTCTTACCAGATCTGGCAGGACACCGCGACGACCCTGCCAGCCTCCGTCTCGTCGCTGAGCAGCACTTACCCGGTCAGCCCGTACGCCACGGCCGGGCAGGACCCGCGGACCTGGCCGCTCAACGAGTCGCACTTCTCCTGCGAGCAGCCGCTCACCCTGACCTACGCGCTGCGTGACCTGTGGGGCTCGGATGCCATGGTCGGCTCCGACTACCCGGCGACGCACAGCACCGCGGCCATCTTCCAGGGCGAGGACCAGGAGCAGCCGACCGCCAGCGGTTACTTCAGCGCCAGCAACAGCCTCAGCCCCACCTCCAGCGGCGGCTTCCGCGGGCCGCCGTCCGCGTTCGACGCCACCGGCGACACCTGCGCGGACGCGTCCGGCAACGCGGAGGCCTGCTCGGTGCCGGGCGCCGTGCACGTGGCCGGCATGCCCGGCTCGGGCTGCCCGGTCACCGGCTGCACCCTCGTGCAGGCCGTGGCCAACGGCTCGGTCCCGCTGTCGGTCTTCAACCAGGCGCTGGCGACGATGCTCTACCAGGAGCAGCGGTTCGGCATGCTGGGCTGCGACCAGACCCCGGTCGCCGCGACCTGCACCAACCCCGGCGGCATCAACGGCAACCGCACCGGCACCGCGCCACTGCCCACCGGGCCCGCGCACGGTGCCACCCCGGCCCGTGACCTCGGCACCAAGAACGGCGACGCCGCCGTCGCCGAGAAGATGTCCGAGGAGGGCGCGGTCCTGCTGAAGAACAACGCCAGCGCGCTGCCCCTCACCAGCCGCGACCTCAAGGGCGGCGTCCTGGTCACCGGGCCGGGCGCCGAGTACACGATCGCCGACCCGACCGGGGAGGCCTCCGTGGGCTTCGCCGACCGGGACGCGATCAGCCCGCTGGAGCAGCTCAAGGCGTTCAGCGGCGACCCCGGCGCGTTCACCTACGTGCCGGCCAGCTCGCCGTCCGGCGAGCCGGTGCCGGCCGCGGCGCTGTCGGACTCGGCCACCTCGGTGACCGGCCACCTGGACCGGACCACCGGCCCCGGCGCGCCGTCCGCCGACTCGTCGATCGACTTCACCACGGCCTCCGGCCAGGGCCAGCTCGCGGCCGGTGACTATACCTGGACCGGCTACGTATACGTGCCGACCGCCGACACCTACACCTTCCGGTTCCAGTTCAGCAGCGGCGTTCCGGCTTCTGACGTGACGTTCGCCCTGGACGGGGCGAACCAGGCGCTGAGCCCGGCCGCCAACGTCTACGGGAACGGCAGCACCGGCGCGCACGGCGCCGTGCTGCCCGGCACGCCGACCGACGGCGGCTACACCGAGGCGGGCCTGACCAACGACGCCACCGCGGCGGCGGCGCTCGCTGGCGGGACGTACCACCAGGTCACGATCACTTTCAACAACGTAACGGGCGGCCCGGCCAGCTTCCGGTTCGCCTACTCGCGGGCCAGCGGGGACATCGCCGATGCCGCGGCGGCGGCCAAGGGTAAGAAGCTGGCGGTCGTGTTCCTCAACGACTTCGGCAGCACGACCACCATCCCCAACCCCTACGGCTCGACCCCGGCGACGATCTCGGCGCCCGAGTCGCTGTCCGCGGCCAGCACCCAGCTGATCGACGCGGTGGCAGCCGCGAACCCGAACACGGTCGTCGTCCTCAATACCACCAACCCGGTGCTGCTCCCCTGGCTGGGCAGCGTGAAGTCCGTTCTGGAGATGTGGTTCTCCGGCGAGGAGGGCGGCACCTCCACCGCCCGGCTGCTGCTCGGCCTGGCCGACCCGAGCGGCCACACCGACATCACCTGGCCGGCCGCGGCGACCGACACCATCTGGGGCTACAACGAGACCGTCCCGCTGTACCCCGGCGACACCACCGGCCCGCACCTGGAGCGGCTCAACAACGGCCCGAACGGCACGACCTCCGAGACCGAGGGCATCTACAACGGGTACCGCTTCTTCGACAAGGAGGGCATCACCCCCCTGTTCCCGTTCGGCTGGGGGCTGTCCTACACCCACTTCGCCTACTCGGGCCTGCACGTCAGCCGGTCGGCTGAGGGCGGCCTGGAGGTGACCGCGCGGGTGACCAACACCGGGCGGGCCGCGGGCAGCACGGTGCCCCAGGTGTACCTGGGCGCTCCGGACAGCCAGCCGGCGGGTGTCCAGTTCGCGGTCCGGCAGCTGTCCCAGTTCGACCGGGTCACGCTGCAGCCGGGCCAGTCGTCGACGGTGACGATGAGCGTCCCGCTGCGACAGCTCCAGTACTGGTCGGCCGGGCAGCAGCGGTGGATCACGGCCGGCGGGAGCCGGACGGTGTACGTCGGCGACGCCGACTCGTCGTCCAGCCTGCCCCTGCGCGCCACCGTCGCCATCCCGGCCTCCAGCAACGTGAGCTGCGTCAACGAGCAGCTCAGCGCCGTGATGGTGCAGGGCAGCGTGACGGTCCCGCCGGGCGCGTGGTGTGACCTGGTCGATACCTCGATCGCCGGCAACCTGCGGGTCGCCGGGACCGGCGTGCGGATCGCCGGGTCGACGATCGGCGGGAACCTGATCGCCACCGCCGTCCGCGACGCCGCCGACCCGCTCAGCTCGGGCGCCAACGTGCTGTGCGACACCACGGTCGACGGCAACGTCATGGTGGCGGGCAGCGGCCGCGACGCGGCCTGGGACGTCGGCCTGTGCGGCGGCAACACGATCGGAGGCAACCTGATCTGTATCGGTAACGGGGCCGTCTCGGCCATCGGCAACACCATCAAGGGCCGCGCGGAAGGCAAGTGCGCCCAGTGACCAGGGCGCCGGCCAGGTATCGCCGGCGCACGCCGGCCGCCGCGGGGGCTCGCCCCCCGCGGCGGCCGCGCGCCTGGCGCACGGCCTGGGGAGTCACTGCCGCCGGCGCGCTGGCCGCGGCGCTGGCGGGCGGCCTGGCGGCCTGTTCCCCGGGCGGCTCCGGCCGCCCGGCGGTGTCCGGGAACGTCTTCACCGCCCGTCATCCGGTCTCCTTCGGGCAGGCCGGGCGCGCGGTCGACGCCCTCTACCGGAGCCACCCCGGCATCGCGGCCTTCACCGTGCAGGACGTGGCCTATACCGCGCAGTCACGGGACACCGTGCTGCGCGAGTGCGGCCCCCCGCCTGCCGGGACAGCCGCGCAGGCCGCGAGCTCCAGCCAGACCATCGCGTGCGCCCCGCTGATCTTCTTCCTGTACAGCTACGGGAAGCAGGATGCGGTGCCGGCGGCGGTCAGCGCGGCCGGTGACGTGTACTGGTACGTGGTGACGCATGTCACCGGGTCCCAGGCCAGCCTGAACGAACTGCTCCGCAGCTGGCGGCTCCCGGTGCCCGGGCTCACGCCCGCGCAGGCCCGCAGCGCCGTCGAGGCGGCGGTCGTCGCCGCGGCCCAGACGTCGATGCTGGCGCAGAAGAGCGTGCACCTCGTCATCACCGGCCGCACGGGCAGCAGCGCGACGGTCGCCGAGCGGGTCGTGGCCGACATCGGTGCCGCCACCGGGACGGAGTCCATCAGCTCCGGGACGGCCACCGCGACGATCCGGGTCACCCGCAAGCACGCCTACTTCACCGGCAACCCCGCCGGGCTGACGACCTTCATCGGCCTGCCCGCCGCGGCGGCGCGGCGGGCCCGCTCCCGCTGGGTCGACATCCAGGCGGGTACCGGCGAGTACCAGGACCTGGCCACTGAGGACACCATTTCCTCGCTCCCGGCCAGCATCCTGCCGCCCTCCTCAGGCGCCGCGGTGCACCTGCGCAGCGCGACGGAGGGCGGCCGGAAGGTCTACGTCCTGGGCTGGAAGGCGACGGCCGCCGGGTCGGGCACTGCGATCAGCGAGGAACTCGTTCTCGCCGCGACCGGGACGACCCTGCCCATCAGCGAGACGACCAGCACCGGCGGCAACACCCAGACCGTCACGCTGGACCGCTGGGGCAAGCCGTTCGCCGTCTCGGTCCCCCCGTCGGCCATTCCGTATTCCAGCGTCAAGAGCTGAGCTGAGCTTCCCCGGCCCCGGCTAGCCCCGGCGGGCGGGGCTACCGGGCCGCGCGTTGACCAAGTCCCGTCACGAAGGCACCTCTGACTCCGGATGCCTCCTCGTCGGCGGCGTTGTAGGCGACATGCGCATGCTCGGCATCCAGGGCGGCTTCCAGGCTCGTGCCATAGACGTGCCGGAGCGTCGTCTTCGCCACGGAGACCGAGCGCGCCGGATGCCCGGCCACCGTGGCGGCCAGCTCGCGGGCCCGCGGCAACGCGGCCTGGTTCTCCGTGATCTCGGTAACCAGGCCCAGGGCCGCCGCCTGGACGGCGGTGAGTCGCCCGTCGAGCCACAGCAGCCTGGTCGTCTCGTAGCGGCCCAGGCACTGTTCCAGGAACCAGGCGATTCCAGCGTCGGGGACTAGGCCCCGGCTGGCGAACGGCGGCTCGAAGAATGCCTCCTGGCCGACCACTAGCAGGTCGCACGCCAGGGCGAGCGCCCACCCGGCACCGACGCAGCAGCCTTCGACGGCGGCAATGACGGGCTTGGGACAGCGATAGGTGTCCAGGACCGCCCGGTGCACGGTGCGCAGACCGCTGCCAGGCCGGTTTCCCTCGTTCCAGTGCAGGTCAAAGCCCGCCGAGAACGAACCGCCCTGGCCGGTGAGGATAATCGCGCGGATGGCCTGGTCCCGCGTGCACTGGCCGATCAGGTCGCCGATCCGCTGCCAGTCGACCGGGCGCAGGGCATTGCGCTTGCCCGGCCGGGTGATGCTGATGATGGCGACACCGTCGCCGGTCTCGAGCGCGACTGCGGGCTCGGCGCTGCTTTCCGCCGTCATCGTCAGGCCTGCCCGACCGCGGCGGCCACGATCCGGCGCATGCTCATGATGTGCCGGTAGTACCGGTGCGGACTGGCCTCCCAGGTGTAGCCGATGCCGCCGTGGACCTGCACGGCTCCTTCAGCTACCTGGAGGCAGTGCCCGAGTGCCAAGGTCAGTGCGCGAGCGGCGTCGTCGGGCTCGAAGCAGGCCCAGGCGAGCGCGCTCGCGGCCAGCTCGACGCTGCAGTGCATGTTGGCCAGCCGGTGCTTGATCGCCTGGAACCGGCCGATGGGCTGCCCGAACTGCTCCCTGACCTTCGCGTACTCGACCGAGCGGCGCAGCACGGCGGCGGCCGCACCGACGGCCTCGGCCGCCGACAGGATCGCGCCGTCCCGTCGCATCGCGGCGCTCGCGGGCCCGGTCCCGGCCGGCAGCAGCGTAGTGGGCGCCGAGGCGGCCCAGTCATCGATCCCGGCCGCCGTCGGCAGCGCGTCCGGCCCGGTCAGTCCGTCCGCGGTGAGCACCACCCGTGCGGTCGGCCCGTAGGGCACGAGCGTGGTCCCCTGCTCGGCCACCGCGTAGGACAGGCGAGCGTCCGGCTCGGGTGGCGTGTCAAGGCCGCGGCGGACCGCCAGCGTCGGGAGGAACGGCAGCGGCACCAGGTAGCTGCCCCAGGCGCGGGCGAACGCGGTCAGGTCGAGCAGCGAGAACTCCGCGTCCGGCCGGTCCGCGATGACGGTCCATCCATCCCGGACCAGCTCGTCCCACAGAGGACTCCAGTCGCGGGAGAAATGCTCGTCGTTCAGGCCGCCGCCGGCCCTGCCCTTCAGCAGGTCAGCGAAGGCGATGGCGGCTTCCTCGCACAAGGTGGTGGGGATGAGCTGCGCGTGCATGATCCGTCCTTATCGAGGGAGTTCCTTATCGCGGGAGGCCGAGAACCCGCTCACTGATGATGTTGCGCTGGATCTCTGAGGATCCCGAGGCGATGGTGTCGGACCGGGCATCCAGCTCCAGGTACCGCCACCGGTCGCGATGCTCCGGGCAGTTCAGCTCGAAGCCGGTGCGCACCACGTCCTGGGTGAGCTCGCTCCAGATGAGCTTCATGATGCTCGACGACGGCGTAGCATCCCGGTCCGCGGCCATCCGCTCGATGGCGCACATGACCTGCCACCGCGTGACGACCATCCGGTCGCGCAGACGCGCCGCCTCCCCTGCGGCGGCGGGGTTGCCGAGGGCGCAGTGATCCAGCATCTCGAGCATGACGCGCAGGTCGCTGAGGGCCAGCGCGGCGTACCCGACCCCCCGTTCGGCGGTAAGGATGGTCATGGCCACCCGCCAGCCGTCGCCTTCGGCCCCGATCCGGCAGTCCACGCCGACCTCGGCGTTGTCGTAGAAGACCTCGTTGAACTCGCTGTCACCGCTGATCTGCCTGATCCGGCGCGGCTGCACGCCGGGCTGGTGCATCGGCATCGCGAACATCGTGAGGCCGCGATGCCGGGACGCCTGCGTCGATGTCCGGGTGACCAGCAGGCACCAGTCGGAGTAATGCCCGAAGCTGGTCCAGATCTTCTGGCCGTTGACGAGGTAGCGGTCACCGTCCCGGCGCGCGCTGGTCTGCACGTTGGCCAGGTCGGATCCCGCGTTTGGCTCGGAGAAGCCCTGGCACCAGATGTCGTCCTGATGCAGGATGCGCGGCAGGAAGCGGGCCCGCTGCTCGGGTGTGCCGTGCCCGAAGAAGGCCGGTGCCGCGAGCAGCCGGCCGATGCGGCCCAGTCCCTCCGGGACGCTCGCCGCTACGCACTCCTCCGCGAACACGAACTCCTCGATCGGCCCCAGGCCCCTGCCGCCAGACTCCGTCGGCCAGGACAGGCAGTTGTAGCCGGCCCGGACCACCTCCTGCTCCCAGGCGCGGCGCAGTTCGATGGCCTCGATCTCCCCGATGCTGGTCTGCCCGGCGTAGGGCGGGGCGGCCCGCTCCAGCCAGGACCTCAGTTCCGCGCGGAAATCAGCGATCGACGAGTCGGCAAAGCTGCTAGCCCCAGATGGCATCTCTGACACCCTGCTCACCAGCCAATCCAGTTGATGATGGCCGTGCCCATGACCTGTTCCAGCTCGTGGCCCTGCAGGAAGCCGAGTTCCTCGGTGAACATCGTCACGGCCTCCGATAGCGAGCACGGCAGCCGCGTGAGGTCGGTCCCCCAGAAGACGCGGTCCGAGCCGAAGGCATCCAGCACGTCCTTGATGGGCTGGTGGAGGTCGCGAAAGGGGTATGGCTGCTCCGAGTGGGCCGGCAGCGCGCTGGCCTTGACCGCGACGTTGGGCCGGCTGGCCAGCGGCAGCAGGTCCTGCACGACCTTGCGGACTGTGTCGCCCTTGTCCTCCACGAACAGCCCGAGGTGATCCACGATGAGCTTCAGGCCAGGGTGACTGTCGGCGACCTGGCCCACCTCGGTGAGCTGCTCGGGCGCCCAGATCATCACCGGGATCTGGTGCCGCTCCGCGACCGGCCAGAACCAGTCCGCCGTGCCGTCACGAAGCCACGACGGGTCACGGAACGGCGGGAAGCTCAGCCGCACCCCGGTGTAGCCGAGCGACTGCCAGCGTTCGACGTCCTCGCGGGCCGCTGGCTTGTTCAGGCCGGGGATACCCATCACCCGGAACTTCTCGGGCCAGCGCCGGGCGGCGGCCAGGCAGGCCTCGTTCGCCGCCGATCCGGCCGGCACGAGGTAGGCGCGGTCGACGTGCGCCTCGTCCATGGCGGCAACGGCGGCCTCCGGACTGAGCACGATCTGCCCGATCCGCCGGGCTCGCTCTTCCGCCTCCGGTCCGAACAAATGGATCTGCGCGTCCACGATCAGCACGCTGGAACTCCCTTCCCTGCGATGGCCGGCTATGCCTTGACGAGGAGCACGTCGGCGATTCTCGGCCCCGCCGCAGCGAGGATGACGGGGTTCAGCTCGACGGTCGCGTAGCCGGTCAGGCTCCCGGCGACGAACTCCCTGGACAGATCCGTGAGCAGGGCCGCCGTGGCCGCCAGATCCTGCCCGGCGCTGCCGATCAGCCCCAGGTCGGCGAGCGCGGCGCGGGCCTTCGACGGGTCTGGCGGCAGGTCCAGCAGGACGGGGCGCTGCTCCTCCACATTCACCCCGCCCCGCGCCAGCACGACGTACGGGCCGTACCACGGGTCGCGGTTGAATCCGATCAGCAGCTCCGGCCCGAACACCATCTCCTCGATCAGCAGGCCGTCCAGCCGGTCAGCGCCGATGCCAACGGCCGTGAGATTGGCCAGGATGGTGTCGCGCGCCGTTGTCACCTCGTCCTGGTCCCGGCATCCGATGACGACGGCGCCGATGCGGGCCCGATGAGCGAGGCCAGGGACGACCGCCTTGACTACGCAGGGGTACATCACATCCATAACGGGGTCGAACGGCGCCTGCCATAGCTGTCCGGCCGCCAGCGGGGCGCCGAGCCGGCCCAGGATCTCGCGACCCTCGGCCTCGCCCACCAGGGTGCGGGCCTCGGCAGCCGGGTCCGCCGTGAGCTGGGCCTGGCCCGCCGGGTAGATGGTGGCGAAGGAGCGCACGGTGGCGCCCAGCCCGCGGACCACGAGCATCTCGGGATGCTCCTGCTGGTAAATCTTCATCCACGGCGTCCAGCGCTGCACGTTCGCCGCACAGAAGATAGTGGGGGTGCCCGTCTGCCGGGTGAGCCGGCAGTAGCGGTCCATCGTCTCCTCGTGCAGTTCCCGGCCGTCGTTCCCGGCCGGGAACGTCAGCGCCCAGGGGACGAACACCGCGGCCACGTCGGGGTCGGTGTAGACGGTCTCGTAGGCCTGGTCGATGGCTCCCGGTGCCTTGGGCGAGGCCGTCAGGTCGACCGGATTGCTCACGTAGGCGCCGGGCGGGGCGATGGACTGCAGGGCATTCAGCGTGGCGGGCGACCACTGCGCCAGGGCGACGCCCGCGGTCAGCAGGCTGTCGGCGACCTGGGCGGCGGCGCCGCCGGACCCTTCCAGCACGGCCAGCCCGCCGTCCTGGCTGGGCCCCCGGCCGAGCGTGCCCAGGTAGCTGAGCAGCGTGACGGTGCGGACCAGCTCCTCGGTGTCGGCGGCCCGGATCACGCCGTGCCGGCGCAGCAGATCGCTGATCACGGCATCGCTGCCGGCCACCGACGCGGTGTGCGACAGCGCGATCTGCGCGCTGCGCTCGGAGGCGCCGGCCTTGACCAGGACGATCTGCTGGCCCGCCGCCCGGGCCGCCGCCAGGACCCGCTCGACCCGCTCGCGGCTGGCGGGACCGAAGCTCTCGATGTAGCCGCAGATGATCTTCGTGGAGTCCCGCGCCACCAGGTACTCCAGCGCATCCACCACGTGGAAGGCCGCCCCGTTGCCGATCGAGACGGCCCAGTCGGCTCCGACGCCCTCTGCGACCAGGCCGCCGGCGATGGAGGACAGGAGCGAGCCGCTCTGGGAGACGATGGAGACATGGCCGACGGGCAGGTCGAGCGGCAGCGGCACCGAGAGCGGGCACAGGCCCGACCGGAAGTCGGCGAAGCCCAGGCCGTTGGGCCCGTACAGGCGCGTCGGGGTTCCGGCGACGAGCTGCGCGAGTTCCTGCTGCCGGGCCAGTCCCTCGGCGGTACCCCGTTCAGCGAATCCGTCGGCGATGGCCACGATGTGCGGTATGCCCATGGCTACCGACGTGCGTGCCAGCTCGATGGTCTCCTTGACGCCCGTGGCGAGGATCACGGCGTCCGGCACGGCCGGCAGGTCCTGGAGCGAGGCGACGGTCACCATGCCGTCGACCTCCTTACGGGAGCGGCTGACTGGCCAGATCGCGCCGGGGTAACCCCAGCCGAGCAGGTTCGCCTTCAGCAGGTTCGTCCACAGGCTGCCGCTCCGTGCGCCGACGATGGCCACCCCGGTCCCGTTCAACCTTCCACCAGCCCTTTCTGCTTCGTCCGTTTCATCGCCGGCTGACCTGCGCCGGCGTCAGTGCCGGCGCCCCGCCAGGGCGGCCTGCAGCGTCTCGCGGGCTTCGTCGGTCTCGCCCAGCCGCAGCGTGAACATCTGCTCGTAGGCGTAGCCGGCGCTGAGGGGCAGTTCCTCACATCCGTTGAGGGCCTGCTTGGCCAGCCGCAGCGCCACCGCGCCCTTGCCCGCGATGGTCTCCGCCAGGTCCCGGGCCGCCGCGCTCAGCTCCTCGCCGGGGACGATCCGGCTGAAGGCGCCGAACCGCAGCGCATCCTCGGCGGAGAGCGGCAGTCCGGTGAAGTACATCTCCCGCAGGACGCCCTGGGGCAGCAGCCGCATCCAGTGCCGCGCTCCCCCGCAGCGGCCCACGTTGATCTCCGGAAGCGAGATGGTCGCGCGCGGCGACCCGATCCGGATGTCGCAGCAGGAGATCAGCGCGGCACCGGCACCGATGGCCGGGCCGTTGACGGCGGCGATGGTGACCTGCGGCATGTTCGTGATGGCGTCGAGCATCTGCCGGGCGATGGCCTGCCGGGTGACATCGGACAGCCGGGCCTCGCCGTCGACGATCGCGCGCAGCTCATTGAGGTCGGCCCCGGCGCAGAAGACCCGCTCCAGCTGGGAGCGCAGCACCACGACCTTAACGTCGGGCAGCGCGCCTACCGCCCGGAACGCATCCCTGATCTGCTCGTAGGCCTGGGTGCTCAGCGCGTTGACGGGCGGCCGGTGCAGGCCGATCTCGACGATGGCGTCACCGACCTGATCAACGGTAACGGCGCTGTCCGTCACATCCTCCATGCTGTGGTCTCTTCTCTCTCCGCTGCTTTCGCTCAGCCCTGGAATTCCGCGATCGCGCCCTTGAGGCCCTTGTCCCTGATCAGCTGCGAGAGTTCCAGGACGGCCGGGCTGAAGTGCAGCAGCGCGTCCGTCTCGGCGCCCATCGACATCGCGCTGCGGAAGCCCTGGATCTCGGCGACCCGGTTGATCGAGTACTTCTTCATCCGCAGGATGTCGAGCGGGACCTTGGCGATGTCCGCGGCGAGGGCCGCGACGTTGTCCCACAGCTCAGCCTCGGGCACGGCATAGTTCGCCCAGCCCCAGTCGGCGGAGGTGCTCCCGGAGACCTGGCTGCCGGCGACGAAGGACATCTGCTTGGCTCGCTTGGGGCCGACCAGGAACGACCACATCGGCGAGATGAGGCCGCCGCCGACCGGGATCGAGGGCCAGCCGACCTTCGCGTTGTCCGCGACCACCGTGATGTCGGTGTAGATGCACAGCTGGGTGGCTCCGGCCAGGCAGTACCCGTGCACGGCGGCGATCACGGGCTTGGGCAGGTCCCAGAGGCGCTCGAAGAGCCTGATATGGCCGAGGATCCGGTCGAAGTCGCTGACGGTCGTGCGCTCCTCGGCGATCTCCGACTCGTCCGGCTTGAGGTCATATCCGGCGGAGAAGGCCCGGCCGGCGCCCCGGATCACCAGGACGCTGACCTCGGGGTCGGCGCCCAGCTCGTCAACGACCTCGCCGAAGCGATGCAGCAGGGCGGTGTTCATGGCGTTGAGCCGGTCCGGGCGGTTGAGCGTTATCCAGGCCGTGCGGCCGTCTCGCTCGACCAGGACTACGTCGTCAGCCATCAGGAACCTCCATCTGTTGTGGGACTTGTTTCTTCCTGCAGGCCGAGGCCGAGGCCGAGGTAGCGGCGCTGGGTGTCGCCCGAGCGACGGAGGTCCGCGGAGTCCTCCTGGGCGACGACCCGCCCGTTCTCGAAGACGATGGCTCGCGTGGAGGTGTTCAGCGCGAAGGCCAGATTCGACTCGGCCATGAGCACCGATACGCCGAAGTTCTCCGGAAGCCGGCTGATCTGCTCGGCGAGGCTGTCCATGATCACCGGGGCCAGGCCCTCCGTCGGCTCGTCCAGGAGCAGGACCTGGGGCCGGGACATCAGGCCGCGGCCGATCGCCACGACCTGCTGCTGGCCGCCGCTCAGCTCCCGGCCGTACCGGTGCAGCAGGGACGCAAGCATGGGAAAGGCTCCGGCCACTTCCTCCAGCCGCTCCTGGGTGTCGCGCCGTCCGCCCCACGCGGCCAGGCGCAGGTTCTCCTCCACCGACAGGTTCGCGAAGATCCGCCGGTCATCGGGAACCCAGGCGAGGCCCTGCCGGGAGCGCTTGTGCGCGGGTTGCCTGCTGATCTGCTTCCCGTCCAGGGTGATCGATCCCCGGGCCCGGCAGATCACGCCGGCGCAGGACCGCAGCGCGGTCGTCTTCCCGGCGCCGTTGCGGCCGAGCAGGGCGACGATCTCGCGCTCCCCGACGGCGAACTCGATCCCGAACAGGGCCTGGGCCGTCCCGTACCAGGCCGACAGGTCGGCGACGGCGAACTTCGTGGCGCTAGCGGTCACGGTCACGGTCACCACGCTCCTGCCCGCCGTAACTGTGCCCGAGGTATGCCTCCTGGGCCTGCGAGCTGCCGCGGATCGTCTCGGGCGTGCCGGTCATCACGAGCCGGCCCTCCACCATCAGCGCCACGGTCTGCGCCAGCCCGAACACCACGCTCATGTCGTGGGCGGTGAAGACCATGCTGAGCTCGGGGTCCTCGCGATGGATCTGCGCCAGGGTCGCCGTCGTGGCCGCCACGTCCTCCGCGCCCATCCCGGCGGTCGGCTCGTCGAGCAGCAGCAGGCTGGGCTGCTGCACCAGCGCCATCCCGATGTCGAGGCGCTTGCGCTCGCCCTGGGACAAGCCGCCCGCCAGCAGGCCGGCCTTGCGCGCCAGGTCCAGCCGGTCCGCCACCGGCCGCACCCGCGCCGCCGCCGCATCCGCGCGGCCGGCCCGCCGCGTCCAGCGCAGGGCCATGCCCGCAGCGGCGCCGGCCGCCAGGAGGAGGTTCTCGTGCACGGTCATCCGGTCCATGACATGGGCAACCTGGAAGGTGCGGCTCAGGCCGATGCGGGCGCGCCGGGCGGCCGACAGGCCGTGGATCTCCCGGTCGTCCAGCGTGATGCGCCCGCCGTCGCAGCGCACGTCACCCGAGATGAGGCCGAACAGCGTGGTCTTTCCGGCGCCGTTGGGTCCGATGACGGCCAGTATCTCCCCGGCACCGCAGGTCAGCGTCACGTCGGCGACCGCCTTGACGCCGCCGTAGGCCTTCTGCACCGCGCGCACATCCAGGCGCGCGACCCGCTGCCCGGTGCGTTCCGGGCTGATCGCTGTCATGCCGGCCCTCTCCCCCGCTGGCGGGCTAGAGGCCCGCGCCATCGGATCCGGGGCCCGGCCGCGCCGCGGATCAGGATGCCGATCCCCGCGATGCCGCCGGGGAAGACCAGGACGACCAGGAGCAGCACGATCCCGAGGTAGAGATTCGCGTTCGCCGATCCGGCGAAACCCGCGGTGGTGAGCCAGGTGTAAAGCGCCGCGCCCAGGGCCGGCCCCCAGAAGCTGTACATCCCGCCGACCAGGCACATCACGACGACATCGCCGGAGAAAGACCAGTTCAGCAAGGAGCTGGAGACGGTGGTCTGCTGCTGGGCGAACAGGGCGCCGGCGATCCCGGCGAAGCATCCCGCGACGCAGAAGGCGACCGTGTGAATGCCAGTGACGGGGACGCCGAGCGAGCCCGATCGCCGCGCATTGTCGCGGACGCCCGCCATGCTCAGCCCCAGGTACGAGGACCTCAGCCAGCTCAGCGCCAGCACGCAGATCCCGACGACGACGATGGTGTAGAGGGCGAAGGACCGGTAGGACGCAGCAACGTTCAGGGAGCCGATCTTGCCGGGCGTGATCCCGTAGAGGCCGGTCTCCCCGCCGAGCGACCCGGTGAGGTTGACCACCTCGTACAGGACCTGGCCGACGACCAGGGTCAGGATCGCGAAGGACAGCCCGCTGCTGCGGCGGGTCACGACGCTGACGATCAGGGCGGCTACCGTGGCGACGATCCCGGCGGCCACCACGGCCACCGGGGCGGGCCACGACTTCATCGGGGAGAAACTGACGAAGTACGCGCCGATGCCGAAGAAGGCGGCCTGGCCGAAGGACGCTCGGCCGGTCCAGCCGAACAGGACGTTCGTACTCAGCGCGAAGAGCCCGTAGATCCAGATGGTGGTCCAGGTAAACAGGTTCACGCCGCCAAGCAGCAGCGTCCCGGCGACGCCGATGACGGCCATCAGCACCAGTGCGCGCCACGGTGAGGTCCGGCTGAGCCGCGCCGCGGCCAGGCTCGCGGGCGCCGCCCGAGCCATCCGCATCGCTTCCTTTCCCGAACGCAATCGGATCAGGCCTCCGCGGTCCGCCGGGCGGCCGCGCCGAAGATCCCGTAGGGCCGCACGAGCATCACGGCGCCGATCGCGATGTAGACGCCGTAATCGAGCAGGCCGGGTGCGTACGTGACGAGGATGGCGTCGACCAGGCCAATGACCAGCGCCCCGACGACGGCGCCCTCGACCGAGCCCAGCCCGCCGACGATGATCGCGCCGAAGCTCTGGATGATGAAGGTCAGCGCGAGGCTGGGGTCGATGGACACCGTCGGCGCCAGCATGCTGCCGGCCAGGCCCGCGAGCAGGCCGCCGACGGCGAAGACGCCGAGGGCGATCCGGCCGACGTTGATACCCAGCGCCTGCGCCATCACCCGGTCCTCGGCCGTGGCCTTGACCATCGCCCCGGCCCGGGTCCAGCGCAGGGCCGCGGCCAGCGCCAGGCCGATGAGCGCGGCCACCACGATGAGGACGAGGTCGTAGCTCGCGATCTCGCTGCCGAAGATCTTGGTGACGCCGTTCAGGCCCCTGGCCTGGGCCTGGGTCCGCGGATCGGAGCCCCAGATCACCTGGACCAGGCCGCTGAGGATCAGCAGCAGCGCGAACGAGGCGAGCAGGCCCACCACCTCGGGTGAGCCGTACAGCCGCCGGAACACCAGCCGCTCGGACAGGACCGACAGCGCCGCCACGGCAAGGCCGCAGACGAGCACGGCCCCCACGAAGACTCCGATCGCGACCGAGCGGCCGGAGAGCAGCGACGAGACGAGGAAGGCCCCGATCATGAACAGTGCGCCGTGCGCGAAGTTCAGTACCCGCATCACGCTGAAGATCAGCGTGAGCCCGCTCGCGATCAGGAACAGCGGCAGTCCGGTCGCCAGCGCAGCCAGGATGATCGGCACGACGTTGCTCATCGGGGTCCCTCCTCGTCTGGTTCTCGTCGCGGCCGCTGGGTTCGCTCCGGCTTACGGCCCGGAGCTGACGATGGTGTTCGCCGGGCTGACCAGGTCGTACTTGGTCAGCTTCAGCTTCATCGGGACCGAGGGGTCGCCCACCGTCTGGAAGACGAGCGTCGGAATGGTCGACTCGTGGGTGCTCGGGTTGAACCCCACGGTGCCCAGCGGGCCGTCCACCGAGACCTTGGCCAGCGCCGTGGCGACGGCGGCCGGGTCGGTGGACTTGGCGGAGTTGATCGCGCCGGCGTAGAAGAGCGCGCTGAGGTAGGCCTCGTAGGACCAGTCATTGGGGAACTTGTCGGCCGGCTTCAGCGCCTCGTACTGGTTGACGAAGGTGGTGTTCTTCGAGTTGCTGACCACGGTCGGGAAGTACTCGTAGGCGTCCCAGACGGCGGGCGCCGTGCCGTTCAGGGCCTCGCCGCTGGGCACGTAGCCGCCGTTGGTGATCACCGTCTCGTACTGGCTGGTCAGGTGGAACGGGGCGGCCTGCTTCAGGAACGCCGTCGTGCCGGCGCCGTAGGTGGCCAGGAACAGGGCGCGGCCCTTCTTCGGC
>Ga0307374_10007818_pt1 | contig 16170 bp, 10 predicted proteins | sample OX3MG_FD_202532 | JGI IMG/M metagenome (GOLD analysis project Ga0307374, IMG submission 202532) | Soil microbial communities from Risofladan, Vaasa, Finland - OX-3 | ecosystem: Environmental > Terrestrial > Soil > Coastal area > Acid sulfate soil | place: Finland: Risofladan, Vaasa | collected... | reverse complement strand
ACGCAAAGGTTCCGATACTGAAAGACGTGCCCCGAAACGCATCCGCAATTCTCGCAAGTGCTCGCTCGCTAAAGGCCTCATTGCTCGATCCGCCAGTTGACTTACCGACGTTCCGGCGCGAGCTGCATGAGGCAATGCGCGTCGCCCTGGCACGGCGGGAAAACTCGCCTGCGACGACGAAGCTTCGTGTCGAACTACCCGTCGTCTTCCGCGAAATGGGATTCATCCGGAGTTCAACCGGGGTTTCGGGGAAGCGAAAGCGGATGGATGCGGAATACCCGATGTCGCGTTTCGTCATCGAACTCAAGCAATTCATCCAATCAGACCAAAACCTTAACGCCAATCAGCAATTTCAACTGGAACCAGCGGTCATTGAGAACACGAAGAACTCCAAGAAGTCGATTTTCATCCCCCGCGATATTTCATGTGGATTCGGCGAGGGCACGTACTACCAAGCCGTCGTATTGCAAGGCCGCTAGTTAGGGCCGGAGCGATGGATAACCTGAGATTGACCTATGTCGGACGCACCCGATCGCCGCACCGCCTCGCGGATCATCCATTCGCTGGCCGAGTCTGGGCAGCCCCCACAACTCGGGGCATCGTACTTGAACGTCGGCACGGAGCCGATCATCCGGCGCCTTCGCGGCGACTACCTGCAGGATCTCCTGACTCCGTTTGAAGGACAGGACGGAAGTGGGGCCTGCAAATGGGTGGAGGCAAATTACGGTAACGGCAAAACCCAATTTCTGCGCTGCATGCAGGAGGAAGCGTGGAAGCTCAATTACACGACAGCCTTTGTCGAGTTGTCACAAGACGAATGTCCGTTGGACCGGCCCGACCGCATTTACGGCGCCGTCGCACGTTCAATTCAGGCCCAACCGTTGACTCCGGCGGACGTTGATCGCGGACGAGGAATCGACGTGGCCCTCCAGCAGCTTCTTGATCGCAAGTTCGAGGGAGTCCTTTCGGGCAATGTGAATGACGCACTGCGAGATCAAGCGCTCGCGTGGGTGGAAACAAGCCTCGCGGCCACTCCTGTCGAAAGCACGAGTTTTCGCCAGGCCGTGGTCCAATACCTGCTTGCCAAACTCAAAGGCGACGCCCGCAAAGTTCAAGTCGCCGGAATGTATCTCCGCGGTGAGCCTTTCGCTGCGAAGGAACCGAAGGAAATCGACCTATACGAGAAACTCGACAAGGCAAGCGGTCTCCGCTTCCTGCGATCGTTGTGCCAATTCATTCAACGTTCGGAACTCGCAGCGGGAACTGTTTTGCTTTTTGATGAGGCACGGAGGTCGCTCAGCCTGATGTCGAGCAAGGCGCAGAAGGTCGCGTGCGAAAACCTGCTTACCTTGATCAATCGCTGCAACAGTGGTGAACTACCAGGGACGCTGTTTCTGTACGCGGTGATGCCAGAATTCTTTACGGGTTTCGCCACCGCGTATCCAGCCCTCCAACAACGATGTGGTCCGGGCACGAGGATCGATCTTGAGTCATTGCAGGGCTTGAAAGAGATCGATCTACTTCAGATGATGGGAGCGAAGATTTCGCTCGTTTTTCGCATTGCCTTTGAAGATGCGCCCGAAGATGGCGATTTGCTCCGAGCGGCACTTCACGGTGTTGCAGAACAGGCACTGCGCCAAACCATGGTCGGCAGTGGGACGCGGCGTCTGCTGGTGAGTACATGGGTGCGTGCCCTGCAGCAGTTCCGCGAAACGGGGGCGCGCGCACTTACGAACGATGAAATTCAGGGGTTCATGGAGGGTGCGAAGCAGCGATTGGATTCGCTGGATGCGGAGGCCGTCGCGGCCGACGGAGAATAAAAGCAATGTCCGACGGCGTGACTACGAAGCTCGTTCATCCACGATTGAACCTGTGCGAACTGGTGCGCATCGAAGGCACCGACTGGATCGTGAAGGTTCTCTCCAGCGGCATTCATTTTCGAGTGCCGCCAGAAAAACGATCCGAATATCGGGTCGTAGCGAGTTCGGGTGATCGGGCCGCCGCGGGCGCTCGGCCCCTCGTCACACCACCTCCCCCGCCGCGGATCACCGCAGTGCGGGGCGCGCCAGCCGCGGCCTCAGTTGCCGCGCATAAGCCGGCTATCACCCCACCACCTCCTCCGCGCACCGGACGACTTGCAGGGTTTCGCATTGCGCCGAGCCAAAGCGCCGATATCGAGTCCGCAGTGCCGGCGCAAAACCCCGCCACAACGTTGGGACGCGTGACGATGCTAGAAAGGGCACCTCCTCCAAAGTCTCAGGATGCGAGAAACGCGCGTCGAGTCATCGAATCGTTCCGGGTTGGCCTGCCGTCGCCCGACGGATGTACCCACCACCTGGCGGTTGGCTTCGACGAGATGAGGACAACAATCAACCGTTTCGTCGCCGATACTGCTGCCGGTGGCTCGGCGTTGCTTGTCACCGGAGCATATGGGCAAGGAAAGACCTTTTCGTTAGCCCTTCTTGAGGAAGCGGCGCATGGTGCAGGCTTCATCACGGCGCGCGTTGATTTCGATGCACTTGAATGCCCGGTAAATAAGCCGCACCTCGTGTACCGAAATCTCGTCAGAACAATGTGCGCGCCGCAGTGGCTAAAGGCGGGGATCGATAATGTTGTCAACCTTGTAAATCGTGACGTTCTCTCAACTAATGGAGACGATCCGGACGCTCAGTTTATTGAGCTCGCGCGCCTGATCGGTTGCCCGCCGCTCGCGTGGCTTCTCTGCGACCCGGATTTCGCGCGAAAACCTCCTCTGCAAGCACTGTTGAATGGCGATCTCGGGAGCCGAGTCGGCTGCGCTCGCCAATCGCACTGCCGTCCCGATATTGGTAAAGCGTTGTGGCCAGGATTCTACGCTCGTAACCAAGGCGACTTCGGGGTTTACGTGCTCTCTGGCCTATCTCGCCTCGCCCGCGCGATGGGATATCGCGGTCTTGTCGTGATCCTCGACGAGGCCGAAAAGTATTTCGATCTGACAAGGATCGATGAGGTCTACGGCACAAGTTTCCTTGGCGGCCTAGTCTGGGCGGCCTTGGCGCGGGCCGGTCGGCGCACCCGCGTCGATGAGCCAACTGGCCTCGTTCATAGTTACATTCAAGGTGGCTACCCCTTCACAACCGAGGAGCCTGCTCATTTAGGCGTCGCGATCGCCATGACCCCCGGCCACAATCAAAGCGCTAGCAGTATGTTTCGACGCTTTGGGCAATTGCTAATGACGGAGGTTCTGCCGTTAAGCGAAGACCGTCTTGTTGAGTATTGCCGTTTGGTCATGCCGATCTATTCGAGTGCTTATGGCGTGATGCCGCCGCTGGAAGGGGGCTTGGGTTTGATCGCAGTCGAGGCAATCCAACTCTGGAAGAAACACGGCGACTTCAACACGCGATCTGGAGTTCAGGCAACGATCGCCGCTTTCGACCATTGGCGGGACAGGACCTGAGGGAACTGCGGAGTCTTTGAAATGGCGGAGAAAGATGACCTTGATACAGTGCTCGCGCAGCATCGAGCTCTTGCACGGTCGATGCCCTTCGCCTGGAATGCCTTTTTCGCAGGCTTCGGAGCCCTTCGGCACGTCCAACTCGCAGCCATGCCGGTAATCCTCGCGGGTCGAAATGTGTTGGTGACTGCACCCACGGCCGGGGGGAAGACGGAGGCGGCTCTCGCCCCGATATCCGAACGACTCGTTCGGCACCGCTGGCCCGGACTCAGCGTACTGGTTGTCACGCCGACCCGCGCACTGGTTAACGATCTGCATTCACGCTTGCAACGGCCCCTTGAGCAAATGGGGATTCGTCTTGGCCGGAAGACGGCTGACCACGGAATCGGAGACAAAATCCAAGATCAGATCCTCATCACTACCCCAGAGTCCGTCGAGTCGCTACTGACATTTCGCCGTCAGAGCCTAGAAAATGCACAAGCGATTATTTTGGACGAGATTCACCTGCTCGATGGTTCCCCGCGTGGTGATCAACTCCGCTGCCTCCTCCGACGAATATGGGCGTTTCGCCACCATGTCGGCGGGTCGGGTTTTGCCGGGTTGCAGACCATCGCCATGTCGGCGACTGTCTCCGACCCGACAAGGCTGGCCGACACGTACCTCGCCACGGGGTCGGTGATAGTCGCCGTACCAGGACAGCGGCAACTGGAGGCACGCATCATCCTTGCTGGAGGGACCGACAAAGAGAGGGCCGAAGCGGCGATGGGTGCAGTGGACGAGTTTACGGCTGTTCAAAAGCTGCTGGTTTTCGTGAACAGCCGAAAGCAAGTTGACGCTGGCACGGGCTACTTTCGCTGTGGTCGGTTCTCGCAAGCGCCCGTCTACGGGCACCACGGGAGCTTGTCGAAGTCCCAACGGGAGGAAACTGAATCTCGTTTCAAATCGGATCCGCAGGCAATTTGCGTTGCGACAATGACACTCGAAATTGGGATTGATATCGGCGACATTGACCTCGTCGTCTGTATCGATCCGCCGTTCTCCTTGTCGAGTTTTCTCCAACGTATCGGACGTGGCTGTCGCCGATTGAACGGGAGAACCCGCGTGCTCTGTGTCGCAAGAGATCGGGCCGGAGAGTTGATGTTCAATGCCTTGGTCGGACAGGCGACACGCGGGATGCCTGGCGGGCCGACTTGCCCGTTTCGGCGATCCGTACTGTTTCAGCAAGTCCTCGCATACCTCAAACAATCGCCGAAGAATTGTCGGGTCACGGAACAATTCGCCAGGATTCTTGGGAGCGACAGCGCGCCGACGGTCAGCAATCGCTGCATTCAAGACGTGCTCCAAGACATGGTCCAAACGGGGTTTCTCGACTGGAAGCGCGATGTCTATCGCCCGGCACCTGAAGGATGGAGCTTCATCGACAGCAAGCGTATTTATGCCAACATTCAACCTAGTCCTCTCGAAGTAGCATTAGTCGATGTCGAGAGCGGCAAGGTCGTTGCGACTGTGGCTGGTGTGTCTGGACCAACAGATGGCATTCGCGTGGCCGGGCGGTCCTACGACCTGGTGCCAGGTGGCTCGCCATTCATCCAACGGGTCCGCGGGGGCGGCGATCACGTCGATTCACCTTTATATCGCGCCCACGGGCTTCCCTACGCCTTTGACGTTGGGGCAAGTCTTGCCAACCATTTCGAGATTCCGCCGACACAGCTCGTGGCTGTTCGTGTCGGTCAAAGTACCGTCGTAATGACGTGGCTGGGCAGGATCCTGAACAGCGCCCTTGCGGGCGCTCTTCGGCAACGGGCTTTCCACGTTTCTGACGGCTCGTTTCACCTGACGGTGCAATTAGGCCAAGACGCTGATTTGCTCCGCGTAATTCGGGAAGGTGTTGAGGACGTAATCGCTCGAAATCCCTTGGGGCGCATGAATTGCGAGCGCATGATTGATTTAGGACCTCACTACAGAAACCTTTCGCCGGACCTCCAAAAGAAAGCGCGTGAAGACTGGCTGGACGCGGACTTCTTGCAAGACTGGTGCAACCAGTTAAATGAGGTACGAGTCGTACCTGCCGATACACAAATGGGCGGAGATCTGCTTGCACTCACCTAGAAGGAGGGGGCGACTGGGCGCCGAACACCGGTGCGACCCATCCATCTATGCGAGTCGGTGGCGATTCCGTGGCCAGGGCAAGGCGGGGTTGGCCGGCGAGCATGATCGGCTGATCCAGGCCTGGGGTTCTTGTCCGCCGCGCCCGTCGCGACGAAGCCGCCATGCGTGCCGCAGTCCGTCAGACCGGACCGGTTTCCGAGGCGTTCAATTCTCGCAACCTCGACAAGTGCCTCGCAATCTCTCTCGATTCAGGGCAATCGCCAAACTGCGACACCAGATGATCGACATGCACCACGTCGGCATTGGAGAATTCGACACCCTCACAGACCTGCTTGTGGTAGCCCGTGTCCGCATCGAGCCAGACGACTTGTAGTCTTGGCGCTTGGTGACCATTGACTAATGACCAATGACCAATGACTTTTGACCAACGACCCTTTCAGCCGCCTGCTCGCCGCTTTGAATGCAATGCGGAATGCCGACGCCGCGATAAGCGTTGCCGGCCAGTTCCAGGCCCGGCAATTGGGCGACGCGCGACTCGATCCGTTCGACCAGTGCCAGATGGCCGATATGGTACTGGGGCATGCTCGCCCGCCAGCGGCAAACCCGAAACAATTCAGGTTCGCCGCGCGCGCCGAGCAGTTCGCCCAACTCGCGGCCGGCGATCCGCCGCAGTTCTTCGTCGCCGAGCTCGACCTGGTCGGGCCGGCGCGCGCCGCCAAAGAACACACGCACCAGCACACGTCCGCGCGGCGCGCGGCCGGCGAACTTGACGCTCGTGAAGCTCGCCGCGAGAATCTCTCGTCCCTCGATCTCGGGTACCACGAAACCAAAGCCGTCGAGCGGGTGCGTGATCTGCTCACAGCGGTAGCCCGCCAAGGCGATCGCCGAGCCGGCGTACGGAATTTGCCGCAGCTCCGCGGCCAACTCGGCCGCGATCCCTTCCAGGAGCCGCGCGGCGGTCGGGGCCGGCACGGCCACAATCACGGTGTCGAATTCTCGCAGCTCGTCTCGACCAAGCGACACCATCCAGCCGCCGCCGGGGCGCGCCGCGAGGCGCTCGACAGGCGCGTTCAATGCAACGCACCCGGCGGGCAATCGCCGCGCGATGGCTTCGACCAGGCTAGCCAGCCCGTCCCGCGGCGCGACGAACAGGCTGTACCGGGCGCCACTCGCTTGCCCGGCCGCGGCGCCGCGCCTGAGGCCGCGGATCAAACTGCGGTGCGTCCGCTCGATTTCCGGAAACTGAGGCAAGGCGGCTTCGATGCTCAGTTTCTCGGCGTCGGCCGTATAGATGCCCGCCACCAGCGGCTGCACCAGCCGCTCGAACGCCTCGCGTCCCAGCCGGCGGCGGGCGAACGAGGCCAGGCTCTCGTCATTGCTTTCGTCGGCAGAGTAACGTCGGGCGGGCACGAACCATTCACCCAACAGCCTCAGCTTTCCCTTGAGGCTGAGTACGGGCGTCGTAAGGATCGGCCAAACTCGGCTGCCGGCCAGGAGCGTGAAGCCCTCTGGCACAGGATACAACTTGCCCTTGCGGACCACTAGCGCACGGCGGTAAGCCTCGTTCGTCGGCAGTAACTCGTCGGCCAGTCCTACCCGCCGGCAGAGATCGAGCGCCCAGGGGACGTTGGTGATGAAGCTATCGGCGCTGTGTTCCAGGAGGTAGCCGTCCGATCGTTCGGTGCGAACCACGCCACCAAGCGTGTCGCCCGCCTCGAAGAGCGTCACCTCCGTCGCCGGATCGAGTTCGCGCAGCCTATGCGCCGCGGCCAGGCCGGCGAAGCCGCCGCCGACGACGGCGACGCGGAGCCGAGCGGGTTGGTCGGGAGTAGCAGAAGTCACGGGTGGGGCGAGCAAAGTTGGGCTGCGAGAGTCTCGTATCGATTGTACTCGACAGGACCTATATGCTCGACAGGCCCTATATGCTCGACAGGCCCTATATGCTCGACAGGCCCGATGTGCTCGACAGGCCCAAACGCGGCTCAATCCCCGCGCAGCTCATCGAGCTACTTAATTGGGTTCCGGTGGCGCCGCGGATTCGCCGTCGGGGGGCGCAGCCGTTTCCTCCGGCGGATCGGCCGTCTCGCTTTCACTGCTGGCACCGGGAACCTCGTTTTCGCCGTGTTGGGAAGCGACGTCGGGTTTCTCATCCGCGGACGTCGTTTCGTCGGGCGCCGTGCCATCGGGCACCACGGCAACGCGGGAGGCCCCGGCGGAGGAGGCGGGGCGCACCGCGATTCCCGGCTCGACGGTTTCCGTTTGCAGCCGCCGAAAGAGCATCAGCACCTGGCGTTCGAGCTGCTGTTCCGCGTTGAGTCCCCGGCCGCTCTTGAGCTTGGCCAGCTTCTCGCTCATCAGCGAGAGCGTGGCGAAGAGCTCGAGGGCCTCGTCATGCATCTGCTTCGAAAGCTGTTTGTCGAGCGCGGCCATCAACTCCTGCATGGTTTGTTCGGCCATGTCCGGGCTGCTGGACAAATCCTGGAGCCCTCTTTCCAGGACATCGTGATTGTCTTTGAAAAATCCGCGGAGCTGTTCTTCGGTCAGGGCACCGGTCGCGTCGATCATCATCTTCATCTGCTCGACGATATATTTCTCGAGCTCCTCCCGAGCTTGCGGTAAGCTTTCTTGCACCTCACGACTGAGCTGATCCGCCCAGCCGGGCGCACCGCTCTTGATCTCGTCCTCCAGGATTCTTCTCGCGGGCGCGAGATTATCGACGATGGTGATTTCGGCGAGCGCGACCAGCTTCGCGGCCTCCGTCAGTTCATTCAGTTGCGTGTAGCCGTAGTAAAAGTAAACAGACAACGCGACCAGCACGATGGCCGCGATGAAGCCGGTGAAGCGGGTGCGTCCGACCAGCTTGCGCTGTTGGGCGGCCAGTTCACGTTGCACGGAATCGAGGCGGTCTTCCAAGGAGGAAGACAAGGAAGATTTGGACATGGCAAGGGCCTTTATGTGAAAAGATTCCAGGACTGTACAGAGAAAATGGTCGTCACTCGGCCGCCGCGATTTCGGTGCTCTTGAGCTTGACGGTCAAGAGCTCGAGCAGCATGCCGATCAATTGGTCGATGAGCGCGGCCTCGCCTTTCGCGGGCGCCGGGGCCGGCGGAAACTGGTCCCACGTGCCGTATAATGCTTCCATCTGATTGCCCAGTTCTTTGCCGTAGTACTTTTGCGATATCGTCTGCAAAGCCGCTTCGACATTTTTCATCATCCGTTTGCGGATCTCTTCATTGTCGGCTGTTGGGAACTCTTGCTTGATCAGCTCCTCGTGCCGCACGAGGCTCTTGTCGAAACGGGCACCGAGTGTTGTTTGCAGGTGTTCTTGCAAGTTTCTTACGAGCTGGTCGCGCTCGCGTTCCGAGGCCTGCAAGTACTTGGGCAGGTCTCGTTTGGCCTGTTCGTAAAACGCGTCCGTGACCACGGGACTAACCGCCCGGGCGAGCGTTTCAAGCTGCTTCATGAAGTCGTCGGCGTGATCGTCGACGCTTTTTTGGGCAAGTGCTGCGAGGAGATTGCGGTTTTCCTCGCTGTTTAGCTGTTCGGCACGTCGGTAAAAGATGGTGATGGTCAGCCCGATGAAAGCCACCAGTGCCAAGGTGATCCAAAGACGGACCCGCTGGGCTTGGACCAAGGCGGCGGAGAGGGCGGCGGTTTGGCGCTCCAGCGCCTCGATTCGCCCGTTCAGTGACGTGGCGCCCTTTCCTGGGTCGGAAGCAGACGATGACATGGATGAATACCTCCCGAATCTTCTCGTGACAGGGTGTGCCCGGCGCGGCGCCGATCGCCGCTACACGGCGGACAGCGGGATTCTGTAGGCGCAACGGCCGATTGTCAACGAAAAATCCAAAAAAATACCGGAATCTAATACACCGCGCGCCGCGGGCCGAATCGCGGGCACCGTTCGGCAGCCCAAGCGAAGGGAAGAGCCGACTGCGATAGTGATAAAGCTCCAGCGGCCTTATACTTGGCTCTTGGGGAGGTTGAAAAAGGCACGACCAAATACAGGAGCGGCCGTTTCGCCATGGAACCGGGTTTCAGTCTCGAGCAGTACGGTATTCATGTTGCCGACGTACTGCGGAACGCCGCGCCGGCAGTTCTTTACGAGGCGGCGCTTGCGCACGATAAGGCGGCCCTCAGCTCGACCGGAGCGCTGATCGCACATAGCGGCTCGAAAACCGGGCGCAGCCCCAAGGACAAGCGGATCGTCGATCACCCGTCCAGCTCGGCCGACATCTGGTGGGGCGACGTGAACATCAAGCTCGAAGGACAGACCTTCGAGACGAACCGCGAGCGGGCGATCGACTTCTTGAACATTCGGCCGCGGCTGTACGTGTTCGACGGCTTCGCCGGTTGGCACCCCAAGTACCGGCTTAAGATTCGGCTGATCGCCGCCCGGCCGTACCATGCGCTGTTCATGCACAACATGCTGATCCGCCCCGAGGCCGACGAGCTGGCCGCGTTCGGCGAACCCGACTACGTGATTTTCAACGCCGGCGAGTTCCCCGCCAACATCCATACACGGCAGATGACCTCGAAGACCAGCGTCGATTTGTCGTTCGAGTCGCGCCAGTTCGTCGTGCTGGGCACCGAGTACGCGGGCGAGATGAAGAAGGGGGTGTTCACGCTGATGCATTACCTGATGCCCAAACAAGGTGTGCTTTCGATGCACTGCTCGGCCAACGAGGGACCGAAAGGCGACGTGTCGCTGTTCTTCGGCCTGTCGGGTACCGGCAAGACGACGCTTTCGGCCGACCCGCGTCGCAAACTGATCGGCGACGACGAACATTGCTGGGGCGACGACGGCGTGTTCAACATCGAAGGGGGCTGCTATGCCAAGTGCGTCCACCTCTCAGCCGAAGGCGAGCCACAGATTTTCCAGGCGATCCGTTTCGGCACGGTGCTCGAAAACGTGGTCCACGACCCCCTCACGCGCGAGGTCGATTACGACGACGTTTCGATCACCGAGAACACTCGGGCCAGCTACCCGATCGAGTTCATCCCCAATGCCAAAGTCCCTTGCCGGGGCGGCCACCCGCGGCAGATCATTTTCCTGTCGTGCGATGCTTTCGGAGTTCTCCCGCCGGTGAGCAAGCTCACGCCGGCCCAGGCGATGTACCATTTCGTCAGCGGCTACACGGCCAAGGTGGCCGGCACCGAGCAGGGCGTGACGGAACCCCAGGCAACCTTTTCGGCCTGTTTCGGCGCGGCGTTTCTCGTTTGGCACCCTACCAAGTACGCCGAACTGCTCGCCGAGCGCATGCGGGCCCACGGCGCCGATTGCTGGCTGGTGAATACGGGCTGGACCGGCGGCGCTCATGGCACGGGGCGGCGAATTGCGCTGGCGGACACGCGGGCGATCATCGATGCGATCCACTCCGGCGAGCTGGCCCGCACACCCACCGCCGTAGACCCGCGGTTCGGGCTGCACATGCCGGTCCGCTGCCCGGGAATACCCGATTCGTTGCTCCTCCCGCGGAACACCTGGTGTGACCCGGCGGCCTACGATGCGGCCGCCGGCAAGCTGGCAGGCTTGTTCCAGAAGCACTTCTCGAAATACGCAGCTTCGGCCAGCGAGGCGACGTTGGCCGCGGGACCGCGGGTGTAGACCCTTGACGCGGCCTTGCCGACAACCCGCGTCAATCGCGCAGCACCAGGTTCCCGACGACGGCCAGGCCGACGACGATGAGCAACGTGAGCAGCACGATTTCGATCAACGATTCGAACCACATGGCTAGCTTTTCCACCTCCAGTTCACGTTCGTAGCGGTCATTTGCGCACGGGGCCCTCGGCGCGGCCGAAAATCATCCGTCCGGCGCTGGTTTGCAGCACGCTGGTGACGGAAATCTTGATGGTTTTGTTGAGGTGTTCGCGTCCCCCTTCCACGACGATCATGGTCCCGTCGTCGAGATAGCCGACCCCTTGGCCCTGTTCTTCGCCAGGCTTGACGATCAGGACGTCCAGGCTTTCGCCCGGCAGGAATACGGGCTTGAGCGAGTTGGCCAGGTCGTTTAGGTTGATCACGTCGACGCCGTGCAACCGCGCGACTTTGTTCAGGTTGTAGTCGTTGGTGACGACCTTGCCGTCGAGGTGCTTTGCCAGCAGTACCAGCTTGAGATCCACCGCCTGGCCTTCGAATTCGGGCAGATCCTGATCGAAGATCTGCAAATCGACCGAGTCGTTGGACCGCAAGCGGTTCAGGATGTCGAGCCCGCGCCGGCCACGGCTGCGGCGCATCCGGTCGGAACTGTCGGCGATGGCTTGCAACTCGCTGAGCACGAACCGGGGCATGATCAACTGGCTGTCGAAGATCTTGGTTTCGACCACGTCGGCGATCCGGCCATCGATGACGACACTGGTGTCGAGCACGAACGGCTTCAAGCCTTTGACGTCCTTCGAGAACTCGACGTAGGGGATGATGAAGCGAAAGTCGTTGCGAGTCTGCATCAAGAGGCTGATGCATGTATAACAGATCACCAGCGCCGTCACCGGTCTCACGACCGAGTGGACGAATTCGCTCATCTGCAAAGGGGTCAACGCCAGGTCCACGACGTAAGCCAGGAACAGGCCCACGACCAGTCCGAGGTAGACCGACGAGATCACGTCCAGCGCTTTGTGTTTCACCAGGACATCGACGGCGATCACCGCGACGGCGGTTCCCATGATACCGGCGAACAGCACCCAGGGGAGCCAAGCGGGTTCAACGGGCATCTTGCCCGGCAGCACCAGCGGGACCGCCAGCCCCGCCGCCACCACGATGAACAGCATTCGCAGGATGATCAAAGGCATCGGACGGCTTTTACCCCTTGGTTGATGACGGTAAGGTGCGAATCGGACCGGTAGGACCGTGGATCGAACGACGCCGGGGAGCCATTCTATACTGCACGCGGCAAGGAATGAGACATCGTCGGCCGCGTGAAGTATAACAACCCGGCGGGCAGGTGCCCAGGAGCCCTTGGGGAGAAGGGCGTGCCAAACTTGCCCACCCTCCCGTCGCTACGTTAACATCAATCGAATGGCTTCCAAGACTCGGGACCAACTCGAAACGGAAATCGCCGCCTTGCGGTGCCGGGTGGCCGAGTTGCAAGCCATTCTCGACAACACCGATCGCAAACAGGCCGAGGAACAGTTGCGGTCGGAACAACGCTTTCTCAGGCAACTCATTCACGCACACGAACGCGACCGCAAGTTGACGGCCTACGAAATCCACGACGGGATGCTGCAATACGTCTCCGGCGCGCTTTTGCACTTGGAGTCGCTCGCCGGCGAACACTCACCCTTGGCCGGCAAGGGGCGCGACGCGCTGGAGTTGGCGGCGCACTTGCTGCGCCGGTCGATCGAAGAGGGACGCCGTGTGATGAGCGGCCTGCGTCCGCCGATCCTCGACGAGGAAGGGATCGTGATGGCGGTCGAGTACCTGGTCGTTGAACAGTCGGAGCACGGCAAGCTGCACATCGACTTCAGCCACCGCGTTACGATCGACCGCCTCGACCCTCTTCTCGAAGGCACGATTTTCCGAATCGTGCAAGAGGCCCTGAACAATGTCCGGCGACACAGCCGTGCCACGCGCGCCGAAGTCCAGCTTGTTGAGCGCGAAGGCCGGCTGCGCGTCGAAATCCACGACGACGGCGTCGGGTTCGATCCCGATCAGGTGCCCGACGACCGCTTCGGCGTCGCTGGAATCCGCAAACGGGCCGCCTTGTTCGGCGGAACGGCGCAAATCACCAGTGAACCCGGCCGGGGAACGCACATCATGGTCGATTTGCCGCTTCCACCGGCGTTGACGGATGAGAAGAGGAAGGTTGAAGGATGAAGGATGAAGGATGAAGCGAGGAGGGGAACAGGAAAAGAGGGGAGACGCGGTGAGAGGAGACACGGAGACACGGAGCGATTACCAGTGAAACCAATGACCATTGACCAATGACCAATGACCAACCTCAACGACATTTCCTGGGATGGGACCGCCCGGCCTTGTGGACGTCGGCCGAATGGCTGTTGGCGCACCAAGGGTCGGCGAGCGACGCCGACCTGGGCCGGCTGATCGTCGTTTTGCCCGGCCGCCGCGCGGGCCGCCGGCTGCTGGAGATCCTGGTGCAGGAATCCGAGAGACGCGGACTGGCGCTGGTGCCGCCGCAGATCGTGACCGTCGGAAGCCTACCCGAGTTGCTCTACGATGCGCCGACGGCGCCTGCGGGTGCGTTGGCCGCCGAGCTGGCCTGGCTCGCCGCGCTGCGCGCCATCGATCCAGAATTGCTCCGCCGCTTCGTCGCCGAACCGCCGCCGCACGACGAGCCGCCGCGCTGGCTGGGCCTGGCCGAGCTCTTGGGGCGCTTGCACGCCGAGCTAGGCGGACACGCGCTGCGGTTCGCCGACGTCGCGTGTTGCGTGCGGCAAATCGGCGACTTCGGCGAAGACCGGCGCTGGGAAGCGCTGGCTGAAGTGCAAGAGTGCTACCTTCGCACACTGGCCGCCTGGGGACTTGCCGACGTTCAGGCGGCTCGGCTCGATGCGATTCGACGCCACGCCTGCCGCGTCGAGGGCTTCGTGGTGCTACTGGGCACCGCCGACGTGCTGCCGGTGGCGCGGCGGATGCTCGAACAGCTCGCCGACCGCGTGACGGCGTTGGTCCACGCCCCCGCTGCGCTGGCCGAACGGTTCGACGCCTTCGGCTGCCTCGTGCCGGCCACTTGGCGCGACGCGCCGATCGAACTGCCCGAGGCGCGGATCGAGGTGGTCGACGGTCCGGCCGATCAGGCGACGGCCGTGCTGCGAACCATCGCTTCCTACGACGGACGGTTCTCGGCCGAGGACATCGCGGTGGGCGTTTCCGACGCGAAGCTCGTACCGTACCTGGAACAACGCTTCGAGCAGTTCGGATCACCAAGCCGGCACGCCGATGGATTGCCGCTTTCGCGGACCGCGCCCTACAAGTTGTTGGCCGCCGTGGCCGACTATCTCGAAGGGGGGCGTTACGTCGATCTGGCCGCGCTGGCGCGGCACCCCGACATGGAATCCTGGCTCTCGGCCAAGCTGGCCGGCTACGAAGGGGCGGTGGGCGATTGGCTCACCGAGCTCGACCGCTATTACTCGCAGCACTTGCAGGCCCGGCTCACGGGCCACTGGCTCGGCCCGCCGCGCGTGAGGCGGCAACTCGGCCACCTGCGGACCACCATCGACGGTGAAGTCCACGGCAAGCTGTCGGGCGAGCGACCCCTCGCCGAATGGGCCGAGAAAACCGTCGAGCTGCTCATCGAGATTCTTGGCCGCGAGCAGCTCGATCGCAACCATCCCGGAGAGCGAATCGTGCTCGAAGCCTGCGAGGGCCTGCACCGGGTGCTCGTCGAGGCCGCCGCGTTGAAAGGCAAAGTCGACGACGCCTGGCGGGGCGCCGACGCGTTGAGGCTCTTCCTGCGGTTGGTCGAGAGCGACTTGATCGCGCCCTTGCAACACGAGGCCGCGATCGAAATGCTTGGCTGGCTCGAACTGCCGCTCGACGACGCCCCGGCCCTGATCGTCACCGGCTTCAACGACGGCGTCGTCCCCACGTCGGTCGGCGCGGACCAATTCCTGCCGGGCGAGGTCCGCCGCAAGCTTGGGCTGAACGACAACGAGCGCCGCTACGTCCGCGACGCGTACGCGCTGGCCGTGCTGGCGGCCTCTCGCCAAGAGCTGACGCTCGTCGCGGGCCGGCGCACCAGTGAGGGCGACCCGCTGACCCCCAGCCGGCTGTTGTTCGCCTGCGACCAGCGCACGATCGCGCGACGCACGTTGCGGTTTTTCGGCCGCGAAGGGTCGCCCTCTCCATTGGCCCTACCGTCCGGACTCGCGGCGGGCCAGAAGCGTTCGTCGTTCGAGGCGCCGCGGCCGCGGCCGCCCAAGCGGCCGATTGACAGCATGCGGATCACCGAGTTTCGCGACTACCTCGCCTGCCGCTATCGCTATTACCTGCGGCACGTGCTGGGCCTGGCGGCGCTCGACGACGCTGCCGAAGAGCTCGATCCGCGGGCCTTCGGCACGTTGGCCCACCAGGCGCTCAGCATGTTCGGATCCGATCCGCTCGCCGCGAGCTCGACCGACCCCGCCGCGATCCGCCGCCGGCTCGACGCCGCGCTCGACGCGATCGTCCAAGAGCAATTCGGCGACGACCGCTTGCCGGCGATCAATGTGCAGGTCGAGCAACTGCGATTACGGCTTGGCGCCTTCGCCGAATGGCAGGCCCATTGGGCCGCGCAAGGATGGCGGATCGTACACGCCGAGTTCGCGGTCAACGGCGAGACGGCCCCGTTCGATGTCGACGGCGAGCCCATGTACCTGCGGGCGAGAGTCGACCGGGTCGATGTCCACGAGGCGACCGGCCGGCACGTGATTTTCGATTACAAGACCTCCGACGGCGCCAAGACGCCCGAGCAAACGCACCGCAAGTCGAAGTCACAGTGGATCGACTTGCAGCTTCCGCTCTATCGCCACCTGACGCCCGCGCTGGGAATCGACGGGCCGATCGAACTGGGTTACATCGTGGTCCCGAAAGATTTGAGTGAGACGGGCGAGCGCCTGGCCGAATGGACCGCGGCCGACCTGGCTTCGGCCGACGAAACGGCGGCCGCCGTCGTGCTGGGCATCCGTCGAGA